>Ga0208879_1001217_pt1 | contig 24678 bp, 22 predicted proteins | sample Knorr_S15_td_Bot_FD_185605 | JGI IMG/M metagenome (GOLD analysis project Ga0208879, IMG submission 185605) | Marine microbial communities from Southern Atlantic Ocean transect - Knorr_S15_td_Bottom_ad_5009_LV_A (SPAdes) (version 2) | ecosystem: Environmental > Aquatic > Marine > Oceanic | place...
AACTTGGATTAGATATTGCTAAAATTAAACTTTTAAAAGTTGAACAAGAAATTTTATATAAAGCAGTTGAAGCATATACAGGATTGATATTGGCAAACAAAAAATATAAAATTAATCAATCAAATGTCAGTTTATTAGAAAGACAAGTTGAGACTGATCAAGCAAGATTAGAAAAGGGACAAATTAGCGTAGTTGATTTAGCTCAATCAGAGGCATCTCTTGCTGGAGCAAATGCAAAGTTTATTGAAGCAAAAAATGAAGTCGTGACTGGTAAATTAATTTATGAAAATGTAATTGGTTCTATTGATAATATAAGTGATTTAAATGAAAAATTAAGTTTTAATCTTAAGCTTCCACAAAATTTAGGAGAAGCAAATAAAGTTTCTCAAAAAAACAATCCAGGATTAATTATTGCTAAGTTAGAATTACAACAATCAGAAAAAGATATAAAAATTGCACAAGCTAGCTTAGGCCCATCAGCAACTTTATCTTTTGAAACTTCGCAAACAGAAGATCTAAGTGCGACTTATGATGAAAGAGATAAAAGCGTACTTAAAGCTACAGTAAAGTGGCCTTTTTATACTGGTGGAAAAAATAGAGCAACGCTAAATAAAAATAAAAATTTAAGTAATCAAAAAAGATTATTGCTTGAAGATGCAATTACTTCAAATAAAACAACCGTTGCAAGTGCTTGGTCAAGTTACCAGTCCTCAAAGAGCTTATTAAACTCTGTTAGATCTCAAGTTGGAGCAGCTGAAATTGCTAATGAAGGAATTACAATAGAGTATGAATCTGGTCTTGGAAGATCTACGATAGATGTCATTCAATCAAACACCTTGCTTTTAGATGCAAAAACAAGTCTAGCAAATGCTGAAAGAAATTATCTACTTTCACAATTTAAAGTATTAGAATCTATTGGTTTGTTGACTACGAAACACCTTCAAATTAATTAGGAAAATTAGCTATTTTATAGGCTTTATTAATTATTATATTGCTAATGAGAACAAAATGTGTACATTTAAATCATGATTCGAACACTAATTATTATAAGAAAAGAGGCAAAAAATGATTAAAAACAACCTGAAAGTAGTTAAAACCGCAAAAAATCAAGATTTAGAGAATAAAGAAAAGAATAAAGCTTTAGACGCAGCAATAAGTCAAATTACAGAAAATTTTGGCAAAGGCTCAGTGATGAAGCTTGGTCAACAAACAGCAATGGATATTGAATCCATTTCAACAGGATCTTTAAGTTTAGATTTAGCATTAGGAATAGGTGGATTGCCCAAAGGAAGAGTTATTGAAATTTATGGACCTGAGTCATCAGGAAAAACTACTCTTGCTTTGCAAGTTGTGGCTGAAGCTCAAAAAACTGGAGGCATTTGTGGATTTATAGATGCAGAACACGCTTTAGATCCAGTGTATGCAAAAAAATTAGGAGTGGATACTGCAGAATTATTAATTTCCCAACCTGATACAGGTGAACAGGCTTTAGAAATAGCTGATACACTAATAAAATCAGGATCAGTTTCAGTTTTAGTAATAGACTCTGTGGCCGCACTTACTCCAAGAGCAGAGCTCGAAGGTGAGATGGGAGATCATCATGTTGGTCTTCAATCAAGATTAATGAGTCAAGCACTAAGAAAGCTAACAAGCTCAATTTCACGAACAAATACAATGGTTATTTTCATAAACCAAATAAGAATGAAAATCGGAGTAATGTTTGGAAGTCCTGAAACAACATCAGGAGGAAATGCATTAAAATTTTATTCCTCAGTGAGACTGGACATTAGAAGAATTGGAGCAATAAAAGATAAAGAGCAAATCGTTGGAAATTCTACAAGAGTTAAAGTAGTTAAGAATAAAGTATCTCCGCCATTTAAAGTTGTAGAGTTTGATTTAATGTATGGCAAAGGAATTAGTAAAGTTGGAGAGTTGGTTGATCTAGGTGCCAAAGCTGACATAGTAGAAAAAGCAGGTGCGTGGTATACATACAAAGGTGAAAAGATAGGACAAGGTAGAGAGAATGCCAAAATTTATTTAGAACAAAATCCAAAAGTTGCTGCAGAAATTGAAATGGCAATTAGAGAAAAAGCTGGAGTAATTTCTAAAAAAATAGAAGGCAATCCTTTAGACAAAGAAAAAATTAAAGAAGATTCAAAGGAAGAAGTTCCAACTCAAAAGAATTAGTTAAAAGTCATTTTTAGTTAATAAAAGGCGCTTATTATAAGCGCCTTTTTTCCCTACAGATATCTAGACATAAAATAAAAAAGCTGTATTTTAAAAATATGGCTGGCAAATCGTTAAATGAAATAAGAAATACGTTTTTAAAATATTTCGAAAAAAACGATCATAAGATTGTTGAATCTAGCAATTTAGTTCCAAATAACGATCCTACTTTAATGTTTGCTAATTCCGGAATGGTGCAGTTTAAAAATGTTTTTACAGGCTTAGAAAAAAGAGATTATAAAAGGGCTACTACTTCACAAAAATGTGTAAGGGCAGGCGGTAAACATAATGATTTAGAAAATGTGGGATATACCCCGAGACATCACACATTTTTTGAAATGCTAGGCAATTTTTCTTTTGGAGATTACTTTAAGGAAAAAGCTATTAGTTTGGCTTGGGATTTAATTACAAAAGAATTTGGTATTAACAAAGACAGACTTTATGTAACAGTTTTTAGAGATGATGATGATGCATTTAATTTATGGAAAAAAATAGCCGGTTTAAGCGATAATAAAGTAATTAGAATAGCAACTTCAGACAATTTTTGGTCTATGGGAGAAACTGGTCCATGTGGTCCTTGTTCAGAAATCTTCTTTGATCATGGCGATAATTTAAAAGGCGGCCCTCCAGGAACTAAAGATCAAGATGGGGATAGATTTATAGAAATTTGGAACTTAGTTTTCATGCAATTTGAGCAAATAACTAAAGATAAAAGAATTGATTTACCAAAACCATCTGTAGACACAGGGATGGGTTTGGAGAGAGTAGCTGCTTTACTACAAGGAAGTCATGATAATTATGAAACTGATCATTTCAAAAAATTAATTCAATCAACATCTAATGCAGTTAATAAAAAACCTGATACCTCAAATATTTCAAGCTTCAGAGTAATAGCAGATCATCTAAGAGCTAGTTCATTCTTAATCGCTGAAGGAGTTTTACCTTCTAACGAAGGTAGAGGGTATGTGCTTAGAAGAATTATGAGAAGAGGAATGAGACATTCTCATTTACTAGGAGCCAAAGAGCCGATCTTTTTTAATATATTTAAAACTCTTCAAGAAGAAATGTCAGATAATTATCCTGAACTTGATAGGGCACAATCCTTAATAAAAGAAACTTTAAGAATGGAAGAAGAAAAGTTTTTAGTTCTTCTAGATCGTGGAATAAAAATTTTAAAGGATGAGATTTCAAAAATAAATAAAGTTTTGCCAGGTGAGGTTGCTTTTAAATTGTATGATACATATGGGTTTCCATTAGATTTAACAGAAGACATACTTAAAAATAAATCAATGAAGATTGATCGTAAGAAATTTCAATCCTTAATGAAAGAAAGTAAAGAGCTTGCTAAAAAAAATTGGAAAGGTTCAGGCGATAGTTCCGTTGATGAAATTTGGTTTGAGATTAAAGATCGCTTAGGAGCTACAGATTTTTTAGGATATGAAACAAATAAAACTGAAGGTGTGGTTATTTCATTATTAAAAAATAATAAAGAAGTTAAAACTTTAAACGAAAAAGATGAAGGAATGATAATTACAAACCAAACACCTTTTTATGGTGAGTCAGGAGGTCAAGTTGGAGACATTGGTGAAATAATATCAGGAAATTGTAAGTTTGAAGTGACAGATGTTCAAAAAAAACTAGGAGATTTATTTATTCATTACGGAAAAGTTAAATCTGGTTCGTTGAAAATTAATGATACTGTCAAGTTAAAAATAGACATTGAAAGAAGAAACAATATAAGAGCATATCATTCGGCAACCCATTTGTTGCACGAGTCTCTTAGAAGAGTATTAGGAACACACGTTACTCAAAAAGGTTCTTTAGTTGAAGCTGATCGATTAAGATTTGATTTTAGTCACATGAAACCTATTTCACCCGAAGAAATTGAAAAAATAGAAAAATATGTAAATTCAATGGTTGAAAAAAAAACAGTTGTAAAAACAAGGATTATGACGCCAAAAGAGGCAGTAGATAATGGTGCTTTAGCATTATTTGGTGAAAAATATGGAGAAGAAGTAAGAGTTTTATCTATGGGCAATGAACAAGATAAATATTTTTCAACAGAATTGTGTGGCGGAACACATGTTAGAAATACTAGAGATATTGGAAAATTTAAAATAATAAATCAATCATCAATAGCTGCTGGCGTTAGAAGAGTAGAGGCTTTAAGAGATAAACAGTTGCAAAATTATTTAAAAAATAGAGATAAACAATCTGGCGAAGTTAAAGAAAAAAATGAACAAATTAAAAATGACTTAATAAAAAAAATTAAAGCACTTAAAGGAAAACCTCATTTAAATAAGGAAAAAAATCAAAGCGATATAATTAGAGAACTAAACAAACAATACGAACAACTTCTGGTTGCTTCGATCTTAGAAGATAAAACAAAAAATATAATTAAAGATATATCAGTCAATGACACCAAGGTAAGGTTTCAAAAGGTTCAAGAACTTCCATTTAAAGATTTAAGATCATTGATTGATAAAGGGAAAAAAGAATTAAACAATGGAGTAATAGTTGTTTATGCAATCAAAGACAATAAAATTGGTTTAGCTGTTGGAGTAACTCAAGAACTTTCAAAAAAAATAGATGCAGTTAACCTAGTTAAGATTGGATCTGAAATTATTGGTGGAAAGGGCGGCGGAGGTAGAGCTGATTTTGCTCAAGCAGGAGGTTCTATAGTTGAAAAAATAGAAGAGTCTTTTGAAAGGATTAAAAGTCTAATTAATTAAGCTCTTTTTAAGTCTGCCATCTAACTCATCTAAGAATTGATTGGTTGTCATATATTTATTCGAAGGTCCAATCAAAATTGCAAGATCTTTTGTCATTGATCCACTTTCGACTGCATCAATACAAACTTTTTCCAAAGTTGATGAAAAATTTATTAGTGTTTCATTATTATCTAAATCGCCTCTATGTTTTAATCCTCTTGCCCAAGCAAAAATGGAGGCAATAGGATTAGTGGACGTCTCTTTTCCTTGTTGATGCAATCTATAATGTCTAGTGACAGTTCCATGGGCAGCTTCTGATTCCATAGTTTTTCCATCTGGTGCAAGAAGAACACTGGTCATTAAACCTAGAGAACCATAACCTTGAGCGACAATATCTGATTGAACATCTCCATCATAATTTTTACAAGCCCAAATATATTTTCCACTCCATTTCATTGCGCAAGCAACCATATCATCAATCAATTTATGTTTGTATGTGATCTTATTTTTTTCAAATTTTGATTTAAATTCTTTTTCAAAAACAGAATCAAAAATATCTTTAAACCTCCCGTCATAAGCTTTTAATATTGTATTTTTAGTCGAAAAATAAACGGGCCATTTTTTTACTAATCCATAGTTAAAGCAGGATCTTGCAAAATCTTCGATGGATTTATCCAGGTTGTACATTGATAAAGCAATTCCTGGCCCAGGAAAATTAAACACTTCATATTTTTTTTCATCACTACCATCTTCGGCTGTCCATTTAATTTCTAATTTACCTTTACCCGGCACTTTGAAATCAGTTGCTCTGTACTGATCACCAAATGCATGACGACCAATTATAACCGGTTCTGTCCATGAGGGCACAAGTTTTGGAATATTTTTGCAAATTATTGGTTCTCTAAAAACAGTTCCTCCAATAATATTTCTAATTGTTCCATTAGGCGAACGCCACATTTTTTTTAAGTTGAACTCTTTAACTCTTGCTTCATCAGGAGTTATTGTTGCACATTTAATTCCAACGCCATTTTTCTTTATTGCATTAGCACATTCTAGGGTAATTTGATCAGAAGTATTGTCTCTACTCTTAATTCCCAAATCAAAGTATTCTATTTTTAAGTCTAAATAAGGCAGTATCAGTTTATTCTTAATAAAATCCCATATAACTCTAGTCATTTCATCGCCATCTAACTCAACAATAGAGTTTTTAACCTTAATTTTGCTCATATTTATTATATATCTTAATAATTGAATTTTGGAATTTTATATACATATTAATGAACAATTATCAAATTAAAGATTATGCTAGACAAGGTTTTTCTAAAAATTCATCAAGAGGGTTATAAGTTTATAATTATAGCCGCTTTAATTACAGTTGTTTTATATCTGATAAGTAATTTTTTAGGTTTAGTAGGTTTAGTACTTACAATTTGGGTTTATTATTTTTTTAGAGATCCAGAAAGAGTTTCGATCAACGATGAAAATTATCTTGTTAGCCCCGCTGACGGTTTGGTTGTAGATGTTTTAAAAACTAATGGTCCCAAAGAACTTGGTTTAGAAAATCGGAATTTTAAAAAGATTTCTATTTTTATGAACGCTTTTGATTGCCACGTAAATAGATCTCCCTGTTCAGGAAAAGTTTCAGACATCATTTATGTGCCTGGAAAATTTTTAAATGCATCTCTTGATAAAGCAAGTGAAGATAACGAAAGAAATTATTACAATATTAAAAACAAACAAGGAGAGGATATAATTGTAGTTCAAATAGCTGGATTAATAGCAAGAAGAATTGTTAGTGAAGCTTCAAAAGATCAAGAATTGCAACAGGGCTCTAGAATTGGCATGATAAGGTTTGGAAGTAGAGTTGATATATACTTTGAAAATTATAACCCACTTGTTAAAGTAAATCAAAAAACAATTGCAGGAGAAACTTTGTTAGCAAAAAAATAAATGTATGGAACAACCAAAAAAAAATTTTGAATTAGTTTCAGATAAAAAAACTAGAGTAATTTTGCCCAATACACTTACACTAATCGGAGTGTGCATTGGGCTAAGTTCTATAAAGTTTGCACTAGATTTAAAATACGAACTTGCAATTATAGCCATAGTTTTTGCAGCTTTAATAGATAGTTTAGATGGACGTATAGCAAGATTAATAAAAGGAACATCTAAGGTGGGCAAAGAATTAGACTCTTTAACGGATGTAATTAGTTTTGGAGTAGCCCCAGCTTTTATAATGTATTTCTGGTCTTTAAATAATCTAGGTAAATTTGGTTGGTTATTATGTTTAATTTATGTTGTTTGCGTTGTCTTAAGACTAGCTAGATTTAACGTTAGTACTAATGAAGAACCTTCCTGGAAAGATAATTTTTTTATAGGGGTGCCTGCTCCTGCTGGAGGAATTTTGGTTTTAATGCCGTTAATATATAGTTTAAGTGAATTTGAATTGTTTAATATAAATTTTGAACTTATAGTTCCAATTTTCTTTGCAATAACTTCATTTCTTTTAATTAGCAAAATTCCAACTTACTCTTTAAAAAAAATTATTGTTCCAAGAGCTATGACTATTTTTTTACTCTTTAGTATAGTATTATTTTTTGGTCTATTATTGATATACACTTTTAAAATGATAATTTTATTTAGTTTAATTTATTTATGTTTTATTCCTATTAGCTTTATGCATTATCAAAAATTAAATAAAAAATTTAATGTAGTTGTTTCTCAAGATGATGATCATGAAGACATACTATAGATGAAAGAAAATGTAATTGTTTCCTTAGCGGACTCTAATTATTTTGATTTATTAAATGAATTAGTAAATTCAATTAAAAGTTTTGAAGAGAGTAAAAATGTTGCAATTTGTATTTTAGATGCTGGTCTTACAGAAAATCAAAAAAATATATTAATAAAAAAAGTTGATAAAGTTGAAAAAGCAAATTGGGATATAGAGATACCAACTTATAAAGTTAGAGGAAAAGAATGGCTTAAAAGCCATATTTCAAAAGCATTTTTACCTAGATACTTTCCAGGATTTAAAAAATATTTATGGATTGATGCCGACGCTTGGGTTAATTCCTGGGAAGCTATAGATTTATATTTTAGAGGGAGTGATAATAATAAATTGTCAATCTCAACTTCAGCTGACAGAGCGTATGGAAGAGTATTAAGAGTCGAATGGTTAATAGGTGGATTTGCCAAGATTAAATCGCAAAATTATAAACATGCAAAATTATCTGGATTTTCAGAAAAAATAGCTAGAGATGTAGCACTAAAGCCCCATCTAAATATAGGTGTATTTTGTTTAAACGTAGCAGCCCCACATTGGGATGTTTGGAAAAAGAATTTAAATATAGCATTAAAATCTGGAAAAATTTTTGGATCTGAACAAATCGCAATGAATGTAACTATATATGTAGATAAGCTTGATGTAGAGATTTTACCAGCTTATTGCAACTATACTTTAACTGATGGAATGAAATATGATACAATTAACAATACATTTGTGGAACCTTATTTACCAAATCATAAGATCGGAATAATTCATCTTGCAGGAAAAAATAATGATCATATAAGATCTAATAAAAGTTTTTTGAGTGAAGTCAAAACATTAGATGGGAAAATAATAAAAAAAAATTTAAGATTTATTGAATAATTGAAAAAAAATAAAATTTCAAAAAATTGGATTAACAAACAAAGACGAGACATTTATGTAAGAAAATCTAAAGTTGATGGTTATAGGTCAAGAGCAGTTTATAAATTAATAGAAATAGATAAAAAATTTAATATTTTAAAAAATGGCATATCTTTAGTAGATCTTGGAGCGGCACCAGGAAGCTGGTCACAATATGCGTCTCAACATATTAACAATTGTAAAATTGCGTCTATTGACATAAAAGACATGGAAAATATTGATAAAGTTCATCAAATTAAAGGGGATTTTACTCAAAAAAACTATCAACAATTAATTAAAAATTACTTTAAATTAAAAATTGATGTTGTTCTTTCCGATATGGCAGAAAATACTACTGGAAATAAGAATGTTGATTCCATTTCAATCAGTGAGTTATGTAAGGAAGCAATGTATTTTGCTAAGGAAATTTTGAATGAAAAAGGTGTTTTTGTTTCTAAAATTTTCATGGGCTCTACTTTTAATGAAATAATATTAGAATCAAAATCAATTTTTAAGGAAACCAAAATATTCAAACCAATTTCTAGCAGAAAAGATTCTAAAGAAAGTTTTATTATTTGTAAATTATTAAAATAGGCATTGAAGATACTTTTAATTTTTTAAGAATCATATATACATGATTATGGGTCCTATAAAAGAAGCTCTTACTTTCGATGATGTAATTTTAGCTCCAAATTATTCTGATATTTTGCCTTCTGAAGTAGATACCAAAACCGTTTTATCGAAAAATTTAACATTAGAAATACCACTTTTATCGTCAGCCATGGATACTGTGACAGAATCTAAAATGGCTATAGCTATAGCAAAAGCGGGAGGTATTGGAGTTATCCATAGAAATCTTGATATTAGAAAACAAATTTTTGAAATTAAAAAAGTTAAATCTAAAAAACTAAAAGTTGGAGCCGCAGTAGGTGCTGGACCAAAAGAAATATTAAGAGCAGAAGCAATATTAAAAGAGAAAGTTGATTTAATTGTTGTGGATACAGCTCATGGACACACAAAAAAAGTTGCAGAAATAATTAAGAAGATTAGAAAAAAGAAATCAAGCAAGACAACTCTTTGTGCCGGAAATATAGCTACAGCTGAAGCAGCAAAATTTTTAATAAAACTTGGTGTTGATATAATAAAAGTTGGTATAGGACCAGGATCTATTTGCACCACAAGATTAGTGGCTGGAATAGGAGTTCCACAACTAACTGCAATTATTGATGCTAAAAAAGGAATAAAAAATAAAAAAGTGTCAATTATTTCTGATGGAGGAGTTAAATTTTCAGGAGATATAGCTAAAGCATTAGCAGCAGGAGCGGATGCTGTAATGATAGGATCGTTGTTTGCAGGTACTGTTGAAACACCAGGAAAATTAATAAAAAAAAATGGACAGTTATATAAAAGTTTTAGAGGCATGGGTTCGGTTGGAGCCATGAATAAAGGATCAGCAGATAGATATTTCCAAAAGATTCAAAAAAATGTATCAAAATACGTACCAGAGGGTGTAGAGGGATTAGTTAAATTTAAAGGTAGTGTAAAAAATATTATATATAAATTGATTGGGGGTCTTAAATCTTCTATGGGATATTTAGGGTCAAAAAAAATAATTAATCTAAGAAAGAAACCTAAATTTGTAAAAATTACTAAAGCTGGTTTTTATGAAAGTATGGTACATAATATAGATGAAGTTAAAAAAGAAAGTGAATTTTAATGAAAAAATTATTTATTTCAACATTGCTATTATTTCTCTTTTTTAATATCGAAGGTTATGCAAAAGAAAATTTTTTTGATGAGGCAAAAAATAAATATGATGAAAAAAAGTTAGAAGACTCAAAATTTTTATTTCAAAGAAATATTGTTTTTAATCCAAAAGATGCAAAATCATATCTGTATTTAGCTAAAATTTATAACTCTGAAGAAAACGAAAGAGAAGAAATTAAATATTTAAAAACAACTTTGTTATTGGAACCAGACAATGAAGAAGCGCTATATATGTTAATTGATATAGAACTTAAAAAATCAAATTTTTCAGAAGTAAAGAAATTAACAAAAAATTTTGAAATTGTTTGCTCAACCCTTTGCGATAAAACCAAAAATATAAATGAAAGATTAAAAAATATCGACACAAAAGATGAGTCCAAACAATAATCTAAACAAAATCTTAATTATTGATTTTGGTTCTCAATTTACGCAATTAATAGCTCGAAGAATTAGAGAGTTTGGTGTTTTTTCAGAAATCATAAGCCATAAGAAAATAAACCGTTTAAATATATTTAAAAATGTAAAGGGCATCATTTTGTCTGGTGGTCCACTTAGTGTTCATCAAAACAACAAAGTTATATTTAATAAAAAAATTATTGAACTAGACATACCAATTTTAGGTATTTGTTTTGGGCATCAAATAATTTCAAAAGTTATGGGAGGAAAAGTTAAGAAATCACTGTTTAGAGAATTTGGTTTGGCTAAAATTAAAAAAATAAATAACAGTCTGCTTGTTAAAAATTTTTTTGGAAAAGATAATATTAATAATGTTTGGATGAGTCATTCTGATCAAGTTCATAAATTACCAAAAGGATTTAAGACAATTGCATCAAGTAAAAATTCAAAATTGACAATAATAGAAAATAATAAAAAGAAACTTTATGGCGTACAGTTTCATCCTGAAGTAACTCATACAGACAAAGGAAAAGTTTTACTAAAAAACTTCTTGTTTTTGATATGTAAATTTAAAAAGAATTGGTCTTCTAAACAACAAAAATTAAAATTAATTAAATCGGTTAAAGAACAAATTGGTAATGAAAAAGTTATATGCGCTTTATCAGGTGGTGTCGATAGTAGCGTTGTTGCTAAATTAATTTATAGTGCAATTGGTCAAAATCTAACATGTATTTTTGTTAATACTGGACTACTAAGAAAATATGAAGAAAAGCAGGTGGTTAATACATTTAAAAAAAAATTAAAAATGAATTTAATTTATGTTAATGCCAGCAGTCAATTTTTTGATAAATTAAAAAATGTTTCTGACCCCGAAAGAAAAAGAAAAATAATTGGAAATTTATTTATAAAAATTTTTGAAAAATATTCTAAAAAAATAAAGAATGTAAAATTTTTAGCACAAGGCACCTTGTATCCTGACTTAATAGAAAGTAAATCAGTCACTGGAAGTCAAACCTCAAAAATTAAGTCACATCATAATGTTGGGGGTTTACCAAAGAAAATGAAGCTTAAATTAGTCGAACCATTAAAATATTTGTTTAAAGACGAAGTTAGGAAACTTGGATTAGAATTAAAATTATCAAAAGAAATAATTTCAAGGCACCCATTTCCTGGTCCTGGATTGGCAATAAGAATACCAGGCATTATAACCAAGGAAAAAATAAATATTTTAAAACAAGCAGATCATTATTTTATTAATCATTTGCGGAAATATAATCTTTATCATAAAATTTGGCAGGCTTATGCTGCTTTACTTCCAGTGAAAACTGTTGGTGTTATGGGCGATAATAGAACTTATGAGAATATTTGTCTTTTAAGAGCAATAACATCAGAAGATGGCATGACAGCTGATTTTTATAATTTTGATAAAAAATTTATGCAATCAATTTCTAATAAAATAATTAATAATATTAGAGGGATAAATAGAGTTGTTTATGATATTACTTCAAAGCCGCCAAGCACTATTGAGTTAGAGTAATGAATGACAAGTTTAAAAAAATTATAAGAAAAAAAAACAAATCAAAGATTGTTTGTTTAACAGCTTATTCAAAAAATATTGCATCAATTTTGGATAATCATTGTGACATTATTTTAGTTGGAGACTCTCTTGGTTCTGTTTTGTACAACTATAACACAACTCGAAATGTTACTCTTAATACTATGATCGAACACTCTAAGAGTGTGAAGTTAGGTGTTCTAAAAAGCCTTATGGTAGTTGATATGCCATATAATACTTACAGAAATCCCAAAGAAGCATTAAAGAATGCAAAATTGATAATGAAAAAAACTAAATGTGACGGAGTAAAATTAGAAGGCGGCAATAAGATTATAAAAATAGTGCAACATCTTATTAAGAATAGAATTCCAGTTATGGGCCATCTAGGATTGCTACCTCAATCTGAGAAAGGAAAATTTCGATCTAAAGGGAAAAAACTACGTGAAAGAAATAGAATTTTAAGTGAAGCAAAAATTTTAGAAACTGCAGGTGTATTTTCTATAGTATTAGAATGTGTCGAGAAGTCTTTAGCAAAAGAGATTACATCTTTAGTTAAAATACCAACGATTGGCATAGGTTCTTCTATTAATTGTGATGGTCAGGTTTTAGTAACAGATGACTTGTTAGGATTAAATCCTATAAATTTGAGATTTTTAAAAAAATATTCTAATTTGAGAAATGTTATAAATAATGCTGTTTTAAATTTTAAAAAAGAAGTTAAAAAAAATAAATTTCCTACAAACAAATACTCATATTAAATTAAAAGTATTGTATGAAAGTATCATTTATTGACAGTACGCCATAATCGTTTAGACCACTAATTATTAATTGAATGGCAACTACAAGAATAACAATAAGCCCAACATAACCTATCCACTTATTTTTTTGTATATATTCAGCAAAATATGTAGCTATAGTTCCAATTAAAATAACAGACAAAAATAAACCAAAAATCATTAATCCAAAATTATTTTTAGCAGCACCGACAACTCCAATAACATTATCAAAACTTAAAGTTATGTCTGCAAAAATTACTTTATACATCCCTTGTAGAAATGAAGGTTCTTTGGCTGCTCTAGTTGGAGATTTGATTTTCTTTTTTTGTCCAAATAAATCTTGTTGAAGGTCATGTACAATCCAAATCAATAAGACTCCACCAACAATCTTGATTATTGCAAATTCAAATAAATAAGTTGCGGAAAGAGCAAACATAACTCTAAAAATAAATGCCGCAAAAACACCGTACATGATTATTTGTTTTCTGCTTTTTGGAGCGAAATTTGCAGCAATAAGACCAATAATTATAGCGTTGTCTGCTGCCATAATTATATCAATGAAAATAATTTGTATAAATATTATAGATTGTTCAAGCACTATTTTAATTTTCTATATAGTATAATGATAAAATTTAAAATTCAATAAATGCTTGGCCCAAAACTAATACAGCACTTACAAAACACACTATTAGTATAAGTTTTTTTAAATTAGTATTTGCATAATTTTTTACAATAGTTTGTCTTCCTAATATTAAACCAACTACAACTCCTGGAGCTAATAATAAACATCTCATTACTTCTCTAATAGTTATTAAATCTATGTATGCTAGTACAAAAACTGAAAATAATGCTCCAATTCCAAAAAACATATTTAAAGTGGCCACGGCATTCTTTGCGGTACTATTTTGATAAACAATTGCCATCGGTGGCCCCCCAACACCAGTAAGAGTTCCCATAAAACCAGAACACATTCCAGCAATTGTTATATTTTTAATAGTCGCTTTTAAATTCCATTTTTTTGCACTTAAGAAAACTGTAATTAAAAGCAGTACACCAAAAATTATTAAAAAACTTTTTGTTCCTATCGTTAATAAAATTAAAGGAACTGATATTAAAGTTCCAACTATCCTTCCAGAGAAAGAATAGATTAAATCTTTTTTCAATATATCTCTATAACTAAGAAATGCATTGCTAAAGGCTAAAAATGTACCCATCAAAACAATACAACCAGGAACCATGTTTGGTTCAAACAGAACCAAAAAACAAGCAGGGATTCCAAAACCTATTCCAATAGCACTTTGAGTTATAGCACCTATAATTATTAAAATTAGTGCAAAATAATAAAACTCTATTGAAGAAAAGTAACTAAGAATATCTATCAGCTTTATTTTCTAGGATCATCATGGTCTGGGTTAAATCTTGTAGGAAGCAATCCAGATTGAAACCATTCTATAAAGGTATAAATATTGAATACTGGGACTTCAAATTTTTTTCTAATATCAGCAGCAAAAGGACTCATATTAGTACATTCCATTACTATTGCGCCTATATTAGAATTTTTTTTCAGTAACTCTTCTGTAGCATCTAAATGATCTTGTCTAGCTAAATCTACATCCATTTCTTTTTCGTCATTTAAAATTACACGACTAAATTCTTTTCCATTTTCAGTTCCTACAATAGGTGTATCCAAAGGAACATTTGCAGCTTTTAGATTCTCCTCTTTTAATGAAGGTTTATGAATAGTTAAAATTCCAACTTTTTTATTTTTAGGCAGTAAACTTTTAACCATATGAACTTGCATTAAAGAGGAAGTTGCAACAGGAACATTTACTGCTTCTGCCATCTTTTCTTGAAATAATGACAAGAAACCACAGTTTGTGGTAATACCATCTGCTCCCATTTTTACTAATTGTTTAGCAGCATCAATAAAACCATCTAAAATTTCTTTACCACCATCAAAGACAGCTGCTTTTGGTGTTGCACCTGGAACAACTCTGTAATGAACGGGTACACTCCAAGTTCTAGCATTAGCAATGTCTCCATGGATTCTTGGAAACTGTGTATCAAGCATACAAACACCAACGGTTCCTCCATAAACTGCTTTTCCACCTATGGCTATATTTTTGTAGTTGCTTCCATTTTTCATTGTTTAAATCTACTTTTAATTAATTATTAAAACAAGCATTTAAAATTGACTTTAAATAAATTTATCTATTAACTATTTTACTTATGGCAAAAAACTTAAAAACAAATTATTTAACTGGCGCAGAAGCAATGGTAAAATTATTGGATGGCCATGGTGTTAAATATATATTTGGTCTTTGTGGAGATACGTCACTTCCTTTTTACGATGCCCTATATAGATTAAATCATTCTATTACACACATTCTAACTAGAGACGAAAGACATGCGAGCTACATGGCTGATGCTTATGCTAGAGTTACTGGCAATGTTGGAATTTGTGAAGGTCCAAGTGGAGGTGGAGCAACATATATTATTCCTGGAGTTATAGAAGCAAATGAGTCTTCAATTGGATTAATTTGTTTAACAAGCGATGTGCCTCTTTCTTCAATTGGTCATTTTCCTTTAACCGAACTTAAGCAAAAAGAGTTATTTAAACCCCTTACTAAATGGAATGAAATTTTAGACAATCCTAAAAATTTAGGAAATATAATCCGTAATGCTTTTAAAGAAAGCACATCAGGTAGACCAGGGGCATGCCATATTTGTTTTCCATTTGATATACAAAAGGCAGAGATATCAGAAGATGATATCTGGACACAAAAGGAATTTTCTAAATTTCCAGCTCTTCCTTTATCACCAGATCCTTCAAAAATTGATGAAATTGTTTTTGAAATATCACAATCAAAAAATCCTATGATTATATGTGGGGGGGCAATTAAAAATTCTTTTGCTGAAAAAGAATTAAAAAAATTGGTTGAAAAGCTAAATATAATATTGGCCACAAGCGTTACTGGAAAAGGAACCTTAGCAGACACTCATCCAAATTGTTTAGGAGTAGTAGGTAGTAATGGCGGGTCTATTTCAACACGAGAGGTAATCAAAAAATCTGATTTAATAATTTTTATTGGTTGTCGTGCTGGATCTGTAACTACAGAAAAATGGCAATATCCAAGTTCAAAAACTAAAATTATACATATTGATATTGATCCTAAAGTTATAGGAGCAAATTATAAAACACACATTGCTTTAATAGCTGATGCAAAATTGTCATTGATTGCTTTAAATAAAAAAATTAAAAAAAATGATTTTAATGGCAAAGAAACAGTCCAAGCAGTTAAACAAAAAAAATTTTTAGAATTTAATAAACTTTCTAAAATAAACAATGGTTTAATAAAACCAGAACGCATAGTCCACGATCTTAATAATTCATTGCCTGAAAATTCTTATATTGTTGTTGATCCTGGTACTCCCTGTCCTTATTTTGCTGCATACTATAAATTTTCTAAATCTGGTAGATATTTTATAACCAATCGTGCTCATGGAGCATTAGGATATGCTCTACCAGCATCAATAGGAGTTCAAATTGGAAAACCTAAAAATAAAGTTGTCTCTGTAATGGGAGATGGAAGCTTTGGTTTGGCTGTTGGAGAACTTGAAACAGCAGTTCGTTTAAAACTACCAATAATATTTATTGTAATTTCCAATAGTGTTTATGGTTGGATTAAAGCAGGACAAAAATCAAGTTTTGAAAAACGTTATTATTCAGTTGATTTTTCAAGAACAGATCATGCCGCAGTTGCTTCAGCGTATGGATTAAAAAGCTGGACTGTAAAAAAACCTAAAGAATTGAAAAAAATAATTTTACAAGCAATAAAACATAAAGGTCCATCCCTAATTGATATTATAAGCCAGCCGCTACAAGATGCTAAAGCTCCAGTAAGCGAATGGATAGCTTAAAAATGCATGATTTAAAAAAAACAATTGTAATTGTAGGAGCAGGAATTATGGGCATTTCTTCTGCTTTAAATTTAATTAGAAGAGGATGCGATGTCACTATAATTGAAAAAGAAATTGATGGACAGTCAGCCTCGTTTGGTAATGCATCATGGTTATCTAGTCCTTCAATAACTCCTGTTTTAACACCAGGAGCTATTTTTAAAATTCCAAAAATGTTATTTTCAAGAGATGGACCATTATTTTTAAAATTTCCACAAACATTAAAAATAATGCCCTGGCTGATAAAATATTTAACCTATTCTAGTGAAGAGAAAGTTAACTATATATCAAAACATCTTACTCCTTTACTAGCCAATAGTATTGACGAACATAAAAAGTTAGCACAGGGAACGGATGCTATACAATGGATTAAAGAATCACCTTTTTTATATATTTACAAAAATAAGACAGATTATATTAAAGACTCTTTTACTTGGAATATAAGAAAAAAACATGGTTTTAAAATATTGGAAATAGAAAAAGATGAACTTGACGAATTGGTTCCTGGACTTTCAAAAGAATATACGTTTGCCATTAAAATAGACAAACAAGGTTATATTTCTGATAGCAAAAATTATTTAAACGATTTAATAGAAGGATTCAAAAAACTTGGAGGAAAGATAATACAAGATAAAGTCATTGATATTTTGTCTGATGAAAAAAAAATTAATATTAAAACTGAAAAAAGTGAAATTTTAGTTGATGGAGTTGTCATTGCGGCAGGTGTTTATTCTGACAAACTCTCTAAAAAATTTGGAGCAAATGTTCCTTTACAATCAGAAAGAGGTTATCATTTAGAACTAAGTGACACCAATGTGAAATTAAATTTTCCATTAATGAATGGTTATTTAAAATTAGCTATTGCTCCGAAGCCAAGTGGAATTAGATTTGCTGGCTTAGTAGAGTTTGGTAGTTTGAAATCAAGTCCAAATAAAAAAGCTTATGATTTGCTTTTGAGAAATGCACTATCTATGTTTCCAGATATTATTTATGGAAACAAAAAAGAATGGAGTGGTCACAGGCCAGCAACAATTGACAGCCTTCCTTTAATTGGACAGTCATCAAAAGATGAAAAAGTTTTTTTTGCATACGGACATCATCATATTGGATTAACTGCGGGCCCAAAGACTGGAGAATTAATTTCCAAAGCTGTTTTCAGAGACAATGATCAAATGGATTTATCTCCTTATAAAGATGACCGTTTCTAGAAAATTCAATTTAAAGTTGTATGCAAAAATTACTCCTATTGATATTTATAATTTATCGTGTTCAAATTGAATAATTAAAACAACATTAATTAAAACAACATAAAGGGGATAATAAAATGCTAAATAAAATCATTCGATTAATCTCAATAGTTCTTTTTTCAACCGTGTTTACATTAAACGCACAAGCGGCTGAAAAATGGGATATGCCTATGGCATACTCAGCTACAAATTTTCATAGTCAAAATGGAGTTTTGTTTGCAGATGCTGTTAGAGTAGCTACTGGCGGTGAAATTGATATTACAGTTCACCCAGGTGGATCTTTATTTAAAGGTGCAGAAATAAAAAAAGCAATTCAAACCGGACAAGTTCCAATAGGAGAAAGATTGCTTTCAGGACACCAAAATGAAAGTTTAATTTTTGGAACAGATTCAATTCCATTTTTGGCAACTTCTTATAAGGCGTCAGATAAACTTTGGAAACATTTAAAACCTGAGTTAACTAAAATATTAGATGATCAAGGTTTGGTTTTGCTTTATGGAGTTCCGTGGCCTGCTCAAGGATTATATTTTAATAAAGAAATTAATTCTGTTGCAGACACTAAAGGAATAAAATTTAGATCGTATAATAACTCAACAGCAAGAATTGCTGAATTGATGGGAATGTTGCCAGTGCAAGTAGAAGCAGCAGAACTATCACAAGCTTTGGCAACTGGAGTAGCAGAAGCCTTTGTTTCTTCAGGTTCAACTGGTTACGATAGAAAAGTATGGGAACATTTGACTCATTTTTATGAAGTTAATGCTTGGTTGCCAAGAAACTATGTAATGGTTAACAAAAAAACTTGGAATAAACTTGATAAAAGTACGCAAAATATCATTATGGGTGTTGCGCAAATGGCAGAGGCTGCCGGAACTGCAAGATCTGAACAATTATCTGGTTGGTATTTAACTCAATTAGCAGCAAATGGTATGAAAGTACAAGCTGCAGAAGGTCAATTGAGAGCAGACTTAGAAAAAATTGGAAAAACTATGTCAGATGAGTGGATGGCAAATGCTGGACCTGTAGGTACAAAAATTATCGACGCATTTAAGGCAGACCAATAATATCTAATAATAATTATAGTTGAGCCCAATTAATTTTGGGCTCAATTTTTTTTATATATTTTTATGGAACAAAAAAAACATCCCATAAGAACCTTTTTAGACAATATGTATTTAGGCGCAGCTTACCTAGCTGCTTTTGCACTTCTAATGATATTAGTAGTCATTGTATATAATATGGTTGCTAGATGGACAGGACATACTGCTATGGGCGCTACAGCATATGCTGGTTATGCTATGGCAACATCTGCTTTTCTGGCTATGGCTTACACTCTTAATCAAGATGGCCATATAAGAGTAAGAATGCTTTTAAATAAACTTGGTAATAAAAAAAAATGGGGCGAAAGATGGTGTTATGGAATTGGCTCAGTACTTGCTTTATATTATTTTTATTACGCAAGTAGAGGCGCTTATTTTTCTTACATTTTAAATGACATTTCACAACAAGATGATGCCTGGCCAATGTGGATTCCGCAAATGAGTATGGTTATTGGAACATTAATTTTAGCAATAGCTTTTTTAGATAGATTATATCAAATAATATTTTTTGATTATGAACAACTAGCAATTAAATGGGAAGTTAAAGATGAAAAAGCGATTGATGATGATGCAACTTCTCAATCTCAGTATTATTATGGAGATAAAGAAAAATAGATGGAAAATTTATATTTAACAGTTATTTTTCTTTGTACATTATTTTTTCTTTTAGGAAGTGGTGTTTGGATAGGTCTTGCTCTAATGGGAGTTGCTTATGTTGGAATGGAAATGTTTACTGTTCGACCTGCTGGCGATGCAATGATTACAACTATATGGACAACTTCTTCTAGTTGGTCACTTACAGCATTACCGCTATTTATATGGATGGGCGAAATATTGTATAGGACCAAGTTATCAGAAGATTTATTTAAAGGTTTAGCTCCTTGGATGAATAATTTACCTGGAAGACTGTTACATACAAATATTGTTGGGTGCACTTTTTTTGCTGCAGTATCGGGCTCTTCTGCCGCTACATTAACAACGGTTGGAAAAATGTCTATTCCAGAACTAAGAAAAAGAGGTTATCCAGAAAATATGACAATAGGAACTTTAGCTGGTTCAGCCACATTGGGCCTTATGATACCACCATCTTTAACATTAATAGTTTACGGCGTTACAATTAATGAGTCTATAATTCAATTATTCATGGCAGGTATTTTTCCAGGATTAGTTTTAGCTCTTCTTTTCATGACATATGTAGGAACCTGGGCCACAATTAATAAAGACAAGATGCCTCCCAAAGATCCACAGATTAGTTTGATGGAAAAGATAAAAAGTTCTAGATTTTTAATACCAATTTTTTCATTGATTATATTTGTTATAGGTTCAATGTATATGGGTTGGGCAACACCTACAGAAGCAGCATCTTTTGGTGTTGTAGGAGGACTAACATTAGCAACGTTACAGGGATCTCTTAATCTAAAAACATTTTTAGCAAGCTTAATTGGAGCAACTAAAACATCCTGTATGATTGCATTTATTTTAGCAGGAGGTGCATTTTTAACCCTGTCAATGGGCTTTACTGGCTTGCCAAGATCTATAGCCGAATGGATAGGTTCAATAGGTTTATCTAATTTTCAATTACTTATGTACTTAATGGTTTTTTATATTGTACTAGGGTGTTTTTTAGATGGAATTTCTTCAATAGTATTAACTATGGCAGTTGTTGAGCCAATGATTAGAGATGCTGGCATTAACGTTATTTGGTTTGGTATTTATTTAACAGTTTTGGTTGAAATGGCACAAATAACTCCGCCAGTAGGTTTTAATTTGTTTGTATTACAAGGAATGACAAAGCATGAAATGTTATTTTTAGCCAAATCGGCGTTACCAATGTTTTTAATCATGGTGGTTATGGTTTTTATAATGATAGCTTTTCCAGAACTTGCTACTTATTTGCCAAGTACAGTTAAGTCTGCTGGAGCAGGATAAACAAATAGTACTAAATTAGACTATAGTAGAATTATTATTTATACCCTCTAATAAAATTAAACATTTTTTAATTTGATCTAAAGTAATAAATTCATCAACTATATGAGCTTGCTCGATTGAACCAGGTCCACAAACAACTGTACTAATGCCAATTTCTTGGAATAGTCCTGCCTCTGTTCCAAAAGAAACAACTCCTCTAGAATTATCACCTGTAAGATTTGATATAAATTCACAAGCTTCAGATTTTTCAACTCTATTAAAGCCAATAACTTCACCTATTATTTCTTTTTTGATAGAAGATTTAGGAAATACTTTAGTCATTTCAGGAAGAAGTTTTGTATTAACATATTTGTCCATCTCATTATTAACAAATTCACCATCTTGTTTAATAACAGGTCTCATTTCCCAATCTACATGACATTTATCGGCAATAACATTTCGTGCAATACCACCGGAAATTCCTCCAATCTGAATCGTTGTATAAGGTGGATCAAAAATAGAGTTTTTTTGAACTTTTGTTTTCAAAATTTCTCTTAGTTCAATTAGTTTACTTATATATTTAACTGCATATTCAACAGCATTAACTCCTTTATCAGGCGCAGATCCATGACCCGCCAATCCCTCAAAGTGAGTTGTGTATTCAGAACAACCTTTATGAGCGTCAATAATTTTCATATTAGTTGGTTCTCCAACAAGGCAAATTCCTGAATCTATACCTTTTTTTTTTAATTCATTTATTAAAAGAGGAGCTCCTTGGCATGCAGTTTCTTCGTCAAAAGTAAAAGAAAAATGGATATCTCTATCAAGATTTGTTTTTGAAAAAATTGGCGCATAAGCTAAGGAACATGCAATAAATCCTTTCATGTCGGAAGTTCCACGACCAAAAACTTTTTCATCTTTAATAGTTGCTACAAACGGATCTGTACTCCAATCTTTAGAAACAGGAACAACATCTGTATGACCAGAAAGAATTATTGGTTTTTTTTTACTAGGAATTTTTGCTTTTAGTGTTGCAAATAAGTTCACTCTTTTTTTTTCATCATCATAAGTTTTAAAGGAAGATGCTCCTAGTTTATTAAATATTTCATCGCAATAATTGATTAGAGAATTATTATCTTCACCTGAGACAGTTTTAAATGCGATAAGATCAGATAAAATTTTTATAGAATTTTTAAAAATCACATCTAAATTATTTTCTGTACTCATAAATAAAATCTATTATATAGTAATCACATGAAAGAACAAATATCCTACGATATTTTTAATAAAGTTGATATTAGAATAGGCACTGTATTATCAGTAAAAAAAAATGCTAAAGCTAAAAAACCATCTTTAATTATTGAAGTTGATTTTGGAAATGAAATTGGAGTTAAACAATCTTCAGCTCAAATTACACATTTTTATAATGAAGAAAATTTAAGAGGAAAACAAGTAATTGGAGTTTGTAATTTTTCAGAAAAAAATATTGCAGGTATAGTTTCACAAGTTTTAATGTTAGGCTCAATAGACAAAGAAGGAAAAGTTGTTTTAGTTCATCCATCACAAAAAGTAGAGAACGGTCTAAAAATAGCATAAATCATTATGGCATATCCTGATTTAATACCATTAATGATGTTTATGTTTGCTGCAGCATTTACTCCTGGACCAAATAATTTTTTATCTTCATATTCAGGTTTTAATTTTGGAATAAAAAAAACACTTCCTTTAATATATGGTGTTACTTTTGGATTTCCAATTCTTGTAATTGCAATAAATTCTGGTTTGATAATTATTTTTAAAAAATTTCCAGTCCTACAAGAAAGTATAAAAATACTAGGTTCAGGATTTATATTGTATTTTGCTTATAAAATTGCATTTAGTAAAAATAATAAAGAACAACAAATTAAAAATCCTATTAAATTTTTTAACATGCTCTTTTTTCAATTTATTAATCCTAAAGCGGTTGTATTTGCAATTATATTGGTTTCTACATTTATAAAAACGAATGAAAACTTTTTAAGGGATACAGTAATAGTTATGAGTGTAGCTATAATTTTTAGCTTTGTAAGTATACTTTCATGGTGTTTGCTTGGAAAATTTTTAAGAAGATTTGCGAAAAATAAAAAATTTATACAAGTCTTTAACTATGTTATGTCCTTTTTGCTTATTGTTTGTATTATATTAATTTATCTATAAATATGAAATTTGGTCAAAAAAATTCATTTAATTGTATTAAAGAAACTAATATTTTAGGAAATAAATATAAGTATTTTAGTCTTATTGAAGCAGAAAAAAATGGACTAAAAAATATTTCAAAACTCCCAAAATCACTAAAAGTACTATTAGAAAATTTGTTAAGATATGAAGATGGTTTAACAGTTACAAAGAACCAAATCACAGCAATAAAAAATTGGCTTCAAAACAAAAAATCATCTACAGAAATAGCTTATCGTCCAGCAAGAATTTTATTGCAAGATTATACAGGCATTCCTGCTGTGGCTGATCTTGCAGCAATGAGAGAAGCTGTCAAAGAAAAGAATAAAGATCCAAATAAAATTAATCCGCTCTCTGCGGTAGATTTGGTAATTGATCACTCAGTTCAAGTAGATAAATTTGCGAATAAAGATTCATTAGAAAAAAATGTTGATATAGAATTTCAGAGAAACCAAGAAAGATATTCCTTTTTAAAATGGGGACAACAAGCTTTTAATAATTTTAGAATTGTTCCACCAGGAACAGGTATATGTCATCAAGTTAATTTAGAATATTTATCAAAGGTAGTTTGGACGGCCGAATATAAAAATGAAAAATATATATTTCCAGATACATTAGTTGGAACAGATAGCCATACAACAATGGTTAATGGTTTATCAGTATTAGGCTGGGGAGTTGGTGGCATTGAAGCTGAAGCAGGAATGCTAGGACAACCTATTTCTATGCTTATTCCAGAAGTTATAGGATTTAAAATGAAAAATAAATTGCCAGAAGGAACAACTGCAACAGATCTAGTTTTAACAGTAGTTAAAATGCTTCGTGACAAAAAAGTTGTTGGAAAGTTTGTTGAATTTTATGGAGAAGGTTTAAAAAATTTAACTCTTGCTGATAGAGCTACTATTGCGAATATGGCACCTGAGTATGGAGCTACATGTGGTTTTTTTCCTGTTGACGAAGAGACATTAAAGTATCTTAAGTTTTCAGGAAGAAATGAACAAACAGTTAAAATTGTTGAGACATATGCTAAAGAGCAAGGCCTATGGATAAGTGATGAAATTGAATTTACAGACACTTTATCTTTAGATATGTCAAAAGTTGTACCAGTTATTTCAGGACCTAAGAGACCGCAGGACAAAGTTCTTCTTACAGAA
>Ga0208879_1001218_pt1 | contig 24649 bp, 21 predicted proteins | sample Knorr_S15_td_Bot_FD_185605 | JGI IMG/M metagenome (GOLD analysis project Ga0208879, IMG submission 185605) | Marine microbial communities from Southern Atlantic Ocean transect - Knorr_S15_td_Bottom_ad_5009_LV_A (SPAdes) (version 2) | ecosystem: Environmental > Aquatic > Marine > Oceanic | place...
TCGAAAATGATTCAAAGGCTTAATTACTCAGTCAGGCCGGGGCATCGTCACAGGTTTCCGGCCAAATATCAGCACCATTGTATCCATTGGTCAATCTTTGATTGCTCGTATTCGCTAAGAATTTGTATGGAGAATCGGGACGCCTTCAGAGACGAGCGGCGGAGTACAATATGGCAGAAAATTGCGGGGAGTCAACCAACCCCAAAACTAGATCTATTCTGGGAGAACTGCTTTATGCTCGGACACATTGGTGTCAACGTGCGCGATCTGGAACAAGCCAAAGTTTATTATGACGAGTTCATGCCGCTTCTAGGGTTTGAACCATTTATCACAGCTACGGACCAGTTCGCCTATCGCCCTATTAATAGCAAACCTGGCACTTTCCTCTTCTTCTATCCAGCTCTGGAAGCAGCGCCGTACTCACGACACCACCCGGGTCTGCAACACTTAGCCTTCATGGTCGAGTCACGGGCCGCAGTGCATGCGGTCCACGCCAAAGCGCAAGCGCTGGGCTCTGAAGTAGTGCATCCTCCCCGGCTGTTTCCGCAATACCGCCCCCATTATTACTCTACATTCTGGCTGGATCCAGAAGGATTCATGCTAGAGGCGGTCTGCCTGCGTGAGGAGGGGAGCACGTAGAACATGGCAGGATCTAGAGGACTCTTGCATACCCTGGCCAAGTTAATGTGAGACTTTAAGACCTACAATTGGAACGTCTTTTTCCAGATACCAGGAGAAGCAGTCGCGTGGGTCATCAACTCTCGCATCCTGGGATTGTCTGGATTGATGTCGCGCTGCTCCAGCCACTTTTCCGTCGCTGACACATTTTCATTTTCGAACTCGTACACCACGGCGTATTGAGGCTCCCCTCGAACGATCTTCCAGCGGCGGCCGCGAATGCACCCAGGTACTTTTTCGTAGTTGGGCACGTAGACACCACTGTACCACTGGTTCCATTCGGCTTCGTTTTCAGGGGCTATGCTCATCCGGCCTATCTGCAGCGCCGGCGCCATGTCTGAATCGGCGATTTCATCGCTTAGTTCGGTCGGGTAAATCATCTCATAGACGTTGCTGATGAGGTTGGTACCGACCCCCCGGGGTCCGGCGCGAAGGCTCCTTTCTGTAGGTTGACGATTTTTAAAGGCATCGGTTTCAATGACCGCCGGACTTTCCAACTCGTAGCAAGCCAGATGCTTGGGGCCGCTGCTAACCGCCTCGTAACGAGCCGCGTTGAGAACACCGGGCACGGCTAGGAGCTCGGCCAGGTGCTCCTCGTTGTAGTATCCGTTAAATTCGGCCAGTTTGTCGTCGGGCACGTCCACCCACACCATGAACAGGCCAGTTCCCTTTTTGTTTGCCACAATACCTCCTCATCGATCGCGCAATGTTTGATGACCGTAGTGACCTTCCCTGGCAATTTATTTGGATCCGAAGTCGATGCCGTTTACAAGGCGGTCATCGTTAAGCCGGTCCTCTCAGTTGAGGCGACTCCAGTACTTGGGGATTCAAAACCCTAATGGATTCGCCGCTGGTAAATGCACGGATGTCCTCCACCACATGGGTATAGCGGACCCGGTACCCATCCTCCGTGACATACCCCAAATGGGGAGTGAGCACTGTGTTGGACAGCCCTAGCAGGGGATGATTGGATGGAAGAGGCTCTATGTCGAAGGTATCAAGCCCAGCTCCGGCGATGGCCCCGCTCGTTAATGCTTGAATCATCGAAGCTTCGTCGATGATCGGTCCTCTGGATATGTTGATCAGGTAGGCGGTAGGCTTCATCAAGCTTAGCTCTCTGGCTCCCACCAATCCCCTGGTCCGGTCACTAAGCTGGACATGGACCGATACTAAGTCGGAATCCTTAAACAATGTATCTTTGTCTACTAGAGTCGCGCCACACTCGGCCGCCCTCTCCAGGGTAAGATTCTGGCTCCAGGCGATGATGTTCATGTCGAAGGCAACGCCCACTCTCGTCACCAATGAGCCGATACGTCCCAATCCCAGCAAGCCCAAGGTTTTGCCCTTCAGCCCAAACCCCACCGTTGTGCCCCAATGCCCTTCCCTGGTGAGGCGGTCTTCCTGCGGGATTCGCCGCACTAGGGCCAATATAAGCCCCCAGGTAAGTTCAGTCGGGCCTTCTCCGACGCCACCCGTTCCAGAGACCACGATGCCAAGTTCGGTTGCCGAAGGTATGTCGAATACCGCGTTACCCATCCCTGCCGTAACGAGGAGGCGTAGTTCCGGTAATCGCTCAAGCACTGAACGGGGGAAAGGAGTTCTCTCCCGCATCCCCATGACTACCTGGAAGTCCTTCAACCGCTCCACTAATTGGTCTTCATCTGCGATATGGTCATGGAAAAACTGTACATTGATACCAGAGGATAATTGGGACCAATCAGCCATCTGTTCGGCTACCGCCTGATAATCATCGAGGATCGCTACGTCCATGTGTACTGTCTCCTTTAGGCAACATTTCAAGGGCATACCGAGGTGAGAATTACAGGATGGCTACGGGGTTGACTGGCGAGCCGGTTCCCCCCACGACCCGTAGGGGGTTGACGGTGAGCAGAAACTCATAGCTCCCTTCTTCCATACAGGCTTCCGCCAGCGGCTGTAGCAACGCGTTGTCCAACAATCCGATACCGTAGGCGAAGATGGAACCGTGGACGGACCATGCCAGGTCGTATCCATTGGGCGTAAAATCCATCATGTCCCAGACCAGCAAGCAGCAATCCGACTCGCGGATGAATTTCAAACACGACGCGTGGAGACCAGGCCGGGCCGCCGGGTCACTTCCCCAGAGGGGATTGCCGTCTTGGTCCCACTTGTCCCGTCCGCTGTAAACAATCAGTGCGTCTCCAGGCTCCATCGTTACGCCCTGCTCGGCGGCGATGTCCTCTAATTCCCAACCGTGGACCGGATTTTCCATTGTTACGTAGGCCTCACCCCGGTGCTTGGGCACGTCTAGCAAAACACCACGGGTTATGATCCCTTCTTTCCAGTGATCGACGGACCCCCACAAAGCGCCGTCCATATTGACCTCGCTGTCGGGGTCGCGGCCATTCCACATACCGTCCTCGTTCCAGACGTGGCAAAGGGCGTCCAAGTGGGTGGTGGCAGTGCCGTGGTATGAGATTCCATAGAAGTCTCCGAAATACCCGGCTTGCTCCCCCCTGGCTACCCGTTGCATATAATGCAAAGCTGGCGTCGGGTTGTTAGGAGCCGGGGTTTTGGGGAATTCCCGGCTCAGGCACACCGCCCGCCCAGTTTTAACGGTTCGGGTCGCCTGAAGCCGTTTTTCGGCAGTCACCATATTTATGGCGCCCACCTGATCGTCGGCGCCCCAACGGCCCCAATTGCGATCTTCTTTCAAATAAGCTAAGACTTCATCCTTGGTGGGGACGCGTCGTTCCATTTTCGTCTCCTCTCTTTTCCTGGGCCCCAGCAACCCGATAGATCTACGGATTATCACAGATCATAGTGGGTTTTGGCGGCGGCTTGCTTTGGGTTATCCTGCTGAAAGAGGTCGGGCTGGGTGCCGCGAGCTAGGGACAGGTAATAGGTAAACAGTTGCAACGGTAGAACGTAAGCTAAGGGACTCCACAGCTCCTCGACCACCGGCAGATGGTACGCCGCAGTGGCCTCCGAAGAAAGCTGAGTGTCCCCTTCTTGTACCAAAGCCCATACGGGTGCCTCGACGGCGGCTGAGGCCCGGGCTACGTCCAGAGCCCGATGGTAGCCGGGGCCAGGGGGCGCTACCAGGGTTACCAGGCAGTGCCCGTCCACTTCGCAGAAAGGGCCGTGCAGCAGTTGCTCTACATGGAAGCCTTCGCTGTTGGCCTGGCTGGTTTCTTTTATCTTCAGGGCGACTTCGTAGGCGTTGGCAGTGTTGGGCCCGGCGGCCACGCAAATAAACCGTTCCCGGTCTTGGAAACGATCGGCAGCTTCCCGGATCGAATCTGCTCCTTCCAAAACCCGGCCAGCGACATCGGGGACCATCGCTAGGCCCGCCTTGGCCGTAGCGCGGTCACTGCCCCCTTCGGGCAAAGCCGACGCCAGCATGCCTAGGACCATTAACGCCGAGGTATAGCTGATGGTGAAGGCGGCGGACACCTCCGGGTCTACGGTATTCAGCACATCGTCTGCGGCCTGGATCCGTTGTCCCGGCTGGTTGGAGGTTATGGAAATGGTGTAGGCCCCAGCGGCCTTGGCCTGTTCCAACGCCAAAAATGAGTAAGTCTTGGTGCCCTTATGGCTGATGACCAGCACTGCGTCGTCGGGTCCCACCTTGGGTGGATAAGAGTGAAACTCGAAGGAATGCCAGGCCTGTACCTCCAAAGAACTTGGGGCCATCTGGCGGAACCAGTACTCACCCACCAAAGCAGCGTGCCAGGAGGTACCAATGCCCACCAAGTACAGCCGGCGTTTTCCCTTGATGGTGGCTGCTACTTCGGTCACCCGGTCGGCATGCTTGGTCAACATATCCGCCATGGCCTGGGGCTGACGCTGGATGGCGTCGTACATGTGGTAGGGGTGGCTGGTGCGGGGTTGCTGCTGAGTCATGATATGAACCTATTTACAGATTGGGATATTTGGGCTTGAGCTGGAATTCACCCTTGGTCAAGAACTCCCTGACCTTAGGTAGCGCCAAGTCGTATCAAAACGATTTCATGTCTTGCCGACGGTCATGGCGATTCGTTGCAGCAGTTTGCGTTCCTCATCAATCAGATTGCCGAGATCAGTTTCGATCTCCGTAGGATCACCGCCGAACAGAGTAGCGTAAAAAGTGCATGCTGCTAGGTATGACCCAGCGATGGTTGGATGACTGCCATCTTCAGCGTGTAACACCGGTTTGTCGTGTTTGGCAAGCAATTTCTGCCAGGCAGTCCCCACCGGGACGACGAACGCCTCAAGCTCCTTGCCGATCTTGTTGTAGCTGTCGGTCAGTAATGCCTGATTCTCCGGTTCCTTTTTGCGTGCCCAGGTCATAAACAACACCATTTTCGCGCCGCTTTCCTTCATGGCAGGCATGAATTCCCGGACATTTTCATGGAAACGATTGGAGTTCTTGACCGGTAGCGTGCTCTGCTCCTGGAATACGACATGGTCCCATTTTTCACTGGTGATCGTAGTCGCGGCACCGGCATTCCAATGACGACGCAGAGATGCTCCGCCCGCTGAGATGACCTTGGTTTCGATAGTTATGCCCTTGCCCGCTTGAGCGATATCGCTCAGCAATGTAGGTAAGTCATTCTTGGTTGTGAAACTATTACCGATGAAGAGCATTCGGACTGATTTTCCCGGCATAAACATCGCCTCAGACTAATTCAAATCGTCAATCGTGCCCGCAGTATCTCCCGCCGGGTCAACACCCGCTCCATTAGAGGCCACTTCTCCGTTTCGCTCGTGTACGGCAGCCGCGATTAGTTTATTAATCATGGTGACGGGTTCGAAACAGCTGTCCGAAGATTATCATTAGTAGGGCTCTCCATGCGGAGGAAAAATTCCTTTCCCTGAGGCGTTGGCTGTGGCACCGGAGTTACCGTCCGTCCGGCCGGCGTCGGATCGGCGGCGACGGGTGAAACGGGTGAATCGGTTGGAGCGGGACTGGAAACAGGAATTGGGACTGGAGTAGAATCGGCAATCGGGGCGACAATTTCAGTGACGGAAGGAGGAATGGTGTTCAGTGGGGGCTGGTTTTCGTCACTTGATTCACAGGCCACAGTCGATGTGATCATTAAAATTAGGGCAAGAATAATCGTGATATTTCGAAGCATGGCGCCAATTATACCGTTAACGCTCGCCGAATCAAGTAATCTCCGGAAAGGGAGTCCGGTCCGTTGTTATTGGAGCGGGTGTAAAGTCGCGGGCACGAAAAGGACTTGGGTTTGATCTCAAATTGTCGAATCACAACGCCCACAACCCACCGTCAGGCCAGTATCAAGAATGGGGTAATGGAAGGAAATCAGAAAGCACCTTTTCCTGAATCCACTTGAGGTACTTGATGACGTCAACCAATCGACCGTTGACTATTCGCGGATAGTGTCACTCCGCAGGTGATTTCTGCACTTCACGGTCACTCTTTGACCTGCATTGGCCTTGGTACCACTCTTCATCTCACCCGCCTTTGGAATGTACCTAAGTCGAGGTACACCAATCGGACACTTGAGGCATCAAGACACCGGCCCTAGTTGCGTCTAGGAGCCTATAATGAGCGCGGTACCCAAATAGACGGTCCCCGAGGGTCTACATCGTGACTCACTGCAAGTAGCAGATAGATATTTTATCTGCACAATCAAACCTGCCACCCCGGTTGCGGTCCACCTGATTTGCGACTTGTGCCGGTTATTAAATGGTAGAGATCTAAACCGAAATGGAGAGTGAGGTCACTCGCCCGCAAAGGAGAATAAGATGACCAGTGGATCCTCGCAACCGACGAGCCACCCTGAGTGGCAGGGCCGCCCTTTCTACGGGTATGATTCTCCAGCGGTTCAAGAGCACTATGTGGGGCGGGGCGCCTCGCCACAAGCAGACTTCTTTATGCCTTATCTGGAGTCTGGAATGAGCCTATTGGATTGCGGCTGTGGCCCCGGAACTATCACCATTGGACTCGCTGAGATCATATCCCCCGGTGCAACGGTTGGCATCGATATCGAGTCCAGCATGATCGAACAGGCCACCACGTTTGCAAGAGATCGGCAGGTGACAAATGTGCGGTTTGAGGTCGCCGACATGACGGACCTTCCCTATCCAGACCACTCGTTCGATAGAGCATTCTGCTGCGCCGTACTCGAACACCTACCCGACCCAGTCAAGGCACTAAAAGAAGCCTACCGGGTTCTGAAGCCGGGCGGGATCGCAGCCATCATAAATACTGATTGGGGTGATCCGCTAATCTCTCCTTATAGTGACTCTTTGGCGAGGTTCTTTAACATCTTCGAGGGTGGCTTTAATCTCCGAGGAGGCTCGTTGAATCGCGGGAGGCACTTGAGATCAATAATGCTAGAGGCAGGGTTCAACGTGAGCGAGTTTTTCGCAGCCTATGGCAACGCGACGACCCCTGCGTTGGTTCAGGCTGAGATTAATGGTTACATCGCATGGATGGAAAACCTGCCTTTATTCGATCAGGCCGTTGAATCAGGCCGAGTCGAACGGTCTGAACTTGACAAGATTAAGCAAGGGATGAAGGAGTGGAGTGAGCTACCCAATGCATTCATCGCTAAGGGAAGATGCGTGGCTATAGGCCGAAGGTAGCTAAGGAAGAGATGCGCCTCCAACTCGCGCCAGTTTTGGGGCCAAGCGTTTTGGCGATACTTTTGACCCGCACTCTTGTAGGTGTAAAATACCGGCAATCGCCCTGGCCCCGGAGTTGGCAAATCCCGATGGCAGGCCAACTTGGGCAGATGTTTCCGGTGTCCGGAACGCAGTGACCAGCACCGCTACCGACATCGTCTCCAACGTACGTAATCATATTCAGGTATTTTAGGTAGCCGCGGGTCACTTGCAAGTGTGATTACAAACGGCGATTCAAGTCCAGTGAATAAACAGTTACTGTCAGGAGGTATCGTGGCATGAAGCTCAAGCTGCGGACGCGTACAGAATCCCAGTCACCGGACGATTCAAACACTAAAAAACGTGTCACGGCCGCCGAAATGTACCAAGTGCAGGATTCGTACGTCCGGTTTAATCAGAAAGACCATATGGGCTCACAGATGATTTGGGATGCCGACGCTGCAGAAGAACGAGCCAAGCTAAAGGTCAAGCAGCGGCATCTTATGGACAAAGGACGCCACGGATTCGACGCCACGTCATGGAGCTTGGACTCCGCTGCGGATTCTTTGCTGTCTCTTATGGACTTCTCAAAGAATCGGCCGGATTCGAGAGCTACCGCATGGCAGACTAAGGTGGAGCCTGCGCCGACGGGTCGGCCGAAAACTACCCCTAAAGAGGCTTCCCAGATTGTACGCAAGGCCGCTCACTTGTTCGGAGCTGACCAAGTTGGCTTTGCCGATCTGGACCGCCGGTGGGTGTATTCCCATTACTTTGATGCGGAGACGAAGAAGGACTACCCTATCAAGTTCTCCGATGAGCCCGGTTACGAACAATACGACCAGCCCATCCGCCTTGATGACGGGACTAGAGTCATACCGAAGGAGATGCAACACGTTGTGGTGTTGCTCCATGAGTGGGGCAAAGACGTGGAGGGGACTGAGCATGCGCCTTCCCTCCTGACTGAGGGACTCAGTACACTAGCATATGCCCGAATGGCGCCGACCCTATGGATGCTGGCTGAGTTTATTCGTGGGCTGGGCTACAACGCTATCCCGGCGGCTAATGACACAGGCCTGAGTATACCTATGGCCGTCGATGCGGGCCTCGGGCAGTTAGGGAGACACGGCCTGTTAATCAACCCTAAAGTAGGGGCGCGCTGCCGGATTTCCAAGATAATCACCGACCTTCCGCTGGAGGCCTCAGGCGCCGTGGATTCGGGCATCACCGAGTTCTGCAACGCATGTCTGAGATGTGTCCCGAAGTGCGGTACGGGAGCCATCACGAAGGGTATCCGAAGCTTCGTACCTTTGGATGAGAGCAATTCAACGGGAGTACTCTCGTGGAAAGTAGATGCAAAGAAGTGCATGACTTTCCAGAACCGGGTGGGGACTACCTGTAGCACATGCGTCCGCATGTGTTCATGGACCAAGCCGCCCCGCAGAGCATATGCTATTCCGCGGTTCTTTATCAGGAATTTCCGGTGGAGGTGGTTGAACAAATCTTGGGTATGGCTCGACGGTGCGTTCGGACATGGTAAGTTTGACAAAAAGGCTGATGAGTTCTGGGGGTGAGTGGCCGATGACAGATCTGCCGACGGCTTCCGGACAAAACCCCGGATACGTTGTCGGCAGTAAAGCTGAGGTTCAATTAATGATGAAATTGGACCGATTTATTCTGATTTTTTCGATAACGCTTTATCTGATAGGCTGCGCCCCACCTTCACAACCCGCAACCGTACCAACCCATCCCTCAGCAATCGCATCCCCAACCGATGCAAATCGGACGCCGGTGCCGGTAGGCAAAGAAATTAACTCCACGACGACAGCTTTACCCGGTTCACCAGCACCTGCAGCCAGAGCTACACCGGTTGCAACCCAAGACGAACGGGGGGTAACAGCGCTGATCGCCGCCTCGTACCAGAATCACCTGGAAGTGGCTAGACTTCTGATTGAAGCCGGCGCGGATGTAAATGTGAAGGATGACTCCCAGCAGAGCGCCTATCTGATACCTACAGCCGACGGCTATCTTGAGCTTCTCAAGCTTACCCTGCGATCAGGGGCAGATGTCCACAGCCTGGATAGCTACAACGGAACCGGCCTCATCCGGGCGGCCGACCGGGGACATATTGAAATCATCAAGGAATTGCTAGAAACCGATATTGACATTGATCATGTCAACCGGCTGGGCTGGACAGCACTTCTGGAAGCCATCATTTTGGGCGATGGCGGGCCGCGCCATACCGAAGTGGTGCGGTTGCTGGTACAGGCCAGTGCCAATGTGAACCTGGCTGATAATAATGGAGACATGCCATTAGGCCACGCCCGCCAGCGAGGTTTTAATGAGATCGCGGCCATTTTGGAAAGCTCGGGCGCTCGTTAGGAATCTTGATGAATGTGGCAGTGATACAGCAACTAAAGACCACATACACGGTGTATGCGTATCATCGATTGCGCGGGTCCGCTGCTAAAGTGGGATGGGGACGGAGACCGGACCAAAGCAACGTCCCTGCTGGATGATTCGCTGGCTATAGCCAGCGAACTAGGGATGGGGCCTTTGATGGAACGGGTGCTGTCCCGACGGGAGATACTGAAGGATTAACGTACGCGACACTATGAAACAATAGCGTCAGTTGGTTAACTATTGAGCCAGAGCCTTGTTTCGACAGCGATCTAACACTTAATTTGCAACCATCCCGCTCTCAACGCTGTGCTTCCGTATCTACGAGCCGCCTCGAAATCCGTTCAGCTATCTGCTCGCATAATACCGTCAAAACTTCCGAATATTTTGTTCTGACCTTCGGGATTAACCCTCCGTCGAGTTGATGGGTAAAGAGGTGATTTTGGCCTTGCACGAGATCAAGTTGCAGCCGTACGGCTAAATTCCGTAGTGCACTTGGCCTACCAATGGTCAAGCTAACCCCTATGCTCCGTTTCTCTCTTTCTCCCACAAGACTTCCAGCAAACTTCCGGGGTTCATGGGTAGCCTGTTGGTCCGGACCCCGATCGCGTGGGCGATGGCGTTGGCCACCGCCGCCATGGGAGGCACCAAGCACACCTCACCTACGCCTCGCACACCCAGGGGATGGCCGGGGTTGGCGACTTCCACGATTACTGTGTCGATCATGGGCAGGTCCAAGCTGATGGGCATCCGGTAATCCAGGAAACTGGAATTCAGCATTAGCCCCTTGTTGTCCACGAAGTACTCTTCATTTAGAGCCCATCCAATACCCTGGACCAAGCCGCCCTGAATCTGGCCTTCCACATAGCTGGGGTGGATGGCCTTCCCCGCGTCCTGGATGGCGGTGCAGCGGAGGATGTCCACCTTGCCGGTCTCCGGGTCGACCTCAACGTCCACGATGTGGAGGGCGAAGGCGTTGCCCACACCGCCGGGATTCGCAGTGGCCCGTCCCACGATGGGACCGCCGGTGCCGTTAAGCCTTCGGGCGATCTGCTTGAGGGTCATCCTCAACTCTGGATCTTCTTTGTGGTGTAGCTCACCGTCCTCGTATTCCACGTCGTCAGGGGTTACGTCCCAGATGCGAGCGGCCCTTTCAATGAGCTGCTGGCGTACGTCCTCAGCTGCCCGATAAACGGCGGTGCCCATCTTGAAGGTCACGCCGCTGCCCCCGGCGCCGGAACTGTAGCCGATGGAGTCGGTGTCGGCGATGGACGGTTTGATGTCCGTGGCCGGAATTCCCAGCACCTCGGCCAGGTGCATGGCCATAGCGACCCGGCTGCCACCGATGTCCGGGGATCCCTCCACCAGACTGATGGTGCCATCGGGGTTGACGTTGGCCACCGCGCTGGCGGGGCCGGTCCCGTTGAACCAGGCTCCGGCCGCGATGCCCCTACCCTGGTTGGAGCCCTCTAGGGGTGTGGCCAAGTGGGGATGCTGCTGCGCAGCTTGAAGGACCTCAACCATTCCGATGCGGCCAAAGGTCGGCCCAGCGGCCTGTCGCGTGCCTTCCTTGGAAGCGTTGATCAGCCTGAACTCCACCGGGTCCATACCGATCGCGTCGCAAAGCTCGTCCACCAGCGACTCGGCGGCGAAGGCGGCGACCGGGGAGCCGGGCGCCCGGTAGGCGGCGGATTTCTGGGCATTGGTGACCACGTCTAACCCTTCGATGTAGGCGTTGGGAATGTCGTAAGGGGCTAACATGGTCCGGCAGCCCGAGGGTACCGGTGACCCGGGGAAAGCCCCCGCCTCATAGATCAAGTGCGCCTCGGCGGCGGTAATCTTTCCCGCGTTGGTCACTCCCATCTTCACTTTGATATGGGTGCCGGACGTGGGACCGGTGCCGTGAAATACCTCGGTGCGGCTCATGCTAATCTTGACCGGCTGTCCCGTCTTGCGGGCCAAGGCTGCGGCGACCGGCTCCAGATAGCACCCACCCTGGCCTTTCCCCCCGAAACCGCCGCCGATCTCCATAGGGATGACCTTTACCTGTGACACCGGCAGGCCCAGGATGGTGGAGGTGTGGTCGCGAAGGGCGAAGTGGCCCTGGCTGCTGGCCCAGATGGTCACCGTATCGTCGGTGTTCCACTGGGCGGTGGCCGAATGGGGCTCGATGTACCCCTGGTGGACCGGCTTGGTGTGGTACTCTCGCTCCAAGACTACATCGGCTTCCTCAAATCCCCGCGCAACGTCGCCTGATCGAAACTCGAAGCGGTTGGCAATGTTGCTCTGCTCGCCGGCCGCCACCTCACCCCAGCCGCCAGAGCGCATCGCCGGGCTGCTCATGGTAAGCAGTCTCTCGTGTAGGATGGCCGCACCGTCCTTCATAGCGTCATCAGCGTTCAGTACCGCAGGAAGTACCTCGTAGTCGACGTCGATGAGCGCTAGCGCCTCTTCCGCTACGTGTGGACTGTTGGCGGCCACCGCGGCCACCGCATGCCCTAGATACAGTGCCTTCTCTCTGGCCATCACATTCCGGCTGTAGAAGCCATAGTTGACGGCGGCGCCTTCTTCCTGATCGGCCACTTCCGCGGAAACGTCGGGCAGGTCTGCGGCAGTGACCACGGCATGCACTCCCGGCAGAGCGAGAGCGCGGGTGGGGTCGATTCCCTTGATGCGGGCGTGGGCGTGAGGGCTGCGTAGAATCTTGCCGTGCAGCATTCCGGGCAGATGTATGTCTGCGGCGTACCGGGCCCGGCCAATTACCTTGTCAGGCCCGTCGTGGCGAATCGGGCGAGTGCCCACCACCTTAAATTCCTCGGTGGAAAGGACCATGTTGGGTTTGTAATCAAGCATTGTTGCCTCCTCCAGCGTTGGGCCGGATAGTAGTTGGCGATAATCTATCACAAAAGCCGGGCGTTGGCCGCATACCAAGCCAGTCAGAATAGGCAATGTGAACTTTGAACAAAGGCCCGGGTGATAACACTATTCGCGCATAGTTTCATATAGCCAGGCAAGGATTCCCCAAAAAATATCTCAGATTGATGGAGACGGCGAAGGCTTAAGCGCACAATACCCAAGTTTTTGTCCGGTTACCACGAATGGAATCACCGAGATTGTGCCAATGGGAAATCGCCAACCGAAATCTCCGGGCAAATCCTTATAGATGGACTGCAACGGCATGCGGTCAGCCTTACCGCACTCGACGAATGTAACAAAGATGTTACATATAAGTCACATAGGCGAAACACAATTTGACAATAATGGAAAACCTAAACCATGCCTGACTCAGGGCGCAGGGTTCTTCCTCTGCTCCCGCGTCAGATAACCCCCTATATTTAGGAGTGACGTTCATTGCCGATCCGGCTGTCATGGCCTCGCAGTTTTACCAATACCTCCAAGGAGGACGATCGGTTGGACGGAACTGATATCGCTCCACAGTGTGGCAACCTGTTGGACCCTTCAGCCCACCCTGTCCTATCGTTGCGGGGCATAACCAAGCGTTTCCAGGACCTGGTGGCCAACGACAACATAGACCTCGACGTATTTGGCGGTGAGGTCCACTCCGTTCTGGGAGAAAACGGCGCCGGGAAGAGCACGTTGATGAAAGTCATCTACGGCGTTTATCAGCCTGACAGCGGTAGAATCGAATTCAAGGGTACCGACGCCCGCATTCAATCCCCTCGCGATAGCCGAAATCTGGGGATCGGCATGGTTTTCCAGAATTTCGCTCTTGTCCCAGCCCTGACTGTAACTGAGAATGTTGCCCTGTTCCTACCTGGCCAGGGAATGATTCTGAGCCGAAGAGAGCTATTTCGGCAGATCAAACAAGTCTCAGACAGATATAACCTGCATGTGAGCCCGTCCGCCCGTGTCGGCGACCTCACGATGGGCGAGCGCCAAAAGGTGGAGCTGATCAAGCTCATCATGGCCAAAGCCCAGGTCTTGATATTGGATGAGCCCACGAGCGTACTTGCCCCTCACGAAGTTGAAGGCCTATTCGAGGTTTTTAGTGAACTCAGAAGGGATCGTTACGCAATCTTGTTCATCACCCATAAGATTCCAGAAGTACTGTCTTCCGCCGACCGAATCACCGTACTCAGGCATGGGGCCGTCGTTTCCACAGGATCTAGTGAGGGTGTTTCTGGAGATGACCTAGTATCCAAGATGATGGGTATCGATGCTGAATCGATCGGTCCGAGAGCCGCCATTCGAAACGCCGTCGAGTATGACTCTAAGAAGTTGGCTTATCGAAGGATTGCTGTCGATTCCGAGGGCCCGGCAGCCATTGAATTCAAGGGCGTGTCAACCGGTGAGGCCGACGATCCTAGAAGCCTGCATGGAGTATCTTTCCGGGTCATGCCAGGCCATACGTTAGGAGTGGCAGGGGTCTCAGGAAACGGCCAGCAGAACTTGGGTGAGGCCCTTTTAGGATTGATCAAGAACAAAAGTGGAAATATCTACCTGGCCGGGCAGTCCGTAAAGGGATGGTCGGTCAGTGACATCCTCGAAGCAGGTGTCAGTTACGTCACAGAAGACCCCATCAACATGGCCACCGTGCCTGAGATGCGAGTGGATGAGAACTTGGTCCTGGGTGAACTCGCGAACCTGGACAGCCGTGGTATTTGGCTGAACATGGGCGCAATACGGCAGAGGATAAAAGAGGCACTTGGCAAATTCCCGCTGGCGTTGGCTCCTCACGAGAGCCGCGTCGACAAGTTATCCGGGGGCAACGTCCAGAGGGTAATCTTGGCTCGCGAGATGCAGTTGACCCGCGAAGTGGCGAAGAACCCCAAGGTCTTAATGGCCTACTATCCCACACGGGGTTTGGATGTAGTTAATGCGGAGGCTACGCGGCGCCTGTTGTTGAACTTTCGCGATAAGGGCGGTGCCATAGTCCTGATCTCTGAAGACCTGGATGAGCTCTTGTCCCTTAGCGACCGAATGGTGGTGATGTTCCAGGGCAATATAGTGGGAGAATTCCCCGCTGAGGCAGCCTCCGTCCGCAAAATCGGGATGCTTATGACCGGTCAGAACGAATAGCCCGTGGAATACAGTCACACTCTTAGACAGGCGCAAGGAATCGCAGTCAACTTAACCGCACCTCCCATCGTGCGGTCAATTATTGCCATCGTTTTCGCCTTCATGGTGTTTGGTATTTTCCTAGCTCTCATCGGGCGCGACCCGTTCGAGGCTTATTCCAAGATGTTCGAGGGCACGTTAGGAAGCCGCGTGGGTCTCAGCGAAGTGGGAGTCAGGATGATTCCCTTTGTTCTAACCGGATTGGCGGCAATGATTCCCGCGCGAGTTGGCCTGATTAACGTGGGTGGAGAAGGCCAGCTGTATATCGGAGCATGGGCTGCGACCGGTGTGGCCCTTTATTTAGGCTTTGGAAATATTTGGATCATGTTGCCCGCCATGGCCATCGCCGGTTTCATGGGCGGCGCTTTGTGGGCAGGTATGGCCGTCTTGCTGAGGAATCTTCGGAACGTCAACGAGGTCATCTCCACTCTGCTCTCCAACTACGTTGCGATTCTCTTCGTCAACGTGTTTGTGTTCGGAGCGTGGAAGAACCCAACGGGGTTCGGATATCCCTACACGTCCGATTTCGCAACTGAGGCGATCTTGCCAGCCATCTCCGATACCCGGCTGCATCTTGGTCTGATTTTTCCAATCCTAGCCATCGTTGCTACCTATCTGTTCCTCAGCCGGACCCGGTGGGGCGCAAATATGCGAGCCGTGGGTGGAAACTCCGACGCAGCTAGGAGGCGGGGTATCCCGGTCGTCCGTTATATCGTCATTGCGATGCTAGTCGGCGGGGGGATAGCCGGGATCGCCGGGATGAGTGAAGTGGCGGGGATTCAGCACCATCTCCGGCCCGGAATATCGAACAGCCTGGGGTTCATGGGCTTTCTAGCTAGCTGGATGGCAAATCACAACCCGATCGCGCTCATCGGCACCTGCTTCTTGATTGCCGTGATTGTCGTCGGGGGCGACGTTCTTCAATTCAGCGCCAACCTTCCATCCGCCGCGATGTTGATATTGATCGGGCTCGTGCTTTTCTCCGTTTTAGGGTTTCGCCGGCTGGAGCGGAAAACGGCATGAGCGATATTTTGCTCGTACTTGGCGGAGCGATCACCGGGGCAGTAGGCCCCGGTATTTCGGTATTGTACGCCACCTACGGAGAGCTAATAACCGAAAGGGCGGGCAGGATCAACTTAGGGAACGAAGGCTCGATGCTGATGGGAGCCTGCTTCGGATTCATCGCAACCGTTGAAACAGGCTCGGTTACGGTTGGTGTGTTGGCGGGTATGGTTGCCGGCAGCGGATTGAGCCTGATATTGGCCTACCTTGTCATATTCCGAGACACCAACCAACTCGCCACTGGATTCGCCCTAACGCTTTTCGGAGCTGGGATTACAGCCTATGCCGGAAGGGGATATGTTGACAGTACGATCGGCGGGCTCAACCCGATAGCGATTCCACTGCTATCCGAAATACCGAAACTCGGCCAGGCTTTCTTTGAACAAGATATTTTGGCTTATATAGCTTATGCACTCGGCCCGGTACTTTTCGTTGGATTGCACTACACAAGGATTGGCTTGAGTCTGCGAGCGGTGGGCGAAAGCATGGACGTAGCCTTCGCCGCCGGACGCAACCCACAGGTGATCCAGATGGGGGCGATAGCCTTTGGAGGCGCGTTGGCCGGATTGGGAGGGGCCCAACTCTCCCTGGGGCTGACCCAAACCTGGTCGGAAGGGATGACAGTAGGCCGCGGCTTTGTCGCCGTTGGTCTGGTGATCTTCGCTACGTGGTCCCCGCTGAGGGCCATGGTCGGCGCATTCCTCTTCGGTGGAGCTATAGGCCTTCAATTACAGCTTCAAACCATCGGAGCGCCGGTGTCGCCGTTCCTTTTGGATATGCTGCCATACCTGATAATTTTACTCGTCATGGCGCTTTGGAGCCGAGCGTCGGCGCGGGCCATGCCAGAAGGTCTAAAAGGAGTTTTAAGGGCAACGGCGTGACCAGGTTGCCATCAATAACCACTAGGGTAAACGGCCTGACCAACAGATTCTGTTGAGGGGGACGTTGCGCTTAGATCTGGTTCTTCCCAGTGTCTGCGAACCTCAGGCCATAAAATCAGTAGCCAAATATTGGAGGAAAGACTTTGTACAGTAGGATCGGGCATCTATCTTCGTTGAGACGGTCTCAAAGGATTTTGATCGGGGCATTCATGCTTATGGCCATCTTGGTCTTAGCAGCTTGTGGGAGTCCTGAACCCACGGCAGTACCGCAACCCACCAGCGCTCCGCAACCGACGGCAATTCCGGCGAGTAGTAGTTCAACTATGAGTAAAGTGACGGGCACCAACCCCTCTAGGGACGACTTGGCGGGAGGCTCGCCTGAAATTTTTCTTAAAGGATTCGAGGACGCGGTAGCCGGTAGTGAATTCCGCGCAACTTCTGAGTTTGCCGCCGCTGCCAAACCCTTGGCCGCCGGCGAAAAGCTGAAGGTTGGTTTCATATTTGTCGGGTCGCAGAAGGACTTGGGTTACAACCAGGCGGCGGCGGAAGGCAGCCAATATCTGGAGCAGGCTTTCGACGACATTGAGATTTTGCGATCGGAAAACATCCCAGAGACCGCCGATGTACAGGCGGTTGAGGAACAGATGATTCGCGCCGGCGCGAAGATTATCTTCGCGACCAGCTACGGGTATTCTGGTCCCACCAAGGAAATCATCTCCAAGCATCCCGACGTGATGTTCCTACATATGGGTGATGTGGAGAGCTTCGAGAATTACTCCGCCTTCTTTGGAAACATCTGGCAATTGGAGTACGCCGCGGGACAGGTTGCCGGCCGCACCACCAAGACAAACAAGTTGGGGTTCATCGCAGCGTTCCCAATACCGCAAACATTGTTGAATGTGAACGCTTTCCATCTCGGAGCACGGTCAGTCAACTCAGAGGTGAAGACCACATTCGTCTTGACCGGAAGTTGGTGCGATCCGGCCAAACAAGCGACGGCGGTGAAAGCCATGGTCGATGCTGGTATTGACGTTCTCACCCAGCATCAAGACTGCACTAAGACAATCGTAGAAGCGGCAGAGAGAGCGGGAATCTACGTTTCTGGCTACCACCAAGACGCTAGCCCGGCCGCTCCCAACGCCTGGTTGACCGGCGCTGCTTGGAACTGGGGACCGGTCTACACTGAGATTGTCTCTGAGATTCGCCAAGGCACCTACAAGAGCTCGGTCATGTTCCAGGGCTTAGACGCAGGCTGGGTCCAACTTTCGCCGTTCGGCGACTTTATTCCAGACGAAGTGAAACAAAGCACTTTGGATACTGTAGAGTCTTTGAGAAGCGGGGGGTTCCAGCCTTTCACCGGACCCATCACAGACCAGGACGGCGTGGTCCAGATCGCCGCGGGGGTTGTACCGACCGATGCCGACCTGCAAAGCACTAGCTATCTGCTTGAAGGCATCATCGGCCGCACCAACTAGCGGATATGGCATAATCCCGGCAAACCGGTTAACTTTGAGACAGGCCCAGAATCCGCTGGGCTTGCCTCCGTTTTTGAGGAGAACACCATGGGCATTACAGTATCCGCCGATCCATACGAATGGCCCTACGATGGCGATATCGTTCCCAACCGCACGGCTCTCCTCCTCATAGATTGGCAGCAGGACTTCTGCGGGCCGGGCGGTTACGTGGACACCATGGGCTACGACATATCCATGACGAGAAGGGGCGTAGAGCCAACCCGGGGTGTCCTCGAAGCCTGCCGCCGCATCCCCGGATTCAGCATCATTCACACACGGGAAGGTCACAAACCAGACCTGTCAGATTGCCCGCCCAACAAGCTGTGGCGTTCAAAGCAGATCGGCGCGGGTATTGGCGATGCGGGTCCCTGCGGCCGAATCCTGGTTAGGGGAGAACCAGGTTGGGAGATTATAAAGGAACTAGCCCCATTGGATGGTGAGCCTGTGATCGATAAACCGACCAAAGGCGCGTTCACCGCAACCGACTTGGACCTTGTTCTCAAGAACCGGGGAGTCACCCATTTAGTGTTCACCGGCATCACCACGGATGTGTGTGTGCACACAACGATGCGCGAAGCGAACGATCGGGGCTACGAATGTTTGCTGTTGGAGGACTGCACCGGCGCCACCGACGAGGGCAACTATCTTGCGGCCCTTCATATGGTCAAGATGCAAGGCGGGGTATTCGGTTCGGTATCCAACTCTGAAAATTTTCTAACCGCCTTTAGCCCTTTACTTTAATCATCTTCTAAAATCGGAGGCCTATGGATACCCGCAGCAGCTTTCGGCAGGCTGTCATAGACGCCCAGGATTTCAAATCGGACGCCCCAAACCGGAGACCCGCATTCATCTCCAGCGTCGACCGTATGACTAAGCTACAACGACGAGACGTGCGGGCGTTGCCGCCTGCTCCCCAAACCGCCCGCCACGGACCGGTGTTTGAAGCAGGCCGCCTGATGGCTGAGGGCTCCATGACCGCTGTGGAAGGGATCGAGCGGTCTCTGGACGCGATGAATCGCCTCCAGGCTGAACTCAATGCCTTTGCCCATGTGGACTCAGAAGCCTCTTTGTTGGGGCAAGCTCGAGCGTTGGACGCTGAGAGAGCCGCCGGCAATACCAGAAGTCCGCTCCACGGAATCCCCGTGTCGATCAAAGACATCATCCACGTCAAAGGTATGCCCACTAAGTCAGGCTCGAAAGTCATGGAAGGGTTCATGCCCGAGGATGACGCTACGGTCGTGGGACTTCTCAGAGAAGCTGGTGCAATCATCGTAGGCAAAGCCCAAACCCATGAATTCGCTCTGGGGGTCACCACACCTCAGAGCCGGAACCCTTGGGATGCCAGCCGCGATCCCGGCGGCTCCAGCGGCGGCTCGGCTATCTCTGTTATCACTGGAATGAGCCTATTGAGCGTCGGGACAGATACCCGAGCATCCATCAGAGTACCGGCTTCACTGTGTGGGACCTTGGGCTACAAGCCGACCTACGGGCTGACATCGACCGATGGAATCGTTACCCTGTCTTGGAGTATGGACCACACCGGATTGATGGGTAGCACCAGCGAAGACGTAGCCATCATGCTGAATGTATTGCAGGGAGTGGACCCCAAAGACCCCGGAACCCTGGACCGGCCCAACGACGATTACACCGAATACTTGTTCAAAGATGTCACAAGTTTTCGAGTGGGACTTGTGGCTGAGGCGCTTCAGGGTGCTGACAGGGAAACCCTGAACACGTTCAACTTATGTGTTGAAAGGCTCAAGTCTCTGGGCGTGGACGTGGTTGAGACCGGAGTGCCGTCAGCAGATGATTTCCGTCTCTGCAACAACCTGGGGTTAATCATCAGCCGGGTCGAAGCAGCCGCCTACCACACAGCCTTCCCAGACGCCGGTCCCATGTACATGACTCAGGTGTTTGAGCAGTTGGACGAAGCGTCTCAAGTACTAGCCGTTGACTACATCAACGCCCAACGGTTCCGGTCTGAATTCCGGGAGCGCATGCTGGCTGAACTTAGCGGATTCGACGCGTTCATCATGCCCACCACTCTGGTGCCGGCGGTCAAAGCTGAAGAGACAGAGCAATATCTGACCATCCTTTCAAGAAATTGTATTCCCTGGAGCATGATTGGCTTCCCAACCTTGTCGGTACCCGCCGGGCTGACTTCAGGAGGACTCCCGGTGGGAGCTCAATTGGTGTCGGCTCCTTTCGATGATGGCGTAATTTTGGCCCTTGCGTCCGCGTTGGAATCCACCTCCGAGGAACTGCGACCCTAGATGGCTGCAACAAGAATGATTGTGGGCAGAGGGGCGCGCGCATCGGTTCGACAGATCGGCTTGAAAGCCCACCGGTACCTGACCTCACCCGGATTCTCGGGACGCGTGATCGCGGCTGGCAGCAGAGCGGTGTACATTGCCACTGATAGCGGAGAATTGCTAGCCGCCTGCCCGATGGACCAGCAACCGCATCCTCGCTCTTTCCTGACGGATCTGGATCTCTCAGCCCTTCGAGAAGGTCTCGTAACTTGGACTGAGAATAATGAACTTCATTTCAGCAATGAAGTGTCTATAGAGTTTGGTGGAAGCCAGATTTGGCATAGACCGTCGGTTGTCCCGCAATGCGCCGCTCCTTGGCGGGTCATGCGCTCCCGTGGCAAAGACCTCTTGGAAGCGGCACAAAAAGTCCATAATGGCGAAAACTTGGGTTTGGTCCTATCGGCTTTTGTACCTGGTAGCCATGCTCCGACGTTGACCGGCAACCGGGAAAACATCTCGCCGTTGATAATCTATGGCGTTGAAAGAGTGCATGAATTGCTTCCTGTGTGCCGGCTTGGAGATTTAAAGTCTGTTCTACGGCTCTCTGAGCAGCTCATAGGTCTGGGTCCGGGACTAACTCCGTCGGGAGATGATTTCGTAGGCGGGCTGTTGTTCATGGTCCGGAAACTTAACGCAGCCTATCCCCAAGATGGGTATTGGCGCGAGGGGAATGTCCAGGGATTACTCGCTCGTTCGAAAACGATGACATCCCACATAAGTCATGCTTTGCTAACAGACTTGTCCGAGGGTCAGAGCCACGAATCGCTGCACAAGCTTGCCGAAGGACTGGTTGATGACGTTGAGGATTTCGATGCCGAGATTCATGTGCGCCGGGTCACACAGATCGGTCAAAGTTCTGGATGGGATATCCTAACTGGAATGCTGGCCGGACTGCTGCCGGTTATTCACCGAGCATAAAGGGAGCTTAGAACTATCGACATCAAAGAAAAGATACAGGCCGCCAACGCAGAGGCATTCACCCGGATCGTCGCCGCCGACCCGGTTTTGGTGGACATTGTTCCCGCTGGGGAAGTTGTGCCAGGCTTGGAAGACCGAATGGTCCTCCACTCGGGTCCGCCAGTAAACTGGCAGCACATGAGCGGCGCCCAACGAGGTGCTGTTATCGCCATGACCATCTTTGAAGGATGGGCTGACGATATCCAGAGTGCAGAACATCTGCTTAACAGCGGAGGGGTCAGACTAGACCCGAACCACCACCATGATGCGGTTGGCCCTATGGCCGGGACAATCTCCAAGTCCTTGCCAGTGTATGTGGTTGAGAACCGGGCTCACGGTAACCGGGCGTATTGTCGCCTGGTTGAAGACATGCAGCAGTTCGGCAACTATCACACCGAAGCTATAGACGGTCTCCGTATGTGGCGAGACATCTGGGCACCCTCTTTGGCCCAGGGCATTCGGCATATGAGCGGACTGCATCTCAAGCCGATCATCGCTAAAGCTCTGCAAATGGGTGATGAATTACATAATCGACCCAATGCGGCAAGTTCCATCTTCGCCGGCATCATGGCCGTTCCCATGATCGAAGCGGGAGTGGCCACGGCTGATTTAACCAGCACTCTTTCCTATATATCGGGACACGATCTGTTGTTTTTAGGACTAGCCATGGCCTCCGCCAAGTCCGCCGCGGACGCCGCCAGGGGGATTGAGTTCTCCACGGTGATCACGGCAATGGCCCGCAACGGCTATGAGTTTGGCATCCATGTGAGCGGTCTGGATGGAGAATGGTTCACCGCACCAGCACCGGCCATAGACGGGCTATTCCTGCCGGGATACGGCGAAGGCGACGGCGGGTTCGATATGGGGGACTCGGCCATCACCGAGACAGTTGGCTGGGGCGGCTTTGCGCTCGGCGGAGCGCCCGGGATTCTGTCATTGGTAGGCGGCAGCCCGGAAGAAGCCTTGGATTACAGCCGCGAGATGCGCGAGATCACCGTGGGATTGAGTCCCGATTTTGCCATTCCCGCCCTGGATTTTCAGGGGACCGCCGTTGGTATAGATATCAGAAAAGTAGCCCAGACCGGAATCTTGCCCATCATCGATACCGCCATCGCTCACAAGGAACCAGGCCACTCCATAATCGGGGCGGGCATGGTCCGCCCGCCGATGGCCTGTTTCCTTAGCGCCCTAAAGGCATTTGCCGCCAAATACGGTTTGGAGTAGGCGGCGATGATTACAGAATCTACAGTCCTGGTAAATCGGTATTTTGACTCCGTGTTCCTCATGCGGGTCGCTAAGCGTCTCAACGACCAGCCTGGCATTGAACAAGCTGCCTTGGTTATGGGCACACCCAAGAATGTACAGATATTGGCGGAGGCCGGCTTTGACGACATCGATGCGTTGGGAGCTTCCAGCAACGACTTGGTCGTTTCGCTCCGTGCCGAGTCGGTGGAACGAGCCCGTCTAATGTTAGATGACTTGGAACCATGGCTCGTTCGGGATTCCAACCGGCCAACCGCTCAGACCGTTCGTTCGATAGAGCAGGCTATCGCTCAGCAACCTCAGTCCAATATTGCGTTGGTGTCTGTCCCCGGCGAGTACGCCACGCGACAGGCTAGGCAGGCGCTAGACAGCGGACTGAATGTGTTTTTGTTCAGTGACCACGTTTCCATTGAAGATGAACTCTCTCTGAAGAGCATGGCCACCGGGAAGGGCCTGCTGCTGATGGGCCCGGATTGCGGCACCAGCATCATCGGCGGTGTCGGCCTAGGCTTTGCCAACGCGGTCCGGAGAGGTGACATCGGTGTTATCGGAGCATCTGGCACCGGGATTCAGGAGGTCACCTCGTTGGTGCACCGGTGGGGCTCAGGGATATCTCACGCGATCGGAGTGGGAGGCCGGGACCTTTCCGATGACATCGGAGGCATCTCGACATTGCAGGCGATGGACGCCCTTGAACGCGACCCGAACACCTCTGTGATATTGGTGGTTTCCAAACCACCCGGACCTGAAACGGTCGCTCGAGTGAAAGAGCGCATCGATGCCTGTTCAAAACCGGTAGTTACCTGCATCCTAGGCGGAGTTGGCGGGTTGCCGGATCTGAAGAACGCTACTACAACGCACAATCTTGACGATGCCGCCACCGCCGCCATCAGGTTGGCTGGGGGTATCCGTGTCGATGAAGAAAGCACGGTTTCACCGGATCGGGTCAAAATAGAACGGGCGAAATTGAGAACCACCCAGAAGTACGTGCGCGGTGTTTTCTCCGGCGGAACTTTGTGCTATCAGGCTCAGCAAGTTCTTCGGGATGCCGGCCTCTCGGTCCACTCCAACGAACCTCTGGAAAAAGGCATGGAGCTTTCGGACTCGTCATCAAGTTTGGAGCATACTCTGTTGGATATGGGGGCGGACGAATTCACCGAAGGGAAACCCCATCCGATGGTGGACTCGAGGCAACGCATCCAACGAATCTTATCCGAAGCCGCGGACTCCGATGTCGCGGTGATTCTTTTGGATTGCGTCCTGGGTTATGTCGCCGCTGAAGACCCTGGGGGAGACTTAGCGGCGGCAATTTCGGATGCCAGATCTATAGCAAAGCGGAGAGGAGAAAACTTGAGCGTCGTTGCTTCGGTCTGCGGGACAGAGCTCGACAACCAGGGGATGGAGGCACAGGTCCGTGTGCTCGAAGAAGCCGGTGCAATCGTATTTGCCTCAGCGTTTCAGGCGGCGCGGTTCGCAGCGCAATTGGTCATCGGAGAAGAGCAGTAAATGGATCAAGAAACTGGGATCGATCGACTGCTGGCAACCTCTGTTGCCGCAGTAAATATCGGAGTCGAAGATTTCGCGGAAAACCTAGAAGCGCAAAGCGCCCAAGTTGTGCACGTTAACTGGACTCCCCCCGCTGGTGGAGACCCAGAGATCATCGCGATCTTAGATAAGATTTTGTAACCGGGATATGTTTAAGGTTAAGTCCAAATCTAGTGGAACTCCCCGGCAATTGAAAGCTTATTTACCCAATAATCAACCCCGATTACGATGATGCCAGATGCCACCAATACTTGGGTATCAGGAGTTGGAGTAGAGAGCCTGTCTCAAAAGAATTCTCGGGTATGCCCGGAAAATTAAACGACCCGGGTCCTGCCGAATCAGGCATTTGAATTGATGTTGATTCGGT
>Ga0208879_1001219_pt1 | contig 24641 bp, 18 predicted proteins | sample Knorr_S15_td_Bot_FD_185605 | JGI IMG/M metagenome (GOLD analysis project Ga0208879, IMG submission 185605) | Marine microbial communities from Southern Atlantic Ocean transect - Knorr_S15_td_Bottom_ad_5009_LV_A (SPAdes) (version 2) | ecosystem: Environmental > Aquatic > Marine > Oceanic | place...
CGATTCAAGCCATACAAAACAACGGCCAGACACACTGCGATAATTGCGATCCATTTCATAAAGGAGCAAACGCTACCCTGTGTTCATTCCCGGCGCAAACGATAAAACCCCGCTTGACCAAGCGCTTGGGCGGCGGATTTTACTTCAACCAAGCGGCTGGCTGGTGGAGACTGCGCAGCCATGTCGGAGAACTTGTTTGACTTGACCGGAGAGGTGGCCGTGGTGATCGGGGCCACGGGTGCATTGGGCGGTGCGTGCGCGTTGGCGATGGCCAAGGCCGGTGCCAAGGTCGCCGTGGCGGGCCGCAACGCCGAGCGCGGCGAGGCCCGTGTGGCGGAGATCACCGAGGCCGATGGCCAAGCGCAGTTTTTCAATTGCGACGCGATGGATCCCGCCAGCCTTGCGTCGTGCCACGAGGCCGTTGGCCAAGCGCTTGGCGCGCCGACGGTGCTGCTCAACGCTGCCGGCGGCAACCACCCGAACGCCATCGTCACGCCGGAGTTGCCGTTCGAGAAAATCCCGCTGCCGGCTTGGGCCAGTGTGTTCGACCTCAACCTCGTCGGCGGCTTCCTGCTGCCGTGCCAGGAATTCGGCCCGGCGATGTGCGGGCGCGGCAAGGGCAGCATCATCAACATCGCCAGCGTCACGTCGCACCTGCCGCTCTCGAAGGTGATCGCCTACTCGGCGTCCAAGGCGGCGGTGCTGAGCGCCACCCGTTTTCTCGCGCGCGAATGGGCGACGAAAGGCGTGCGCGTCAACAGCATCACGCCCGGTTTTTTCCCGGCCGAGCAAAACAAGAAACTGCTGTTCAACGAGGACGGCTCACCGAGCGACCGCGCCAAGGCGATCTTCGGCCACACGCCGATGGGCCGCTTCGGCGACCCCAGCGAGTTGGCCGGCGCGGCCGTTTATCTCGCCAGCGAAAAGGCGGCGAGCTTCGTCACCGGCTCCGACATCGTCGTCGATGGCGGGTTCACGAGCACAACCATTTGACGCGCCGTGGGGGTTGTTTCCAAAAAAGTTTCCGAGGGCAGGCTGCTCACCGCCGAACAGGCGCGCGCGGTCGTGGCCAAGGCGATGCCGGAGGACGATTTCCGCAACCGCAAGGTGCTGTTGATCGTCCCCGACAGCACGCGCACCGCGCCGGTCGGAACGATGTTCAAGGCTATCCACGACCAAATCGGCGGGACGGCTGCTGCGCTCGACGTGATGATCGCGCTCGGCACACACCAAGCGATGAGCGAGACGGCGATCGAGCAGCGGCTGGAATTAACCCACGACGAACGTACCGGCCGGTACGCTGCGGTTCAGTTTTTCAACCACGCATGGGACGACCCCGGTGCGCTCCGCAACATCGGCACCCTTACGGCGGAGGAAATCAGCGACTTGAGCGGCGGGCTATTCGAGATGGACGTGCCGGTGGAGGTCAACGCCAAGCTGTTCGACTACGACCAAATCGTCATCATCGGCCCGGTTTTCCCGCACGAGGTCGTCGGGTTTTCCGGCGGCAACAAATACCTCTTCCCCGGTGTCGGCGGCCCGCAGGTGCTGAATTTTTTCCATTGGCTCGCTGCCGTCATCACCACGCCAAAAATCATCGGCCACAAATGGACGCCAGTCCGCAAGGTCGTCGATCGCGCCGGTTCGATGGTCAAAATCCCCAAACTCGCCTTCTGCATGGTGGTCGAGAGCGACGGCATGTGCGGCCTGTTTGCCGGGCCGGTCGAGCAGGCGTGGGCCGCCGCCGCCGATCTCTCCGCCGAGCGCCATATCCGCATCGAGTCGAAACCGTTCCACACCATCCTCGCCTGCGCGCCGGAGATGTACGACGAGCTGTGGACCGCCGGCAAGTGCATGTACAAGCTCGAGCCGGTGCTGGCCGACGGCGGCGAGTTGATCATCTACGCGCCGCACATCCGCGACGTCTGCATCGCGCACGGCGAAACGATCGAGAGCGTCGGCTACCACTGCCGCGATTATTTCCTGAAACAGTGGGATCAATTCAAGGACAAGCCGTGGGGCGCACTCGCACACTGCGTCCATGTGAAAGGTTTAGGCACTTTTGAAAACGGCGTCGAGACCCCGCGCGCCGAGGTGACGCTGGCCACGCAGATCTCCGAGGCCAAGTGCCGGCAAATCAACCTCGGCTACCGCGACCCGGCCGGCATCAACCCGGACGACTACGCCAACCGCGAAGACGAAGGCATCCTGCTCGTCCCCCACGCCGGCGAGCGCCTCTACCGCCTGGCCAACTCACCCGCATGGGCGTAGCCGCTTGGCCCATTATTTCGGCGGCTTATCAAATTGCTGCAACACATTACAATTTTTCGCGCTCTCCCTCTCCCCAACCCTCTCCCGCTGGGAGAGGGAGCTTGGCCAAGCGCGGCAGCGTCGTGGAGTGCTGTTCTCTGCACCGCTTTGGGTCGCTCCGGAAAGCGGCAGGGACGGCCGCACTCCAAGACGCTCCCGCGCCATTCCCGAGCCGCTTGGCCAAGCGCGTTGATTTTGATTCCTTCTCCCTCAGGGAGAAGGTGGCCGCAGGCCGGATGAGGGTGAAACGCCATCCTGTCCATCTTCTCTCCATCCATGTTTTTGACTGCAGTGATTGTTTGTTTGTGCCGCCCCTTCGGGGCTTGTGTTTTTTCGGGCCAGCCAACCCGGGGCTGACGCTCCGGGCTATTGCATGCCGCCCCTCCGGGACTCGTAACTTGGCCAAGCGCCGAGGGTAGGGATGGCTGTCCCCAGCCGTCCGCGATTGTCACGGCGCGCTGGGGACAGCACGCCCAACCTTCCGTTTGATTCCTTCTCCCTCAGGGAGAAGGTGGCCGCAGGCCGGATGAGGGTGAAAACCCTCGGATGGTTTTTTGTGAAGGCCGCTGTTTGGGCACCGGACAATCAGTCGTCAAAAAAATTGACCGCGCCGGTTTTCAGCGAGTACTCGGCACCGACGATGAGCAGACCGTCGTCGCGAATCAGCGTCTCCAAAATCCCCGAGCCGTGCCGCAGATGATCCACCGATGCGCGGATGTTCGCCCGAACCGCCTCGTCGAGCAGCGCGGCATTCTCCCTTTCCACTTCACCGCCCATCAGCGGCTCCACGGCCGGGCGGATGCGATCGACGATCGCGCTGAGGTTAGGCGAGCGGCTTTCCGTCGGGCGTTTCAACTCGTCGATAGTGGTCGAGACAGCGCCGCAATCGTCGTGCCCCAACACCACCACCAGCCGTGTGCCGAACTGCTCGGCGGCGAACTCGATGCTGCCGATTTGCGACGGCGCGACGATGTTGCCGGCGACGCGAATGACGAACAGATGGCCAAGGCTGAAGTCGAAAATAATCTCAACCGGCACCCGTGAATCGGAACAGCCAAGGATAACAGCAAACGGTTCTTGGCCGGCCGTTAACTCATTGCGCCGTGCAGGGTTAGCGAACGTTCCCACCAGTTGGCTATCCGACACAAACCGCGAGTTGCCCGCCCGCAATTGCTCGAGCGCTTCCGCTGCTGAAATCATTTCGTGTCTCCGCTTGGCCAAGTTTCCACGGCGCGCACCAGCGTCCGCACGGCGATGCCCGAGGCACCCTTCGGCGCGTTCGGCAAACCCTTGTCGAGGTTGGCTGTGCCGGCGATGTCGAGGTGCGCCCACGGTGTGCCGTCCACAAACTGCTCGAGGAACTTTGCCGCCGTGATCGTGCCTGCCTTGCGGTCGGTGCCGGCGTTTCGCAAATCGGACAAGTCGCCCTTCATCGGCTCGAGATAGTCGTCGTTCATCGGCAGTGACCAAAAATGTTCGCCGATCGTTTGGCCGGTCGCCCTCAAGTGGGCGCTCAGCGACTCGTCGTTGCCGAGCAGGCCGATGTTCACCGAGCCGAGCGCCACGCTCACCGCACCGGTCAGCGTCGCCGCGTCGATGAGATGCGTCGCGCCGAGACGCACTGCATAAGTCAGCGCGTCGGCTAGCACGAGCCGGCCCTCGGCGTCGGTGTTGATCACCTCGATCGTCTTGCCGTTCATCGCCTGCACGATGTCGCCGGGGCGCGTCGCCGAGCCGCTCGGCATGTTTTCGACGAGGCCAAGCAGGCAGCTCACGCGTTGCCTGATGCCGAGCCGCGCGATCGCCGTGATCGCCCCGAGCATCGTCGCCGCGCCGGCCATGTCGTATTTCATTTTTTCCATCGACCCCGCCGGCTTGAGCGACAGGCCGCCGGTGTCGAACGTGACGCCCTTGCCGACGAGAAACAGGTGTGAGTCGCCGGGCGCGTCGCTTGGGTTCCAGGCCAGGCGGACGAGTCGCGGCGGACGCGCAGAGCCCTTGGCCACACTCAGGAGCGAGCCCGCGCCGAGCGCCTCCAGCCCGGCCTCGTCGAGCACCTCGACATCCAGCCCGGCCGCTTGGCCCATCGACTCCGCCATGTCGGCGAACTCCACCGGGCCGAGGTCGTTTGCCGGTATGTCGACCAGGCGGCGCGTCAGGTTCACCGACTCGCCGACGATCCGCCCGGCGTCGAATGCCGCCGAGTCCGCGCCCGGCGCAACGATCAAAATTTCCTCCAACGGCACGTTGGAATCGTCGCTCTTGTACTTGGGCTGTTCGTAACTGCCGTACACGCAACCCTCCGCCACGACCCGGACAAATTCCCCGTCCGGCAGCGCGATGGCCAAACGCTTGAAGCGGCGTTTCTGGGCCGCCCGCACCGCTTGGCCGGCCATGCGAAACACCTGCGTTGCGTCGAGCGAGTCGCCGACGCCCATCAACATCAGCCGCCGACTTTGCAGCCCCTTGGGTTCGTGCAGGAGGGTCAACTCGCCCGGCTTGCCGCGCAACTCGCCCGACTCGCGCAGGGCGGCGACTTGCCCGTCGGCCGGTTGACCAAGCGAGGGGCCACCCGCCAGCGGCCAGACCAGCGCGTCAGTCTCCAACTCGGCCAACGGGCCGTCGTGTAAACGAATGTTCATAAAACGCGCGCATCATCCGGGGCCGATGCCACGTTGTAAAGCGGGGAGGGGTTACTTGGCTGGGAGTTTGCGGCGGGACTTGAGGTCGTAACGCTCGCCGGGATCGAGCATCGTGTAGAATTTTTCGCCGACCGTTTTTTCCAGCGCGATGTCGTAAAAAAGCACCTTGCTTTTGCCGATGACCTCGGCGGTGTTGCCGCGCACGACCAACGCGGTCGACTCGTCGATGCCGATGCCGAGCAGGTGCGGATGTTTCCGAATGACCGGCAACATGTCGTTCTCGCGTTTGCGGGCGAGCAGATGCTGGTCGATCGCGGAGTTGCGGATGTAGCCAAATCCTTTTTCATGGCCGGGCGACATCATGATTTGGTTCCCTTCCGGCGCACCGCGAAGAAGGTACGAGCCCTGTATTGTCGCGCCCGCCGAACTGCCGCCGATGACGCCGCCGCGCTTGAGCACGTCGTGAATTGCCGCCTCCGTCTTGGTGCCGAGGTACGCATCGACCAAGCGCCACTGGCGTCCGCCACCGAACCACACCGCCTTGGCATCGCGCAGCACGACGACGAACTCGTCGCTGTTGGCAACGTCGCGATCGCGCGTGTGCAGCAGATGCACATCGGTCGCGCCGGCCCGCTTGAACATCTTCACCGAACTTGTCGATTTATCGTACTCGGCAGCGGAGCCGGCACCGGGCACAACAACGATCTTGGCATCGCGGCCGCCGGCCGCCGCGAAAAACCGGTCGAAGATTACTTTCGACATCATGCCACCGCCGACGATGACCAGCGTGCCGTTGGCCGGGCCAAGCGTGGCCGGTCGCTTGGCCTTCATCGTCGCGCAGCCCTGCAACAGCAGTGCCGCCGTAAAAAAAGGGAGGAGGAATCGATGTTTCATTTTTTGCGTTTGATCGAAATCGGCTCGGCATTGACCGTGGGCAGATGCTTGGCCAGGCGCGACTTCACCTTGGCCAAGCTTGGGTCACCGGCAAGGTTGAGCCACTCGTGCGGGTCGGTTTTGTGGTCGTACAATTCCTCGCCGCCCTTGGCGTAGCGAATGTAACGGTAACGCCCCGAGCGCACGGCGTGATTGCCCCTGCCCTGCGTGGTGACGGCGACGCGCTTGGTTTTTTTGCCCGGCTTGGCAAGGCGCTTGGCCAAGCTGCGGCCCTCGAGCGTCTGCGGCGGCGCGCCAAGCCCGCACAACTCGACGAGCGTCGGATAAAGATCGAGCAGGCTCACCGGCGACTCGCAGCGGGTTCCGGGCTTGGTGTGGCGCGGGTCGATGATGATGAGTGGCACGTGAGTCGTGTCCTCCCACAGCGCGAACTTTTCCCAGTTCTCCTTTTCGCCGAGGTGATAACCGTGGTCGCCCCAGAAAACGATCAGCGTGTCGTTGGCCATCGGGCCGTTGTCGAGCGCGTCGAGCAGTTCGCCCACCATGTCATCGGCAAAAGACAGCGAGGCGAGGTAGCCCTGCACCGCCTTTTTCCACTGGCCGTTTTCGGTGATCCATTTGTGCCATTGGCGCTTGGCCATCGCCTGCCCGGCGGGAGGGAGGTCGTCGAGGTCGTCCGCCAAATGCTCGGGCAACTGGATTTCGTCGAGCGGGAAGCGGTCGAAATATTTCTGCGGCGCATACCACGGCACGTGCGGTCGATAAATGCCGACGGACAAAAACAGCGGCTGCAAGTGCTGCTTGGCCAGTTGCCGTGTCGCCCACGAGACGACCTTGGCGTCGGCCATTTCGGCGTTGGGAATCTGCAGCGGCGACCAGTCAAAATGTCCGCCGTAAAATTTTTTGGTGCCATTCACCGGCCACATTTCCGGCACGGCTTCCCTGGGCATCTGCTGGGTCTTGGACGGAAAATAATCAGCCCACGCATCGGGGTCGGGGTAACCGCTGAGATTTTTTTTGTCAAAAAACGTGTGGGCGTGAAACAGCTTGCCGGTGCCGAGCGTGAGGTAGCCGTTGTTTTTGAAATGGCGCGGCAATGTGACGGCGCCTTTCAGCTTGGGCGCCTGCCGCCAGTCGTGTGCGTTGGCATAAATGCCGGTGGTCGATGGCCGCAAACCGGTGAGCAAACTCGAGCGCGAGGCGTTGCAACCCGGCGCGGAACAGTGGGCGTTTGTGAAGAGCAACCCGCGCTTGGCCAAGCGATCCATGTTCGGCGTCCGCGCCTGCGGATGCCCGCCAAGCGCCCCGACCCAGTCGTTGAGATCGTCCACCGCAATGAACAACACATTCGGCCTGGCCGCCCCCGCTTGGCCAAGCGGGAGGGACAACAGGAAAGCAAGGCAACCAAGCCAGATGCGGATGAGAGTAAAGAGCTTCAATACCGCAAATCGCTGAGTTGCCAGGCGGAGGAGCAGCGGGTGTTCCCGACCACGGGGACGGTGTTGGCCTCGGTGCGCACCTCGAGTCGGACGGTGCCTTGGCCCGGCTCGGGGATGTCCACTGTCACCAAGCCGTAGCTGTTGCCGTTCAGCCCCCAAAGCCGAAATGCGTTGGGGCGGTTTTTGAGCGGCGCCACTTTTTGATTTTGCTGCAGCGGTGAGCTGGTGAACTCGAGCAGCGGCGGGTGGCCGTCGCGCGCCTCGTAGTGCAACTCGCTGTAATGCCGGTCGCCGCTCAGGAAAATCACGCCGTCAATGCGATGTTTCTCGATGTGCGCGATCAGTCTCTTCAATTCGTTTTGCGCCTCCCGCCGATGCCCCTCGCCGCCGGTGCTGCGGGTGATGACTTGTGTGCCGTTGGCGATGAGCTTGACCGGCGCGGTCGAGCGCTTGAGGCCGTCGAGCAGCCAGTCGGTCTGTGCCTTGCCCCAGATTTCGCCGGTCGCCATCGTGACGTCTTTGTGTTTCTGCGGGGAATATTTGTAGTAACGGTCGTCCATCAAAAACACCTCGACCGGGCCGTTGCGAACCGAGCTGAAAATGCCGGGGATGCTGTCGGTGCCGTAGGTGGAGTTGGCCCACATTTGTTGGAACACCACCGTCGCCTCCTCGCGTAGATCGAGTGTGCGATCGGCGTTGTCCGGGCCGTAATCGTGGTCGTCCCAAACGGCGTAACTCGGCACCGAACGGAACATCGCCTGCAAGTCCGGGTGCATGCGGGTGGTGAGGTGGCGCGCCGTCATCGCCTCGGGCGACGACCAGTCACCCGTCGGGCCGGTGGTGTTGAAATGTCTGTCGCTGCCATCGGCAACGATGAAGTAGGAATTGTCACCGATAAACAGCGCCATGTCCGGCCGCTCGGCGGCGATCGCCTTGTAAATCGGCCCGCTGTTGAACTGCGACACCTTGCTGCACGAGCCAAACGCGATCCGCACCTTGCCGGTTTCTGACGGCACAGCCGCCGTGTGGAACGCGACTTTCGCCGTCTCGGTGGCGCTGCCCTCGCGCTCGACCGTCAGCAGCACCCGCGTCTCGGCAGCCGGGGCCAGGCGCGAAAAGTGGAGCACGGAAAAGCCGTTGCCCAAGTCCTCGACGGAAAGACGGTTGCGCGCCTTGCCGCGCTGGTCAACCCTTGCGGTGAGTTTCGAGCCGCGCTTGGTTCGCACCCAGACCTTGGCCTCGTTCGGGCCGACGTGGCCAATCATCGGCCCGGCCTGAATCAAGCGCGGCCCTTTATCGCTTGTCTTGCCAGCCGTGCGCTTGGCCAAGCCAGTGTCCGTCGGGGTGGCACAACCGGCGGCCAAGGCCAAACCGGCAACAATCATCGTGTGTAGTGGTTTCATGGTTTTAAAATGGGTTAGCGACACAGCACTTTACGATGCCACTTCCAAGTAGGCGGACTCGGTCGCTGGCTCCGGAATTGTATCACCCTCTTCCCGGAGACCGTCCAAGTGAAACTCGATCGCTTCCTTCATGTTTCCCTCGACCTCATCCCGGGTGTTGCCCGTGGAGACGCATCCATCCAAGTCGGGTGAATACGCGGAAAAGCCGGTCCCTGTTTTCTCAATAACAATCAAAGACTTACTCATTTGTATTCCTCACTTCAATTTTGCCTGCTTCAAAATACTGTTTTTGGTTCCCGGCGCAAGCGTTCAACCTTCGGCGAGGGCTTGCCAGTCGGGCGCTTGGCCAAGGTCGAGGTGGCAGGTGGGTTCCTCGATGAGGTCAGGGTACTTCATCGCGCCGCCGGTGTTGAAGACGAGCACGCTGTCACTTGGGCGAATGGTGCCGTTGGCCAGCAGTTGGTCGAGGGCGCCCATGCAGATGGCGGTCTCGGGACAGATGGCCAAGCCCTCGAGCCTGGCCAAGCGCTCCATCCAATCGGCGATGCAGCTCTCCGGCGCAGTCAGCGCGCAGCCGCCACTCTCGCGGACGGCGTCGAGGATCATGAAGTCGCCGACCGCTACCGGCACGCGCAGTCCGCTCGCCACAGTGTGGGCGTTCTCGAACGGCGGCGCGTGTTTTTCACCGGCGTCGAATGCCCGCACAATCGGCGCGCAACCTTCGCTTTGGCAGGCGATCATCCGTGGCCGTTTGCCGTCGGGCAGCCAGCCGATCGCCTCGAGTTCGGCGAACGCCTTCCACATGCCGATCAACCCAGTACCGCCGCCGGTGGGGTAAAGGATGACATCCGGCAACTCCCAACCAAGCTGCTCGGCCAACTCGAGACCCATCGTTTTTTTGCCCTCGATGCGGTACGGCTCCTTGAGTGTGGAGAGATCGAACCAGCCCATCGGCTCGCGGCCTTCGCCGACGAGACGGCCGCAGTCGTTGATCAGGCCGTTCACGCGAAACACGCGCGCGCCGGCGAGGTGCGTTTCCTTCACGTTGATGAGCGGCGTGTCGTCCGGCATGAACACGAACGACTCCATCCCAGCTCGCGACGCGTAGGCGGCCATCGCGCCCCCGGCGTTGCCGGCGGTGGGACAGGCGACGCGCCGGATGCCAAACTCGTTCGCCATCGTGATCGCCATCGCCATGCCGCGCGCCTTGAAGCTGCCGGTGGGCAAACGGCTCTCGTCCTTGATTTGCAAATTGGCCAAGCCCAACTCCGCGCCAAGCCGCGAGGCGGGAAGAATCGGCGTGGCGGTTTCGCCGAGCGACACGACGTTGGCTGCATCGACGTACGGCAGCAGTTCGCGGTAACGCCATAGATCGCTTGGCCGACCGGCTAGCAACTCGCGAGGAAAGCAATCCCGCAACTGCCCGAGGTCGTAGCGCACCCAGAGTGGGCGGTGGCAGTCGGTGCAGAGGTTGTGCGGCTGGCCGGCGGGGTAGTGCTTGCCGCAGTCGGCGCACTCGAGGTGGGTCACGAAATTCACGCACTGAGTTTTGCGCATGCGATTGGCCAAGCGCAAGCGCGCGGCTACCGGTGGCGGAGGCGGAAGAAGCGTTGCGGATAGTCGCCGCTTGGCTTGATAACGAATTCCGTCTGGCCATCGGAAAGCTCGATCTCCTCGGCGACGGCAAAGCCCGGATCGGCGGAGGCCTCGAGGATGTAATCGCCGCCCTCCCAAGCGAGCCGAAGCTGGCTGCTTTCGCCGGTCAGCTTGGGCGCGAACGCGATGGCGGGCACGGTCGGCGCGGCCATCTGCTCGCCGCGTGCGAAGACGGAACCGTTTGCGGTAACGAGGAGGGTGATGCCCTCGAACTCTTCGTTCTGTATCTCCTCTTCGATCGCAAAGTCAAACCGCAGCACCGGCACGTCGCCGTTCCATGTTAAATTGCCCTCGATCGTGAACGGCTCCTGCTCGTTGCCCTCGGGAATGTCCTCCGGATTGCCAAGATCGATCTCGTCCTTTTTCTTCACGCCGACGATGTTGACGTCGTACACCACCAAACCAGTCAACGTGGGAATGTTGCCCTCCTGCGTGAAGTTGCCTTCGTCATCCAGCTCGGCCGCCTCCCCGGCATCTGCGGGGACGAGCAGGATTTGCAAATTCTTCATGGTGAACTTGGCCTTGCCCAGCAGGCCAAACGGCCCGAAGGAGTAGCTGAGATTGATGTTCTTTTTGGTGGATCGCGCATCCACTTGCGTGATGCGAATGGTCTCGACCGGCGCAGCGTCCGGCGTGAGCTCGGCGACCAGCGTGCCATCGATGCTCGTCGAGTCGCTGTCGGATTCCTTCGTCACGCCGAGGTCGATCGTCACCTTGAAATCGATCTTCGACTGACTTTTGTCGATAGTGAACAGCCACGGCCAGGCCTGCGCTTGGCCAAGCCCAGCAACGAGCACCCCAAACGACAAGCCAAGCGCTGCGAACATTCTCACGGCGGAAACTTTTCACCCGGCAACGGATCGATGCAAGTCATTGCGCATCGCGCTTGGCCAAGCAGCGACCGGGGCTTGTCCATTATACATCGTACAGCTAATGTTTGCGGCGATGAAACCGTTGATGTTTGCGAGGGGCCTCTTCGCGCTGGGGCTGGGACTCGGCTTGGCCAAGGGCACGGCGACCGCCGCCAAGGGCGCGAAAGTCGTCACGGCGTTCGGCCACGAAAACTGTATCGAGCTGATAAACAAAACCACCCGCGTCGTGCTCACGCCGTCGGGCGGCCGGGTGCTCTCGTACGAGATCAACGGCATGAATGCGCTCTACCTGAGCGAGTCGGACAGCCAGGGCAAAGGCGGCTCGAGCGCGGGCCGGTTCGACATCGGACCGGAGCGGGTGCTGCCGCGGCACGATCTGCTCTGGAGCGGGCCATACACCGGCGAGGTGACGGGCAACCGCTTGGCGAAGTTCACCAGCGGCAAGGACAAGGCGACCGGCTTCCAAATCGTCCGAGAGTTCAGGCTCGCCGCCAAGGGCACGCACCTGCGCATCAAACAAACCGTCATCAACGTTTCCGACAAAACCAGCCAGGTCTGCTACTGGTGCCGGACGTTTGTGCACGGGCAGGGCATCTGCGTCGTGCCCGTCACCGGGTACAGCCGCATGCCGCGCAAGCATGTGATCTACGAAAACGGCACAACGGTCAACTTCCTGCCGGAAGACGAAAAGATCAGCCAACGCGACGGCTACGTGCTCGTCGAAGGCCCGCCGCGCATGCCCAAGCTTGGCTTCGACAGCAAGGCCGGCTGGATGGCCTACCTCATGCGCAACGACCTGTTGTTCGTCAAGGGCTGGCCGACCTATCCCAAGCGCCCGTACAACGAGATGGCCGGGCTGACGCTTTCCATTTGGTACCCCGACGGCCCGATGTGCGAACTCGAGCCGATCGGTCCACAGGAAATTCTCAAGCCCGGCGCAAAGGCATCGTTCGTTGAAGATTGGTGGGTGGCCGTTGAGAAATTTCCCGGCGATGCCAAGTCGGTCGACCTCGGCAAACTCGAGGCCAAGGTCAAAAAACTGACCGGCCGGAAATAACCGAACTCAATCGCCGGCCGGCAGCGGCCCGTACACGTGCACGTCGAATGGGGCGAATTGATCCACGACCCACGAGCCGTCGGTCGTGGCGTCGCGGCCCTCATCGAGTACCGGCAGTTGGCCGTCGGTCTTCCACGGCAGCCGAAACCGGTACGTGTGCGCCAACGGCGTTGTGTTCACCGCGAGGATGTAATGGCCGATCGGCAGCAACTCGTCGCCGCGTTTCACCCGCAGCAACACCGACTGCACGCTGGCCTCGAGCGCGGCGTTGAAGCGCGTGTCCTGATTTTCGAAATGATGCGCCTTGGGCCACCACACATGCTCGGCGGCAAACAACGCCTCGCGCCGCCGAACTTCCTTCACCACCCGCTTTAACGCCTCCCAAAGTTCCGGATACTTTCGCTCCTTCAATCGCATGTCGGCGTAGCTGAAGTAAAAAATCCCGTTCGCGCCACGAGCCAGCGCGCTGTATGTCATGCTGCGCAGTTCAAGCTCTGTCGGCGGCCGCAGATTCTCCTCGCCCGGCAGCACACTCTGATGCCCCGTCCAGTCAAACGACTGAATCACGGCGATCACCGGCCGGTCCCTGTCCGTGGCAAGGCGCGTCTTGTGAATGTGCTGCGAGAAATTGGACAACGGCAGCCACGGCACTGGGTAACGGTCGATCATCGTGATGTCCGCAATGTTACCGTACCATTGAGCCTCATCGCCCTGATACAAAACCAGACTTGTCGGCTTCGACGCCCCCGCTCGTTTCACCACTCGATGCGCTGCCTCCACCCTCTCGGGAGATACACGTTGCATGTCCGGCTCGTCGATCAGATACCACGACCAAAGCGCCGGATGCCGGTCGAACCGGGCCACCGTGGAGCGAACCTTGGCCGGGTTGAAATGGTCACCGGCGCTCGATCCCGGCGAGGCCAGTACACCGATGCCATTGGCCTTTGCCGTGTCGAGAAACCCGCAACGCGCCGGGCCGGCGACAAGACTGAACCCGGCATCGGCGATCTCGGCGAGATTCGTCTCGCTGCCCACCGAGTACAGTCCGATGGGGTAGGCGCCTGGCCGCGCCACGCGGCAACCGGCGGAGCCAAGCGCCACCATCGCGGCGGCGAGCAGGCCAAGCGCTTGGCCAAGCTGAAGTCGGCAAACCATCGGGCGGCGATTGAAGGCCAAGCCGCCTGGCCAGGCAATCGGAAACGCGCAGGCGCAGACCGGGCGGCAGCCGCTTTCGATATGCCTCTTGACTCGTTTATCTCACCCCGACAGACTATTTGGACTTTCTTCAGTCACCTGATAAGCAATCGCTTGCAACCTAAAATCCACATCAGCAAATAACCATCAAATAAGTAACATCATGAAATCCTCCTCTGTATCCCAGTGGGCACGGCTTCTTGTCGCCGCCTTTTTCACGTTTTCATTGAACGGGTTCGCCCAGGTCCTGTTTGAAGACAATTTTAACACGGACACCTCAGCCAACTGGACCGTCCTAAGCGGCACGAGCGCCGACGAGAATGATGCCGCTTACGATGCTGCGCTTGGGGATTTTACCGTGGACTTTGCCTTCGACTACAGCACTCGCGGTATTCCACCGGCACCGAACAGCGGAGATAAATCGACCTTGGGAGTCAAGATTTCGGTGAACAACAACGACAACACCGGCGGAAGCGAAGCCATGGGCGTCAACCTGTTTCCTGCCAAGCAGAATTTCAGCGGCAACTACGCTTTACGCGTGGACATGTGGATCAATTACAACGGGCCGGCCGGGGGCGGCACCGGCTCCACGGAGCACGCTATTTTCGGAATGAACCAATCGGGGGAGCAGGTTGGCTGGTCCACTGTGCCGACGGGTGACGGTGTCTGGTTTGGGGTGGATGGCGAGGGCGGTAGTTCATCGGACTATTACTGCTTTGAAGCGGATGACACGGGAACAGTCTCTGCCTTGCCCGAAGATCTTGCCGGACTGATCGGCAGGAATAATACGCATCCGGTGTATCAATTCCTCTTCCCCGCACCCGCCTTTGAGACTCAGGGTGCCCCGGGCAAAAATTGGGTTTCCGTGGAAATACGCCAGAAAGACGATGTTTTGTCCTGGGTAATGAATGGCATGGTGATCGCCTCACGCCCCGTGTCTGATGAATCTTTTGGCGTGCGCACCGAGGGGACTGTCATGCTGGGTTACATGGACCTGTTCAATTCCATCGCCAACCCGAAGGAGGATAATTTTGTCGTGTACGACAATATCCGGGTCGTGAATCTGGACAAAGACCCGGGCCTGCCGTTGCTGAGCGTGGAGGCGACCGATGACGCCGGCGTCGAATCCGGCGGCGATACCATTGAGTTCACGGTTCACCGTTCCGGGGACACCGCCGAAGCCAAAACCGTCGATGTCGTCATCGGCGGAACCGCAACCGAGGGGGTCGACTACACCGTGGAAAGCAAAAGTGTCACCATTCCCGCCGGGGCCGAATCGGCCTCGTTTGTTGTCACGCCGATCGATGACAAGCTGGGTGAACTGGAAGAGACCATCATCGCCAGCCTGAAACTCGACCGGGGGGCTTACGAGATCAACCACGAATACACGGCCACCGCGATTCTGGCCGACGACGGCGATACGGCAATCGTCTCCATCACGGCGACTGATGCCCAGGCGTACGAGCGGCTTGCCGAAGACTTGATCCTTTATACGGTCACCCGGACCGGTGATGACAGCGAAGACTTGGCCGTGACAATCAAGGTGAGTGGAAGCGCCACGGCAGATACCGACTACGAGGGCGATTTCGCCGAGTTGGAAATCTTCGCTTTTGAATCCGAGGCCGTCATTGAGGTGAGCCCCGTCGATGACGCGGAAGTGGAAGGAGATGAAACCATTGAATTGACAGTGGTCGCTGGCGCGGGATACGCCGTCGGCGAATCCGCAACCGCCACGGCTACCATCCGGGATGACGACTACGCCGAGGAGGAAGTCCTGTTTGCCGATGATTTCAATGCCGATACCAGCTCCGATTGGAACCTGCAATTCGGCGCCAACAACGGTGTTGAGGACTACACCGCGACGTTTGCGGTGGATTATTCCGATTTGTCCATCCCGCCGGCGCCCCACACCACCGATGAAAGCACCCTGGGATTGTATCTGCAGGTCAACAAAAATGACGACACCGCCGGTGGTGCGGCCGGGGTCAACGTCTTTCCCAAGGATCAGGTTTTCAGTGGGAACTACGCGGTTCGTTTCGACATGTTCCTGAGCGCAGGATCGGGCGCGGGGACAACCGAACATGCGCTTTTCGGAGTCAACCATTCCGGCGACATCGTCTCCCGCAACGCAGCCACCGGCGATGGTGTCTGGTTTGGCGTGGTAACCGACGGCAGCAACAACCGATCTTACGCAAGCTATGTCGGCGCAGACCTGAAGAATTCCTTGCCAGCCGCGAACTTCGCCACCTTGATTCCCAGCCCACCGTATATTTCGGGACTGTCGTTCAGCGGGCCCGGTTCTCCCAGCAGCAATGGCAATCAGGCGGAGCCGGTCTGGGCCGACGTCGAGATCCGCCATGTCGATGGATTGGTGACAATGAAAGTGAACCAAGTTCCGATTTTCACCGTCACGGATCGCGGCGCTTTTACCGAGGGTGTGTTCATGCTCGGCATGAACGATCAGTTTTCTTCCATCGGCTCACCGGACACGTTTGTCATCTATGACAACGTTCGCGTAGTTCCCCTGGAATCCGAAGGCGGCATCACCGTTGTCAGCGTAAACGCCACCGACAGCGTAATGTCCGAGGGGGACTCGGGCGACACCGGTACGATCGTTGTCTCCCGCGAAGGCTCCACCGACGCGGCGTTGACGGTTCTCTTGGAACTCTCCGGCGACGCGCAACTTGGCACCGATTACAGCGGAGCAGCCAACAAGGTGGTGTTGCCGGCCGGCAGCGCCGAGGTCTCCATCGTTTTGACATCCATCGATGATGACGAGGTGGAGGCGGCGGAAACCATTCGGATCGACATCCTGAAAAGCGACGCTTACTTCATCGGTGCCGCATCCTCGGCGGTCGTCGTGCTCAACGACAATGACAAGGAAGACACCGGCCCGGAGCCGGAACCGGAGGTAACGCTTTGGGGAGATGATTTGGATTCCGCAGACGACACGGGTTGGATCGTCAACAAGTCATCCGGCGACACCGCCGTGACTTTTGGCTACGACTACAGCGCCGACGGCATTCCAGCGGCCCCGAACTCCGATGGCTCCACGATCGGGATAAAACTCGAAGCCAACATCGCCGCCCCCACCGTTGCAGAGGCGGTCAGCATCTCGCCGGCCGGTGGTAATTTCACGGGAGATTATCAGGTCAAGTTCGACATGTGGATCAACGCCAACGGCCCCTTCCCGGGCGGCGGCGGCGGATCCACCGAGTTTTTCACGGCCGGCGTCGGGACCACCGGCGACCACTTGCAATGGGCTTCCGATAGCGCCGACGGCGCTTGGTTTGGTGTCACCGGCGAGGGAGGCTCCGGCAACTCAGGTGATTTCCGCGCCCACATCGGCGGGACTCGCCAAGCCGCCGAGTCCGGCGCTTATGCAGCGGGAACCACTGGCGACTCCCGCAACAACACCAACGCCCATTACGCCGACGCGTTCCCCGGACAAAGCCCTCCCGCCGCGCAGGCTGCAGCCTTCCCGGGCAAACAAACCGGTGCGTTGGCCAACGGCGCGGTTGGCTTCGCATGGCGCCAAGTGACGATCACCAAGATCGGTGACAGCGTGACATGGGCGATTGACGGCGTGACCATCGCCACCCTAGAACAGGCGCTCGGCGCGTTCACAACCGAGGGCAATATCTTCGTTGGCTACTACGACGCCTTCTCCTCGGTGTCCGACAACCCGGCCACTTCGTTCGGCTTGGTCGATAATCTTCGGGTGGTCGAGATTCAAACCCCGCTTTTCGGGGATGACTTCGATTCCGACAGTTCAGGCGCTTGGGCTGTTTTCAGTTCAACCGACGATACCGCAGTGACCTTCGCTTACGACTACAGCGCCGACGGCATTCCAGCGGCCCCGAACTCCGATGGCTCCACAATCGGGATAAAGTTCGAAGCCAACATTGCCGCCCCCACCGGCGCCGAGGCGGTCAGCATCTCGCCGGTCGGTGGCAATTTCACGGGAGATTATCAGGTCAAGTTCGACATGTGGATCAACGCCAACGGCCCCTTCCCGGGCGGCGGCGGCGGTTCCACCGAGTTCTTCACGGCCGGCGTCGGGACCACCGGCGACCACTTGCAATGGGCTTCCGATAGCGCCGATGGCGCTTGGTTTGGTGTCACCGGCGAGGGAGGCTCCGGCAACTCAGGCGACTTCCGCGCCCACATCGGCGGGACTCGCCAAGCCGCCGAGTCCGGCGCTTATGCAGCGGGAACCACTGGCGACTCCCGCAACAACACCAACGCCCATTACGCCGACGCGTTCCCCGGACAAAGCCCTCCCGCCGCGCAGGCTGCAGCCTTCCCGGGCAAACAAACCGGTGCGTTGGCCAACGGCGCGGTTGGCTTCGCATGGCGCCAAGTGACGATCACCAAGATCGGCGACAGCCTGACATGGGCGATTGACGGCGTGACCATCGCCACTCTGGACCAATCGCTGGGCGCGTTCACGACCGAGGGCAATATCTTCGTCGGTTACTACGACGCCTTCTCCTCGGTGTCCGACAATCGGGCCACTTCGTTTGGCTTGGTCGATAACCTTCGCGTGGTTGAGATTATTTCCCCGCTCTACGCCGACAACTTCGACGCTGACAGTTCAGGCGCTTGGGCTGTTTTCAGTTCAACCGACGACACCGCCGTGACCTTTGGTTACGACTACAGCGCGGACGGCATCCCGGCAGCGCCCAACTCGGACGGAACCACGGTCGGGGTTAAACTCGAGGCCAACATCGCCGCCCCCACTGGGGCCGAGGCGGTCAGCATCTCGCCGGTTGGCGCCAATTTCACCGGCGATTACGAAGTCAGTTTCGACATGTGGATCAACGCCAACGGCCCCTTCCCGGGCGGCGGCGGCGGCTCCACTGAGTTTTTCACCGCCGGCGTCGGAACCACCGGCGACCATTTGCAATGGGCTTCCGATAGTGCCGACGGCGCTTGGTTTGGCGTCACCGGCGAAGGTGGCTCCGGCAACTCCGGCGATTTCCGCGCACACATCGGCGGCGCTCGCCAAGCCGCGGAATCCGGCGCTTACGCGGCCGGCATCACCGGCGACTCCCGTAACAACACCAACGCCCATTACGCCGACGCGTTCCCGGGCCAAAGCCCGCCCGCCGCACAGGCCGCAGCCTTCCCGGACAAACAAACCGGCGCGTTGGCCAACGGCGCGGTTGGCTTCGCCTGGCGTCAAGTGACGATCACCAAAATCGGCGATAGTGTCACGTGGGCCATCGACGGCGTGACCATCGCCACTCTCGATCAATCGCTGGGGGCGTTCACCACCGAGGGCAATATCTTCATCGGCTACTACGATGCCTTCTCTTCGGTGTCCGACAACCGCGCCACTTCGTTCGGCTTGGTGGATAACTTGGTGGTCATCAACCTCGGAGCCGGCGACGAGGCATCGGTCGTGGAAATCACAACGATCAACGTGTCAGAAAACGGCGTCGAACTGCAGGTCGCTGTTGCCGGTGGGGAACTCGCGGCGGATCAACTATCGTTGCAATCCTCGGCAAGTCTGGGCACCGCCTTCGCAGACGTGACCGGTGCCACAGTCGAAGCCGCCGCCGGTGGTTTCAAAATCACAGCACCGCTGCCGGTCGCCGGGCAACAATTCTACCGCGTTAAATTCTAACGCCCAAACATCGCTCACGGCGAAGCCAAGCGCTTGGCCAAGCGGAATTTCACAACCTATCGGGTGGCAACCAAGCCGCCCGATGGGTTTGTTGTAATTGGCCAAGCGCAGACAGGGTGGCTTCCGCTGGTTTTGGAAAAAGCGCAACTCGAAACGGACGTAAAGCGGTAGAGCAGGCTGACCTAGATGCGTTCGCCGGACACCTTTACCCAATTCTCTCCAGCCACATCAACTGTTCTTCCTTTGTGAAATCGTGGCCGTTCCTTACCTCGCGCAGGAAGTCTTCGACTTCATCCGCCGTGAAATCGTAACCGTTCTCTTTGCCCAGCACGACCAAGTCAACGCCGGCCTTGACCCTTTCCTGCAAGTCGCTCCTTTCACTGACTGCTTGCCTGAATTTGTTTAATGTCTCGTTCATCGATCTGTGTCTGTAAGAAGCCGGACTCTCCCAGTTGCACCGGCGGTTTTAAGCCGTTTTACCGTCGCTGCAAGGGCCACTCAGACTTATTATCGCTGAGAAGCGTCCTTCATATCCTGCTGGTCGGAAGGGTTATTCCGAAACGGAAAAGTAAGCTGCTTGAAATAGCCCTTGGGGAACGAGGTGTCGGCCAGTCCGGTGGATTCCGGCCACTGGTCACCCGGCAAATGGTAAGTCCCAAACAAAAAGTCTATGAATGGAAAATGAATGGCAAAATTTTTGTCGTATGCAGAGGGATTGTCGGAATGGTGCCAGTGGTGATATTGCGGAGTAACAATTAAATATTTCAGGAAGCCAAACTGCATCCGCGTATTGGCGTGTGCAAGAACAGCCTGCAAAGAGACGATTATGACGTACAGATAAAACACTTCGAGTGAGAAACCCAGCACATAAAGAGGCAGGTAAGAAAAGGCCCGGGTTAACAGCACATCAATGATATGCAACCGGGAACCCGCCATCCAGTCCACTGATCTGATTGAATGATGGATCGCATGAAACCTCCACAAAAACGGCATCCGATGAAAGGTGCGATGAGCAGTATACTGAAAAAGATCCGTGACCAGCAGAGCCAATGGCAATTCTAAAAAGAGCGGCAGGGTCTGAATGAATTGGTGTAAACCTTCCAAATGGAGACTGCCAAAAAAGTAGCTTGCGGGTGCCTGAACAGAAACGGCTGTCATTTGGACCAGAAGATGCCCGAAGGCAAAATAAATCAGGTCGGTTTTCCATTCTTCGTGAAACTTTGACTGGTTTTTGCGCTTCGGGAAAAAAAGTTCCAACGGAACGAAAATTAATGCCAAGACCAACAAATCCAACAAAAGCCAGTCCAAGCTTACATAAAAACCGTGGTCATTGAATTGCTTGATCTCGACAGTAGCCCCTCCCATTAAGATGCAGAGTCCACTGATAACGGTGGCCGACAACGAAGGGATCTTGCTTTTGCAAAGGATCAAGCTAACCAACGCGAATAAAAATGAAAACAGCAGGCACATCAGCAGAACGCCGCGCAGTATTTCCACTGGATAATTTTGGTGATATTCCGGAGTTGTCAGGATTTCAGGAAACAAAAAGCACAAAACACCGCCGAAAGAAACCATTGCAAAAAAAATGGAGAGGTAGCCACTGATGTAACCCTCTCCAATCTTCAGGCGGGCGTACTTAGTGACATTTTTTTTGTTTGTTTTGGAATGCTTCATTGCCAACCCCATTCACATCAATTGCATAACTGCGACGATCAAACGCATTGTGATTTCAAAGCACGGGAATTGTCACTTTGATTAGGATGACTGCCAAGTGTTTTTTGCGTTTCTGAGAAGCCGAACACCAACAGGGCCAAAAAAGGTCTTTCTTTCCAGTACCTCAAGCATTCTGTGTCTTTACATGATGAGTGAACAGGGCGGAGGCAGAAACGGCTTGTCAATGGGGCGGTGTTTCGGCCATGTTCCCCGGCCCGCGATGCGCTCGTGGTGGAATTGGTAGACACGCAACCTTGAGGTGGTTGTGCCCAAAAGGCGTGAAGGTTCGAGTCCTTTCGAGCGCACCATACTTAGCTTCAACGACTTAGGATTTTTGAGGGTCAAAGTTACACCAAAAGTTACACCTTTTTCACTGATGTTCATTGATGTCAGTGGTGTTTATTAGTGTCCAGCAGGTCGTTATAGTTCCCCCTGTTATTATTCAATATCGGAGGGGCACCCCACCCCGGAAATGGATCTCATTCATGACTATAACCCTCTCTGAAAAAATGACCTCTCAGGCACCTGGATAATTAACGGCCGTCGCCAGCGAGCCGAGGAATTGGCCGAGGATATGGGGCTGGAGAAGCCGAGCGAGTCAGTTGACTAGCGTTGCTGGCAGTGCCACCCAAGTGTGCCGTTGAGGTTAATCGTCAGCAGTCAATTGCCAGTGGCCAAATCGAGTTCGGACTCGTGGCCCGCCACAACTTTCCACTTTCCGTTTTTCCGCACCCAGACATTCGTGAAGCGAAATTTTCTGCTGAACGGCTTGCCTTCTTTGTCTTTGCCTGCCTCATGGTGATCCCCATTGCTAATCGCGAAGTTCTTGCCGTACACGGTGTGGATTCCAGCGTGGCGGCGGCGCGACCACTTGGCCGCCCTGCATGCCGCCGCCGGCGCCAGCCGATACCGCCGACTGCGTCGGGCCAGTGGACAAGGTTTGCTTGGACCAAACACATCCAGACAGCATTGTACCGACAGCAACGAACATCACCAAGAATCGTAGTTGTTTCATAACAACCCAATGAGACCCCAATGCCAATTCACGGTCAAGCGGCCATCAGTGCCACCCAAGTGTGCCGTGAGGTCATTTAGGAGGTCAGATTCCAAGCACGGTCACGAGGAAACCACCAATAAGTCCAAAGAGAATGCACCCTATAACAGAAAGTAAAACTACCCTTTCCCAATTAAATTGCATCCCTGTCCCCGGCCACTTTGCACCGCAATGCAGACACACCATGGCAAATTCAGCCACCTCTTTATTGCACTCGCGGCACGGTTTCAGGAACACAGCCAAATGAGAACCCACTACCAGTTCACCGTCAAGCGGTCAGAAAAAGGGTCGATTTAACTGTTGCCCCCGAACAACAACCCTGCGGCGTTCAAGTGGTGGAGCGGGTTGGTTTAGTTACCAGCGGCTTTCAATTCTTCATCTACCTTGCCACTGAATTTGCAGAGGATTCAATTTGACATTGATGATACCGGTACTGTTTGGGACTCGTCGGAAGCGATGGTTTCACCTAATTTCAACCCGTATTCTTTGAATAATGCGACTCATACTACTTTTTGCAGTTGTTATCGGTTTCATTTCAACCCCGTCGAGAAGCCTGGCAGATGTTGCTTGGCCAGAATGGCTGGGGCCCAATCGCAATGGCTGGGTCTCCTATTTTGAACCGCCCAAAAAATGGCCCAAGCAACTTAAGCAGGATTGGAAGGTAAACGTCGGCGACGGCTATGGCTCTCCAGTTGTCAATGACGGGCTTATTTATCTTCACACACGCCAAAAGGATGATGAAGCTATTTGGTGTCTCAACCTGGAAACCGGCAAAACAAAGTGGCGCAACCACTACTCGGTTCCTTTCAAGATAGGTGGCGGTGCCGAGTCTCACGGCAAGGGGCCGAAATCAAATCCCACTCTCGCGAATAGTCGTTTGTTCACCATGGGGATAACCGGTATTCTTTCCGCCTGGGACGCCAAGTCAGGAACTCGACTTTGGACAGTCGATTATCGGTCTAAGTTTGGCAAACGCCCTCATCCATATTGGGGTGTGGCTACCTCGCCCCTCGTAATAAATGATCGGCTCTATGTTCACTTTGGCGATGACGAGAAGGGTTTCCTTGCAGCGCTTGATGTAGAAACGGGAAGAGAAATCTGGCGGCATGGTAAAAACGGAGCCGCCTATGCTTCGCCACTATTCGCTGAGTTTGGAGGCGTACGACAAATCGTCGAATGGAACCACGAGGATCTACTTGGAGTCGAAATCCAGTCCGGCCAACTCCTCTGGAAGTACCACCTGCCTCACCGGGGATCGAATCAAAACATGCCGACTCCGACGATCCACAACGGGCACGTTTTGGTGGGCGGCGAAAACCGTGGCACGCGAAGTGTTCATCCACATATTAAAGATGGTAAATGGGTAGTCACCGAGAAATGGCACCAAAAACGCGCCTCCCTTGATATGAGCACTGCTGTCATCAACAACGGGCAGCTTTACGGCATGACCCATCATAGTTTGGGCCGGCTTTTCTGTATCGACACCGAGTCCGGCAACATCATTTGGCAGGGCCCTAGTCGTGTGGGTCAAAACGTGGCGTTTCTCTCCATCCCCGGGTATATCGTTGCCCTGCTCGACCATGGCCAGTTGCAAATCATCGAAGCCAAGGGAGCCGAGTCGAAAAAGGTCGCGGAATACAAAGTGGCTGATCGCCCAACTTGGTCTGCGCCAGTCCTTCTTAAAAACGGAATCCTGATCAAGGATCGTCAGGAATTGATCCGCTGGTCTTTTACAAAAACAAAATAAACCTCGAATCAGCGCTGACTTTTTTGCATGCATTTACACTGGACAAAACCAGCCTGGCACTTCATCTTAACCCTATCAGCAATGTGTGCCGACGAAGCCTGATTCATCTCGCTATTTCCCTTCAGCTTTCAATTCTTCACCCGTCTTGCCGCCGTGTTTGCGGAGGAGGTCACTCAACCACCCTCACACGGTAGAACCATTTCGGGGGATCGTGGTCCCTCTCTTCATCAAACCGAACCGAGATACCTGTCCCATTGTAGGTCTTGATCACTTCCCAGTTCAGCAAATCAAATGAATCCTGAACCTCGTAGACCTTCCCTTTCTTCGCAACAAAGCTGAACGCAAACCGTCCGTGTTGCACCAAACGAGGCATCAGTGCCTCCAATTCTTTACCCGTCTTGCCGCCGTGTTTGCGGAGGAGGTCGATGGTTTCTTGGGTCCGAAATTTGTTTCTGAAAAAGACGGCCCAATCTAGCGGTGTTCTGCCATCCAACATCTTCGCATTCACATCCGCACCCTTGGCGATTAGCAGTTCGGCGACTTCCTTGTGGCCAAACCTAGCCGTCTGATACAAAGGAGTGAACCCATACTTATCTTTCGCATTCACATCCGCACCTTTATCGATTAGCAGTTCGGCGATTTCCTTGTGACCTCTAATAGCCGCATAAAGCAAAGGAGTCCCGCCACCCTCCTCCTTCGCATTCACATCTGCACCTTCAGCGATCAGCAGTTCGGCGATTTCCTTGTGACCACTATAAGCCGCAAAATGCAAAGGAGTCATTCCATAATCAGTCTTCGCGTTCACATCCACGCCTTTGTCCAATTCCGCTTGGACGCCAGCAAGATCGCCATCCTCGGCAGCATCGTGAATCGGGTCTGCAAAGGCAGTCCCCACCAGAAGCACGGCTGCGACTGTTGTGAGTAGGAGGTGTTTCATAGACACAGACGAGACTCAACAGTCTAGCTGATGATTTCAAGGGCTAAATGCTATCACTAGAGGCGGCTACTTATCCCCCATTGTGCTTCGC
>Ga0208879_1001220_pt1 | contig 24600 bp, 21 predicted proteins | sample Knorr_S15_td_Bot_FD_185605 | JGI IMG/M metagenome (GOLD analysis project Ga0208879, IMG submission 185605) | Marine microbial communities from Southern Atlantic Ocean transect - Knorr_S15_td_Bottom_ad_5009_LV_A (SPAdes) (version 2) | ecosystem: Environmental > Aquatic > Marine > Oceanic | place...
ATAAATTTGTTTTACAATAAGTAAAAGTATAAAAAAAATCGGGATGAGAGGACGACAATTTACTAGAAATAACACCTCTAATTGTAACCCGTATTGTAAACTCTAGATTTAAAAGAATTAATGTTCAAATATATACAATTTATTTATAGGGATGAGAGGACGACAATTTACTAGATTAGACCCCTCAAAAGGTACCCGAATAGGTCCCCCGTATTTCCATTTGCTTTAGAACTCTGACAAATATATCAATTATTGCAATATCAATTTCTTATTAATTGTACCATCCTCTGTTTCAATCTTTAAAAAGTATATGCCTTTAGCATATTCTTCTAAATTAATTTGTTGAGTATAGTTTCCTGCAAATTCATTCATGATTTCTTTAAATAATAACTTACCTATTGAATTAATTTAATTTGATTCCAATTGTAGAGCCTTCAATACCTTCAAAATGTTCAGGTTTTACAAATCTCAATTCACCTTCTAACTTTTGAGTTGCCTCGTCAAAATTAAATACTAATTGAATTGAGCCAGGGGAAAGTGTTAAGGATTTTGTTTTCATTTTGCCATTTGCAACATATTGAAAATCACCTTTTGATGCTTCTGAAGCTTCTCCTTCAAATACTAAAGCTGGATTATCTTTAGCATTCAAATAATTCTCAGTAGTTAATATCCCATCTAGTTCTTCACTTTTAATTGCAGAAGTATTTAGAATCACTACAACACTTGAACCATTAAACTTAGCTTTATAATCATTACATTCAAAATAATCATTACATTCAAATTGAATCATAGAACCACCAAAGTCAGCGTTTTGTTGTTGAATAATTACTTGTTCGTGAGCTATGTCTGCTGGAACTTCATAATCTGCTTCAGCGTTTTTATCATTTTCATTGTTTCCACAACTCATTATTGTACTGATAAAGAATAGTATCCCTAGTATTTTTATTGCATTTTTCATAGTTATAATTTTTTTAAGTTAGTAGTAGTTTTTTCATAAAACAAAAGTATAAAAAAAGTCGGGATGAGAGGATTACCCACAGCCCTCTTTTACATGATTACAGTAAGTTTTAAAGCTAAAATTTGCACCGCTTTTTTCACCGCTAATCAATTCGCTTGACCAAACTTATAAAAAATATTGGGATTTACGAATGAAGGAATTATTTTTTTAATAATTTTATTCAATGAGAGATTTATTATTCAAATATTTACTAAAATCCCATTGATCAGCATATATACCGTAGATATAATCCATCTCATATTTAACGATATATTCCTCATTCCTTCCTTCTTCAAAATTTACATGATAAACATATACTTTAATATCATTCCTTTTTAATTCTTCAAGAAACTTTACATGACTACTAAGGTAATGCCTAGAAATCGCTATATGTTGTACCCCTAGGCTTTTCAAAGTTTGAAGCCTATTATCCCCAAAAGAGTCAATAATACATTGTGAAGGGATAGCTGATCTTATCCCTATTTGTAGACCAGTCTCTAAAGCATCAAGAGTGAACAACTCCATCATTAATCTAGTTCTATCTAAAAACGCATTAGCAAATAATTCTGGCTCATTTATTTTATCAGTAACTAAAATAGCATCTTTATGCTCTTTAAACCACAAATTTATTCTTTCAATATCTATCGGTGTATATTTTCCTAATATCTTATAATTTAGAAATTCTTCATTAGATACAGGCGTCTCCCCTTTATAATTTGTAAGCGTCACCCAATAATCCCAATCATGAGTTGCAACATATCTATTATCTGAGGTTTTAATAATATCTAATTCAAATAATCTAAACCCATTAGCATAACTAGTTTCTAAAGCTTCTAATGAGTTTGTATAAGGAATACTATCAATTATTCCTCCAGCATGGGCTATATATCTATTTGTATCAATAGCATATTCTGAGAAATGTTGAGTTAGATTTACAAGAGCAGTATATGGTTGACTATTAATTCTATTGAATCCAGAAACATTTAAAGCAGTAATTAATTCCTTATTATTCTCAATGAATAATGACTTATCCTCTTCTTTAGGAATATAATCGGATAAGAATTTAGCATTATGTTTGATATTAGCCCCTCTCAATATTATATTCGGTAAATCTATTTGATAAATAGGCTTTTTATCTTCATGCAAATTATCTTTACTAGAATTTGTGAGTAAATATAAACTACGTTTTCCTGTACCTTCAAATATAAATGAATCTCCCATTTTTAAATGATCTGGAAAAATATACAGAACAGTATTAGTCAGTATATCTTCTTGATCTAAAAAATTAATAAAATCACCAACTAAATAATCGACAGCAGAAACAGAAAATTCAAGATTTGTATTCTGAGGAGATAAATGTTTTCGCATTCTGTTATCATAATAACCATTTGGAAAATGAGTATCAATTGTTGATAGAAAAAGTGCAAACGGTTGATCTGTATGTTTTTTAGCATTTAAAAATAGTTTTGCTTGATTAAATAAATCTTTATCATGTAGAGAGATATCCTCTCCAAATGAATTTTGATCAATAATATCTTTTATTCCTAACGCAAGCAACATGTCTTCTGTGCCTGAAAATTTCGCATCATTAGTTATAAAAGACATAGTGTATCCAGCCTTCTTTAATACATGAGAAAGGCTTGTTATTTGACTATTAAAAGATGTCTTAAAAATAGAATTGCCATGTATATTAAAATAAGCAGGCATGCCCGTCATATATGTGTAAAGAGAGCCACTTGTCCACTCACTACCCTTTGCTGGTTCTATATCAAAATATTGCCATTTATTTTTTAACTCTCTTAGTTTTGGAGTTAAATATTTCATTTTATCACTCAAATAACCCCTTTCAATAGATTCTAAAGATATGATTATAATATTTTTCCCTTTTTGTGCTTTGACATCTGAAGGAGTTATATAATCAGTAATTTTTAAATCATTCAAGGAATTATTAAAATTTGTATCACTAATACTAATTATTGAAATAAAATCAGAAGCGGAATATAAAATCCCTTCTTTCAGAGTCATTATGAAAATAAAATAAAAGACAATAAAAACTTTCAAACAAACAGAAAAGATTTTTGGTATTCTTCTTGGAATCAAATATCGAAAAGGAGCAGCCTTTATTATTGTCATAGATATTTTCTTTGAAGAATAAATTAAGGAAAATAATAATAAAAAAATAATTAGAAAAATAAATAATTGAACATCAAAAAACTGAATAATACCGAAAAGGTCTCTTGTGTTAAAATGTATATAAAATTTATAATCTATAAAAGAATCTGATATATAAATAGAAATAATCTGAAGAAGTATAATTAATGAAGCTAAAACAGAAACCAAGAACATAACTATTTTATTTCTCAAAAAAGAAACAGCTACCATGAATAGAATTATTAATGATAAAATATTGAATGTAACGAACATTTTAAATTCAAGTAAGTAGATTAATAAAAAACAAAAATAGAAAAAAGTCGGTATAAGAGGATTCAAACTCCTCCCCTTATAAATCCCTCATAAACATTTTTGCAATATATTTTCCTAAAATATCAAACTCAATATTTACCGTATCACCAACTCCTATATTTTGAAAGTTAGTATAATCATAAGTATAAGGTATAATCGCTACCGAAAAAGAAGTGTCCTTAGAATTTACTACAGTTAAACTCAATCCATTTACACAAACTGAACCTTTTTCCACTGTCATATTATCCGATTGCTTGTGCTCAAAAGTAAAAATATGCGAACCTTTTTCCTCTTTTATTGCTGTGCATTTTGCGCTTTGGTCCACATGCCCCTGCACCATATGTCCGTCCAATCTATCACCTAATTTCATGCACCTTTCCATGTTTACTTTACTTCCTACTTTCAAAAGTCCAAGGTTTGATTTATCTAAAGTTTCCTTAATGGCAGTTACCATATATTTATCGCCATCAATATCAACTACTGTTAAACAAACCCCATTATGCGCCACAGATTGATCAATTTTCAACTCCTTTGTAATGTTTGATTTTAAGGTAATATTTAGATTACTCCCTTCATTTTCAACTTTAACAACCTCAGCTATTTGCTCAATTATTCCTGTAAACATTTACTGTACTTTTTTTGTATTTCCCCTTATCAAAATCACTGTTCCTTTTAATTTATAAGAAGAAATTCCATTTAATTTTAATTCATTAATAGTGCAAACATAAAAATAAACTCCTTCACTGCAATCGCCCTTTTCACCTCTTTTTCTTCCATTCCAATTTATTTTCACCTCATTAGTTTGAAAAACCTCTTGCCCCCAACGGTTAAATATTTTCATATCCACACTTTCAATATGCTTGTTTTTTATCGGCACGAAAAGGTCATTCACATTATCCTCATTTGGCGAAAAAACATTTGGCAACTTATATTCTGGGCAATTTTCAGCACAAATTTGGTTGCTAATTACACTTTCATTACCGAAAGAATCAGTTGCCGTAACTACATAACAGCCAGCAATGTAGTTCAAATTTTCATAAAAATAATAAGTGCTATCCATTGTAGTAATAAACTTTTTATCGTTCCCATTTAATAGATAAATAGTATAAATTTCTGTATCCTCCAAACAGACACTATCACTCTCAAAATAAAAATGCAGTTGGCTGTTTTTACAATCCTCTACAATAGTAATTTCAGGAGGGCAAGGAGGGGTGCTATCAATCGGAGAGCTGCACAAATTATTACTTAAATTGATAAGTGGACTAATGGTTTTTGTGCCAGAATACCTGCCGATTGTTTTCACAAAATAACAATACATTTCTCCATTTTTTAGCCCCTTGTCCAAATAAAAATTATCTGTTGTTGTGGCGATAGAATCAAAGACGATAGCATTTGGATTTTTCCTAAAAACAACAAAAGCAGTATCTTCCCAAGGTGTATTACTTTCTAAATTTAGCACTATTGCATTGTCCTGTGGGCTAAGGGTAAGCCAATGGGATGTTGCCGAACTTTCTCCTACCAAACTTCCATCAAAAAGCTGAATTTTATAAAAATATTGCTTGTCGTTTGCCGAGATTCCAACATCAAAATAAGTAGTATCATTTATACCGATTGAAGTATAAACAGAATTGAAATTCTGCCCATCTTCTGAGCGAGAAAGTTCGTAAAAGGAATTAGTAGAAAAAGTTACATCTTTTGGTTTGCTCCAAGCCACATACATTGCATTTGCCAAATCCGGATGGTTTACACTCACATTGGTAATTAGTGGACTAAAATTCAAAAGTTCTGCACATGCCTCTTCTGATATAATACTTTCTGCTCCATCTACAAATTTTGCTACAATTCGATAACAATAATTCACTCCTTCAACAAGGCCTTCCCCATTATTATCATCTACAAATAAGGTGTTGTTAAGCCCGATTACTTCTCCGATTTTTGAAAATCCACTTCCATTGGGCATGCCTGTTGTGCAACTATCCAAAGCCAAATTGCTTGTCGCCTGTTTTCGGTAAACTAAGTAGGAAGTTGCATTGCTGCAAATACTTTCGTTCCAAGAAATAGCAATGGCTTTTTGCATCTGCATTACACTATCTACTTTTACATTCTCTATTTTTGGAGCAATAATTTTTATCTCCACGGATTGCATGGTAGAAAGCGCCACAGCCGAATGGGATTGCTCCTTTACTTTCAGCACCAACCCATAAGGGCTTTTTCGCACATCTGCACAAAAGGTTGGAATGGTCAAATTAGTGGAAATACTTTGTGTATCTACAATTTCAGAGAAGGCAAAAAGCCCAGAAGTCCCACTCAATTTAATTTTTTGAAAAGCAGTATCTACAATGGTGCTACCAAAGGGAACAGTGCTACTTCCCCAATAGTAATTCCCAAAATTATCGGTAAAAATACTGTCCTCATCCCATGCTAAAATTGCAATATTTAAACTATCGCCAGCAACTACACAAAAACTATTTTGTACCTGAATTTTAGGTGGTTGGTTATTAATGGTATTAGGTGCAACAGTAATTTGCATATCCCTCATAATACTACCAACTTTCACTCCATTTCGCCACTCTTCAATCAGAATTGTAATATTATATTCGCCCACCATTGTAGGACTATCCCAAATCAGATTTCCGCTCGCATCTATGGCCAAACTATTAGAAGCATCTGGGAATTGATAACCCACAATATCATTTCCATTTTTTCCTTTACAAGAAATTAAATCATAACTTAAACTATCTCCATCCAAGTCGTATGCAGAAGGATTATGAATAAAAGGAATGCCTACCACCGCTTTATCAATTGGGGAATGGAGTAAAATGGGCGAACTATTATTTCCAATTAGTGGATTTATCATCAAAATACTTTCTAAATAAAAAGAAACATCCACCGAGTTTGGAATATTTGCAACTCCTGCATTTCTGTTAGGATCTTCCATAGCAATAAAATAAGTACCTACTGCCGGAAAAGTATGCACTCCAAAATATTCGTTTTTTGAGATATTAATTCCTACTAATGTTTCAGAAATTCTAGGAAAAGTATCTTGTGTATTATCTGAAAATATAAAGTATAATTCTGTTCTTTGCTGATGGGCAAGCGTGGTGGGGTCGGTAAAAGTTATGAGTGTTATTTCAAAAGTTAATGGCCCTATTTGTTTGTATGTTATCTCGCCAGCCCTGTTGTGTGTTGCCATCATTTGCAAGGAGAAAAACAATAGAAAAAACAATATATAAACTTTTTTTAGCATTAATAATCAATTTCTTGCACTTCCATTTTTTTAGGTTTACGCCTATATTCATATTTTTGGTTTCGTAATTGAGGAGTAAAACCAGCTTTTTTTATACACTGCACTATACTTTCGGATGTAAAACGGTGGGGAGCACCTGCTGCAGAAACCACATTTTCTTCCAACATGATAGAACCCATATCATTTGCGCCTCCATGCAAAGTAAGTTGAGCAGTATCCGCTCCAACGGTAAGCCATGAAGTCTGAATATTTTTAATATTCGGAAGCATAATTCTGCAAATAGCAAGCATTCGGATATACTCATCAGCAGAAGTTTCATTGTTGATACCTTTTACCCTTTGCAAAAGCGTTCCATCATCCATAAATGGCCAGGGAATAAATGCCAAAAAACCATTTTCTCCTTCTGGTTTTTGGGCTTGTACCTCCCTAATTCTAACCAAATGATCAAAGCGTTCTTCTAGGGTTTCAATATGTCCGAACATCATGGTGGCAGAGGTGGTTAAACCTATTTGATGAGCGACTTTCATAATATCTAACCATTCTTGTCCAGTGCATTTTCCTTTGGAAATAAGTCGCCTTACCCTATCACTCAAAATTTCTGCACCCGCTCCTGGCATGCTATCCATTCCTGCTTTTTTAAGGGCAGTCAATGCTTGCAAGTGAGAAATTCCACCAATTTTACAAATATGTGCTACCTCTGGCGGACCTAATGCGTGTAATTTAATTTTTGGATATAGTGTTTTTAATTCACTAAAAAGTTTGCAGTAATATTCCAATCCTAAATCAGGATGATGACCTCCTTGTAAAAGCAGTTGGTCGCCACCAAATTTAATGGTTTCCTCAATTTTTATTTTGTAAGTTTCTATGTCGGTAATATAAACTTCTTCATGCTTGGGATGGCGGAAAAAATTACAAAACTTACAATTAGCAGTACATGCATTTGTAGTATTCACATTCCTATCAATCTGCCATGTTACCATATTTCCAGGCACTTGTATTTGCCTTAATTTATTTGCTACACCCATCAACTCTGTGGTTGGCAGATTCTCAAATAAAAACTGTCCTTCCTCTGCCGTTAAGAAGTCTTTTTTTAATGCCTTTGCTATCAATTGCTTACTCTCCATAAAAATCATTAGTTTTGCGACTTCAAAATTACACAATTTATATGAAGACGCTAATCAAAAAGAAAACAACAATTTCTGATAAAGATAACTTAATTCTGATATGTGATAAAAAAATCAATTTAAAAAGCTTTGATTTCAGTAAATCAGAACTTGGTTTTATCGAAAAACAGCAGAAAGAAAAGAAGGAAATTATTGCTATAAATCAGTACAGTAGAATGATTTTTGTTGTAAACCCAAAAAAAGAGAAAAATACCAATCAACGCCAAGAAAATTGCAGAATGCTAGGTGACCAATTACAAGGAAATTTAAAAGATAAAAAGTCCGTACTTATTGTGGATCTAAAAGGAAATCAGAGGGAAGTTTTGGTAATAACTGAGGGAATGGCATTGGCCAATTATACTTTTACAACACACAAAACAGAGGCAAACCCAAATAAATTAGAAACGATTTATTTATGTAAAAATGCAAATAAAAAAGATATTGATGAATTGCAAAACATTATTGATTCCGTTTATTTAACAAGGGATTTAGTAAATGAACCTTTTTCTCATTTAACAGCAAAAGATTTAGCAGAGTCGGCAAAAAAAGCCGGAAAAAATAGTGGGTTTAAAACAACTATTTTAAATAAAAAGAAAATAGAATCTTTGAAAATGGGAGGGCTTTTGGCGGTAAATAAAGGAAGTATTGATGATCCCACTTTCTCCATAATGGAGTGGATGCCAAAAAAGGCTACAAACAAAAAACCTATTGTTTTGGTAGGAAAAGGAATTGTGTATGATACGGGAGGTTTGAGCTTAAAACCAACTGCCAATTCTATGGATATGATGAAGGTAGATATGGGTGGAGCTGGGACTGTAATTGGGGCAATGCATGCCATTGCTGCTAATAAAATCCCTGTTCATGTAATCGCATTAGTTCCGGCAACTGACAATCGTCCATCTGGGAATGCCTATGCTCCTGGGGATGTCATTTACATGCATGACGGCACATCAGTTGAGGTACTAAACACAGATGCAGAAGGAAGATTAGTTTTGGCTGATGCTCTGAGTTTTGCAAAAAAATACAAGCCAGAATTGGTAATTGATTTAGCAACCTTAACAGGTGCGGCAGCTGCTGCAATTGGTCATTTTGGAATTGTAAGTATGCATGAAGGGGCTGAGAAGGAACATGCTACTTTGAAAAAAATTGGGGAAGAAACCCATGAACGCTTGGCTGAAATGCCTTTTTGGTCCGATTATGATGAATTGATAAAATCGGATGTTGCCGATATTAAAAATGTAGGAGGGCCTTTTGGCGGAGCAATTACTGCTGGTAAGTTTTTGGCTCATTTTGCCGATTACCCTTGGATACATCTGGATATTGCAGGGTCAACTTTTGTGAAAGCAAAATATGGGTATAGAGGAAAAGGTGCCACAGGAATGGGTGTAAGATTGTTATATCATTTCATAAAAAACAGAGCGTAATGGCAAAAATTAAAGTTGGTATTTCTGTTGGAGATTTGAATGGAATTGGGATGGAAGTTATCATCAAAACTTTTTTAGATAATAGGGTGATGGAACTCTGTACCCCTATTATTTTTGGTGGGGCGAAAACATCTTCCTATCACCGAAAAGCATTAGAAATAAAAGATTTTAGTTTTAACATCATAAACAAGATAAAAGATATAAATATTAAAAGAGCAAATCTGCTAAACTGTTGGAATGAAGAAGTTGAAATCAAATTTGGGCAACCCTCAGAAACTGCTGGGAAGTATGCTTTTAAGTCCTTAGAGAAAGTAACAGATGCCCTAAAAAATAAGGAGGTGAATGTTTTGGTAACTGCTCCTATTAGTAAAGCAAATATTCAGAAAAACCAAAGTGCATTTATTGGGCATACCGAATATTTAGGACAACAATTTGATGGAGACCCTTTAATGATAATGCTATCTGACGCCATGCGAATCGCTTTTGTTACAGGACATATTCCGCTTTCAGAAGTAGCTAATTCTTTATCAGAAAAAAAGATATTATCTAAAATAGAGCAGTTGTCAAAAACCTTAATTCAAGATTTTGGCATTTCAAAACCAAAGATTGCAGTAATTGGATTAAACCCTCATGCTGGGGAAGACGGCATGCTAGGAACGGAAGAAAAAGAAATTATTTTGCCAGCTATCAAAAAGGCAAAACAGAAAGATATTTTGGCTTTTGGGCCGTATTCTGCTGATAGTTTTTTCACCAAAGAAAATTTACAAAATTTTGATGGTGTTTTGGCCATGTATCACGATCAAGGGCTAACGCCATTTAAAACCCTTTCTTTTTCAGAAGGGGTGAATTATACCGCTGGACTTTCTATTGTGAGAACTTCCCCGGTTCACGGAACGGCTTACGATATTGCTGGTAAAAATTGTGCAGATGAAAAATCGTTCAGAAATGCGGTGTATATGGCATGCGACATTTACAGAAAAAGAAAAGAATATAAAGAGCTCACATCTAATCCTCTTTTATCGAAAAGGACTAAAGAAAAACAGAAGTACTAAACTTTAACTGAAGAATAAAAAACATTATCTTTGCACTCCTTTTTAAAAAATAAAAAGATGCCTAAACACAACATAAGAATAGCGGGGCTGAAAGAGGGGGAGCATAGGCAGGGGTTTGAAATAAAGGATAAGTTCTTTCAGGTATATGAGAGCTCGCAGGTTAAGGCGGGGAGTTTTAAAGTAAACACCCTAGTTGTAATAAGAGGGATAGACAGGAAACTAAGGATAGATATTGAAGGAACAATTACAAATTTGTTGTGTGATTATTGTGCCAGAGAATTAAACTGGCCAATTTCGATAACATCAAATTTTGTGATTAAAGAGAGCGAGAAGGAAATGGATAGCACAGATGAAGTGATTTATGTTCTCTCGAATCAGCATCAGTTAAATATAAATCAGCTGATTTTTGAAATGATAAATCTTTCCATTCCAAGCAAAAGAACGCACAACAAGAGCGAGCAAGAAGAAGGAAAATGTGACAAAGAAATGCTTGAGTTGATTGAAAAATATGCTACAAAAATAAAGCAAGAAGTTGACCCAAGATGGGAAGTATTAGATAAATTAAAGTAAAAACAAAATAAAATGGCACATCCAAAGAGAAAAATATCAAAGCAAAGAAGAGATAAAAGAAGAACACATTATAAGGCGTCTACTTCCACAATGTATAATTGTCCTAATTGCGCAACACCAGTACTATACCATAGAGTTTGTGAAGAATGTGGACATTATAGAGGTAAGCAAGCTATTGCTGCAAAAGCCAACACCTAAATTCTAATAATTTTGTAGTTTTAGCCCCTTTATGATAAAACTATAATATTTCCAATAATGAGGATTGGAGTCGATATAATGGGAGGTGATTTTGCTCCTGAAAAAACCATTCATGGAGCAATTCTTGCTTTTAATGAATTATCAAATAACGAGCATATTGTTCTGATAGGAAATAAAAAGAGTATTCTAAAAGAGCTTTTACATCACAAAGTGGATGAAAACCAGTTTGAAATTGTTGATGTGTCTCAGGTTATTGAGATGGGAGAACATCCCACAAGAGCATTCAAACAAAAACCAGATTCATCTATTGCAAAAGGCTTTGAACTTTTGGGCAATGGGGAAATTGATGGTTTTGCATCTGCCGGAAATACTGGAGCTATGTTTGTTGGGGGTTTTTACACTGTAAAAGCGATAAGTGGTGTTATTCGACCTTGTATTTCTACTATTCTACCCAAAGAAAATGGATCAGTAGGCGTTTTGTTAGATGTAGGAGCAAATGCCGATTGCAAACCAGATGTGCTTTATCAGTTTGGTATTTTAGGTTCGCTTTTTGCCGAATTTGTTTGCGGTGTAAAAAACCCTAAAGTAGGCTTACTTAATTTGGGTGAAGAAAAAACCAAAGGAAATTTACTTACACAAGCGACCTATAGCATGATGGAAGGCACTGACGATTTCAATTTTATTGGCAATATTGAAAGCAGAGATATTTTTTCTGAAAAGGGGGATGTAATTGTTTGTGATGGATTTACAGGAAATATTGTGCTCAAACAAGCAGAAGCCTTTTACAACCTAATTACTAAAAGAGGAATAGAAGATGATTATTTCAATCGATTCAATTATGAAAATTATGGGGGGACACCTATTTTAGGACTAAATAAATCGGTAATTATTGGGCACGGAATTTCAAATGAAATCGCGATAAAAAACATGATTATTTTAACTAAAGATGTAGTGGAATCAAAACTGATAGAAAAAATAAAAGAAACATTAAGCTAATGACAAAAACAAGAGCAGCCATAACAGGAGTTCAGGGCTATGTCCCTGATTATATCCTGACCAATAAGGAACTGGAAACCATGGTGGATACCAATGATGAGTGGATTCTTAGCAGAACAGGCGTAAAGGAAAGAAGGATTTTAAAAGGGGAAGGAAAGGGAAGTTCTGAATTAGGAGCAGGGGCTATAAAAGGACTTCTAGAAAAAACAAATATTGCTGCTGAGGATATTGATTTAATCATTTGTGCAACTGCAACCCCTGATATGATTTTTCCAGCAACAGCTTGTATAATTGCCGATAAAGTTGGGGCTAAAAATGCTTTTGCTTATGATTTAATGGCGGCTTGTTCGGGCTTTTTGTATGCACTTTCAACGGCATCTAAATTTATTGAAACCAGAACCTACAAAAAGGTAATTGTTGTTGGAGCGGATAAAATGTCATCTATTGTGGATTACACTGATAGGGCAACATGTATTCTTTTTGGGGATGGAGCAGGTGCAGTAATGTTGGAGCCAACAGAAGATGGATTAGGAATACAAGATGCTATTTTAAGAAGTGATGGTTCTGGAAGAGAATTTCTACACATGAAAGCAGGAGGGTCGGCAAAACCATCCACTCATGAAACAGTTGATGCTCGTGAACACTTTATTTTCCAGGATGGACAGCTAGTTTTTAAAGCAGCTGTAAAAAGTATGGCAGACGTATCAGAGGAGATAATGAAGAAAAATAATTTAACGGCAGATGATATAGCTTGGCTTGTTCCTCATCAGGCCAATAAAAGAATAATTGATGCTACAGCCAGAAGAATGGGGGTGGGTGACGAAAAGGTAATGCTTAATATTCAGAAATACGGAAATACAACCAATGGAACAATTCCGCTTTGCCTTTGGGAATGGGAAAGTAAGCTTAATAAAGGAGATAATATTATTCTTGCTGCTTTTGGAGGAGGATTTACTTGGGGTTCTATATATCTGAAATGGGCATACGATTCAAATAAATAATTACTTTTGTATTTTAAATAGAGAAAAAATGAAAAAAATGACCTTAGAGGACATTCAAGAATTAATAAAGTTTGTTGCAAAATCAGGAGCTACGGAAGTTGATTTGGAATTTGAGGGAATTAAAATTTCAATTAAATCTCCTACTAAAAAAAGAAGGGGAGAGAAAGAGGAGCTAGTAACCATTATCCAACAAGCCCAAGCGGCTCCATTGTCGGTTTCTACACCTACTATAGTTAGTGATCAGGTTGTGACAATTCCTATTTCAGAATCATCAGAAACTACCGAAACAAAAAGTGACAATAGCAATTATGTAACCATAAAAGCGTCTATGATCGGCACTTTTTACAGAAGTTCAGGACCGGATACAGATGCTTTTGTAAATATTGGAGATGAGATAAAAGAGGGAAGCGTTATCTGCATAATTGAGGCCATGAAACTTTTTAATGAAATTGAGTCAGAAATATCTGGTAAAATTGTAAAAGTTTTGGTGGATGACAATACGCCTGTTGAGTTTGATCAGCCATTATTTTTGGTTGATCCTATCTAAAATTTCACAAAAAATAAAAAAGAAGAATGTTTAAAAAGATTCTAGTTGCCAACAGAGGCGAGATTGCGTTAAGGGTTATCAGAACTTGCAAGGAAATGGGTATAAAAACGGTTGCGGTTTACTCTAAAGCGGATGAAGATAGTTTGCATGTTCGCTTTGCTGATGAGGCAGTTTGTATTGGCCCAGCTCCAAGTGCTGAATCCTATTTGAAAATTCCAAATATAATTGCTGCAGCCGAAATTACCAATGTGGATGCCATTCATCCCGGCTATGGTTTTTTGGCCGAAAATGCCAATTTTTCGAAAATATGCGCTGAAAATGGAATCAAATTTATTGGAGCATCTCCCAGGATGATAAAAAATATGGGAGATAAAGCATCTGCAAAGGAAACCATGAAAAAAGCTGGCGTTCCTACCATTCCAGGTTCAAAAGGACTGATTAAAAATTTCGAAAGCTGTAAAAAATTAGCAAAAGAAATCACTTACCCAGTAATGTTAAAAGCAACAGCTGGTGGTGGCGGAAAAGGAATGCGATTGGTTTGGAAAGAAGAAAATTTGAAAGATGCTTGGGATAGTGCAAGGCAAGAATCCAAAGCTGCTTTTGGTAATGATGGCATGTATATGGAAAAATTTATTGAAGACCCTAGACATATAGAAATACAAATAATTGGGGATAGAACAGGGAAGGCATGTCATCTTTCGGAAAGAGACTGTTCTATACAAAGAAGACATCAAAAGTTGGTTGAAGAAACGCCCTCCCCTTTCATGACTAAAAAATTAAGAAAAGAAATGGGTGAAGCCGCCATAAAGGCAGCTGAGGCCGTAAAATATGAAGGGGTAGGAACAGTAGAATTTTTAGTAGATAAGCACAGAAATTTTTACTTTATGGAAATGAATACGCGTATTCAAGTGGAGCACCCCATTACAGAAGAGGTAATCAATTACGATTTGGTACGAGAGCAAATAAAGGTGGCTGCTGGCATTCCTATTTCAGGAAAAAATTATGAGCCACAACTACATGCTATTGAGTGCAGAATAAATGCGGAAGACCCTTATAATGATTTCCGACCAAGCCCAGGCAGGGTTACTAATTTCCATACTTCTGGAGGGCACGGCATACGAATAGATACGCATGTGTATGCCAATTATGTGATACCACCCTTTTACGATTCTTTGATTGTAAAACTGATTGCCGTTGCACAAACAAGAGAGGAGGCAATAGCAAAAATGTCAAGGGCTTTGGAAGAGTTTATAATTGAAGGGGTAAAAACTACCATTCCATTCCATTTAGCACTTATGAAAGATGAGAATTTTCGAAAAGGAAATTATACCACTAAATTTATGGAAGATTTTGAGTTGTAGTTAAATCGCTTGTGGTATTTTTTTACTTATCGTTAGTTTTTCCACTGCCGATACAATAGCATCTTTATCATAACCACATTCTTTTCGTAATTCTTCTTGGGTGCCATGGTTGATAAATTCATCTGGTATGCCCAAACGAACTACCTCCGCTTTATAATTGTTATCGGCCATAAATTCCAATACTGTCGAACCAAATCCTCCTTGCAAGCAGCCATCTTCAACAGTAATTACTTTATCAAATTTTTGGAAAATAACATGTAGTAAATCTTCATCTATTGGTTTTACAAAACGCATATCATAGTGGGCAATGCTAAGTCCCATTTTCTTGAAATCTTCTTCTGCATTTATTGCAAAATTTCCAGCATGTCCAATGGTAAGAATTGCTATCTCTGTTCCCTCTTTTACCATTTGACCTTTACCTATCTCTAACTCTTTAAAAGGAGTTTTCCAATTTATCATCACTCCATTTCCTCTGGGGTATCTTATAGAAAAAGGTCCTTTGTTTGGTAATTGAGCAGTATACATCATATTGCGTAATTCCTGCTCATTCATGGGGGCAGTAACCACCATATTTGGGATACATCTGAGATATGCGATATCGTAAGCACCATGATGAGTAGCACCATCAGCACCGACCAATCCACCTCTATCCAAGCAGAAAACTACATTCAAATTTTGCAATGCAACATCATGTATAAGTTGGTCATAAGCTCTTTGCATAAAAGTGGAATAAATATTACAAAAAGGAATTAGCCCTTGGGTAGCCAATCCTGCTGAAAAAGTAACTGCATGCTGCTCCGCTATTCCTACATCAAAAGTTCTTTCAGGCATCTGCTTCATCATTAAATTCAAAGAACTTCCCGATAACATGGCGGGGGTAACCCCTACAATTTTATTATTTTCTTTTGCCAGTTCTATGATGCTTTTACCAAAAACATCCTGATACTTTATAGGGGCATCTTTTTTTATCTTTTGTTTTATTATTTTCCCTGTTTCTTTTTGAAATAGTCCAGGCGCATGCCACTGGGTTGCACAGCCCTCTTCTGCCGGATTATATCCCTTCCCTTTTTTTGTTAGACAATGTAAAATTTTAGGACCGGGAATATCTTTTAAATCTTTTAAAACACTGGTTAAATGCTTTACATCATGCCCATCAATGGGTCCGAAATACCTGAAATTTAAGGATTCAAAATAATTACTTTCTCCTAGCAAAGTGGTTTTTACTGCTCCCTCTATTTTTTGTGCTATCTTTTGTGCATTTGGTCCGAACTTACTGATTGTTCCTAAAATCTGCCAAATTTTATTTTTTGCCCTATTGTAAGTTGGGGAAGTAGAAATATCAGTCAAATATTCTTTTAGAGCCCCTACTGCCGGATCAATCGACATGCAATTATCATTAAGGATAACCAATAAATTAGAGTGTTCTGCCCCAGCATGATTTAAGGCCTCAAAAGCGATTCCTGCTGTCATGGAGCCGTCTCCAATTACTGCAATATGTTGTTTTTTATTGTCTCCTTTATGTTTGGATGCAAGCGCCATTCCCAATGCAGCTGAAATGGAAGTTGAAGAGTGACCAGCTCCAAAAGTGTCATATTCACTCTCACTCCTTTTTGGGAAACCACTAATTCCCTTATACATTCTGTTGGTATGGAAAATATCTTTTCTGCCAGTGAGTATCTTGTGTCCATAAGCTTGATGTCCAACATCCCAAACCAGCTGATCTTCAGGAGTATTAAAAATATAATGTAGAGCAATGCTAAGTTCCACCACTCCCAAACTAGCGCCCAAATGCCCTCCTTTTTCTGAAACAATATCAATAATAAATTGTCTTAACTGCTTGCTTAATTCAGGCAACTGATTTTTTTTCAATTTCCGTAAATCGGCAGGGCAATTAATTTTGCTCAGTAATGGTCCTTGTGCGTACGGGCTCATTTTTAAAATAATAAAGGTTGTTTTTTTGCAAAGATAAAAAATCTTCACAAATAGGGGGAATCTAAATTCTTAGCTTAGAATAAAAAATATTATTCTTTTGCTGATGTTATTCTTTTGAAAAGTCCAATTTATTACCTTTGTGGCAAAAGAAATTTAATAAATGCAAAGGATTAAAATAAAAGACTTGCTAAAAGAGCAAAAAATTACAGAAGGCGTTCTTATAAAAGGATGGGTTCGTTCGTGCAGGGGAAGCAAAAATGTTTTTTTCATTGCGCTTAATGATGGTTCCACAATTAATAACATTCAAATTGTAGCAGAAGCAATTTATTTTGAGGAAAAGCTATTAAAGCAAATTACAACAGGGGCTTGTATTGAAGTTGTCGGTAATGTGGTGGAAAGTAAAGGCAGTGGACAAAAAATTGAGATTGGAGCAAAGAAAATTACCATTTTAGGACATGCGGATGCGAATGATTATCCACTTCAACCAAAAAAACATTCCTTAGAATTTTTAAGAGAAAAGGCGCATTTGCGTTTCAGAACAAATACCTTTTCTGCTGTTTTTAGGTTAAGACATGCCCTAACTTTTGCTGTGCATCAATTTTTTAACGATAAAGGGTTTTTTAATTTACACTCGCCAATTATAACAGGAGCTGATGCGGAAGGTGCTGGTGAAATGTTTCAAGTCACGAATTTTGATTTAAAGAATCTCCCAAAAAATGATAATGGAGAAATTGACTATAACAAAGATTTTTTTGGTAGCAAAACCAACCTTACTGTTTCAGGGCAGCTAGAAGCGGAATTAGCAGCAATGGGCCTAGGGCAAGTGTATACATTCGGCCCTACTTTTAGGGCAGAAAACTCAAATACTTCTCGTCATCTTTCAGAATTTTGGATGATAGAGCCGGAAGTTGCTTTTGCAGATTTAGAAGCAAATATGGACTTGGCTGAGGAATTTTTGAAATATTGTATTCAGTATTGCATTACAAATTGTGCAGATGATTTGAGGTTTTTGGATAACAGACTTTCAGAAGAGGAAAAGAATTTGAAAAAAGAAGAACGCTCGGAAATGGGGCTTTTAGAGAGGTTACAATTTGTAATTGAAAACGATTTTGAACGCTTAACTTATAGGGAGGCTATTGATATTTTAAGAAATTCGAAACCAAACAGAAAGAAAAAGTTCAAATATATTATTGAAGGATTTGGCTCTGATTTACAATCCGAGCACGAAAGGTATTTGGTAGAAAAGAAATTCAAAAAACCAGTAATCATAACGGATTATCCTAAAGGGATAAAGGCCTTTTATATGAAGATGAATGAGGACAATGAAACCGTAAGGGCAATGGATATTTTATTCCCCTTAATTGGTGAAATTGTTGGCGGTTCACAAAGAGAGGAAAATCTAGAACTTCTGGAAAAAAGAATGGATGAAATGGATGTGGATAAGCAGGAACTTTGGTGGTATTTGGAAAGCCGAAAATTTGGGACTTGTGTTCATTCTGGTTTTGGATTAGGATTTGAGAGATTAATCATGTTTGTAACAGGAATGAAAAACATAAGAGATGTAATTCCATTTCCAAGAACTCCCCAGAATGCCGAATTTTAATAAATGAACAAGCAAAGATTACAGCAAAATCAGCAATTAAAACTATCGCCTAAACAAATACAATTTTTGGGTTTGTTACAAACTCCTTTAACATCCTTAGAAAACAGAATTGAAGAAGAGTTAGAAAAAAATCCTGCTTTGGAAGAGGAAATAGTGGATGAAGAGGAATCCGATTTTCTGACGGAATACCAATATTACAAAAGAAATAATCCTGACTATTCTCCACCGCCAATTCCTGATAAAGAGGAGAGTTTATATGAGGCGCTTTTAAAGCAGCTTTTATTGCTAAACTTAGAGGAGCAAGAATATGATTTAGCCCAGTATCTTATTGGCTGTTTGGATGATAATGGTTTTTTAACAAGGGATTTATATATAATAGAAAATGATTTATTGCTCAACCAAGATATTGAGGTAAGCGAGAAGGAATTGGAAAGGATTTTGCAAAAAATACAAACACTTGAACCCTTTGGAGTAGGAGCAAAAAGTATGCAAGAGTGCCTTGTTTTGCAGCTAAAAGCAAAAGAGAAAACCAAAAGCATTCAGTTAGCAATTGATGTTCTACAAAATTATTATGAGCCCTTTAGTAAAAAGAATTTTGATGCCATTTTTAGGAAGTCAGAAATCAATAAAATCCAACTAAAACAAGTGTATCTAGAGGTTGAAAAACTAAATCTTAACCCGGGAAGCGCATTTAGTAATTCCACTGAAATGACTAATTATATTTTACCTGATTTCAGCATCAATTATATAGATGGAAAATTAAATTTGAAATTGAACAAAAGCAACAACCGACAAGTTTTTGTAAATAAAAGCTATGAAAAAATGCTTACCGAAACAAAGGATAAACAGGTGAAAGATTTTATAAAACAAAAGATTGAATCAGCCATATGGTTTGCTGATGCCATCAAGCAAAGAGAAAATACTTTACACAATGTGATGTCTGCCATCATTAATTTTCAGCATGATTATTTTATTAGTGGTGACGAAAAAGATTTGAAACCAATGAAATTGATGGATATTGCACAAATAGTAAGTATGGATATTTCTACCATTTCCAGAGTTAGTAATAGCAAATATGTAGAAACTTCATTTGGCACTTTTCTTTTGAAAGAACTTTTCTCAGAGGCATACCACAAAGAGGATGGAACGGTAATTTCTACTAAAGAAATAAAAGAAAAATTGAAAGAAATATTAGAATCGGAAGATAAAAAACAGCCCTTAAATGACGAGAAATTAGCTGAACTTTTAGGTAAACAGGAATATCATATTGCTAGAAGAACAGTAGCAAAATACAGAGAACAACTTAATATCCCTGTTGCCAGATTAAGAAGATCTTTATAATGCGAATTTCTAAAATAGTTTCTTTTGTTTTTCACCCCATTTTCATGCCTACTTATGCCATTTTTCTTTTATTTGCATTCTCTCCTTTATTTTCTGAGTTTATGAGTATTCCTCAAAAAACACAAATAATAAAACTCACTCTCATATTTACTTTTCTGCTCCCTATTTTTAGCGTATTCATACTTAAAAAACTCAAATTGGTAACTTCCATTTATATGGAAAATAGGGAGGAAAGAAGATGGCCTTTGCTTTTAGCAATAGGATGGTATTATCTGCTTTTTCGTCTTTTTGATGTGCTTCATATTCACTATGTTGTCATTCAACTTTTGCTTGGAGCCATGCTTATTTTGCTCCTTTCTGCTATTGTTTCTAACTTCTGGAAAATTTCTTTGCATATGCTAGGAATTGGTGGTGTATTAGGGGCTTTTTTGGCAATTCACACTCTTTTCGGAGGCAATATATTTTTAATAATTACACTTTTATTTTGTGCCGGATTAGTTGGTTTTGCAAGAGTTAATGAAAATGCACATAGTCTCAAACAAGTTTATTTAGGTTTTGTAGTAGGAGTAGGTGCTGAATTCTTGATTTTTTATTTTTAGGAGGTTTTTTGTAAAAATTGTTTATCATTGCAAAAAAACGAGAAATGGAAACAGCCCCTCAAATAGGGAAACCAAAGGTTGAAAGGAAAAGGCATATAGCCAAAGCAATTACATGGCGGATTATTGGAACGACTGATACATGGCTTATTAGCTATATACTTGTTTATTATATTGGAGATACACCTGAGAAAGCTACTGAAGCAGCATCCTATATTGCCGGATTAGAACTTATTACCAAAACAATATTATATTATTTTCATGAGAGGACATGGTGTCGTCTAAGTTTTGGATTCACTCCTAGGGTAAGACATATAATCAAAACTATTAGCTGGAGACTAGTTGGGGCAATTGATACAATTTTGCTTGTATTTGTTGTGTATTTTTTTCTATTTGGGAAAACTGAAGGAGCAGCTGAAATAGCTGTTTCTATGTTTTCAATTGAAATAGTAACCAAAATGGTACTATATTATCTACATGAAAGAGTTTGGTATACTTCTAATTGGGGCGTATTAAAATCAACTGAATAATTACTCTTTATAAAAATACTTGATGTTTACATCATTATTTTCTGCCATTTCTTTCTCTAACTCTTCATCAATTTCCCATTGGTATTTTTTTGGTTTTGGCCCCTCATTTCTATAGAATATTGCCAACAAAAGTCCGGCTAACAAGCCAGCCAAATGTCCTTCCCATGATACCCCATCATAAATAGGTAATACGCCCCAAATCATAGAGCCATAAAGGAAAATCACTAAAAGAGATGCGGCAGATAATTTGGTTTGCTTCTTAATAAGGCCACTAAAAAAAATAAAACTAGCCAAAGCATAAACTACTCCACTTGCACCAATATGAAAATTTGACCTACCGATTGCCCAAAGCCAAAATCCTGCAATAAAAAAAAGCCAAAAAAAGATTTGTAAGCCCAATTTATTATAAAAATAAAATAGCATTCCACCAAGTATAATAAGAGGATAAGTGTTGCTTAAAAGGTGAGAAAAATCCTGATGAATAAATGGCGAAAAAATAATTCCTTGCATTCCTGATAATTTTCTTGGCTCAACACCATGGGAGAAAAAAGTAATACCAAAATGCCACTCAATCAACTTTACAATCCACATTAGTGCAACAAATAGTAGCGGAATTTTTAAGACATTAAATAATGTTTTATATTTCATATAACTATTTACAAACGAAAAGATAAAAATACATAATCGTTTAAATAAACTACCAAGAACTCTTAAGATTAATCTAAAAGCGTAATTTTACCTAACATGTCGAATTCAAAAAAATTATTTTTATTAGATGCTTTTGCTCTTATTTATAGAGCATATTTTGCATTTATAAAAAACCCGAGAATTAACTCAAAGGGACTGAATACCTCAGCTATTTTCGGTTTTACTAACTCACTAATTGAAGTAATTAATAAACAAAATCCTACCCATTTAGCAGTTGTTTTCGATACCAAAAAACCAACCCAAAGACACATAGATTTTCCAGCATACAAAGCCCACCGTGAGGCAATGCCAGAAGGGATAAGTGAAGCATTGCCTTATATTGACAAATTATTGGAAGCCATGAGAATCCCAAAATTGTATAAAGACGGATTTGAAGCAGATGATGTAATTGGCACTTTGGCAAAAAAGGCAGAACAAGAAGGTTTTCAAGTGTACATGATGACCTCCGATAAGGATTTTGCACAATTAGTAAGTGAAAATATTTTCATGTTTCGCCCCGGAAATAAATGGCAACCAACAACCGTTTGGGGGATTCCAGAAGTTTTAGAAAAATTTGAGATTCAAAAAGTAGATCAGGTAATTGACTTTTTTGGGATGATGGGGGATACTGCGGATAATATTCCGGGAATTCCAGGAGTAGGGAAGAAAACAGCCCAGAAATTTATTTCAGAATACGGCAGTATGGAGGGGCTTTTTGAAAATACAGATAAGTTGAAAGGAAAAATGAAGGAAAATGTAGAATTAGGAAAAGAAATTGGCTTGCAATCCAAACAATTAGTCACCATCATAATAGATGTGCCTATTGAATTTGAGGCAGAAAAATTAAGGGTACAACAAAAAGATGAGGATGCGATAAAATCTCTTTTTGAAGAATTAGAATTTCGGGCATTACTGCCAAGAGTCCTAGCATCAAAATCAAATAATCAAGAGACAATATTATCACCAGAAATCCCCGAAAAAGTAAAGATAAAACAAGGACAAATGGATCTTTTTTCAACTTCTGAAATAGTAGAAAAAGAACTAAAATCAGCACCCATTAACTACAAAACAATTACAACTTTTCAGGAGGCAGAAAAGATTTTGGCTTCATTTGAGTCAAAGAAAAAATTTACCATTCAACTATGTACTACAACTGCCAATTTTTTGGATGCTAAGAATTTAGGGGTATCTCTCTGCTGTGAAAAGGAATACGCTTATTTTATTTCTCTCCCAGAAAATGAGTTGTTTGAATTGCTTAAACCACTATTAGAAAAAGAACAAATATTGCTTATCGGTAATAACTTAAAATTTCAAATTAAAGTGCTTGCCCAAAATAATATTAGTGTAAAAGCCCAACTTTTTGATATTGGAATTGCACACTATTTGTTGAACCCTGATATGCGACATGATTTAAGTATCCTGACAGAAAATCATTTAAGTTACAGCATCAATACTTTGGAAGATTTAAGAGGAAAAGGCAAGTTAAAAAAAGAAATAGCAAGCATTAATCAGCAGGAATTATCCAATTTTTTTAATCAGCAAACGGATGCCATTTGGCAACTTTATCCTATTTTCAGCAAACAACTAGAAGAGATAAAAATCAACAAACTTTTCACAGAAATTGAAATGCCACTTACAAAAGTTTTGGCTAAAATGGAAATGGAAGGATTCAGAATTGATGATAAAATGTTAGCTGAATACGACATCACTTTGTCAGATGAAATAGAAAAAATCAGCAAAGAAATAATAAAATTATCAGGAGAGGAGTTTAATATTGCATCCCCAAAACAATTGGGGGAAGTTTTGTTTGAAAAAATGGAGTTGGCAAGAAAAGCCAAAAAAACCAAATCTGGGCAGTATTCCACATCAGAAGAAACGCTATTAAAATTAAAAGATAAACACCCAATTATTGAGCAAATATTAGAATATAGAGAAATCAAAAAATTGCTTTCTACCTATATTCTTGCATTGCCAGAATTAATCAGTAAAATAACCAAAAGAATTCACACCACTTTCAATCAATCGGTTGCAGCTACTGGTCGGCTAAGTTCCATAAATCCTAATTTGCAAAATATTCCAATAAGAACAGAAAGAGGAAGAAAAACCAGAGAAGCATTTATCCCAAGAGATGAAAATTTCACTTTATTGGCGGCAGATTATTCGCAAATTGAGTTAAGAATTATGGCATCACTTAGCAAGGATGAAGGGATGTTGCAGGCCTTTAATGATGGAGTGGATATTCATACAGCAACTGCTGCAAAGGTATATAAAGTACCTATTTCAGAGATCGACAGAACTATGCGCTCGAATGCAAAATCAGTAAATTTTGGAATTATTTATGGCATTTCTGCTTTCGGTCTCTCCCAAAACATTGGTATAAGTAGAACAGAGGCCAAGCAAATAATTGATGAATATTTTCAAGAGTTTCCCAAAGTAAAGGAGTATATGGATTTCTCGATTGAAAAGGCAAGAGAAAACGAATATGTAGAAACCATTTTAGGAAGAAGAAGGTATTTAAAGGACATTAATTCAAGAAATGGGATGCTAAGAGCAATGGCTGAGAGAAATGCAATAAACACCCCAATTCAAGGTTCAGCTGCCGATATAATAAAAAAAGCAATGATTGATATTCAAAGGGAAATGGAGAAAATACAAATGAAATCCAAAATGTTATTGCAAGTACATGATGAACTTGTTTTTGATATGCACAAAACGGAAGAAGAGGTGCTTAAAAAATTAGTAAAGAAAAAGATGGAACATGCTGTAGAATTAAATGTTCCTCTTATTACCCAATTAGGAATTGGTAATAATTGGCTAGAGGCTCACTAAAAGGTAGCTATTTTTTGTTTTGTATAAATAAAGAGTACATTGCTACCAATGCGATAACGCCAA
>Ga0208879_1001222_pt1 | contig 24570 bp, 25 predicted proteins | sample Knorr_S15_td_Bot_FD_185605 | JGI IMG/M metagenome (GOLD analysis project Ga0208879, IMG submission 185605) | Marine microbial communities from Southern Atlantic Ocean transect - Knorr_S15_td_Bottom_ad_5009_LV_A (SPAdes) (version 2) | ecosystem: Environmental > Aquatic > Marine > Oceanic | place...
TCGTCGATCGTTCAGGATGTCGCAGTTTCAGCAACCGGCGGGGGCGGGGACGGCTGATGGCCGTATCCATCCCTGGTCGGCGACGTCGGCCGCGCCGTGGCGCGTGGGTCACGCTCGCGATCCTCCTTGCGGGCTGTGACGTCACGCCTGCCTGGAGTGCACCGGTTCGTGCGCAGGAGGCGCTCTCAGACCAGGACTTCGCGGCGCTCGTGGAGCGGATCTCAGAGCAAGATGGCTACTTCGATACCGACAACCTGATCTCCAACGAGACGAGCTACCTGAACGTGATGGACGCGCTCGATCGACTGCAAATCGTGGGCGGGGCATACGTTGGCGTTGGGCCGGACCAGAACTTCTCGTACATCGCCAGGCTGCGGCCCGAGATCGCGTTCATCACGGATGTACGCCGAGACAACCTGCTCCACCACCTGCTGCTCAAGGCACTCATCGAGCGCTCCCCGACCAGGGTGGACTTCCTCGCGGCACTTCACGGTCGCGAGGCGCCGGAGGATGCCGCGGCTTGGCGGAGCCGTCCCATCGAGGAGATCGTCGACTACGTCGATCAGAGGCCGCTCGAACCCTCTGTGGCCTCCACTCTGACCGAGGACATCCGAACCGATGTGATCTCATATGGAGTCCCACTCTCCGATGACGATCTAGCCGCCATCGAGCGCTTTCATCAGACATTCATCCGAGCGGGCCTGGATCTCCGGTTCACGAGCTACGGCCGAGCGCCGCAGTGGTACTACCCGACGTACCGGGAGATCACGCTGGAGACCGACTTCGATGGAGATCCGGCATCGTACTTGTCGACTCCGGAGGCATACGAGGTGGTTCGGGACCTCCACCTCGCGAACAAGATCATCCCGGTGGTGGGCGATATGTCGGGCCCCGACGCGCTTCGCGAGATCGGCGACGTCATGCGAGAGATGGAGGTCGAGCTGTCTGCGTTCTACACGTCGAACGTCGAGTTCTACCTGTGGCGAGGGCGTACCTTCGAGCGATGGGCGGCGAACCTCGGATCTCTCCCTGCCATCGATGACGCGGTCATCATCCGCAGCTACTTCCCCAACGCGGGTGGGGCCCACCCGTCGGCGGTGCAGGGGTACTACAGCACTCAGACGCTACAGAGCGTGCGCTCCATGCTGGACGGGGACTTTCGCAGCTATTGGGACCTGGTGACTCGAGACGTACTGGATCTGCGTCCTGCAGTGCGACGCTAGGCCGCATCGACGGGTATGCCTGAGCTCCCGGAAATAACCGCATACATCGAGGGCCTGGAACGCACCATTCTGGGGCAGCCACTCGAGAAGATTCGCGTGCGATCCCCCTCGTTACTACGGACGTGGGACCCCCCGCTGTCCGCCGCTGAGGGTCTCCGCGTGGAAGCGTTGCGCAGGATCGGCAAGCGGGTGGTATGGGCGATGGAGGATGACCTATTCCTTGTGTTTCATCTCATGATCACGGGGCGGTTCAAGTGGGCCAAGGCGGGCGCTGCGGTGCCGAAGAAGCGGGCACACGGGGCGTTTGATTTTCCCAACGGGACGCTCTTGCTCACGGAGCAGGCGACGAAGAAGCGGGCGTCTCTGCACGTGGTACGGGGCGAGCACGAACTGGCCGAGCTCGACCCGGGTGGCATCGATGTAGTGGGAAGCACGCTCGAGCAATTCCGCGACGCGCTCATGAGCGCCAATCGCACGCTCAAGAGAGCGCTCACCGACCCACGTGTGTTCAGCGGGGTCGGGAACGCGCACTCGGACGAGATTCTCTTGTTCGCCGGACTCTCGCCGCTTCAGCTTACGCACAACCTGAGCGAAGCAGATGTGGCGCGGCTCCACCAGGTGGCGACAGCCTCCCTGCTCAAGTGGACCCAGCTTCTCAGGGAAGAGTTCGGCGACGGATTTCCGGGGAAGATCACCGCCTTCCACCCCGATATGGCAGCGCACGGAAAGTATGGAGAGCCCTGTCCGGTCTGCGCATCACCGATACAACGGATCAAGTACGCGAATCGCGAGACGAACTACTGTGCTACCTGCCAGACAGGCGGAAAGGTGCTCGCCGATCGCGGCATGTCGAGGCTACTCGGGGCGGACTGGCCCCGGACGCTCGAGGAGCTCGAAGACCTGAAGCGGCGGTAAAACCAGCCAGGCCCGTCCACATCTTGTGCCGTGGAACCTTTACGTTAGATATATCGTACGATATATCTAACGATCTATTGTACGAACGATCGAACGTATCAAGTTTCCATTAGGAGTAACACACGATGATGGCATGTGGAATCGGTTCAAGGAGCCGCAGAATGGACTTCGACTGGATCTTCGACTGGGATGTTGGGGCGGGTCCGCGCTCTCGTGGGCGCCATCGCAAACGAGGGCCGCGTCGCCGTTTCTTCCGGCAAGGTGAGGTACGCCTCGCGCTGCTCAGCCTGGTCGATGAGCAGGCCGCGCACGGTTACGAGCTCATGAAGCGGCTGGAGGAGCGCTCCGGCGGCATGTACCGCGCGAGCGCGGGTACGATCTACCCTGTGCTCCAACAGCTTCAAGACGAGGGGTTGGTGCGCGTCAAAGAGGACGATGGGAAGAAGGTCTACCACATCACCGACGCTGGAAAAGAAGAGATCCTGCTCCATGAGGAAGGCGTGGACCGCATCTGGAAGCGTGCCCACGGTTGGAAGGATTGGGGGGCTCACATGGGACCCGAATCCGCCGAGATCTGGGGCAGTTGGGGTCGCCTCTCCAAGGCGGCGTTCAAGGCGGCTTCACAGTCGGACTTCGAAGAGACCGACAAGGTGCGCGCGATCCTGGACCGGGCGAGGAAAGAGCTCGAGGCGCTGTAGGCGCGGGACCCCTACGATGTGATCCGTTGCAGGCGTGTGGCATCTCGGTACGTTCACATAGCTGGTTTGCACGATCACGAAACCGATGGAGTCACCTTCCTTGGGCGCTGCCGAAACGAACGGTACGCAGCTCGCCGAAGTCGCGTATCAGCGGCCGGCTGAGCCGGGTGGCTTCCCGTTTTCGGTGCCGGCGATCGCCCATCTCGAGAGGCTCACGTTCCCGTCGCCGGTGACCGTGCTCGTGGGCGAGAACGGTACTGGCAAGTCGACGTTCATGGAGGCGCTCGCCATCGCGTGCCGCTTACCTGCGGTTGGATCCGCTCGGCTCGAGTCGGACCGCACGCTCGCGGCTCAGCGGTCACTCGCGGATCGATTCAGGCTGACGTGGCGGGGGCGTACGCATCGAGGCTTCTTCCTGCGGGCCGAGGACTTCTTCGGCTTCCAGAAGCAGATTGCCGAGGCGAAAGCAGAGCACGAGGCGGAGGTCGTCCGGATCGACTCCGAATGGGGCGGGGCTTCCGACTACGCGAAGTTGCTCGCCAAGGGACCGCACCGCGCCTCGCTCGGAGCGATGGAGCAGCGGTACGGAGCCGACCCAGACGCGGCATCCCACGGCGAGGCATTCTTGAATCTTTTCGCCCAGCGCATGGCGCCCTCCGGCCTCTACATGTTGGATGAGCCCGAGGCGGCGCTGTCGCCGCAGAGCCAACTCGGTTTCCTGGCGATGATCCGCGACGCGCTCAATAGCGGCTCACAATTCATCATCGCGACGCATTCCCCGATCCTGATGGCGATTCCGGGGGCGACGATTCTCACGTTCGACGATCCGCCGGTTCGCCCGGTGTCCTACCAGGAGCTAGAGTCGGTCGCCCTGGTGCGGGACTTCCTTCAGGCCCCGGAGCGGTATCTGCGCATGATCTGGGACGACACGGATGAGCCGTGACTTCGACCCGGCCGCGGACGACGCGGCCGCCGGATTCGACGTCCTCGAGTCCTTCGAGCGATTCAGCCAGAAGAACGATATCTACTCGCGGGCGTTTTGGGATCCCGAAATTCGCTCCGAGAAGACCGACTTATTCTTCGAGACGTACCGGACGCCGCTTCGGGAGTGGAAGTCGGTAGACGGATTCCGGCAGCGAGACTACGCGCTTCGGAACGCCTCATGGCACCTGCCCGACATCTTCGCCGAGCTGAAGGAGGGGCAGAATCGCAGGGAAGGGTTTCTCGACCCCTTTACGGTCCACCGGGAGGGGCCCGGCGAGAAGGTGCCGGTGGATTCTCCCGAGGAGATGAGTCGGGAGGTCAAACACGTCGCCAAGGTGTTCGGTGCTGACTTGGTAGGAATCACAGCGTACGACGAGCGCTGGGTCTACACGCACGCGTACAGTCGACAGGGAGAGACGGAGAAGCCGCAGGAGCTGCCGACCAACCTGCCGAACGTGATCGTCATCGCCCAGCAGATGGATCGGGAGTTGATCGACACGGTACCGTCGGCGCTCAGCGGCACCGCGACTGGTGTGGGCTATTCGTACGACACGCTGGTGCTGCTCGGGATCGCCCAATACATCATCAACTTGGGATACCGGGCCGTGGCGACGATGAACGACACGGCGCTCGCGATCCCCTATGCGATCAAGGCGGGGCTCGGCGAGTATGGGCGCCACGGTCTTCTGATCACCAAGGAGTTCGGCCCACGCGTTCGGATCGGAAAGATCTTCACCGACCTGCCGCTCGCGCACGACCGCCCAATTTCCTTCGGGGTCACCGAGTTCTGTGAGGGATGTCGCCGTTGCTCGGACGCGTGCCCGGTCAACGCGATCCCGAGCGGGCCTCCATCCGAGGAGGTCTACAACCGGTCGAACCTGGTCGGCGTCAGAAAGTGGTCCGTCGACGCCGAGCCGTGCTTCAAGTTCTGGACGAACCAGAATTCCGACTGCTCGATCTGCGTCCGCGTCTGCCCGTACAACCGTGACTTCAGCGGCATATGGGCTCAGGCGTGGCGATGGCTTGCGGGGACATCGCTTCGTAGCCTCGCCCTATGGCTTGCCGATCGGTTCGCGCCGGCCCACCGAATGAGTCCCCAGAAGTGGTGGTCCAAGGGAATGCGGGACTCCGCCGGCTAGGCTGGAGCCAACGCCAAGACTCTCAGCGGGCTTCCGCTGCCGTCCACGATCTTCAGCGGGGCGGCGAATACGATCGCTCCGGTCGCTGGGAGCTGATCGAGGTTCTTCAGGCTCGCCAGCCCCAACTTTCCCGCGCCGTGCATGATCGTGTGGTTGGGAAAAGGGGGATCGAAGCCGCCGGCCTGACCCGCGTCGGTTCCGATCGTCTCGACACCGAAGCCGAGAATGTCTCGCTCGCTCGCCAAGAACTGCGCGCACTCTGCGTTCGGCCCGGGCGTGTGCGGGCCGGTCTCGTCGGCGTTCACAAAGGCCTCGGCGCCCTCACGCTTGCTCCAGTCCGTGCGCATGAGCACCCAAGAACCGGCCGGGATCGGGCCGTTGCTCGCTTCCCAGTTCTCGATCCATGCGGGGGTCAGAAGGAAGTCCGGATTGGCGGCGCTTTCCGCGCTGCAGTCGAGGACACAAGCCGGAGCCACGAGCCGGCTCGCTGGGATCGTCTCCGTCGTGTTGTCCGGCAGGTCCTTGCCCGTGATCCAGTGAACCGGCGCGTCGAAGTGCGTCCCGGTGTGCTCGCCCAGGTTGAGCGTGTTCCAGTACCAGGCCGGGCCCGGGTCGTCGTATCGACTGATGACCTCGACGGTGAGCCCGGGAGATTGGCCGAATATGTCGGGCAGTCCGATTACGGGCGTGTCGGGTCCGAGCGACTGCGTCAGGTCCACGACGCGGACGGATCCATCCTGGAGGGCTGTTGTGAGCTGGGTCAGTACGGACATTTCGGTAACTCCGTGCGTGTCGTGAGGGCGCTCAGCCGTCGGCGAGGTCCTGGAGATGACGGGCGAACTGGAATCTGTTTTCGAGTAGGCCGAGGGCCGTCACGAAGCCCTTCGTATCGGACGGTGCCTCGTAGTGGGCGTCGACCCTGGCGAGCACCGAGGTCAACTCGTCCGAAGCCTGTGCCTCCAAGAACGCGGCCTTGAAGGTGTCGACATCGGTCACTGTCGCGGTTCTCGGTACGCCCGCGGCAGCGGCCACCCCGGCCAGGTCGGTTCCCGTCGATGTCGCGGTAGGGAAGCCGCCCACGGACAGGAGGCTCTCGTTGTCGAAGATGACGTGCGTGAGGTTCTTCGGCCTGTAACGGCCCATCGTCGTGAGCCCGCCCATGTTCATCAGCACTGAGCCGTCGCCATCCAGCACGACCACGTCCAGCTCCGGTCGGCACAGTGCGATCCCCAAGCCGATCGAGGAAGCGAGCCCCATCGCGTGCTGCAGGTAGAAGTGATTCGGTCGATGGCCGAGCGACTGCAGCTCGGCGGCAACGGCACCCATGATGGTGACCACGATGCTGTCGGCCAGGTCGTCGTATATGGCGGAGAGGGCGTCTAGTCTACGCATCAGGCGTCCTCCCACATGAGGTCACGCCCCAGTAGCAGCGCCACGGGGCGGTTCGACGCGTAGGCCAGGGTGAGTGCCTTCGCGACGCGGTGCTCACAGTGCTCGTGGGCGTCGAGCCGGTCGTACGGAATCCGTAGCGCGTCGAGAACGTGTTCGGTCACGAGCCCGCCCTCGGTCTGCCAGGGATCGGGCTCCCCGAACGAACCGCGGTCGCTGATGAGCATCAGGAGCGGAATACGGAAGAGCTGGGAGCACGAGACGATGCCGTTCACCGAGGCCAGAAAGCCATGGTTCTGCATGAGCATCGCGGACTTCGTGCCCGCGAAGTGGGCCCCCGCGCTGACGCCCACACCCTCCTCCTCCTTGGCGAGCCGGACGAGGATCATCTCCTCGTCGTCCTCCGCCATTCGGATGAGGTGCACGAGCCACGTTTCCGGCAGCGCCGACACGAGCCCCACGCCGTTGGCGCGGAGCGCGTCGTAAATGACACGGGAGCTGTCGACTGAAACGGGCACGGGCGCGTGGGGTTGAGCCTCTACCTGAACGGACGCCCAATCTTGGCGGGGGTTATGCGGTGGGCAACCGATGGTGGAATGATGTCGACGTCCCGGAGGCGTGAGGGTGCGCCGCCTAGGCTGGCAGCACTCCCACGCCGAGCTCGCCGGCGCTGGCGCGCACGCGCGTGTCGAGGGACAGCATGCGCAGCCCAGGGACCGCGGTCAGACCCGCCAGGAGCGTCGCGATGTGAATCGCGTCGAGCGTACGGATCGGTTCGCCAGGGAACGGGCGCTTGGCCCTCGCTTGGATCTCGTCGTCGAGAGCGAGGGTTACCCAGTGGCGAGCGGCGGACCGGAGGACTGCACGGCGATCGGTTGCCTCCGCTTCAGAGATCTCTCCTAGGGTAGTCGCCCGGATGAGCGCTCGCTCACATTCGATCAGGGACAAGTCGGAGGTCACCACCAGGTCGGCCTCACCCAGCGCCGTACGAACCGACTCGCCCGCTGTCTCCCCGAAGATCCAGGCCAGGATCGCGCTCGACTCGGCATAGATAGTCACCTCGGCCCGCGCTCCTGGTCCAGCAGCGTCGCGGATAGCGACCCGTCCCCGAGAGCCTCGAGCTTCGGATACGCCTCAGGCCGATTCGGGGCACCAAGGCGCGCCCTCCCGTGATCGGACAAGTTGGTCAAACCCGGATAGGGCGCCTCCTCCCGATCGCGGCAGCACTAGGTGACCGCGACGAAGCCGTCCGCCTGCTCCAGCTCGGCTTCGACAACGGGCAGAATCATTCAAGCCTCATTCACATCGACCCGTCGTTCGATGAACTCCGTGGGTACGCTCCCTACGACAACCTCATGAGGCCGCGCTAGCCTGACGAGCCGCGGGGCCAGCCTGTAGGGAGGCTCTGAGTTTCGCTTCGCGGAGCCAGCCCGCTTGCGCTACGCTCCCTCCCCCATCATCCGCAGCACCTCACGCCGGTCCGCCTCTGCCGGCAGCTCCCAACCGGGCTCATACCCGAACACCTCGGAGAGCGGCCGGCTCCCGAAGTTCCCATCCAAGATCTCCATGTGGTTGGCGGTGAGCAGTGCGGGGTGTTCCACTTCACACGCGTGGCTCAGCCTCGTGAGTTCCTTGCGCAATGTGATCACGTAGTTGGCCAGCCGCGCGGCCTTGTCGGTCGGGTCGAGGCCGCGCACGAGCCACCTGTTCTGCGTGGCGACCCCGGTGGGGCAGCCACCTGTGTGGCATCGCTGCGCCTGGATGCACCCGATCGCCAACATCGCCTCGCGCGCCACAGCGACCATGTCGGCGCCGAGACAGAACGACAGCAGAGATGTCTCCGGGAAGCCGAGCTTGCCGCCTCCGACCCACACGACGTTCTGGTGGACCCCTCGCTCGGCGAAGATCCGGTAGACACGACTGAAGCCGACCTTGAACGGGAGCGCGACGTGGTCGGAGAAGGCGAAGGGGGCCGCACCCGTGCCGCCCTCACCCCCGTCGATCGCGATGTAGTCGACGCCGCGGTCCTCGCTCGCCATGCGGTCGGCGAGCTCTTTCCAGAAGCCGAGCAAGCCGACCGCGGACTTGATGCCGACCGGCACGCCGGTCGCGTCGGCGAGGTCCTCGACGAAGTCGAGCAGCTCATCCACCGTCGAGAAGGAGCTGTGGCCGGACGGGCTGAGCACGGTCTGCCCGACGGGCACGCCCCGGATGCGTGAAATTTCGGCGGTCACCTTCTTCCCCGGGAGGACGCCGCCCAGGCCGGGCTTCGCGCCCTGGCTCAGCTTGATCTCGATCGCGCGGACCGGGTGCGCCTCGACCTTTCGGAGGCATTCCTCGCGATCAAACGATCCGTCAGGGGCCCGGGCGCCGAAATAGCCGGTTCCGAGCTGCCAGATCAGCTCGCCACCGTGCAGATGGTGCGGCGAGATTCCGCCCTCGCCAGTGTTGTGCAGACACCCCGCGATCACGGCACCGCGATTGAGCGCCTCGACGGCTGCCGAGGACAACGAGCCGAAGCTCATCGCGCTGATGTTGACGATCGAGCTCGGACGGAACGCGAGACGTCGCCCACGAGGCCCACCCAACACCTTCGCACAAGGCAACGGATACGAGTCGTCGTGCGGTCCGCCCTCGGGCTGACCGAGCGTGTTGTGCTTGATGATGACGTAGTTGGAGGAACGCTCCAGGTCGTTGTCGGTGCCGAAGCCCGTGTAGTCGTTCTCCTTCTTGGCGCTCGCGTACACCCAGCGACGCTGATCCCGCGAGAACGGCAGCTCCTCATTGTTGGAGGTCACGATGTATTGCCGGAGCTCGGGGCCGACCGACTCGAGCAGGTATCGGAGGTGCCCGATGATGGGGAAGTTCCGCAGGATCGCGTGCTTGCTCTGCGTGATGTCATAAAGCGCGATGAGCAGCAGCACCGCGACCAGAACGAAAAGGAAGTCCATCAAGGCGACTCTCCGTGGCTTCTAGGGACCTCAGGTCGGCGAAAAGTTATGTCACACCGCGTTGGCCCGCATCGAGCCGTGTCCTAGATTCTCGGCGCACCACCGAGGGGATATGACCATCCGAGAACGGACTCGCATGACGAGACGCAGCACCCTGCCGACGATCATCGCCGTGTTGGCCACGCTCGTTGCACAGCAGCTCGTGGCACAGGAGACCGATGAAGCTACCCCGACCGAAGCTCCGGTAGAGGGCGTCGATCTACGCGTTTACACGGGGGCTGGCCACGCCTCGTCGCTGGCCGACATCCTCAGCGCGATGGACGGCGCGGAGGCCCTGCTCGTCGGCGAAGAGCACGACGACCTGGTCGGGCACGGTTTTCAGCTCCAGCTCCTGACCGGCGCGGTCAGCCGATTCGAAGGGGCGAACGCGCGTCGGCCTCGCCCGGTCGTCCTGTCGCTCGAGATGTTCGAGAGCGACGTGCAGTACGTCCTCGACGAGTATCTGACCGATCTGATCTCCGAGGACCACTTCCTGCGTAGCTCGCGTCCGTGGGACGACTACGAGGCCAGGTATCGAGCCATGGTCGAGTTCGCCAAGGCTCACGACCTCCCCGTCGTGGCGGCGAACGCCCCTCGCCGGTACGTGAACCGCGTATCGCGTGAGGGCCCGGAGTCGTTGGCCGAGCTGTCCGAACGGGCGCTCGCGTACTTGCCGCCGCTCCCGTTTCCCGGACCGTCGGATGCCTACCGGGCCGAGTGGGATGCGTTGATGGAAGAAGCGATGGCGGAGATGCTGGCGGCTGCGGCCGCAGACGACGCGACGCCAACTGACGGCTCGGCAGAAGAAGCAGATGAGCCGACGGACGAGACGCCGCCGCATCGCCCGAATACGAACGCCATCTACTCACAGGCGCTCTGGGACGCAGCAATGGGTCACGCGATCACGTCCGCACTCGAGGAGCACCGGGGATCCCTGGTGATTCACTTGGCAGGCTCGTTTCACGTGGCGAACGGAACGGGCATACCGGAGCGTATCCGCGACTACCGCCCCGAGGCGCGGTTTGTGACGGTGGTCATGGTAGCGGTAGACGACGTGAACTCGTGGGATCCAGACGAGCACGATGGCCAGGGTGACTTCGTGGTGCTGACGAAGAAGCCTGCATCCACGGCCGACTCGCCGACCAGCTAGATCCGGGCTGCTGTGGTGGAGGGACTCACCCGTAGTACAAGTAGTAGAAGTACGAGGTGCTCCAGTAAGTGTCCTGACCCGGGGTCCAGTACGAGTACATCGGCTCGGCGAAGTCGGGGCGTTGGGTGTATCTGATGATAAAGGCCCCCAGCGTGCGCGTCCCCCAAGAGTTGCTCGTGTTGGGGTAGTTCATGCCGAACCACATGTACTGGGCGCCCTTGTACGTGAATGAGTAATTGTCCGGCAGATAGTCCGTGAGTTGCGGGGGGATGGTGCCGTATCCACCACTAGTCGGGAACGTCCCGTTCTCGCTGAGATAGGCGTAGGCCGCGAGCTGTACGGTGTGTGAGTCGGCCACCATGTGCGCGGCATCCGCCTTGAGGATCGCGTATTGGATCGCGGGCACTGCCACGCCGGCGAGGATTCCCACGATCATCACCACCACGGCAAGCTCGATGAGCGTGAAGCCGCCCTTCCGGTGTCGGTGGCGCACCATCAGCGGTTCCCCTCGATGGGCAATCCCATCGCTCTCAACAGGCTGGCGGGACCCTCGCGACTGTCATACCGGACGCGTGTGCTTCCCACCGCGGCCCCGAGCTCGAAGTGCCCATCGCTACTCCTGGAGTAGACGTAGGCCTCGTCCTCGAGGCCTACGTCTACGAGTGAAGCTGGAAGCTCACCATGCTCCTCCCGGTATGCCTCCACCACCTGGGTGCCGATCATGACTGAGATCTGCGCGGCCGCGGCCTCCGCCTGAGGCGGTATCGGAGGGATCTTGCGCCGAGAGGACTGGAGGTTGAAAACCATCACGCCGACGAAGACGATGAATACACTAGCGACGACGGGAGGTCTGGATAGAAGCGGCCCCTTCGTCGAGGCCGTGATGCCGTGCGCACCGTCTACTTCGGCGGCCCGCTCCAGCACCCCGCGCATAGCGTCCGCGTAGTCCGAACCACTGGGAGGCGCTCCGCGGTCGGCCATTGCAAGTGGGGAAGGGGGGCGATGCAACATTCGATGCATGTCCCGTCAAACATATCTGCTAGGGGTCCGCGCGACCACGGTTTTTTCGCGGCCAGACACCGCAAACGGTGCTTTGATCTTGAAGAACACGAACTGGATGGCCCGTCCCTATCGGCCTCCCGCTCCGCTCCCTCCTCCGAGATAGAAGTTCACGCCCAGCGTGACCGTGCGAGGGTCGAAGACGTCCTGATTGAGGAACAGCCAACGAACCTCGAGTTGCGTCCCGAAGCTCTCGGCAAGCCCCCCACGCAGGCCAGCAACGATGCTGTAGGTCCGGATCGTCTCGCGCGGCTCAGCCGCCACGATTCCGAAAATCGAATTCCTCCACCCGATTCCTGCGCCGGCGTAAGCTCCGCCCCGCCGACCGGCGCTGACGTACACCGCGTCGAGGTTGTACTGATACTCCCGCAGGCGCGTCAGGAAGGTGATATCGGCGCTCGGCATGATTTCAACGTGTCCGCTTCTCACCACAGGGATGTGCAGCTGGGCGCCCACGACTTCTCCCGAGGTACGATCGTCATAGCCGATCCGGATGCCCGCAGACACCGGGGCCCAGGACGAAGAGCCCTGTTGACCCTCCACGTCGCCCGGAGCAGCAAGCATGGCCATCAGAAGAAGGGCGCTGGCGCTCATGCTGTATGACGTCACACAGGTCATGCTGGTGGTCCTATTGAAGGGCAGAAGGCAAGATAGTGGACGAGTCCAGCCCACGAACGCACACATCAGTCGCGCGACGCCGGGAAGACCGCGAGCCCCATCACGACCCGTGAAACGTCCGCGCCTCGGAACTCGTCGGGACGAGGAGAACGTGAGGTCTGGGCGATACGGCTCGCAATCGTGGCATACAACCATGAGCCGTCTCAACCCGTCGAACCATGGTGAGTACCCGCACACGTGGCCTATCTGAGGAGAGGGATGATGACGAGTGGAATGAGAGTCGCGGCGCTGTTCTTAGCCTACGGCGCGATCGGAGCGGGCGGCGAGTACGCCGTATCCCTTTTCGCACAGGATGCTGGACCCGAGTTCCGTTTCGAGCATGATGTGCGGGTGGATGTGGACGTAGTCGTCGACGTCGATCCGGACATCCAGGTCGACATCCAGATCCGCCACACCAGCCAGTGCTCCTTCGCCCTGGACCGCGAGCTCACGCTCCCGACGTCCCTGGCGAACCAACTCGTCATCCGGGCGGGCGCAGGTGAGCTCAACGTGGAAGGCCGTCAGGGGTTGGATGAGGTCCGCGTCGTTGCCTCGGTGTGCGCCTCGAACGAGGAGTACCTCGACGACCTCACGGTAACACTCGAACAGTCCGGCACAGACGTCATCCTGTCCACTCACTATCCTGAGCGGCGGAACAATTGGCGCGGTAACAACACTGCGCGCATCGACCTCCTCATCGAGATGCCCCTCGGCATGGATGTGGACATCGACGACAGCTCAGGCTCCATGGACGTACGGGGCACCGGCGATCTGCGCATCGACGATTCTTCCGGTTCGATCCGGGTTTCGGGGGCGAACGGCTCGGTCTACGTCGACGATTCCTCGGGAGACATCTCGGTCCGCGACGTCGCGGGGGATGTGGATATCGAGGACGGTTCCAGCTCGATCGAGGTGATCGACGTCCAGGGCTCGGTGCGGATCGAAGACGGTTCGGGAAACATCGACATCCGCGAGGTCGATCAGAACGTCGTGATCGACGACGGCTCCGGCTCGATCGACGTCAGCAACGTCGGTGGTGACCTGATCGTGGAGGACGACGGCAACGGCAGCATCAATTACAGCGGAGTCGAGGGTACCGTCGACATCCCTGAGGACAAGAGGCGCCGCCGCCGCCGCGGCTGATTCTATCTGACCGCTTCAGCGGACGGGCCCAGCGGATGCCGCTGGGCCCGTTTTTTGTGGGCTTGTTGACACCGCTCAGCAGCACGTTTAGCTTGGACTAAATGTTGTATTTAGGCACGACTAAACGTCGGACCGATGCTCAGACTTTCACCGCACATCGCCCTGCTGGCCCTCGTCGGTACGCTTGCTGGTTGCGATGTACTCGCGCCGGATGGCCCTCCAGAGGAACAACTCCTGGATGGCACTGTCGAGGGGATGACACCGTCTCAGGTCCGCCAACACCTCGTAGGTGATGAGGAATTCGGCCGCCGCTTCGCGGTTGCCGACGGCCTGGGCCCCATCTTCGTGGCCACCTCCTGTGAGCAGTGTCACGTGGGGGACGGGAAGGGGCATCCCGTATTCAACCTCACGAGGTTCGGCACGCAGGGTGCGACCGGCTTCGACCCGCTCCCCTCGCTCGGGGGCCCGCAGCTGCAGCACCGCTCCATTCCCGGTTACCCAGCCGAGGTCGTGCCATCGTCGGCGACGGGCGTCTCCGAGTTCACCGCGCCTGCGGTCACCGGTCTCGGATATCTCGACGCGGTGGACGACGCAGTGCTGATCGCCCTCGCCGACCCCGATGACCTCGACGGTGACGGCATCAGTGGGCGGCTTCAGCTCCACGAGCCGTCGGAGCTGATCGAGACCGCGCTGTCTCTCGAGGCACAGTCCCGGCCGGACGTATTCGCTCAGGGCACCCAGGTGGACGGCAAGTACATCGGTCGTTTCGGGAAGAAGGCGTTGACCGTGAACCTCCTGCACCAGACGGCGGGGGCTTACCAGCAGGACATGGGCGTGACCAGCGACCTGCTCACCGAAGACCTGTTCAACCCCCAGGCGGGGAACCGCGCGTCGGATGAGGTTCCCGACCCTGAGATCTCGAGCAGCACGCTCGCGAACGTGGTCTTCTACCTGAAGACGCTCCGCGCGCCTCCCCGCCGAGACGAGACCGATCCGGACGTGATGGCCGGCGAGCAGCTGTTTGGTGTGGTGGGGTGCGCCTCGTGTCACATCCCGACCATGCGGACCGGCGCGTCGGAAATCGCGGTGCTCGACAGGGTGGATTTCCACCCGTATACCGATCTGCTGCTGCACGACATGGGCCCGGAGCTGGACGACGGGTACACGGAGGGGCGGGCGCTGACCTCCGAGTGGCGGACTCCGCCGCTGTGGGGCGTCGGAATCCAACAGAACTTCCAGGGCGGGCAGGCGTTTTACCTGCACGATGGACGAGCGACCACCTTCACACAGGTGATCGGGCTGCACGGCGGCGAGGGGGCTGCGTCGAGGGCCGCATTCTCGGCGCTGTCCGTGGAGGAGCAGGAGCGTCTCATCAGCTTCCTGAGGTCACTATGACGTCCATGCGCCGGCGCGAGTTCGTTCAGAAGCTCCCGATGGTGGCGGGCGGCCTCCTGGCGGGGGCATCGGTGCTCACCACCTCCGCGTGTGCCGGGGTGCGTCACCTTGCGCCTCGGGGCACTCCGTCCCGACTCGTGATTGCGGCGAGTGACGTCGTCGAGGGTGGCGTCCTCGTCCAGAGGCCGGACATGGAGTGGCCGGTCTTCCTACACCGGGAGGAGGCGGGCGACCACGTGGCGGTGCTCGCGCGCTGCACGCATCTGGGTTGCCAGCCCGATCCGGTCGGAGACCGCCTGGTGTGTCCATGCCATGGGAGCGAGTTCGACCTACTCGGAAACGTATTGCAGGGCCCGGCCGAGCGACCGCTGACCCGCTATCCGGTGGCCGTCGAAGGCAGTGACCTCGTGGTGACCCTCGAGGGGGCCGACAGATGACGCTCATGACGCGAGTGTTCGGTGGCGTCGTCGTCTACGGTCTCGTATCGCTCGCCGCGGCCGTGCCCACGGCAGCTCAGCTGGACAGCACAATGGCCCAGGAAGGCATCTTTGATCGCCCGTTCATCGGGTCGGTCTCCTCGACGTCCATCGGTGGGTACATCGAAGGGAACACGAACTATTTCGTGGAAGACGGGATCACCGAGGGCTTCTCCATGGAGCTGCGCCGCTTCAACATCTTCCTCTACTCGGCGATCTCGCCCCGCGTCCGATTCCTCTCCGAGCTCGAGTTCGAGCACGGCACCGAGGAGATCGCGCTCGAGACGGCCCTGGTCGACTTCCGAGTGAGTAGCTCGCTGGTGCTCCGGGCCGGCATCCTGCTCCCGCCGATCGGCTACTTGAATCAGAACCACGACAGCCCGAAGTGGGAATTCGTGGATCGGCCTCTGGTCACTACGGACGTCATCCCAACGACGCTGTCTGAGGTCGGGGCGGGTGTGTACGGGAGGGGCACGTCCGGAGGGACGCTGCTCTCCTACGATCTGTACATGACGAATGGGATCGGTGAGGCGGTCGTGGCGAACGACCTGGGCCGAACCGACATCGCTTCCGGGAAGAGCGAGGAGCAGTTCGAGGAGGACAACAACGGTTCTCCCGCCGTCTCGGGCCGCATCGGGCTGCGACGCCCAGGCCTCGGTGAAGTCGGCCTGTCCTACTACGGCGGGTACTACAACTCCTTCCGGCTCGAGGGAGAGGAGGTGGACGAGCGGCGCTGGCTCGGAATCACCGCGTTGGACTTCGGCGGGACAGTCGGCTCCGCGCAGATCCGCGGCGAAGTCGTCTACGCGACGATCGAAGTGCCGTCCGGCCTGCAAGAGCTGTTCGGGAACCGACAGTGGGGCGCGCACGTGGACCTGGTCGCCCCCATATGGCATCCGGAGATGAGCGGCTACGACGGCGCTGCGGTGGCGCTGGCATTACGCCTCGAACACGTCGACTACAATCGTGGCACGTTCACGTCGACGGGGCTCCCGATTCTGGATGACGTTACAGCCATCGTGCCCGGCCTCAGCTTCCGGCCCACGCCGGGCACTGTGTTCCGTGCCAACTACCGATACCACTGGACGCGAGACTTCGTGGGAAACCCGACCGCTCGAACCGCGGGCTTCCAGGTGGGGTTCGCGACGTACTTCTGACTCGTGTCCCTACCTAGGGTCGATCTCAGCGTACACGGCTGCGTGGCCGGCGTTGTCAAACGAGAAGACCTGATAGGGCTTCCCGTTCGCACCCTCCATGCCCGGTGACCCGGTCGGCATGCCTGGCACGGCGATGCCTGCGATGTCGGGGCGCTCTGCGAGCATGCGCTGCACCTGCTCAATCGGCACGTGGCCCTCGACCACATAGCCGTCGATCAGCGCCGTGTGGCAGGAGGACAGCTGCACCGGCACCCCTGCGTCTCGCTTGATCGACATCAAATCTCGGATATTGCGTGCGTCGACCTCGAAGCCCGCCGCCTCTAGGTGTTCTATCCAGCCGTTGCAGCAGCCGCACGAGGGCGTTTTGTAGACCAACGCCAGCGGAAGCCCCGAGATGCTCGCCTGAGGGGCGTCGGCAAGCGCCATGGCCACGTCGCCCGCGGTGTCGGCGTTGGCGGCGCCAGCATCGGCGCACGCGGCGGAAACGAGTAGCGCGGCGCCGAGCGCCAGTCCTGATGCGAGTCTGTGCTTCACGGTTGGCTCCTGACTGCGGCGATGCCCGCTGGGCGATCATCCGGCTCTCTGGTGGATCGAGTGACGAGTATACACGGGACGAGCGGAGAGGCTCCAGGTCGTGGATGTCCGGACTGCCCGCGCTCCGGGTCTCTGATAAGTTGAAACGGAGGTCTAGGCGCTCGCGTAGGGGCGCCCTAAGTCGATCCTCGACAAAAGGAAGCGGATATGGAATGGGAGTTCATCGCCCCGATGATCGTGTCAGTGGTCTTCATCGTGACCGTTGGGGGCGTGGCGGTTCTTCGGCCGATCGCGAAGCGCGTTTCGGACCTGCTCGAACTTTACGCCCAGGACCGGCAGTCAGGAATCGAGAGCGACGTCCACCAGGTGCGCGACCTGCTCGAGACCATGGATGCCCGCCTCCAACTCATGGAGGAGCGCCAGGACTTCACCGAGCGCTTGTTGGAGCCCCCCGCGCGAGGCCAGGGCGGCGCGGCCGCCCGACGAGACTGGCACGAGCTGACGCGGCGGGCCCTACTCATGCAGAGGTTCCCTAGCGGTTTCCGGCGGCGACCTCGAGTAGGACATCGAGAGCCTCTCGATCGAACCATTGGCCCCGAACCATCACGCCCTGGGGCCTCCGGAGCAGATCCAGGTCATCCAGCGGGTTCGAACCGACTAGGATCAGATCTGCCCGCGCGCCTTCGGTGACCGTCCCGAAACGCGCCGAGGCATCCACCCACTCCCGCACGAATCGGCCGGCGTTCGCGGTTGCAGCCGACAGAGCCTCGAAGGGACTCAGGCCCGCGTCCTGCAGCGCCGCGATCTCATCGTGAATCGAGAAGCCGGGGTACATGACTGGCAACGGTGTATCGGTCCCAGCGAGCATGGGAACCCCCACTTCGTGAAACACCCGGACCAGCGGCTTCTGGAACTCGTACATCTCCTCGATCAGCGGCTGATCCGCCGGGTCGCGTCCGCTATATGTCCGGTCCTTCAGCCAATCATCGAGAATCGACCCAGGTAGGAACATCGCGTCCCGAGAGCGGATTCCAGCGTTGAGCCCGTCCTGCGTGCCCCACTGCGCAACGATGTTGCCGAACGTCGAGAGAGTCGGAGTCAGCCACGTGCCGGCGTCCGCCATCTGGATCGCGACCGACCTCAGATCCGCCTCCACGAGTCCGCCGAAGCGCGTGTAGATCAGCTCCTCGGCGTGGGCCACGCCTGCTTGGCCGTTCTCGAGTACGCGATCGAACGGAAGGTTTCTGGGCGCGTGACCGACGACCGGGATCCCGACTTCATCCGCGGTTTCCACCAACTGCCGGAACGCGTCTTCCGAGAGCTCGCCGTGCACCTTGATGAAGTCGTAGCCATCGTTGGCTTGGTCCCGAGCCGCCTGCGCAGCGTCTGCCGGCGTCTCAATCTCAGGCAGGTTCGTATAGGGTCCGGACGTATAGAGCGTCGGACCGAGCAAGGAGCCGTCGCGCAGTCTGTCTCGTAGTCCGAGGTGCCGATCGTCTCCTTGCAGGTTGAACACGGTCGTCACGCCATTTGCCACGAAGAGCCCCAACCAGCTCTCGGCGCCTTCCGCCAAATGGACGTGCGCGTCCGTGAGCCCCGGGACGATGTACTGAGAGCCGTCACCCACGATCTGCACTGCATTCGGCGGTATGGTCACCTGGCCGACCGGACCGATCCGCTTCACGAAGTCGCCCTCGACGAGCACGACCTGACGGTACAGGGGCCTGCGGGAATCCATCGGAATCACGTTGACGTCTACGAACGCGACCGTCCGTTCCCGCGCCGCAACCGTGACCGAACGCCCGCCATCTGCCATGGCGGTAGGATGCCGCGCGGCGTGGCCCTCCGGTCCGATATGGACCAGAAGCACCCCCAAGGTTCCGGCGACCAATACCAGGCCAACCGTGTCTTTAGGCGAGAACTTCATAGGGCGGCGATTGACGGACTATGGAGGGGTTTCCCAAGGTACAACAGAAATGTCTCTGATGCCCAAACGCATTGGGTGGCAAAAGGTTTCGGCGAGGTATTCTCGCTCATCGATTCACGGCGTAGGAGGCCCGGAGCGTCCGGTTATGGGGTCCGCATCGTGTCGTGCTGCTGGGCGCGAGCGCTCGCCTTGTCCATCGCGTCCATCGCCCCCAGGACGCCCTTCGATCCTGGGACGGGTAGGCTGCCTACGATGCTGTCCTTCTGCCGCTGCGTGAGCTCCACGGCCGGCTCGGAATCTCCGGCACTCTGGCCGCAGGCCCAAACGCCCAGAACCGCCACGGTGACGATCAGTGCTCTTCTCATGTTCACTCCTCGATCGGGCAGCGCGTCCACGACGGGCTATGTACGACACTTGCCGCATGAAGGGCTCGACGCAAGTTGCTTGGATGTCTACCAAAACTGTTGGTTCCAGAATCGCACTCTCGGCTGCGGCGGCGCTGCTCGTGGCGTGCGCCGACGCACCGTCTCCAAAAGTCGGCACGCCTGAGCTTCGGGCTGAGCTCTTCGACACGATTCTGGCACGCACGGCTCGTCGAGACGCCTTCTCCCCCGTCAAGCAGGAGACTCTAGGCTTCGATCCGATGGCTGAGATGCGCGACGTGCGTGACGCGGTGGTGTCCGCGGAAACGGAGACCGAGCTGTACTACGCGCTCGCGCGGCTCAGCCACTCCAGGCGCGATCGACATCTGGACCTCTACCTCGTGTCCGGTGGACTCGAGCTTGCAGACAGTGCGGGCCTCGACGTTTGGGGCGGCGAGGCGACGGCCCCGGACCGGGCGCCCATCAGGGTCTTCGCGGACTTCTCGTCGGATGACGCCGGCTATTTCGTGGGCGACGTCGCGGCCGACGCCCGCTGGCCGGAACTTCCCCAGATCGGTGACCGCATCACGTATGTGAACGGGATGGCTATCGATGAATGGCAGGACTCGGCCACCGCGTTCATGAGGCATTCGACCACCATCGGGCTGCGCTGGAAGCTCGCCGAGGCCATGACTCAGGCGACGGCGTCGTTCCCTCCGGCGTTGAGGAGCCCTCAGCTCGATCTAGTGGTCGCGACCCAAGGTGGCGGTGAAGTCAGCTACTCGGTGCCCTTCGTCTCGGAGGATGGACTCGAGTGGACCGGAAGCGGAGATCCCGCGTATCCCGGGATGTCGCTCGAGCTCAGCACGCCGACCTACGATCTGTTGGTGCCGGACGACGGACGCGACTTCGTCGTGCTGATATGGCGCGGCTTCAGACAGACGATGGTCGCGGATGTCGATGCGTTGACGCGCTTCGCCCAGAGCCGGGGCTTGCTCGACCACGCGATGATCATGGACGTGACGCGGAGTCGAGGGGGCTCGCTTGGTGCGTACGCGATGCAGCGGGTCCAACCGCGCCCCTTCAAGACGACGTTCGGGAACCTGCGGATCAGTGACGTCATTGAGCCGTTCGTAGAGGACAAGCGGGCTGATTTCGCCGCACGCGACATCAACGACGGGGGCGTCCCCGAGACCATAGACGACGGCGGCTGGCTCATGGCCTGGCTGGAGGACGACGTGCTGGAGGCGCTTGCCCGAGGGGACGAGTACACCAACGACGTGCCCTTCAAGTTGGCACACGCACCGCGCGAGTCCGACGGGATTCTCCAGCCCGCATCAGTCCACTTCCGCGGGCCCATCGGCATCATCTCTGGACCCAGCGGAGGGTCGCACCTAGACCAGTTCGTGTCGATCATCGTGGACAACGACCTCGGCCCCGTCGTCGGGATGCCGCCGGGTGGCTACTCGAATACCTGGGAGTGGGAGGAAATTCTCACGCTCGGCGACACCGGTCAGCCGGTCGTCGGCTTCATGTGGAACGTCGGGCACACGATCCGCCCGAACGGAGAGATCGCTGAGGGCAATCCGGTCGAGGTCGACGAGTGGATGCCGCTCACCGCGGACAACGTCGAGACGTACTACGCGGATATGCTCGAGCGGGTGCTGAAGCGAATCGAGTCATCCCGCGATCGGTGACGGCCGAGTCCACGTGACGGATGTCGCACCGCCCGACGGAGGAGGAGGGGCTGGGCGCAAGCGGCTAGGGCTCGGCACGCAGATCTTGATCGGCATGATCGTGGGATCGTTGGCTGGCGCGATCGTTGGTGAGCGGATCACGGTGGTTCAGCCGATCGGTGATCTCTTCATCCGACTGCTCGTCCTCGCTGCGGTGCCTCTCGTTTTCTTCAACCTGCTCGCAGGCCTCACCGCGCTCTCGGATGTCGGCACGTTCGGGCGGCTCGCGAGCAAGACGCTGAGCTATTTCGTCATCACCGACTTGCTGGCGCTCTCGCTCGGGATCGGTGCGATGGCCCTGCTGAGACCGGGCGTGGGCATGCAGCTCACCGAGCAGGTGGAGGGTGTGGTCGGGACGGTGCCATCGATCGCGGATGTGCTGCTGGGCATGGTGCCGACCAACCTCTTTCGGGCGTTTGCCGAAGGGAACGTCGTGCAGCTCGTGGTCGTCTCGGTCATGCTGGGCGTCGCCACGCTCATGTTGGGCGATGAGCCCCGGGCGCGACTCAGCGGCGCGTACAAAGATCTGGCGGGACTATTTCGGAGGCTCGTCGATGTGATCCTGCTCATCGCTCCTCTTGGCATCGCCGCGCTGATGGCGGTGACGGTCGGGCGGTACGGGGCCGAGCTCATCGGCCCGATGACGCGTTTTCTGGTGGGCGTCTGGTCGGCCCAGCTACTGATCGTTGTGGGGTACATGGTCCTGCTCACGCTTTTCACGGATCGCCGTCCGGTGGCCTTCCTGCGCGAAACGGGCCCTCTGTGGGCAACGACCGCGGCGACCACTTCCAGTCTGGCGTCGCTCTCGGTTGGACTCGAGATCGCGGAGAAGATCAAGCTGCCACGACCCATCTATTCGTTCACGCTTCCCCTTGGAGCACAGCTCAACAAGGACGGGACCGCGGTCATGCTCGGCGCGGTGCTGCTGTTCACAGCCCAGGCGGCCGGGGTCGACTTCGCGCCCGCGACGTTCGTGACCATCCTTCTCATCGGTCTGCTCCTCTCTGAGGGCTCAGGGGGGATTCCGGGTGGCGGGTTCGTGATCGCCCTGATCTACGTGCAGGCCTTCAACCTCCCGATCGAGGTCGCGGCCATGGTCGGTGGCATCTATCGGCTGGTCGACATGGGCAACACGACTGTGAACATCATGGGAGACATGGTCGGTACGTCTCTCATCGCACATTCCGAGGCGAAGCGCACATGAACGCGGAAGTCCGAGCACAATTCCCTGGGGCGAGCGCTCAGGTGTACCTCGACATCTCGGCGCGGAGCCTGATTCCGGAGCCGGTGCGCGCCGCCATTGAGGAGCACACGCATCGGCGCATGTTCGTCGGAGGAGACAAAGACGAGCTGCGGGCTGGAGTGGAGAGGGCTCGAGTCGCGTTCGCCGAGATCATCAACGCGGCGGTGGACGAAGTCGCGATCACCAAGAACGTGTCCGAGGGCCTGAACCTGTTCGCAGCGAGCCTGCCCTGGGAGTCGGGCGACAACGTCGTCGTGTGTCCCGAGCTCGAACATCCGAACAACATCTATCTGTGGTACAACCTCGGCCGACGTCACGGCGTCGAGGTCCGAGCGGTGGCGCCGCGGAACGGGCACGTCCCCGCCGATGAGATGACCGCGGCCATGGACGAGCGCACGCGTGTCGTGACGCTGCCCTCCGTGTCGTTCGCACCCGGCTTCAACACGGACACGAAGGGAATCGCGGCGTCGGCGAGGCGGGTCGGCGCGCTCACCCTGGTGGACGCGGCCCAGTCGATCGGGGCGATTCGCACCGACGTGCAGGACCTTGGAATCGATGCGTTGGCGGTCGCGACTCAGAAGTGCATGCTCTCGCTCTACGGATTTGGTTTCCTGTACATCCGCCGCGAAGTCGCGGATGAGCTGGTGCCGGTCCACGTGGCGCGGTTCGGCATCGATCTGGGTGAGGCGCACGAGACGGCGTTCGACGGAGATGACCTGAAGTACCAGCCGGGGGCGCTTCGCTTCGACCTCGGCAACTACAACTATCTGGGCGCAGCGGCCGCCGAGGCAGCGCTGGGCTTGCTGAGCGAATGGGGCGTCGAGCGCATCGAGGCTCACGTACGGGGACTGGCGGCCAGACTCGCGGCGGGTCTCTTGGAATTGGGCTTGCCCGTGGCTGGCGGCGCTCCTGGCCCCCACTTGGCACACATCGTCTCGGTCGGTGAGAGTGGAGGTGGGCGCCACTACACAGCGGACGATCCGGCGATGAACTCTCTGCATGAGTATCTCGTCGGCGAGGGAGTCCAGTTTTCGATTCGCAGCGGCGTCTTGAGGTTCTCGGTGGGTGTTTACAATGATGCAGACGACATCGACCGCGTTGTCGAGGCGGCGAGCAGATGGACCAGAAGGGGGTAACACGGTCATGAAATACACAGGCATTGGCGGACGCCGGTTCACCTGGACACTCGTTCTGGTCGCTCTGGTGGCTGCGGCTCCCCTGCGCGCGCAGAGCTGGGACGATGCGCTTGATGCATTCGGTGAGCAGATCGAAGCAGACGTCGTCGCCGACGACGTCGGGGGAGTCGTGGCCGGCGTCATGGTCGACGGCGATCTGGTCTGGGCGCGGGCGTTCGGTTGGGCGGATCGTGATGCCAGGGTGCCGATGTCGACCGCCTCCGTGTCCCGCACCGGTTCGATCTCCAAGTCGGTGACTGCGGTTTTGATGATGCGCCTCGTCGATCAGGGTGTCATCGAGCTCGACGATCCGGTCGAGCGATACCTACCCGAGTTCGCCGACATCAGCGATCGCCGGCCCGGCGCAGAAGCCGTGACCTTTCGGCATCTCGCGAGTCACACCGCGGGCCTGATCCGAGAACCGAGTTGGTCCGGGTCCGTGGTCGGTCCGCTGGACTCCTGGGGTGATCGGATTCTCGAGTCTATTCCGCAGACTGCCTACGACTCTGTCCCGGGCGCACGCTACCAGTACTCGAACATCGGCTTCGGCATCGCGGGTCTCGCGCTCGAGCGGGCGACCGGCCGGCCGTTCATGGACATGGTCCGTACCGAGGTCTTCGAGCCCCTGGGCATGACCGGGTCAGAGTTCGTCGTCGACGGTGCGGAGCTGGACGCACGCCTCGCCACTGGATATGTGGTGAGCCAGAACGGGGCGATCGACGCCGAGCAGCCCGCTCGTGAACACGACGGGCGCGGATACAAGGTCCCGAACGGTGGCGTCTACTCGACGGTGGCCGACCTCGGCCGCTTCATGGGCGCGATGAGCGGCGTGCCGGGCCTCAGGATTCTGTCCGAGAAGAGCCGACGGGATGCCCTGACCGTGCAGACGCCGGAGAGCCCCACGCAAGGGTACGGGCTCGGGTTCAGCATCTCGGTCGATCAGGACGGTCGAACCATCGCAGGACACGGGGGCTCGGTGGCGGGCTACACGGCGAACATGGCCTTCGACCCCGACGCCAGGATTGGGGTGGTGCTGCTGCGCAACTATGGGCGAGGCGCCACCAATCTGGGTAGGGCCGCGCAAGACCTCGTCGCTCAGCTGAGGGACCTGCAGCGATGACCGAATGTCGCTCATGGGTCTCAGCGGGCGTCGGACTCCGGATGATCTCGGCGGCCTTGGTGTTCGGGCTGATCGGTTGTGGTACGGAAGCCGAGCCC
>Ga0208879_1001224_pt1 | contig 24522 bp, 22 predicted proteins | sample Knorr_S15_td_Bot_FD_185605 | JGI IMG/M metagenome (GOLD analysis project Ga0208879, IMG submission 185605) | Marine microbial communities from Southern Atlantic Ocean transect - Knorr_S15_td_Bottom_ad_5009_LV_A (SPAdes) (version 2) | ecosystem: Environmental > Aquatic > Marine > Oceanic | place...
CGCTGGGATTTCAATAACCGTTGGAGATTTTTGAGCCGCTAGAATATCCGCAAAGACAAATATCGCCCATAAGGCTGCCAGAGTTCGTTTCATAGTCATAACAGTAGATATCGGAAAATTATTGTGTCATTGATAACGTCTCTACCATCATAAATCGACACTAAGGGTAGGCACAAGGCTTCCGTGCTTGCAGGGCAAGCATTTACCAAGCGGTCCAGCCGCCGTCAACCAAGAGATTTTGGCCCGTGACGTAACTGCTTGCATCACTGCATAGAAAAACAATTGCGCCCTTCAATTCCGACGGGATACCCATGCGTTTCATGGGACTCTTTTCAATCAACCGTTCAACCAAAGCAGCCGGCGCCTTGTCACTCGGAAAGGGTCCCGGGCTCAAACAATTGACCCGCACATTATCCGCTGCCCAATACACCGCTAAATGCCGCGTCATATGAACCACTCCACCTTTGAGCGCATGATAGGCCACGGGGCTCGCACCACTAACGTCCTGATAGGTTTCTGGGTAAGAACCAACCACGCCGTACATCGAGCCAATATTTACGATACTGCCCTCCGCCCCGCGGGCAACCACATGATCACGACATTCCCGCGCTAACAAAAAATAACCCGTTACGTTCGCTAAATGCTCAGCAAAATGTTGCTGGTCCGTTGTGGTCAAATCTTTGGCATTTCCACCCTGCCCATTGTTCACCAAAATATCAACTTGACCCGCTAACTCCACAGCTTTCGCAAACCCAGTCGTAAGCGACTCTTCACTCTTATGATCCAACTCCACTGCAAAATGCGTTTGCTCCCCCGGCAGCTCAGCGGCAGCCTCTTCCGCTCTCGCAAGTTCTCGGCTTGTGATGACAACCTGCGCACCCATCTCAGCCAGAGCACGCGCCATGGCTGAGCCCAGGTAACCCGTACCGCCGGTAATCAAAGCTACTTTACCACGCAAATCAAACAATGAATCAACTGTCGGTTCTAACGTCATCTTGGTACCCCTCTTGAAGTCACATCAATATCAACCCACGCCCGTTGTTTGTTCGACTCGAGCATCGCTAAACTCGCCTGGAGCGTATCCTTTGCCTCAGCGATCGTGCACGTTACTTGACCTTGTCCCGCTAGGGCATCCAAAAACATTTCAGCTTGAGCAACGAAGCTATCGTCCCGCTCCAACTGGCTTTCTAATAACACTTCCCAAGGCTTACCGGTTTCCGTCATTTTCACTAACCGTTGCGTATGAAATTCCAGCTTCAAAATCGTCTGCTGGCAGATTATTTGAATCGTTGTTTCGTTAGCTCGCTGATGTTGATTCAACGACCAACTCGACATAATCTTGCCGTGCCGCGCCAGCACATGCACCGTATCTTCCACCGCAACGCCCGGTAACACCAAATGATTGGCATCGGTGACCAACGAAGTCATCGGCCCAATCAACCATTGCATTGTATTTACGCTATGCGTCATAGCATCTTGAATAGCGCCACCACCGGAATCGTGCCGCGCGTAGTATATATCCCGATACGCAGGCCTAAAAAATGGAAAATCCTGACCGCCAACAAAAGTCGCCTGCACAACTTGGTCTGTATCCGCTAATCCCCGAATTTCCCCCCGCAGCCGTTGCACCAATGGATGACAGCGAGTCACAAAAGCAACGCCGGCCGTCAGTGAATTCAACTCCACCAACGCACACAACGCATCAATACCCTCAGTATTAGTACTCAATGGTTTTTCGATCAGCAAGTGAATGCCGGCGGTGGCCAACTCCCGCGCCAGCGGAATATGCAGATCCGCCGGTGTGCAAATTACCGCTGCAGCGGGGCCATCAGCAACAGCTGCTGCGAGATCGGCAAAACAATGTTCAATCTGATACCGCTCGGCAAGCGACTCTCGCAACTCATCGTTGACTTCGCAAAACGTAATATCACAGCGACCTGTGTTTTGAAAACAACGCAGATGACGTTCGCCAATAGAACCAACACCAACAATAAGTACTTTCGGCACCATGGTTTACTCTTCCAATGTTGCCAATTCAGCAGCATTATTTTCTAGCATTTCTTTGAGCACCATGAATTCACCGCCATAAGCGAGCAAGCGAGCGCCTTGGTCATACCGTTTTTGCCCAACTTCGATATTCGCGATCGGCAGCCCCCAAGGTTTGTTGTATTGCTGGCACAATGCCGCTACTTTTTCGATAGCTTGCTCGAGATCAAAATCTGCTCCACATCGTTCAATCCGTAAACCTAAATCTCCTGGCCCAACAAAAATACCATCCACACCTGCGGTCGAAATAATATCTTCTGCATTTTTCACCGCGTCCAATGTTTCAATCTGCAGAATCAAGAACGTCTCATCATTGGCCGCATGGGTGTATTCCAACCCACCGGAAAGATAAAAGTCGCTATCTAAACCAGCCGAATCAATACCGCGATCACCGATTGGCGGAAACTTCGTGCAATCTCGCAAATACCGGGCTCGTTCGCCGTCATTGACATGTGGGCACATCAAACCAGAGGCACCATCTTCCAGATACCTATATAGTTGCGTTTTGTCCGTCGTTGGCGACCGCAGCATGCAATCAATATCCGCTAAATGGAAAAAAGCGAGCAACGCTTGAATCTCTCGGTTCTCCCAAGTTCGATGCTCACAATCCAACCAGATACAATCGAATCCAGCGGCTGCGGCATGCCTTACATAGGACGGGATGAAATGCCCTAATGCACAAATTTTTACCACTTCGTTATTTCGGATCTTTTCCAGAGTTTTACTTTTCCGCACTGTTGAGAGTCCTTCTTTCATAGTGTTTAGTTTCGTTTTGATAATCCAAGAACGTCAACGACTACGCCCTTGCCTAAGAAACTCAAGGCGTGCATCAATTAGCGAACTATCGTAATATATAATAATTGTCTGGCATAAGGTACTATTGGTTACCAGTTGGTTTGTGAGCAATTCAACCAATCTTTGTCCGGTTCCCAACTTCCGATCAAATACATTTCGTCATCCAACTGGAATCCTTGATTTTGAAAATTCTCAGTCTATTGCTCACCGTGTTAACGCTCTTACTTTTTTCTCCAATGGTCGGTTTGCTGGCTGCGGCAGATACAGCAGAAGCTGCGACAGCCAAGGGAGTCCATTCGTTAGACTTTGTCGTGTTGGGCTTATATGTAATCGGTACCATCTATCTGGGGTACTATATTTCTAAGCGGCAAAAAAACCGTGATGACTATTTTACCGGCGGTGGCAACATGAGCCCGCTGTTGATTGGTGTTTCGTTGTTTGCAACCTTGCTCAGCACGATTTCCTACTTAGGGTTGCCGGGTGAGGCCGCTGGTAAGGGGCCTGTTACATTTATTGGCTATTTAGCCCATCCACTAATATTCGTGTTAGTTGGCTTTTTAATGCTTCCTTACTACATGAAGCATAAGGTAACGAGTGCCTATGAACTGCTTGAAATGCGACTCGGGTATTCTTTTCGTGTACTTGGTGCCTGCCTCTTCCTAACACTACGACTAATCTGGATGGCCGTACTGTTGCACTTCGCTGGCGAAGCGATGGTCACGATACTAGATGTCGATCACAAATGGATCACACTGGTTGTCGCCATCATTGGGCTAGTCGCCATTATTTATACGTCGATGGGTGGACTACAAGCTGTCGTCATCACCGACCTCATGCAAACTTTACTGCTGTACGGTGGAGCCATAACGGTTTTGGCTGTCGTAACGATCAACTTCGGAGGGTTTTCATGGATACCAACTCAATGGCCAAGTGATTGGAAACCCCAACCAGTCTTACCCGAAGGACTTTCGACGCGTGTCTCGTGGGTCGGATCCCTGATCACAACCCTAGTTTGGTATGTTGCCACACTCTGTAGCGATCAAACTTCGGTACAGCGGTTTATGGCAACCAAAGATGCAACAACAGCCCGTAAAGCTCTGCTTTATCAATTGGGCCTCTCAATCATCGTGGCTGGCACTCTGTGTTTAGTAGGCATCGCCTTGATGGCGCACTATCAAAAGGAAAAGGCCGCGTTGCCAGCGCAGCAAACAGCCAACATCAACATGTATTCCGATTTGAATACTAGTTTCCAGATCACCAATAAACGATTTCCTAATGACGCTGAAATCCAAAGCGAGCTGCAATGGGATGCTGCAACATTAAAACAAACTAGACGCGATTTAATCGGTTCCGATCAATGGTTCCCGCGTTTCATATCTCAAGAAATTCCAATCGGACTAACAGGCTTGATGATCGCTGCAATGTTTGCGGCGGCCATGTCGAGTCTCGACTCCGGTGTAAACTCGATTACGGCCGTGGTGATGTCCGATTTTGTCGAGCGGCTGCGGAAAAACAAATTGAGCGACAAACACCACCTAAAAATCGCTCGTTTGATAGCAATTGGTGTTGGGGTTGTGGTCGTTTTTGGTAGCGGACTCACGGAATATATCGAGGGAAATATAATCGCCGTCACTCAAAAATCCGTCAACTTATTAACCACACCCATTTTTGGATTGTTCTTTTATGCCATCTTCGCCAAACGCGTACACCCCGCAGGGGTTTGGGCTGGCACGATTGTCGGTACCTTAACAGCAATCCTCACCGCCTTTAGTGGACAGATCTGTTACTGGCTCTATCTAAATCATGGCTTTGATCCAACTGCGATTGGCGGTGTCATCGCACAGAGCATCGATGACTCAACCGGCATTCCGTTTGAGTATTGCACCGACCCCGTTTCGTTTCAGTGGATTGGGCCATTTGCTTTGTCAGCCAACTTAGCCGTCGGTATGACTGTCAGCTATCTATTGCCAAAATGGAGCAGACCCGACACCACCACCAACAATAGCTGAATACCCGAACATGAATTACTGCCGATGACACCTGTAGAACACAACAACCTCGATCGAATTGTCTACCTTACAAGTGGCGCTGCCAACATGTATTGTGGCAGTTGCTTGCACGATAACACCTTAGCGCGTGCTTTGAATGCCGCCGGAGTAGAAACACTCTTGGTGCCAACGTATACGCCAATCCGAACTGATGAGGAAGACGTCAGCATTGACCAAGTATTTTTCGGTGGCATCAACGTTTTTCTACAACAAAAAATACCTCTCTTCCGCCACATTCCTAAGTTTGTAGACCGCATACTCGACGCCCCCTGGTTGATACGTCGTGTCACCGCTCGGGGGATTGAAATCAGCCCTCAAGCACTTGGAGCGTTAACGGTTTCTATGTTAAAGGGAACAACTGGCAACCAACGTAAAGAAGTAAAGCGACTAACAAAATGGCTAGTCAATGATATCAAACCAAGTGTTGTCATCCTGAGCAACCTTTTAATTGGCGGCTGCATCACATCGATCCGGCAGCACGACATACCCGTCATTGTCACACTGCAAGGTGACGACCTCTTTTTGCAAGATTTGCTGGAGCCCTATAAAAGCCAATCGCTGAAACTGATGCGCAACTTGGCCAAGGAAGCCGATGGGTTCATTGTACAGAGCAAGTTCTACCAAGATGCGATGAGTGACTTGTTTGAAATTCCCAAATCCAAAATACAAGTAGTGCCGTTGGGCCTAGACCTCGAAGCATTACCCGCTCCTCTACCACGCAGCACATCCGATCCCCGTACCATCGGTTATTTGGCGCGGATGTCAAAGGAAAAAGGATTACATGTTCTCACCGATGCATTCATTGAGCTAAAGCAGCTTCCAGACACCGAGGATATCCAATTGCTGTTAGCCGGTTGGCGTGGAACAACAAATCAAGAATATGCTGCTGGCGAACTCGCCAAGTTGGACGCCGCTGGATTAGGAAACGACTACGAAGATTTAGGAACGGTGGATTACACAAAAAAACAACACTTGCTTAACAACATTGATTTACTTTGCGTGCCGACTGTATATAAGGATCCCAAAGGTCTATTTGCACTCGAAGCGATGGCAGCGGGTGTGCCAGTTGTTTTGCCGGAACATGGTGCCTTCCCGGAAATGTTGGCCGACCTTGAAGGCGGCATCTTGTTTGAGCCTGGTAATACAACAGCGTTAGCGCAATTGTTACATGAGCTACTTAAAAACCAAACAAGCTTGGCAGAGGTTGGCAGCTTAGGGCGGAAAAACATTTTTGCCTGCCGTGACGCAAATACCATGGCTAGCCAGACAATCGCTGCTATTCACAAACTACTAGATTGATCAGCACGTCACAGATGATAAACAGAACTTTGTCAATCTATCTGTTAGGCACAATCATGCAAGTCATACGGCGTCCATGTTGTACCGGCGGCTGTTCGATTTTGCCGTGTTCGGCCAACTTTTTGACAACATCGTCCATAACTTTGCGACCTTCATCGATGTGAGCCATCTCGCGTCCGCGGAACTGCACGGTGATTTGGACTTTATCTTTGTGCTCAAGAAACTTCTTAGCTTGATTTACTTTGAAATCAATGTCATGTATTCCCGTCTTGGGTCGCAAGCGTACTTCTTTTGTTTTCGAACTATGCGCGGTATTTTTGTTCGCCTTTTTCTTCTTCTCGTATTTATATTTACCGTAGTCCATGATTCGACAAACCGGTGGATTTTCATTCGGCGCGACTTCGACTAAATCTAGACCAGCTTCAATGGCAATTTCTTTAGCTCGGTCGGTGTCAATAACTCCTAGTTGTTCCCCATCATCGTCGATGACGCGGATGGGTGAAATTCGAATATAGTCATTAACACGAGGTGCGTTGCGATCGATGACGGGTGTCCTTTTTGTGAAACATGAAACAGCTTAGTGGAACAAACGATTCCACCTATTACTTTATTCTATAGACAACTTGTTTAGATGGGGAAGCGGCAAAACAAAAAACATCGATTCTCACGGACGTTTTTTGGGCTAATTTGGGACGTTGATTACCCCCTATTAGTACTCATTTTGCGATCCTTTGGCCACAAATCCTGCACTGCCGCTGAACGACTGGCGAACAACCCGATCATCTATCTCGGTCTGTAGTTTGGCAATCGCCTCTGCAATCGGCACCGCTCCCAAATCACCATCAATACGATCACGAATAGACACTTGCCCCGATTCCATTTCACGTCCACCAAGAATAAACATGTAGGGGATCAATTCAAGCTGCGCATCTCGAATTTTTGCGCCAATCTTCTCTGCTCTATAATCCGTACCCACGCGTAACCCAGCCGCTTTTAATTGCTGTTCGACCTGTCGCCCGTACTCTTCAAATTTCTCACTAACAATCAAAACTCGTACTTGTTCTGGTGCTAGCCACAGCGGGAAGGCGCCAGCATAATGCTCAATCAACATTCCAATGAACCGTTCCATCGATCCCAGCGGTGCACGATGAATCATCACTGGAATATGGGACAAGTTATCTGTGCCAACATACTCCAAAGCAAAACGTTCTGCACTTGGTAAATTGTAGTCCAGTTGAACCGTACCAAGTTGCCATTCCCGTCCAAGGCAGTCCGTCAGTACAAAATCTGCCTTGGGGCCATAGAAGGCTGCTTCGCCTGCTTCACACTCGGCTTCGATTCCTAATGTTTGACAAACTTCAATCAGTGACTTTTCAGCATGATCCCACAACTTAGATGAACCAACATATTTGTCACTTTGTGGGTCACGCAGCCCTAAACGAACACGATAGTTATCCAGTCCCAGACTCTTAAGCACATACTGCGTCATCTCTATACAGCCCATGAACTCCGCAGGAACTTGATCGGCTGTACAGAAAATATGCGCGTCGTCCTGCGTGAAGCCGCGAACTCGCGTCATCCCGTTGAGTTCACCCGACTGCTCATTTCTGTAAACCGTTCCGAATTCCGCCAACCGTAAAGGTAACTCGCGATAACTACGCGGGTTGGCTTTATAAATCATAATGTGATGTGGGCAATTCATTGGCTTGAGTATGTACTCGTTGCCATCTTCCATTTTCATTGGCGCGAACATGCTGTCTTTGTAGTACGGATAATGTCCCGACTTCTCATACAACTCTATTTTGCCGATGTTCGGTGTATAAACGGGTTGGTACCCGCGGTTCTGCAGTTCGTCGCGAATGAAATTTTCCAGAGTGCTACGAATGATCGCTCCTTTGGGTTGCCACAAAATCAAGCCGGGACCAACCAGGGGACTGATCGTAAACAGATTGAGTTGTTTACCCAATGTGCGATGGTCGCGACGTTTGGCCTCTTCGATCAGAATCAAATGTTCTGCTAGATCTTCTTTGTTGAAAAACGCTGTGCCATAAACGCGCTGCAGTTGTTTGTTGTTTGAGTCGCCTTTCCAGTAGGCGCCGGCTACGCTTAACAATTTGTAGGCACCCACAGCACCGGCGGAGGGGATGTGCGGGCCGCGACAAAGGTCAATAAATTCACCTTGCCGATAAAACGACAATTGGTCATGGTCCGCTAGACCCTCGGTTATGTGTTCGATTTTGTATTCTTGCGCGAGATCTCCCACGATTTCCAGTGCTGCGGTACGCGTGGTTTCGATCCGCTCAAAAACCTCGTTCGCCTTAATAATCGTTTTCATCTCAGCTTCAATAGCTTCAAAGTCTTCTTCGCTTAACGCGTGCTCAAGATCAAAATCATAATAAAAACCATTCTCGATCGTCGGGCCAAACGCTAGTTGCACGCCGGGAAACAACTTCATCATGGCTCGAGCCATGATGTGTGCTGCCGAATGGCGCATAACACCCAGTGCTGCTGGGTCTTTTTTTGTCAGAATTCGTAGTGCGACACTTTGACCATCGTCGATAACAAAGTCTAAGCCAACAATCGTATCGTCGACTGCAGCTGCCACGGCTGCTTTTGCTAGACCAGGACCAATTTCTGCGGCTATTTGGCCAGGGGTGATTGATTCAGAATATTCTCGAGTGGAACCGTCTGGTAAGGATACCGTAAGCATGGCGTAAGCCTTCTATAATATGTTTGTTGAACAAACGCGTTCATCGCTACAAAAAATGAACTTACCGTTTAAGCGTTGTTGCTCAGCGTGACAGGTGGAGTATAGTAGTAGGTAGTAATTTGGGTAAGGTCGCTTTGCTCTCTACCACAAAAAACTACTGTCTGAACGTCTTGAACATCAAAAACATCGTCCATGTTTCTCAATACATTTGAAGGTATTTATAATGAAACCACTTATAATCAAGCTTATTGCACTCGCGACGCTGACGACCATCATCTCGATCACAGGCTGTAATGACCAACCGGTGGAAACAAACGCCGGAGCGGAACCTGCTGCTTCGGTAGACCCAGCGACATCGATCAACAACATCAGAGAAAACGTGCAAGGCACACTAGACCAAATCAAACTACGAGATCAGGGGTTACAAGATCTTGCTAATGGCGTAGATGGGCAATAGGGCATGGTCATAGACGACCGAAACACAATTCCCATGTTTACATCGCTGTTCTGTGTTGTTTTACCCCTTTTCGAATTTTTAGGACGCGTCTACAATAGCTAGCTTCCCCCTTGGATTATTTAAGTAAACCGTAACTAGATAGAAAAACAATGCCTAAACAAAAAACCCATAAGGGAACCAAAAAGCGTTTTCGACTATCTGCTAAAGGCAAAGCGAAGCACCGTAGTGCTGGTACAAGCCACTTAGCTGGAGCCGTTTCCAAAAAACGTAGACGTAATCTACGTGGAACGACGGTTCAAGCCAAAGTTGACGAAAAGAAGATCGCTCGTGCTCTCAACGGCTACAGCAACTGATTTTCGCAGCACCCGCAGCTTCACCGCAGCGGGACAAGAAACACGCTTGTGTTTCCCGAATATCTATATCGATATTCAAACAAGACAATTTGACAACCAAAAATAACTTACTCCGTTGCGTGGGCAGTAGAACGTTTTCCTAAAGTGCATGAACACACTTGTTTTATATGGAAAAGGCCTGACGTAACCCACTGCGAAAGCAAGGAATTAGATAATGAGAACTCGTAAAGGTGCCGCGCGTACCAAAGCCAAAAGACGTCTATTCAAACGAGCCAAAGGGAATACAGGGGGTCGGAGCCACCTGATTCGGACTGTAAAAGAAACACTCATCCGCTCCGGGGCATACTCCTTCCGTGACCGTAAAGTCCGATCCCGAGATTTCCGCCGCTTGTGGATCACTCGTATCAATGCCGCCTGTCGTGCTCATGACCTGCGGTACAGTCAATTCATCAACGGCTTGAATAAAGCTGAAATTGAATTAGATCGGAAATCACTTAGCGAAATGGCGATTCATGACCCAGCAGCATTTGAAGCCGTTGTCGAACTTGCCAAAGCTGCTCTTGCCGCATAGCACCTAGATTCCGCACAATAAGTACCGCACTCGAACAGGAGAGGCAAGTCGCAAGACTTTTCTCTCCTGTTCTTATATCATTTACCTTTATCAATACGTTCCCTCTCAACAATAACCATCATGGCACTGCAAGATTTCCTTGATCAGCTCGACGAACTGGGCACCGCAGCGGAATCCGCTTTTGGCGATGCTGCCGACACTGAAACATTAGAAGCGGCTCGCGTTACCTTTCTAGGTGCTAAAAAAGGCCAACTCAAATCCATTCAACAACAAATGGGTTCCATTGAGCGCGAAGATAAACCTACAGCGGGCAAGGCATTTAACGCTACCAAGGGTCGTATCGAAGCAGCCTTTGAAGCAGCTCAACAACGCAGCAATAATACAGACAGCGACAGTGCAACGAACACCCAATTTGATGCCTCGTTGCCCGGCGCCACATTTCGCTGTGGCAATGTCCATCCCATTACGCAAACCATCGAAGAATTAAAAGACATTATGGGCCGCCTTGGATTCTCCATTGTCGATGGTCCCGAAATTGAAGACGACTGGCACAATTTTGTCGCACTAAATATCCCCGACGACCATCCCGCTCGAGATCCGTTGGAGAACTTTTACTTGGCCACTGCGGCTGCCAACAGTGGCGCTAAAGACCCTGTCGGATTGTTGCTGCGTAGTCAGACGAGCACAGTTCAAATTCGCGTTATGGAAAAGACGGCGCCACCGATCCGTATTATTTCACTCGGCCGCGTCTATCGCCCAGATACCGCGGATGCAACACATTATCCCATGTTCCATCAAATCGAAGGTTTGATGATTGACACCGACGTTTCACTGGCTGATTTGAAAAGCGTGCTGCGGTTGTTTGCGACAAGTTACCTCGGCGATGATGTTACTATTCGTTTTAGACCTTCCTTTTTTCCTTTCACTGAACCTAGTGTTGAAGCTGATTATTACTGGAATGGTCAGTGGGTTGAGTTTGGCGGTGCCGGGATGGTTGACCCCAATGTACTCAAAGCCGTTGGCTATGACCCTGAAGAAGTTACTGGGTTTGCCTTTGGTCTAGGAGTCGAACGCCTCTGTATGCGGCGGCACGGCGTTACCGACATCCGTGAATTTTACAAAAATGACGTTCGCTTCCTCGCACAATTCTAATTCTATTTTCAATACACTTTTATCGCCTTTTATTACAAAGTGATCCTCCATCATGCTCGTTTCCTGGGACTGGCTTAAGCAATACGTTGCACTCGATATGGATCGAGAAGAGCTGGAAAATCGGCTCGCTATGTCCGGCCTTAACCACGAGGGTTCGGAACCCGTAGGCAATGACATTGCCATTGATCTAGAAGTCACAAGCAATCGACCCGACTGTTTGGGACACATCGGCGTAGCTCGTGAAATTGCCGTCCTTTATAACCAAGCGCTGACACTACCAAGCCCGCAGCCGGAGACCAGCGGCCCTGATGTAAATGCTAACTTTAGTGTTTCCATTACCGCACCAGAGTTGTGCCCCCGTTACACCGCAAGAATCATCCGCGGCGTCACCATTGAAGACAGCCCAACGTGGATGCAGGATCAGTTGCGAACCGTTTTCTTGCCGATCAATCGTGATTGGAAACCGATCAACAACGTCGCTGACATTACCAATTATGTTTTAATGGAAGCCGGTCAGCCACTACATGCCTTCGATCTAGGCAAACTCGCCGGCGGACAAATCATCGTTCGAGCGGCCGAGCAAAGTGAGCAATTCGCAGCGATCGATCACCGAGAATATGAATTACAACCCGCGATGTGCGTTATCGCGGATGGAGCCAAGTCTATCGCCATTGCCGGAGTGATGGGAGGCGCTGAAACTGAAGTCAGTGAGCAAACCGTTGACATACTTATCGAATCCGCTGATTTTACAGCGATGTCCATTCGCGCAACATCACGCGCATTAAATTTACATAGCCCGTCTTCTTATCGCTTTGAACGAACGTTGGATCCTGCCGGAGTCGATTGGGCCAGTCAACGCTGCTGCGAATTAATCCTCGAACACTGTGGTGGCGCATTAGACGCGGGTGTGATTGAAGCGGGTAAATCAACTTGGCACGCAGAGCCGGTTGTATTGCGGTTGTCTCAGATTGAGAGAATCCTCGGTATCAAAATTGACACTGAAGAAGTTCGCTCGATCTTAATCGCATTGGGGAATGCCGAATCCGCTAGCACGGCGGAATCCATCACCGTTATCCCACCAAGTTGGCGGCGTGACCTCACGCGTGAATGCGATCTGCTTGAAGAAATCGCTCGCATCCATGGCTACGAAAAAATACCCGAAGATGTGGGAGTGCCAATGGCCGCATCGTTTCGCAGCGACGAGGACCGAGTGGCTGAAGTTATTCGTTCCACCCTGACAGCTACCGGCTTTGACGAAGCACTTACTGGGTCTGTTGTACCACTGGCTTGGACGGATCAATTCAACCCGTGGACAACGGCTACTCCCTTACGTACCATTTCACCAATGCTACTTGGTGCGGATGCCTTACGTACAAGTTTGACTCCTAGCTTATTAGAAGTACGACGAATCAACCAATCATTGGCAAATCCCGCCGTCGAATTATTCGAAACTGCGAAAATCTATCTACCTCAAGCTGAAGGTTTGCCCCAAGAACAGAAGACGATCGGGCTCACCAGTAGCGGTGATTTTTATCATCTCAAAGGTGTCATTGAATCCTTGCTGGCTAAACTAAAAATCACGACTCCTTTATCCGTCGCAGATGCCGGAGAAGAATTTGATGGGTTACTGGACAACCAACAACGCTGCACCTTGTTGCTCGGAGACGAAACACTGGGGTTCTTAGGCCAAGTATCCAAGCCGGGACTCAAGGCATTTTCGCTGAAGACCGCGGCGCTGGTCGCAGAATTAAAAATGGATCTTTTGGTCCGTTTAGCTACGTTGATTCCGCAACATCAAGATCTCAGTGCGTTCCCTGCAATATCGCGGGACCTCAACGTTGTGCTACAAGAGTCCGTGCGTTGGGACCAGCTACAGGCGACTGTCGAACAAGCCGCTGGGGAAGCGTTGGAAGTCGTCGGTTATCAAGAAACATATCACGCGCCTGACCAAGACGGAGCGAACACAAAACGGGTTTTATTCAACGTAAAATTCCGCCGCGCTGATGCCACCATGACGGGGGAAGAAGCAGACGCTATACGCGATGCAATTGTCCAAGCGATCGCTGCCAACCACAACGGCAAACTACTAGGCGTGTAATACACGCATACAATGTTTGTGTGCGTATTGGCGAACTGACTAAACAGCTTCGACACTGAGTCGAGTAGCGGAACTGTCATTCAATTCAAAAATGACTTCGACTTCCGTGGTAATATTCCCTGGTAACGAACCCATGCCGACCGCACTGCGAGCACCTACACCATTGTCGGGACCAAAGACTTCAGCCATTAAATCGCTGAACCCATTGATGACTTGGGGGTGAGTGGAAAAATCTGCCGTACAGTTCACCATGCCGAGAGTTTTAACGACACAATGCACTCGATCGAGACTGCCAATATTTGCTCGCAGCGTTGCTAGAATCGCTAGACCAACTTGCCGAGCTGAATCATAGCCGTATTGTTCGTCCACTTCAGAGCCTACTTTTCCCGTCATCATCGTGTCATCCATCTTTAGAGGACCGTGACCGGACACGTAGCACATCTTGCCGGTGATTAAAACCGGTTTGTAAACGCCACCAGGCTTGGGAGCGGTTGGTAATTCTAGGCCAAGTTCTTCTACACGGGCTTCTGCACTCATCTTCTGGTCTCGCTATCTATTAGTTTGCTTTTGATTGTTGCAATACTGAAACTCTATTATCGGTACTCTGGCACACGATGAAAGACTGGGCGGTAGTTTTATTTATAGACGTCTGCCGGATCAACGACTCGCTCAGCAACCACTCGGAGGCCATCCGCAGTCACTTCTCGATAAAAACAACTCCGATATCCTTCGTGACAAGCGACCCCTTGTTGTTCGACGCTTAATAAAATCGTATCACGATCACAGTCAACGTAGATCTTCTCTACTTTTTGCACATGGCCACTTTCTTCGCCTTTGCGCCATAGTTTTTCACGGCTACGGCTGTAATAAACAGCAGTACCCGTTTCGCAGGTCTCGCGGTACGCCTCTTCGTTCATATACGCCATCATCAATATTTGATGTGTTTTCGAATCCTGAGCAATTGCCGGTAGCAATCCACCGTTTTTGCTAAAATCCGGACCCTTTTCGGAGCTTTTACATTCAGATGCCACGTGTTTTCCCTTAAATATTGTGTTTTCACCATTCTACGGCTGACACAGTAAGTATGTGGTTTTCCAGCGGGACTGTCTACCAGAAAACCGAAAGCCCCTTTTTAGATATTTTAAACGTTATTTGGCCAATTATCCGTTTTATAGGGAACGCGCGGAGCAGCTAGGGCATCAAACAAGCACAAATAGAAATAGAAGAATCGCGAACTGGGCAACTTTCGCATTCAAAACCACAAAGGACTTCACCTATGGCGACGGTCGACATCAACTTCAATTTACTAGAAGCCATCGCACCTGCTTCATTGCGTTCTTCGCTGGTAGCGAACCGAGTTCAGGCAAATGCGTCAGCTAAACCAAAGCGTTTTTCGAAAGACGTCGATCAAGCAGATCAAACGGTTAACCGCATCGCCCTTGTGCGACAACAGCAAGAAATGTCGCTCCGTAGTGTCGCTCGCCATACCGGAGTCGATGTGCGTACATTACGTAAGCAAGAAAAGCCAACGGCAAATCTAACTCTTACCGAACTAACAAACTGGGCCAATGCACTGGATGTACCCGTCAAAGATCTGATTGATGTCCCCGATCAAGGACTTGCTAGCCCCATTCAGCAACGAGCACAATTGATTCGCATCATGAAAAGTGCAGTCTCGATCCAAGAAAACGCTGATTGTGAAAGCATGCAAGCTTTTGCCGATACGCTCGTAAGTCAGCTCATCGATTTGATGCCCGAGCTCGATGGTATCTCCGCATGGCCAACCTACGGTCAACGTCGCGGCTCCGAAGAAGTAGGGCGCACTGCTGAACAATATCTGCCAGTGCATGTTGCCGGCGCCGCCAGTTAAATAGGGGTCTGCCAAAGCGACTCCGGCTACTACAGTAAAACAGACACGGTCACCTACTGCGGTTTTGCAAACTTGCGCTCTTCGATACAATGACGGAGCAATAAAACCAGTTTCTCTTTAGTGCCCACATGTCTACACCCCGTCGCATACTCGTAACCTCCGCCTTGCCCTATGCAAATGGCCCCATTCACATTGGCCATCTTGTGGAATACATCCAGACCGATATCTGGGTGCGGTTTCAAAAACTGCGCAGCAACGAATGTATCTATATATGTGCCGATGATACACACGGTACAGCGATCATGATGAGCGCCCAGCGCACTGAATGTACTGAAGAACAGTGGATCGAACAAATTCAACAGGAACACATGCGGGATTTCGCTAATTTCCAAATCGAATTCGATAATTACGGCAGTACGAATTGTCCAGAGAACTATGAATTGTGCAAAGAGTTCTGGCAAGCTTTTTTAGACGCTGGGCTTGTAGAACAGCGTGAAGTCACACAATTATTTGACGACCAGCAGGGCATTTTCTTAGCCGATCGATTTGTCCAAGGCACCTGCCCCCATTGCGATGCGGCAGAGCAATATGGTGATAGCTGTGATCAATGCGGGGCGACCTATAGTGCCCGCGAACTCAAGAATCCAACCAGTACGTTAACGGGCTCAGTTCCCCTTGAAAAATCCGCTGACCATCTGTTTATCATGATTGAACAGTTGCACGACTTCCTGTCAGACTGGTCACAGTCGGGAGAGCATCTACAAACGGAAATTGCAAACTATCTGCAAGGACATTTTTTGCACGAACCGTTGCGCGATTGGGATATTTCACGACCAGCGCCTTACTTTGGTTTTGAAATACCCGATCATTCAGGTCACTTTTGGTTTGTTTGGTGGGATGCACCCATTGGATACATCGCTTCCACCCAACAATATTGCGCTCGCACCGGCGGTGACTTAAACTCCTGGTGGAAAAATGCCGACACTGAAATCCACCATTTCATCGGTAAGGACATCACGTATTTCCATACGCTTTTTTGGCCTGCTATGCTTAAGGTTGCCGACTACACGTTGCCAACAAAGGTACATATCCATGGGTTCCTTACCGTGGCTGGTAAAAAGATGTCGAAACGCGACGGCACATTCATCAAAGCCGAAACCTATCTCAAACATGCCGACCCCACATACCTGCGGTATTTCTATGCTTCCAAGTTGAATGGAAAAGTTGATGACTTGGACTTCAACATCAAAGAATTCGTTGCCAAGGTTAATTCCGATCTAGTTGGCAAAGTCGTCAACCTTGCTAGCCGGACGGCTAAGTTCGTTCAAGAGCTTGGTTTGGCTACAGAGTATCCAGATGACGGCGGGCTATTTGTCCAAGCAGCAGAGGCCGGAGATGCGATTGCCGAGGCGTATGAATCATGCAATTACAGTCTAGCCATGCGACTTATTATGGAACTAGCCGACCGAGCAAATCCATATGTGGAAACACATGAACCCTGGAAGTTGCGGAAAGATTCCGCCAGACAGGATGAACTGCAAAACATCTGCACCGTCGCCATTAATCTGTTTCGACAGATCATTATCTACCTTAGCCCGGTACTGCCGGAACTCGTCGAAAAAACAGAATCCCTACTCGGCGAACAGCTCACTAGTTGGGAACAAGCCAAAACACCGCTAACGGGAACTCCCGTTGCTAAATTTAAACACATGCTAAAACGACTCGAAGAGAAAGACCTCCAAACTATGATTGACGAAACACGTGAAGAAAACGATGCTCAAGCCGCTGACGCTGCTGAATCTGTGGCTAACCCGCCTGCCGAATCTACACAGGACCAGCAAGCACTTCCCGAAACGGATCATTCTGCCGCGGAACCTAGCGTGAACCACCCATACTCCGATAGCGATCAACCGCTTAAAGACGAACCGTTGGCCGACGAAATTAGCTTTGATGACTTTATGAAAATCGATCTGCGCGTTGCTCGAGTGGTTAAAGCCGAACATGTCGAAGAAGCCAATAAGTTGTTGAAGTTGACACTCAGCTTAGGTGGTAATGAAACTCGCCAAGTATTCGCGGGCATTAAACAAGCTTACGATCCAGCTGATCTAGAGGGTCGGCTCGTCATCATGGTAGCCAACTTAGCCACTCGAAAAATGCGGTTTGGCCTCAGTGAAGGCATGATTGCTGCCGCAGGGCCTGGTGGTGAAGAAGTATTCATGCTGGCCATCGACGAAGGCGCCCTCCCCGGACAACGCGTGCACTGAAAACCGGCTGGCTCTTTGTCGTTACAACGATTGGTCGATTCGGTCGGCAATGATTTGTAGCATGGCACTATGGATTCCTAGCGGTGCGGTGACTACACAGCTCGTATGTGGATGGTTGGCTGCCGCCGCAGCAGCGAGTTCCGGGATGTGCTCGTGCCAATGGCGTCCGGGTGCTAAAAAGTAGGGTTGCACAATAATATATTTCACCCCGTGGCTAATGCACTTGTCATAGGCAGCGGCCAAGTCAGGCTGAGCTAGTTCCATATGAGCCGGTTCAACAATTCTATAATCCTCGAATTCGTGAAAATCCCGAGCAACTGTAATTACATATTGATTGCTTTCTTCTCGGCGGGAACCATGGTCGATAATAATAATTCCGATATCAGCCGTTGCCAGATCGGACGGCCAATCGCCTTGAATGTCAATTCGCTGTGGAAGAGGGTCGGTCATGATTGTTGATTGTTGCTAATAGCGTAGCTAGTTTGTCTATGATGTGACTATTATAGTGGTTCCCTAACCGTTTCCGCAAAGCCCCTACGCCCATGACTACGCCTATTTCTATGTCACTCAGACCTGCCATCACTATTGATGATCTAAGCATGCAGTACGGCGACGCTACAGTATTAGACTCTGTTTCCTGTGACATCCCCGCGGGTCAATGGATCTCCATAGTCGGACCATCTGGCTGTGGCAAATCTACATTGTTGCGCTGCGTTGCTGGACTAACCAACCCAACCACGGGCATGGTTCAGCTTGGCGGTCAACAACCAGCTTTTGTGTTTCAAGATCCTACGCTGCTTCCTTGGCGCAGCGCTGCTGACAATATTCAATTACCGCTTGAACTCGAAGAACAATCTACGGAAAACCGGTCAGATCGGATACTACAGGTTGCGCAGTTAGTCGGACTTGACGCTACCGATATCAACAAATACCCGCGGGAACTATCGGGCGGGATGCGGATGCGCGTCTCCATTGCTCGAGCCTTGGTGATGAAGCCTAACGCGTTGCTGCTCGATGAGCCATTTGCTGCACTCGATGAAATACTGCGGCAACAACTGAATCAAGAACTACTTCACATCTGGCAAACGCAACAAATGACGGTCTTGTTTGTAACCCATAATGTCACCGAGGCTGTTTATCTAAGTCAACGAGTGTTAGTACTCAACGCCAACGGGACCGTGGGCGGTGATGTTACCATTGATTTGCCCGCTGATCGAGTCCCAGCCATCCGCAATACTCCTCCCTTTCTTGAAAAAACGGCCGCAGTGACTCGTATCCTGCAGGAGGGTTTATGACAACGAAACCCCCGATTTCGGTAGTCCTCTACCCAATATTATTTTTGTTATTGCTCTTAGCGGTGTGGCAAGCTGCGGACTGGATATGGAAGATCCCTCGGATTCTGCTGCCTAGTCCTTGGGAAATCATAACCATCAGCATCCAGCGAATGGACGATTTATTGAGTGCAACGCTGATAACCGCACAAGCAGCCCTTGCGGGATTTGCCTTGGCCTTGGCAATTGGAACGACATTCGGCTTGTTATTCTCCGTTTCCAAAATTGCTCGCCGAGGCGTATACCCATATATGATCTTTTTGCAGACAGTTCCTATCGTCGCCATCGCACCGTTGATCATTATTTGGTTTGGGGGCGGCATGGCCAGTATTGTTGTTATTGTCACCGTGATTAGCCTTTTTCCCATCGTGACAAACGTAACGACGGGCCTCCGCAGTGTTGATACAGGCCTGTTAGATTTGATGACATTGTATCGAGCAGCGCCGCACCAAGTTCTTTTCAAGGTTCGGTTACCCAATGCAATCCCCTATTTAGTCACGGGAGCAAAGATCTCCAGTGGACTAACGATTGTTGGCGCCGTTATTGGCGAATACATGGCTGGTCATGGGATCGATGAGCAGGGACTTGGGTATTACATCTTTATGAGCAGCCAAAACTTTCAAACCGAGATTCTGTTTGCCGCTATTTTTCTTTCAACACTGCTTGGTGTAGCGATGGTGGGTGGTGTTTCTTTACTTAGCCGCACCCTGTTTTCTCGCTGGACTTACCAGTTAGAGCAGTAATCGGTCTATATCTACCGATAGCAGTGGTGATATACTCTCCGGCGTTGCCAAACGTGTACTGGTCAAATGGAGAAAAAGACTATGAGCGCCCTCATTTTTCGCTGGGGATTTAGCCTGCTGTTTGTATTTTGCGCAACCGCTGCAATCTGTGCTGAAAACGAATCTGATCCAACAGCTGCCACAGTCTCCCAAGAGTCGCGAGATGCTGTAGCTGATGAGGATCCGGCCAGCGTGGTGGTTATTAATACTGAGAAAGAGCCGAGTACCTTCGACAAGACGGTGGCAGCCTTTAAGGACTGGTCCGAAGATTTTAGCGATTTTTTTTCGCAATCCCTCCACACGAAGCGATTCCTAATAGAGGACTACCAATGGATCAGCTGCCTCGTGTTGGTGTTTCTCGGATTGTTTGTTGATTTCAGTGTTCGGTTTTTACTGAGTTGGGCCGTACGCCTCCTTCGCAAGGATAGTCAATCCGACGACACGGAAGCCGACAGGCAAGCGGAACGAAAAGTATGGAAACCCATTGGGTTATTAATGCAGGCGACCACCTGGTACTTTGGTTGCTTCCTGATTGGCTTTCCGATTGCGGTGCTCAAGATGCTGGCGGTCGGGCTGAAACTGTTCGCAGTTTTTGCAGCGATCTGGACAGCGTTTCGGGTAATTGATTGGCTGGCAGGCTTCCTTTCAAAGAAAGCAGTAGGCACAGCAACCAAATTCGACGATCTACTGGTTCCGTTAATTCAGAAATGCCTGAAGACCTTTGCCGTATGTATCGGCGTCGTCTTTTTTGCAGACGTATTTGAGCTGGAGATTACGGCACTTATCGGGGGTTTAGGTATTGGGGGCGCAGCCCTTGCTTTTGCTTCCCAGGATACGCTCAGCAATTTGTTTGGTTCATTGACCGTGTTGGCCGATCGCCCGTTTGAAATCGGCGACTGGATTGTTTCTGATGGAGTCGAAGGTACGGTTGAAAACGTCGGCATGCGAAGTACTCGAGTGCGAACTTTTTATAACTCTCTGATTACCTTGCCAAATAGTCGCCTGACGACCTCGATTGTAGACAACATGGGCCGCCGGGAATTTCGCCGCTTCAACACTTCCATTGGCGTGCAATATGATACAACTCCCGAGCAAATAGACGCATTTTGTGAAGGAATTCGCGAGATCATTCGCCGGCATCCTTATACGCGTAAAGATTATTTTCAGGTGTACTTAAACGGCTTCGGCGCGAGTAGCGTGGATATTTTGCTGTATATGTTTTTTAAATGCGACGATTGGCCGACAGAACTACGTGAGCGACATCGTTTGCTTATTGATGTGATGAAGCTTGCCGAAAAACTTGATGTCCAATTTGCATTTCCAACGCAAACATTGCATATGTTCCAAGAAAACAACAATGTCGACTATGCATCCTTGCACTACGATGACCCCCACTCGCACGGACAAGGTGCCGCTAGTTCTGTGGCCGGACCACACATGTCCAGAGAAGATTATCCGCCCATCGAGGCGGTCTCTGCGAAGTCAGGGGCAGCGGAAATGGGTGCCCAGTAGCTTTCCTATTCGTGACCAGTTGCTGTTGTAAACGCCTTGCTAACATCCAGATTTTTATCAACGAGATCGATTTCTGCTAATTGATCTCGCAGTTGCGTCCAACGTTGCAGTGTCATGTCGCCTAACTGTGCAGCAGGCATTGCATCCGGCAAGCACAAGTCCTTAAGCACGGTAGCACCATAGTCTAAAATCTCTAACCCCATCTCTTCATTTTGTTGATGGATCGCCGCATTTGTTTTCTCGGGCGACTCTAAATACGTTTGCCATCCTTGCTTGCTTGCACGAACCATCGCTGCAACCAACTGGGGCTTAGCGTCAACTGTATCACTACGGGTTATTAGCAAGCTCGCATAGGGATTAAACCCCAATTCCGAAACCATCAATACATGCGGGTCACCGCCTTGCTGTTCAGCAATGAATGGTTCGCTGAACACGTATCCTTGCTGGGCAAAATTCTTGTCATTTAAAAAGACAGCCATGCTGCCTGGATAACCGACCACTCGGACACCCTCCAGCGATAATTTTTTCTGCATGTACAAAGCAAACGCTCGACCCGCACTCAAGGCCACCGTCATATTTTGCAGTTCATCCAACCGCTCGATACCCGAAGACGCATGTACCATGATACACCGCGGACTCATCTGGATTGGGGCAAACAGTGCGGTGACTTCAGCTTCTTGGTTTCTTCCAGTCAGGACTTGGTCTGCGTTACCAACCACAAACGTTGTTTGATTTGCAACCAATTTTTGAATCACGGGACTTCCTGGCCCACCGGGGATGATTTCTACATCCAATCCTTCGGCAGCAAAAAATCCGTGTACCAGCGCGGCATAATAACCACCATGCTCCGCTTCCGGAAACCAATTTAACTGCAATGTCACGTTCGTAAGCGACTTACCATCGGTGGCGAGCATCTGGTCCGTATTTGCCTGTACTGCCTCATTGGAATCACGAACCTCACTACAACCAACAATAAGCACGAGACTCGCTGTAATTAACGAACTCCAGCGACAAATCGCATTGGACACCTTTGGCATCTATAACCTCAAAACTGAAAAAGCTACTCTCTTTTGACAATTAAACCGTACACATCCATATCCATTATAGGGTATCATCTAGGAGTAGACATTTTTTTGGAGGTTTGACCATGGAACATATTATTATTTTAGCGGATGCTACGGGAGTCCTGTGGACCGTTGTCTTTGGATTTTTGGGCATCCTTGGATTATCCTTATTTATCATCGCATTGAAATATGGCGCGCTGTGGTTCGAGGGCTTTAATTGTGGGGCGCAAATTGGATTACTTGAACTAGTAACCATGGGGTTCCGACAAGTAAATCAAAAAGCCATGATGCGGGCTAAAATCCAAGCGGTCCAGGCTAATCTGCCGACCGAACAGAACGCTCGCGGCGATACTGTCTACGACGGCCGAATTGTCACCACTCAACGACTTGAAGCACATTACTTAGCCGGTGGCAATATATTAGCAGTGGTGGACGCACTAGTTGCTGCCAATAGTGCTGGCATCGAACTCGAATTTGATCAAGCCGCGGCTATCGACCTTGCCGGACGCGATGTCGTGGACGCTGTTCGTACCAGTGTCGAACCTAAAGTCATTCATTGCCCCGACCCAGAACGTAGCGGAAAAACATTTTTAAGTGCTGTCGCTCGTAATGGCGTCGAGCTGAAAGTACGAGCTCAAGTTACCGTGCGAACCAATCTGGCACAATTGATTGGGGGCGCAACAGAAGAAACAATTATTGCTCGAGTCGGTGAAAGTATCATCTCCTCAATCGGATCCGCCACTGGACATGCCGCTATACTTGAAAATCCAGACATGATCACCAAGGCAGTACTAGAACGAGGGTTAGATTCACAAACCGCTTTTGAGATTGTCTCGATTGATATTGCCGATGTCGATGTCGGCGAAAATATCGGCTCCCGATTACAAGCAGATCAGGCGGAGGCTGACACACGGGTCGCGCGTGCTGAAGCTGAACAACGTCGAGCAGAGGCTATCGCCGTTGAACAAGAAATGAAAGCAACTGTCGTCGCCAATCGGGCCAAACTAGTACTCGCGGAAGCCCAAGTGCCGCTGGCCATGGCCACCGCGTTCCAAACCGGAAAAATTGGGTTCGCTGAAGGATCTCCATCGTGACTAGAAGCCTCGTTCTGACGATTGCAACGGTGATCAGCGCGCTGTCATCGGCAACCATTCAGGCACAACAACCGACCGAAAACCAATTGGCGTTGTTGAAGGTTTTTCACAGCGAATTTGTTGCGCTTGGACCTGGCACAAAACACTTTAGCAAAACATTCCAAATGGGCGGCGGCAAAACTGCAGCGTCGCTTGAACAACCCCAACACAGCGTAGCCATCGCATATAGCTTTTCCGTAGCTCGCTACGAAATTCCGCAAAACCTGTGGGAAGCGGTTATGGGCAGTAACCCTTCTAAATGGAAGGGCCCCCGAAACTCCGTTGAAATGCTCTCCTTTTCCGAGGCACAAGATTTTTGTCAACAAACAACTCTCTTGATGAGACAGGCAAAGTTGATCAAGGGAAACCAAGTCGTTCGTTTGCCGTCAGAAGCCGAATGGGAATATTTCGCTCGAGCGGGAACGGAAACAATTTATAGCTTCGGTGAGTCCGCTGACAAACTAAATGACTACGGCTGGCATACAGGAAATGCCGCTGGGAACGATCCCCCAATCGGTGCAAAAAAGCCAAACCCCTGGGGACTCTATGACATCCACGGGTATTTATGGGAATGGTGTTTGGACACTGGGCACAATGACTACGATCAAGCGCCCGCAGATGGCTCCGCCTGGATTGCCGCTAAGAGTAAAACTCGCATCGCCCGCGGCGGGAGCTGGAAAGATAAGCCGCTGAAGCTGACTAGCAGCTTTCGTTTTATCGTTCCCGCTGACCATCAAGACGACGCACTGGGGCTACGCTGCGTATTGACTGCTGAAAAATAGCTCTCGTAATAGGATCCATCGGGGATTTGAAATCTAAACCATTTCAATCCATAATAATTTCCGCAGGGCGTACTCGCTACGACTCGCGGTGTTTACTTCTCTCTGCTCACCAAAAAGCTATTACTATGCGCAACATCTACCACTATCTCCATGTTCTGACACTGCTTGTAGCGGTGCTCTTCATCACCGGCTGTGATTCCGACGAAGAAACGCCGCCGCCGCTATCACCAATTGTTATAGATGCCCCTACGGCGG
>Ga0208879_1001225_pt1 | contig 24492 bp, 21 predicted proteins | sample Knorr_S15_td_Bot_FD_185605 | JGI IMG/M metagenome (GOLD analysis project Ga0208879, IMG submission 185605) | Marine microbial communities from Southern Atlantic Ocean transect - Knorr_S15_td_Bottom_ad_5009_LV_A (SPAdes) (version 2) | ecosystem: Environmental > Aquatic > Marine > Oceanic | place...
CCATTTGGTCCGTGGCGCCATTGCCGCCTCGCGGGAAACCGGCGCCATAAAGCCAAGACGCGCGACCCGTTCCCCATCCCGGCGCCGGCATGTAGTCCTCGTGATCCTGTGTGTACATCGTCATTGCCATCATCACCTGTCTGTTGTTGTTCAAATCAATGGCGCCATAGCCTTTGTCTTTGGCCCTTGACAATACCGGCAAAAGTAGACTTGCCAAGATAGCGATAATGGCGATCACCACTAGAAGCTCAATAAGCGTGAAAGCCACACGCTTACGGATTTCAATTAACGATGGAACGGATTTCATTGGTAACGTAAGTATCCAAGGGGAAGCTGGTAATGTCAAAGAAATACTGAATTGTTTTGGAACGGCGTTCCTGCTCTCTTTCCCATAGCCAAAATGGTGTTGTGAGTTTGTTTTTGGGCCATATTGCGGTGTGTACGGTCGGGTTGGTTTACTTGCCTTCAGCCTTCAATTCTGCACCGGTCTTGCCGCCGTGTTTGCGGAGGAGGTCAGCGGTTTCATCATTACTGGCCACATCAAACGGTGTTTTGCCATCCTTATCCCTCGCATTCACATCCGCACCAGCAGCGATTAGCAGTTCGGCGATTTCCTAGTGACCACCGTGAGCCGCATAATGCAAAGGAGTCCATTTATAATTATCCCTCGCATTCACATCCGCACCCTCTGCGATTAGCAGTTCGGCGATTTCCTCGTGACCTTTCAAAGCCGCATAATTCAAAGGAGTAGATCCAATCTTGTTCTTTGCATTCACATCTGTGCCAGCAGCCAAGTGCTGTTTGACGGCTTCGATATTTCCGGTTATCGCAGCATTGAAAATTGAGATGTCTGGTGATTTGGCTGTCGGTGGTTTTGGCTGCTGCCTCGTCGCGCACCCCACCAACAACACGGTTGCGATTGTTGTGAGTAGGAGGTGTTTCATTTTCTACGGCTTGTTAGCTGAGCTCAGCAAGGGCTGACTCAACAGCTGCAAACAATTTCTTAGGCTGATCAGTTCCAATTCTGTATTTGCGTTCGTTTTTGAGCTGAATTTCAATGGCATCGAATCCTGACACATTGTAGAGCCAACCGCCTCGAATCTTCCTGATACCCCAACCGTTATACCAGCGATTCCGAGCTATCCTCACGCTACGGATGTCACCAATGGAAAAACGCTTTCGAATGAGGCCAACACCGAATGAAATGGCAATATCGCTTCGCGATATCCGGACGGTCAACGAATGAAAAAGAGCGACAATGATTGCAGTAAACACAGCAAGCATCACAATACCGGGAATGACTGCACCAGCGACCTCTTGCCCACCTAACGCCAGCATCACTACGGACCCAACCACAAAGATTACCACCCAGAGACCAGTCATGGCCCGCATGAATGTTCCCGGTTGCGTATGTTCATATTCGTGCATGAATGGTGTCTCAAGCTAACAATGTTTAGACCGACCCGCATAAGATGCGGATTATCGACTGCTTGCCCGGAATTAGTTGTTTCATTTCCCTTCAGCTTTCAATTCTTCACCCGTCTTGCCGCCGTGTTGGCGGAGTAGGTCGGCGATTTCGGGGTGTTTAAAACGGATGGCCAAACCTAGCGGTGTTTCGCCATCCCCAGTCTTCGCATTCACATCCGCACCTTCGGCGATCAGCAGTTCGACTATTTCTTTTTGGGCTTTTGCAGATGCATACATTAATGGAGTGACTCCGTCTTTTATTGCATTCACATCCGTGCCAGCAGCCAAGTGCTGTTTGACGGCTTCGATGTTTCCTCTTCCGGCAGCTTCCCAAATATCTTTAGGCTTCCCACACCCCACCAGCACCACAACTGCGATTGTTGTGATTAGTATGTGTTTCATTTCCCTTCAGCTTTCAATTCTTCACCCGTCTCTTTTTTAAAAGCCGGGTGGTTGCGGTTGCCGCCGCTGAGGATGTAGGCGAGGAGATCCATCACCTCGTCTTTTTGCATCAAATTCAACAGTCCAGGCGGCATTGGTGAGACCTTGGAGGGTTCGATGCTCTCGACCTGGGTGCGGTTGATGTTCGCCTGTTGGTTGGGATCGAACATGTCGGTGTTCACGCTTACGCGGTCGCCGTTGAGGTTCACCACCACGCCGGTCACCGTGTCGCCGTTTTTCATTTTTACAATCACGGGTACGAATTGCTCGTTGATCTCCTTGCTGGGGTTGATTACCTGATCCAGTAAATCGCGCGGTGAATAGCGGCCACCGGCACCGGTCAGGTCGGGCCCGGTCATCCCACCCTCGTTGGCAAACCGGTGACAGGCAAAGCAGCCGCCTGCGGCAAACATCTTTCGGCCACGATCGAAGTCCCTGTTTTTCAAGCCCGTTGTCGCCGCCTGACTCAACTCCTCGAGTTCCCACTGCTTCACGTACTTCCTGCCGATCATCGCCGCGGCCATGATCTCGAAAGGAGATTTGACGACAGGCTTCTTTGCGAGCAAATCCTTCAACTCCATTTTTTCAGCAGCACTCAGGCTGGCAACGGCGTCTCTGCGGATGAACTCGATGAATTTGCTGAAACTCCTGCCGCCGCGGTAGTTGGCCGCTTTCAAAAACCAATTGAGATACGCCATGCGCAGCTCCGTGGTCCAGCCGGCCTTCAGCATCCTTAGCGAGCGGGCGTATTCAATCTGCTCCTCCTGCGTGGCTGCTTCCTGCAACAGCCGGATACCCTTGGCCGCGGTCGTGGTCGCCTGCAGATGGGCAAGCGTTTCGCAGAGCAACCAGTTTTGCTCGAAGGCGGGCGCGGGGAATTGCGGCTCCAGTTGAGCGATAATCTTTTTGACCGCGCGCGTGTTCGGATCGCCGAAGCGCACGAGGGCGATTTGATAAGCCCGCACCAACGTGAGTTTGCCAGTGTGATCCAGCTTGTCCCACTTCACTTCGGCCAACAATTTGTAAACGGTGGCGGCCAATTGTTTGTCCACAAGCGCGTCGGGTTTGCCATTGGCCGGATCGGCTGCGGCCACTTTGCACAGGCCGAGCAACGCCGTTACTCGTTGGTTGTGATTCTTTTCATTCAGCGCACGGTCTTTCCATTGCGCCAATGGCTGATGCTGCACCGCAGTGAGAGCAGCCCAGCGAACGAAACGATCCGGATGATCCAAGTGCGGCCAGGCTGCGTTTAAGGCGTCCGAATGCTGTCTGCCATGGAATTGCTCTAACCGATGCCGAAGTCGGGTGAGTTCATTGACGTTTGGCTTGTGCTTCACGAGCGCAGTGGACTCCTTGCCGACATACGTCACACGATAAACTCCAGACTGAACCCGCCGACCGCCGATTGCGAAGTACATTGCCCCATCCGCGGGATGTATTATCGCGTCGGTCACCGGCAACGGGCTACCGGTGATGAATGTCTCCTTGGTGGCCGTGTACGTGGATCCTTCCGGCTCCATGTGCACGGCGTGGATTTTGCCCCAACTCCAGTCCAGAATAAAAAAAGCGTCCTGATATTTGGCGGGAAACTTTGCGCCGTAACCGAATGTCACTCCCGTGGGTGAGCCGGGGCCGATGTTGATCACCGGCGGCAGTGTATCCGGGTAAAACTCAGGCCGCTTGCCGGTGCCGTTGCGCCAGCCCCACATCGATCCGCTGGTCACGTGGCAGATGCGCGTGGGCCGGTACCATGAGGTGTTGAAGTCGTACTCCATGTCTGCATCGTAGGTGAAGAGCTCGCCATCGCGGTTGAAGGCGCCATCAAAAATATTCCGGTAACCAGAGGAAACGATCTCCCAGTGTTTCCCGTCGGGCGAGATGTTGTAAATGATGCCACCCGGCGCCAGTCGGTCGCGGTTATGACCACGTCCATCAGGCATGCGCGGCAACAGATGATCTTCGCCCCAGTGCAACGGTATCCGCGAGGCATCGGACTTGGCGGGTGTGGTGTTGTTGCCGGTGATCAGGTAAATGGATTTTTTATCCGGTGCGAGCAACACTGCGTGGATGCCGTGATCGCCGCGGGTGGTCATGCCTCGCAGCTTCTCCACCTTGTCCAGCCGGTCGTCGCCATCCGAATCCGTCACACGATAGAGGCCGCTCTCCATCTTGCGCTCGTAATCGTTCACCCCCACGTACAACGCGCCAAAAGCCCAGAGCAGACCGTTTGCCGCACGGATTTTGGCCGGGACTTTTTCGATATCTCTGGCCTTCAGCGGCTGTCCGGCTGCTGGTGCCCAGAAACGGTACAAGCCGCCGAACTGATCGCTGACAATGATGCGCCCCTTGTTGTCAGTGCAGAGGTTTACCCATGAGCCCTGCTGCGGCTTGGGCACCGAATAGAGCAGTTCCACATTGAAGCCTTCAGGTGCCTTGATGTTTCGAACCGGCGTTGCGGAGTTCGCCACGGATTGAGCTTGAGCCGAAATACCCAGCGACAAACAAATAACAGTCAGAGTACGAGATATTGTACGCCGCGAAAACACACGCTGCAGGCACTCAAAGCCAATGGATAAGGGCGTGTACCCTAAGCAATAAATAGTCACGTTTATAACTCTGGTAGTAAGATAGTCGTGGATCATCATATTAAATCATACTAACACCCCACCAGAAGCACGGCTGCGATTGTTGTGAGTAGGAGGTGTTTCATTTGCCTTCAGCTTTCAATTCTTCACCCGTCTTGCCGCCGTGTTTGCGGAGGAGGGAGGCGCGGCGGCGGTATTCATCGAGCATGGCGACGGTAGCCGTGGCGCCGCAACGGGTGCCGCCCAGGTCGCGCACCTTGATGAGTCCGTCGAGGTCGCGCACACCGCCGGCGGCTTTGACCTGTACTTTTTCGGAACAGCTGGAGCGCATCAGTTTCATGTCCGCCTCGGTGGCGCCTTGGTAGCTGTACTTGCCATCGGGTTGTTTCACGAAGCCGAAGCCGGAACTGGTCTTCACCCAGTTTACGCCAGCGCGTTCGCTGAGTTCACAGAGTTTCCGCTTGAACGCTTCGCTGTCGAGGCCCGCGCCGCCCTCAGTGAGGTAGTCGTTCTCAAAAATCACCTTCACCTTTGTTCCGTGGCTGTGGGCCTCGTCGCACACGGCCTTAATGTCGGTCTCAACGTAGGCCCAGTCACCGGAGAGCGCCTTGCCGATGTTGATGACCATATCGATCTCAACCGCGCCGTCCCTGCAGGCCAGCTCGGTTTCGTAGCGTTTGGATTCGGTGCAGGAATTCCCGTGCGGAAACCCAATCACGCAGCCAACGTAAACTCCGGTGCCCCGCAGCAGTTCAACGGCGCGTTTCACGGCGTAGGGCTTGATGCACACCGAGGCCACCCCGTATTCCGCCGCCAGACGGCAGCCTTCCTCCAGATCCGAATCCGTCATGGTGGGATGGAGCAGGGAGTGGTCGATCATCTTGGCGAGTTCTACGTAGGTGTATTTCATAGTGACAAAATACTATAGGTTTTTATAACCACCCTTGAAGGCGAGAGCCAACCCGCCATAGAGGCCGGCTTCGTCGCCCAGCGCGGAGCATTTCACGCGCACATCGGTGGCGGGAAACATGCCCACGCGACGGTGGATGATTTCCTGCACCGGGCGGGCCAGGCGTTCGCCGAGGGAGGAGACGCCGCCACCGAGCACAATCAGCTCCGGATGAAAGATGGTGACCACGTTGGCCGCCGCAATGCCCAGCCACTCGGCGGCGCGTTGCAGCACGCCGTCAATGGCCGCTTCGCCGTCCGCCGCCGCGGTCGCCATGGTGGCGGGGGAAACGCGCGTGAGATCACCCTCCACTAAGGCTTGCAGCTTGGGAGCGTTGCCGCTGAGCATGAGTCGGATGCCCTCGGCCGTGAGCGCCGGACCACTGACCAACGCCTCGAGGCAGCCGTGGTTGCCACAGCCGCACAGGGGTCCATCGGGGACAAGAGTCTGGTGGCCGATCTCGCTGGCGGCGCCGTCGGGTCCCAGCCGGAGATGGCCATCCAGCACCACGCCTCCGCCCACGCCGGTGCCAAGGCCGAAGTAGGCCATGGATGTCACCTCACGCCCGTGGCCGAAGATCTGCTCGCCGAGCGTCGCGCAGCGGGCGTCGTTCAGGAGATATACCGGACAATCCACGCGCGCTTCGAGTGTTTTGCACACGGGCACACCAGGCCATTGGCCTGGAAAATTGGGCAGGAACTTGGTGAGGCCGTTTTCCATGTCCACGAGGCCGGGCATACCGAGGCCCAAAGCGGCGGGTGCCATGCAGACTTCGTCGGCCATTTGCCTGACCAACTCCGCGATGCGCTCAAGCACGCCCTCGGGCCCTTCGTGAGATTGCGTGGGGATCTTGCCGCGCGCGGCGATCTGGCCGGTGCGGTCGGCTATAAAGCCGTGGATGTTCGTGCCACCCAAGTCAATACTGGCAAAGTGCCCGCTCATGCGTCGGCGAAGTAGGGGCGGAGCACATTGCCGGAGACGACGAGGGCTTCCTGCCGGTCGTGGAGGGTTTTACCAAAGGTGTCGTCCTCCACCTCGATGCACACGGGGCCACGGTAGCGGGTTTCCATCAGTTTGCTGAGAAAGACGCCCCAGTCCATTTCGCCGTGGCCGGGGATGCGCGGCTGGTGCCATTCCAACGGGTGGGCAAACACGCCGACGTCATCGAGGCGGTCGCGCCGAATCTTCACGTCCTTTGCGTGAAAATGGAAAATCTTGTCCTGAAACTCCTGCAATGGGCTGGCCGGATCCATTTGCTGCAGCACGAAGTGCGAGGGATCGTAGTTGAGCCCGAAGTGGTCGCTGTCTAGATCATTGAAGGCACGCCGCCAGATGACGGGAGTGGTGAAGAGGTTTTTGCCGCCAGGCCATTCGTCGCCAGTGAAGTACATCGGGCAGTTTTCAATGCCGATGCGCACACCGTGATCCTCTGCAAAGGCGATCAGCGGCCGCCATGTCTTCAGGAAGCGCGGCCAGTTTGCGTCCACGCTTTGCTTCCAGTCGCGCCCGGCAAAGGTGTTCACCGTGTCCAGCTCCAGCAGGGCTGCGGCCTTGATGACTTTTTTCAAATGGGCCACGGCCGCCTGCGCCGACTTACGATCTGGGTCCAGCGGGTTGGGGTAATAGCCGAGGGCGGACAGGCTCACGTTATGCTCGGCGCACAGGGCCTGAACTTCCTCGGCCTTGGCGGCTGTGAAGCGGTCCACTTCCACGTGGGTGATACCAGCATACTTGCGCGCGGCCTTGCCGCGCGGCCAACACATGGCCTCCACGCAGGCAAAGCGGTGTTCGCGGGCAAAGGCCAGCACCCCGGCCAAGGAGAGTTCGGGGACAATAGCGGAGACAAAACCGAGTTGCATGACTAAAGGAGCAAACCTATGATAGCTGAACTGGAAATCAAGGAGTTCCTCATTGCTTCCTGATACAATACAGTCGTCGGGAAGTTCGAATCAGAAGTCGATCCCCCGCGATGGCCGGAGTCGCCAGGCACATGTCGTCGTCGGCCAGGCGGTTGGTGTGGAGTTGACCAAAGGCATCGCCTTCCTTGAAGAGCGAAGTCGCTCCATCCTCGTTCAGACAAAAGATTTTGCCGTTGTATGCCCAGGGAGAGGAGGTGAACGCGTGTCTCCCGGAAATCCGCTCGCGATCGTAGATTATTTTACCCGACTTCGGATCGAGGGCGGACAACATCCCGCGATCCAGAAGCACGTAAAGCCGGTCATGATAGAGCAGAGTGCTGGGATTGTAGGGCGCCGCCTTCCATTGGCACCACGCGACGTATTTGCTGGAGGTTTGTCCGCGCTCCAGGGTGATATCCCCACTGGCTCCAGGACGAATGGCATAAATGGGTTTCAACGGGCTGCTCACAAAGCCGGAGGTGATATACAGCAGATCCCCATCTGCGTAGGGCATGGCGATCGTAAGCCGGGACATGCCCTCTTTGTAGGACCACAGCAACTTGCCGGACAGATCGTAGGAACGTGTCATGTCGGAACCGGGCGTGATGATTTCTGTCCGCTGGCTGTTCTCCCAGACGTAGGGGGTGGCCCAGTTGCTTTTTTCATCGCGTTCAACCTTCCACGCTTCCTTTCCGGTTCGCTTGTCCAGCGCCAGCAGCCAGGAATCCTCCTCGTTGTCATTGACGAGGTAGAGGCGTTCCTCGTGCAGTACGGGCGAGGCGGCCGTCCCCCAGCCATGACTGGTCTCACGAGGGCGGAAGCGCTTTTCCCAAACCAACGCTCCATCCATGGTAAAAACAAACAGCCCCAGATTGCCGAAATAGAAATAAACGCGTTCCCCATCCGTCACCGGGGTTTCTGAGGCGAAGCTGTTTTTCGAGTGAATCGCGCTCTCGGGAGTCTTTTCGTGAACCTTGTGGCCCCACACACGTTTGCCGGATTTGAGATCATGGCAATACACCCACCATTCATGCACGGTTCCGGGGACGGGCCGGTTGCCTCTCGCGTAGATCCCTTTCTGGGGAGTCTCCGATCCCTCCTGGTTGATCACCGTGGTGACAAACACCATGTCGCTCCATACGATCGGCGAGGACCAACCCCGCCCCTTCAAGTCCACCTTCCATTCCACGTTTTCAGTCGCGGACCATTTTTCCGGAAGTTCTGAATGCTCCGCCACTCCGCGTGAATCAGCCCCGCGAAAAGACGGCCAATGGGGAGAGCCGGCTGCCTGGCGCGGGACATCACCCGCATGCGAAGTCACAAGGGAGCCTGCGAGCAGTCCTACGGCAATCGACACGGAAAACGCGCGAACGAGCGGGTTTCTTTTCATGAGCATCATATTTCTTTCTGAGAACGGGTGGGGGGTGAGTCTGCAATCCGATGATTCAGGATATCAACTCAGGAATCACTTTCCCGCCAAACTGAGACAGCTGCTTGAAGCGGCCACCGCTGAAGCAGGTCAAACGTTTGTCATCAAGTCCGAGCAGGTGGAGTAGGGATACATGAATATCGCGAATGGGATGCACAATATCGACTGCTTCCATCCGGGTCTCGTCGGTAGCTCCAACCGTGGTGCCTGCGGCCACACCGCCGCCGGCAAACCACATGGTCATGGCTTTGGCGTTGAGATCGTGAACGGGCACCGGCTTGTCGGGGTCTTTAAGATTCGGATCAGCAAAGCCGGTTGTGGCCAACAGCATGGCTGCGATTGCTATGACCAGTAAGTGTTTCATAGACGCAAGAAAGTCTCAACAGTCTAGCTGATGATTCAAGAGCTAAATGCTGTCACTAGAGGCGCCTACTTAACCCCACTGCTTCGCGGGAGAACACTCCTGTGCCTGCACGTGTGACTCGCGTGCGCGATGTGATCAGCACCAGCCTGGTTAGTCAGCTTACATCAGGCGGTGTTGAGTATTTTGTGTACTGAGGATGGGGGTATCTGCAGTTTTCTGGCTATGGCTCTGACGCCCAGGCCGTTCTTCTTTTCGCCCAGCACAGCCCCGGTCTTTTTGTGCAACGACCTGGGGCGGCCCAGCTTTACGCCTCTCTGCTTTGCTGCCTTTAACCCGGCGTTGACCCGTTCACGGATGATGCCCCGTTCAAACTCAGCCACAGCCATCAGAACGTTCAGTTGCAGTTTGCCGGCTGGATTGGTGTTGCTGGTGTCGATGCCTTGGCTGGTCACGATCAGTGCCACGCCGTGGTTATTCATCTCCTCCAGGATCAGTGCCATCTGGGTCAGTGATCGTCCCAGGCGATCCAGTTTCGAAACCACAACTGTTTTGAGTCGCCCATGGCGTATGTCTTGAAGCATTTGATCCAGCCCGGGGCGGGTGGCCTTGCCGCCGGAACATTTGTCCTTGTAGAGCTTGAAGTCCTCCCAGCCTCTACGGGAGCAATACTCCATAACCTCAATGCGCTGACTGGCCGTGGACTGGCGGGTGGTGGAGCATCTGATATAGACAGCAATGTTCACGGAAACTATTGTTTTATGAACACGCGCATCAGGCCAGAAAAAAGCGAGTTTTGCTGTGGTTTTTGTTTGTCATATTTGGGGATGTTTTGTGAACACCAACCAGCGGATGGGGTGGGGAGACCCCCAGAGAGGCGGGGGCAACATCAACACCCCACCACCCATCGTTGGTCTTGCGCAGGCGGGGTTTTCTTGCGCCCAACCAAGCAATGGTTTATTGAACTGCCTGCATCGCCTTTTTGTTGTGATTAAGCGATGCAGTCTGAAGTAGAACCCCGTCGGCTTCGGTTGGCGGGGTTTTTCTTTGAACACATGGCCAATCATACTGTCTCTGACTACAGCGTTCATTTTTTCATAGTTGGTTTCCCCGTCAGCTTCGGCTGGCGGGGTTTTTCTATTGAGCATTGCCACGGGTCGTGGTGTGGCTCCAATCACTTCTCAGCCCAACTATCGCAGATACCGCTTCCATCTCAAAGCGCACCCCGGGGAACATCGTTTGCATGGCAGCGAGCATCGCCGTTTCCAAAAGCGCCTTGACCTCCTCGGCGGTATCACTTGTACACTCCACAATCAGCTCATCGTGTACGGTGGACACAATCGATGCGGCCGGGGGCAGCTTGTCCGCTAGATCGACCATCGCTTGCTTGAGTGCATCTGCAGAGCCGCCTTGCACTGGGTGTTTAAAAGAGCAGCGAAACGGGGCCGCTCAGCCTCTTCTCCTTCCGGTAGCCTTTTTCTTTTCCTACCCAAGGCTGTGCGGACGCTCTGAGAGCGCCTTCTGTGGCCAAGCTACAGCATGACCTGCAGGAAATGATCAAGGCGCAGGATCGCCCACCACCCCGGCCGGCGGTCAATAAGCCCCTCCAAGGATATCAGCCTCCGGGGAGTGGGGGTGGGTCATATTAACAACCTGCGGATGGGTTGGCTTGGAATGCTTGCGGGAGGGAGTGGCCGGTGGGTGTTAGAGCAGATGGCAGGGTGGTCCGGTTGACGCCTGACAAGCGCAAGTAGTCCCGCAATAAATTTTCGTATCATCGTCGTCAGCACCTTATCATTCATTTGTTTTTCTTGCCTGATTTCGATTTGTTGCCTTTCCCGCCTTCCATCTGAACCGGGATCTCCTGAAACTCGCCGATCATTTCATAACCGGAGCCGTCGGGGTAATCCTTTCCTTCGTAGCTTTTCTTGAAAGAGATCAGGTAATCCATGGCCTCTTTCCGCAGTTTTTCCACAAGCTCGGGATTCTTCCCGACCAGATCGTTCTTCTCCGAACGGTCGGCGACAAGGTCGAAAAGTTGATCGCCCTGCCCGTCTTCCCGCAAATTGGTGATGAATTTGTACTTGCCGTGAATGAGCGCCATTTGAGACGATTCGCTCATGCGCTTGCGATCGCTGTTGAAACGAAAGGGGATGCTCTTCTTACGGGCATCGATTTTCCATTTTATCATCGGCAATAGGACTTTCGCCTTCCAAAGGTCTTGAATCCGGCATCTTCACCCCGACGATTTCGAAGATGGTGGGGAGGTAGTCCATGGTGACGCATATTCTCTCGGACACCGTTCCCGCCTTGACCAGCTTGGGCCAACTTCCTGTGGCCGGTCAGTTTGGCCTTGGCGCGGCGCAGTTCCTCATCAGTCAACCCCTCCTTGGCCAAGCGCTTGGCCTGGTTGAGCAACTCTTCCTCCACTTGGGCGGCCGGCTCGGCGGCGGTTCCGGCGAACTGTTTCTTCCAGAAATTGATGTGCCCCGATTCGGTGTTGAGCGTTCTATGCGTTTTACGACCTAGCGCGTATTCTCGGTCGATGTATTCCTGCGCGTAGTCGTCAAACTTCGGCTTCCTGACCATGGCCGGGAGTTGGTCGTCGTTGCGATCAATGACCATCCGTCGCATCTCGTCGGTCGCGGCCGCCACAGCCGCCCCGTCCAGCTTGACACGTCGCACTTTTCGAATACCGTCCTCGTTCGGGAGTGAGAGCTGAGCGTAGAACGCGCCACCACGTTTCCAGAGGCCGCGAATTCTTCGCTTGCGCCCATCGTATACTTTTTGATATTTAACCGGTTCGCGCGTCGACTGTGCGTCGATGCGGAGAGTGTTTTTGTTGCTGTCGGTTTCAGTAAGTTTCATCCTGTAACAGTAGCATAAAAAGTAGCACATCGGGTTATTTCAAGGAACACCAGAGTTCAAATAACCCCCGTTTTATTAAGTTATTTCTGGTAGCCAGTGTGGCGGAATTGGTAGACGCGGCGGATTCAAAATCCGCTTCTTTCACGAGAGTGTGGGTTCGAGTCCCTCCACTGGTACCACTTTGAGTCCCCTGATTTTTTTGGCAGAACTTCTTTGTGACTTTGGCCTTGGTTGTGTGCCAAGAGTTGTTGTAGCCTTCCCGCCGCATTATGGGCCCGCTTCCCAAACCCGAAATTATCATCACGCACGACGGCGACCTGGACGGGTTGCTCTCAGGCATGCTGCTTCAGAAACTTTCCGCCACGTTGTACGGGGAGGAGGTTCGACTGCTCGCCTACCAGACTCATGCCTGGCACAGCCGTTGCCTGCGCGAAAGCGCGGCGTGGGTGAGCGACCTCACGTTTGAGGAGCGGATGGATCGCATCAACTGGGTGGTGGTGGATCATCACATCACCACGGCAAAACCAACCAAGGCGCGCCTGGTGCATGACCAGGGCAAGAGCGCCTGTCTACTGGCGTACGAGTTGTGCAGGGAACACGGGCTTGAGTCGGAGACGCTGGACCGGCTGGTGCACCTCGCGAATGTCGGCGACTTGTTTCTGCAGGATGACCCGGATTTCGAGTTGGCCAACGACCACGGCACGCTGGTGAAGACTTACGGGTTTTGGAATATCTATTCGCTCGTGAATGGCGATCCGGAAAAGCTGCTGGAGCATCCGCTGCTGCAGGTGATGCGGGTCAAGCGCGAGGTGGAGGATCCGATGGGGCTGAACTGGAGCCGACAAAACATCCAGCAAATTTCCCCGACGGTTGGCTTGGTCAAGACGGTGGTGGGCAACTCGAACGTGATTCTGCATCGCTTGTTGGTTGAGCCAAACATGTCTCACCGAGTGTTGTTGACGCTCAACCGAATCGGCGGCAACCAGTTCATGGTAAGCTTGCGCAGCTCAGATGGAGAGGCGTTGCCGGTGGCCAAGCAGTTGCAGGGAGGTGGGCATCCCAATGCCGCCGGGGCTGCCCTGCCCAAGAGCGTTCAGCGCGCGGCCGATGCCGTAGAGTACTTGAAGAAGGCATTGAGCCCCATCGATCAGCCGGCCGACTTGGCCAAGAATAACATCGAGTCGCTTTTCGATAACGCAGAGGTTTGATCCGCTCCGTTACGACTGCAGGTTTCTTTATTTTTTGGTTGATGCCCGGCTTTGGCTGTGGCTAGTATTCCCGCTTTGAGTTCGTGCTTGGGCATCTCGCCCACCAAGGAGATGAACGTCAATACCAGTATCTGGGACAAGCTGACCCATGTGGCTGCATTGTTGTCGGTGATTGCGGCTTTGGTCTGGGTGGGCGTTCTTTACTTCCCGCTTATGCACCAAAACGAGGTGATGCGCCAGCAGATCGTCCGGTTGGACAAGCAAATCCAACAGGAGGAAGTCGCCAGCCGCCGACTTCGACTCGAGATAGATTCCCTCAAGACCGACCCCAAGACCGTCGAGCGGCTGGCCCGCGAACAGCTTGGTCTGGCCCGGCCGGACGAGACCGTGGTTCGCTTCGGACTTCCCGGCGAGTGATCCCCCGGCCACCCGCTTGTTCTTCTTGAATCCTTCCTGCTGAAACCCAAGACTGTCGCAACGTGAAATATCGGCGGTTCGGCAAAACGGAGCTTCAGGTTCCGGTCTTCTCCTGCGGGGGAATGCGCTACCAGCATAAGTGGAACGACATCGACCCCAGCGAGGTGCCGGCCGACGGTCAGGCGAACTTGGAGGCAACGATTCGCCGCGCGCTCGAGTTGGGCATCAACCACATCGAGACCGCACGCGGCTACGGCTCGTCCGAGATGCAGCTTGGCTTCGTGCTGCCGAAACTGCCGCGCGACGGGATAATCGTCCAAACCAAGGTCGCGCCGTTCGCCACGCAGAAGGAGTTTCTCGACACCTTCGACAAGTCGATGAGCCACCTGCAACTCGACCACGTTGACCTGCTGTCACTGCACGGCGTCAACAACGCGCAGTTCCTCGACTGGTCGCTGCGCAAGGGCGGCTGCGTGGAGGCGGTTTACAAGCTCATCGACGAGGGCCGTGTACGGCACATCGGGTTTTCGACGCACGCACCGCCGCACATCATCCGGCAGGCGATCGAGAGCGACGCATTCGAGTACGTGAACCTGCACTGGTACTTTGTCAACGACCTGAATTGGTCGTGCGTCGAGGCGGCCGCCCGGCGTGACATGGGCGTGTTCATCATCAGCCCCAACGACAAGGGCGGTAAACTGTACGCGCCGCCGCCCAAGCTGGTCGGTCTCTGCCAGCCGCTCTCGCCGATGCAGTTCAACGCGTTGTACTGCCTGAACCGCCCGCAGGTGCACACGCTCAGTTGCGGCGCGGCCAAGCCAAGTGACTTCGACGAACACATCGCCGCGCTCGAACATTACGACCGCATTGCCGAAACTATCGTGCCGATCGAGACCCGGCTTCGCGACGCAATGGCCAGCACGCTTGGCCAGGACTGGTGCGATCGCTGGCACGAAAACCTCCCCGAATACCTCGACGTGCCGGGACAAATCAACGTGCTCGAAATCATCCGCCTGTGGACTTACGCCAAATCGCTCGACATGGTCGATTGGGGCAAAATGCGCTACAACCTCCTTGGCCAAGCCGACCACTGGTTCCCCGGCGAAACCATGGCCAAAGCCGCCGAGCACGACCTCGCCGCCGCCCTGGCCAAGAGCCCGTTCGCCGACCGCCTCCCCGGTATCCTCGCCGAAGCCCACGAGATGCTCCTCGACACCTCAGCCAAGCGCCTGAGCGAGTCGGATTGATTTTCCCTTGATCGCCGCTTACGCTTTCCTCACTCATGATCGGGTGGCAAAACAGGCTTGGCTTCGCGCTGATAATTTTCGGCGTGCCGCTTGGCCAAGCGGCGGATGATGCCGCTGGTCACTGGGCGTTTCAGCCGATTGGCAATCCCGCCATTCCGTCCGTGCAGGATCGCGCTTGGCCAAGCTCGCCGGTCGATCACTTCATCCTTCGCAAACTCGAAGCCAACAAGCTTACGCCCTCGCCCTGGGCCGATGCACGGACGCTGCTTCGCCGCGCATCCCTCGACCTCACCGGCCTGCCGCCGACGCACGACGAGGTGATGTCGTTCGAGGCGGAAGCCGCCACCGACTTGCCGGGCGCGCTGGCGCGTCGAGTTGAGCGTCTGCTTGCATCGCCCGCGTACGGCGAGCGCTGGGGGCGTCACTGGCTCGACGTCGCCCGCTACGCCGACGCCAAAGGCTACGTCGATGCCGGCGAACCGAAGTACCCTTTCGCCTACACTTACCGCGACTACGTCGTCCGCGCCTTCAACGAAGACTTGCCGTTTGATCAATTCATCGTCGAGCAACTCGCCGCTGATTTGCTCGACACGAATGACCCCCAACCGTTGGCCGCGCTTGGCTTTTTGACGGTCGGTTCGCGCTACAATTTTTTCGCGCACGAAATCATCGACGACCGCATCGACGTTGTCACCCGCGGGCTCCTTGGCCTCACGGCGGGGTGCGCCCGATGTCACGACCACAAATTCGATCCAATTCCGACCGAGGACTACTACTCGCTGTACGGCATCTTCGCCAGTTCGCGAGAACCCACCCCCGATCAATGGCCAAGGCTTACCGGCAAGGCTGACGGTGAGGATGCCGAATTCCAAACCAAGCTCAAAGAGACGGCCGACAAATATCGCGCACTCCGCGCCAAGTTGCACAAACAAATCCAGCACGAACTCCGCGCATGGTCGGGTGACTACCTGCGATACATCGTTCAATCGTCACTGACCCACCGGACAGAGTCACAACCGGAGATTCGCACCGAGCGCGGTCTCATCCGCGAGGTCGCCGCCTACTCGAGTGGGGGAGTGATTCGGTGGCGGAAGTTTCTCGAAGCCAAGCGGCCGGACGATCCCGTGCTCGGGCTTTGGCGGCGATTGTTCAATCTCAAGCGGGAGGAAATCCCAAGCCGCTTCACCGCCGAAATGAGTGATTGGAAATCCAGCGGCAAAGCAAACCCTCTCGTGCTCGCCGCGTTCAAAACCAAGACGATCAAGTCGATGGCCGACGTCGCCGATGTTTACGGCAGATTGCTCGAGGGCATCGAAACCGATTGGCAAACCAGGTGGAAGGAATCCCCGGAAGCAGCCGGCTTTGCTGATGCAAACCGTGAGCAACTACGGCAGGTGCTTTATGCCGCGGAGTCACCGGCGACGATGACTGTGGACGAGTCGGAAGATCTGTACACGCTCGACGAAAGTACTGAGGTGCGAAAACATTTTGCCGAGATCGAGCGCGTGTTTCTCGGTGCCGGAGATGCGGCGGCTCCGCGCCCGATGGTTATGGAGGACCGGGCAAGACCGGCGGTTCAGCGCGTGTTTCTTCGAGGAGATTCGCAGCGGCTTGGCCAAGTCGCAACACACCATGTGCCAGCCGTTTACACCGGTGCTCAAGCGCGAAAAATAAACGGCGGGAGCGGCCGTTTGGCCTTGGCCAAGGCGATCGCGAATCCCGGCAATCCGTTGACGGCGAGAGTCATCGTGAATCGGGTTTGGGCTTGGCACTTTGGCCGGGGCTTGGTCGCCACGCCGAGCGACTTCGGCGTGCGCAGCGCCGAGCCTAGCCATCCGGGGTTGCTCGATTTTCTGGCGACTTGGTTTGTGCAAAACAACTGGTCACTCAAAAAACTGAACCGGCTGATTGTGCTTTCGAGCACTTGGCAGCAAGCGAGCATCGATCGGCCAACGCATCGTGCAGCTGATCCGTTAAACCGGTTGTTGTGGCGCATGAATCGCCGCCGGCTGGGGTTCGAGGCGATGCGCGACTCGATGCTCTCCGTCGCCGGCCAACTGGAGCGTCGCACCGGAGGGCGGCCGACCGAGCAGCGCCCCGATGATTCCACCAACCGGCGACGCACGATGTACTCATTTGTCGATCGCGAAAAGTTGCCAGACCTGTTCCGCGTATTCGATTTTCCGTGCCCGGATATTTCCGCACCGAGCCGTTCCCAAACCACTGTGCCGCAGCAGTCGCTGTTTCTGTTGAACAGCCCGTTCGTCATCGCCCAAGCGGAGGCGGCGGCGCAGGGCTTGGGCCAAGACAGCGGCGGGGCGGAGCAGGGCATTCGTCAACTGTATCGGCAAGTGCTTGGCCGTGAACCTGCAATCGATGAATTAGCCTTGGCCAAGCGCTATGTGGTTGATCGCAGTCAATTAAAGGTGTCTTCTTCCGGCAAGTCGTCAGCGCCAAATCCGTGGGCTGAACTGGCACAGGCATTGTTGCTATCGAACGAGTTTTTGTTTGTGGATTGATGAGATGAATTTGCCGTACCCCAACCGAGCCGGCTTGGCCAATCGCCGGGATTTTCTTGCGCGATCGGGGATGGGGTTTGCGTTGCTTGGCTTGAACAGTGTACTCGCCGATGCGGGGCATCAGCGCCGTGTGTCGGTTGATCCGCTGGCGCCGCGCGGCCCGCATTTTGCGCCTCGAGCCAAACGCATTATCCATATTTTCCTCAATGGCGGCTTGTCTCATGTGGACAGTTTTGATCCCAAGCCGCTTCTGGCCAAGTACGATGGCAAGCCGCTGCCGACGCCCAACCTGGTGACCGAACGGTTGACCGGAGCTGCGTTTGCCTCGCCGTTTAAATTTACGAACCACGGGCAAAGCGGCATCCCGATCAGCGACATGTTTCCGCATCTTGGCCAGCACGCGGATGATTTGTGCGTGGTGCGCTCGATGAAGTGTGACGTGCCGAATCACGAGCCGTCGCTCATGTTGATGAACAGTGGGGACAACACGCTGGTTCGCCCCAGCATGGGTTCGTGGCTGACGTATGGGCTGGGCAGTGAGAATCGTAATCTGCCCGGCTTCATTGCGATGTGCCCGGGCGGGCATCCGGTGAAGGGACCGGACAATTGGCGGTCTGCCTTTTTGCCGGGCATCTACGAGGGTGTGTACGTAAACACCGAGCACACGGCGGTGGATAAACTGATCGAGAACATCCGCAACCCCCGGCTTGGCCAAGCGGAGCAGCGGCGACAACTCGATCTGTTGCAGGCGTTGAACCGGAGACACCTCGCCGAGCGCGGGCATGATCCGCAGTTGGAGTCGCGCATCCAAAGCTACGAGCAGGCGTACCGGATGCAGACGGAGGCGACGGACGCATTTGATGTCGAGCGCGAGCCGGAGTTCATCCGCGAGCGTTACGGCAAAACGACACAGGCGCGCCAGTTGCTGATGGCGCGGAGGTTGGTCGAGCGGGGGGTGCGTTTCGTGCAGGTCTGGCACGGCAAATGGCAGCCCTGGGACAACCATGACGAGATCGAGAAAAATCATCGCAAACTGGCGCAGGAATGTTCGCAGGGAATCGCCGCGCTGATCACAGACCTGAAAGAGCGCGGGTTGTTCGATGAAACGCTGATTATTTTGGGCGGCGAATTTGGCCGCACGCCGACGGTTGAACTCACCAATGCAGGCAAATCAAAGCTGGGTCGTGACCACAACTCCGCCGGCTTTTCGATGGTGCTCGCCGGTGGCGGCGTGAAGGGCGGAACGATTTACGGGGCGACGGATGAGTTCGGTTTTCGGGCCGCCGAAAACCCGGTGCACGTGCACGATTTGCACGCGACGATTTTGCATCTTATGGGGTTCGACCACGAGCGACTCACCCACCGCTTCGCCAGCCGCGACTTCCGGTTGACCGACGTCCACGGGCGGGTCGTGCACGATCTTTTGGCGTAACACGGATTAATTTTCGCCGACCAATTGCTCGAGTAGTCTGGGGCGATCGCTCGGTTTTACATCCCTGTGTTCGTGGATGATCACGGTGAATTCAAGTTGCAGCGTGCTGCCAGCTTTTACCGATAATAAACTCACACCGCCTTGTTTCATGGCGTTGCGGCCAAATTGATTGGCAACCATCAGGCCGTAATCGCGATTGTGCCACCACGGAATTCGCGGCGCGTTGCCTCTGGACACAACCGTGATGCCGGCCCAGCGTCCACTGAATTCCCCGGAGTAGTCGCACCAAATGGCTGGCTGGCCCCAGGTGTTTCTAGCGCTGAATTGACCGACACTGTTCCGGAGTTGACCGCCGTTCTTTTCGATTAACGGCGTGGCCAAGCGCACAGCCAGCCCCATCTCTTCCTGATCGCCAAAGTAGAAATCGCGGTCGGAGGAGAATTCGCAATCGTAACTCAACGTCCACGCGCCCTTGGCCAAGCGGATCGTGTGCGTGACCCGCTGGCGGCAGATCAATTCACCATCATTGGTTTCGAAGCGGTTGAGCACGGAAAATCGTCCGTCGGTTTTCCCGCCGCTTGGCTTGGTTGTGAATTGTTCGTGAACGACTCGCGCCCGGTTGCGCCAAAAGTCGGAGCCGGAAATGTCGCCAAATGCCATCCAGATACCGGGGTGCATCGAGGCATGATCGTCGGAGTCGATCCCGTCAAGAGGAGGGTTGTTGCGGGTGACCTGAGTGCCGCCGAGTGTCTTCACGTTTTTGAAATAAGGTCGAAGCGTCACCGGGTCATCATAAACATAAGTGGCGACCAAGCGGCCGCTGATTCGCACTTCAACCTGTCCCTCTTTCTCGCTGAAACGAATTCCGTCGGGATGTTCCTTTTTGTTTTCGGTTGAGTTGACTGTGGGTGTGGTTGAGTCCCTGCAAGTGACGAGGTACGCGACGAGGTCTGCGAGTTGCTGCGCATTCATCATGACGCTGTAACCTGCTGGCATGGGGGAGACGTTGATGCTTTCGCGCTTGACGATCTGTTTTTTGTCGAGCGTGACAGACTGCCCGGTGGCAAGGCCGAGTTTGAAAGTCAGTCCGCTCTCCTCCAATGCCATGCCGGCATAGGTTTTGCCGTTTCTGGTTTGGACGATGTGGGTTCGGTAACCTTCGACCAAGCGGGCGTTGGGTTCCAAGATCGATTGAAGAATCGTGGCCGCGTTGTCCCGTGCGCCGATGCCGCTCAACTCCGGGCCAAAGTTTGTGCCGTCGCCGTCGATATGGTGACAGGTGAAGCATAGCGATCCCTGTTTGCTGTAAAATATATGCCGCCCGCGGCCCGGATCCGCTTGGCCAAGGGCGGCAAGCACGTCGTCGGCTGCGACCGGTTTCGGCTGTGGGTCGGTTAGCGCTTGGTCGAAAACGACGATGTAGTTGGATTTGCCAGCATCGGTGCCGTCGGTCGAGTTGCCGCCGATGACGATGGTTTCGCCGCGCTTGAACCGTTTATGAAACAGGTCGAACGTTGTGTCGTTGGTTATGATCTGCCGCCCGGTTTTGTTGAAGCGCTCAAGCCACTTTGGCTTGACTGCATCCCCGATGCGTTTGTCGTGGGCGATGTAAACATCGACAAGGCAAAGCGCAGAGAGCCTGGCCAAGCCCTCACCCCGCGAGCCGGAATCGTCGTTGCGGGTCATCAAATAAATTGAGCCCCGCAACGACTCTGGGATCTCGGTGAATAGGTATCTGCGATCAATGTACACCTTGGCCCCTTCACTCAAACTGCCGGAGAGCATCATCGTTCGCTTGGTTGACGCCTTTTCCAACTCGACAACTTGGGCGGTGATTTCGGAGAGGCCGGTTTTTTGGAAATTGAGTTTGACGAGCGGGCCAACTCGCTCCCCATCGCGGAACATCGCAGCGAGCAACCGGACAGATTCGCTTACGGAGAAAGGTTCGCGATAAGTTTTCGAGCGGCCATTGGGTTCACTTCCATCAAGTGTGTAGCGAACCTGCGTGTGATTGATGTTGGCTTTGATGGTTATGGTTTGAGTGCCGACAAATCTGCCTCCATTCGGGGTGACTTCCAGCAGGTTGGCCATGTTCTGTTCGACTTTGCTGAGGAACAGCGCTGCGACTGTGGCGACTCCGGCGTCGGGGTCGTTGATCAGCATCTTGGCTTCCTTGGGTGTGACCTGCTGGTGGTCGAGCAGTGCCAACAGTGCGGAGCGTCTCACGCCGGCGCGTTGGTCTTTCAGCATTGGTCGAAGTTCGTTGGCGGATAAAAGATCACGCATCGCGCCCCACGCAGAATAAAATGTCAGGCGATCTTTTTCGCTGGCAACCAGTTTGACGATCTCCGGTAACAGCATCGTTGAACGAGTTTGCCAAATGGCCTGTACGGCTTCGAAACGGACTCTGGCATTGTCGTGACCAAGCGCCTGCTTGAGAGCATCGGTGATTTCGGCCTTGTTCTGCGCGTTGTTCCAGCGCTTGGCGAAGGCGCGGAGGCTTTGGATCTGTTGGTTGAGATTTTCACGGCCATTGGCCAAGCGGATGAGTTCGCGATCAATCTGAAGATTGCCGGGCAGCAGTCGGGCCAGCGTCCAAACCAGCCACGTTTCCTGGGCTCGGTTTGAGTTGGAATCGAGCCGGGCAAGAATCGCTCTTAAGGCTTTGTTGCCTCGATGGACGAGTTCGTCCTGGGCATCAACACGCCAACCGGCGATCGGGTGGCCAAGGTCATCGATCAACTCGCCGGTCGTCCATGCGTTGATTGGTTTGCTGCGCTTGGCCAAGCGCCATTGCGTTCGCCTGTCCGGCGGGTTGTCCCTGTGCCAGATGCGGAAGATGCGGCCTTCGTTGGCTTGGTTTTCGAGTTTGGGATCGCCGTTCCATTTCACGCCGTATTCGTCGCCCCACCCGAGTACCCACAACGCGCCGTCAGGGCCGATTTCGATATCCGTTGGCTTGTAGAGCGAGTTGTTTGCGTCGGCGAAAATCTCGAGCGGTTCGTCTCCCGTGACGCTGCGGAGCAGTGCGCCGTCCCAACGGTTGCGCATGACATAGGTACACTTGCGCCCCCAGTCGTTGATGAAAAACACGTTGCGATATTTTTCCGGAAATTTGTTCAGCGAGTAGTGAATGACGCCGGTACCGGAGCCGTGAAAGAACGGCCCGCTGTGCGGTGCGGTTGGCAGATGACTGGCGTCGGTCCAGTTGTAACTCCACGTGTGTCCCCAGCCGAAGTGCGCGCCATAAAACGGCATGAAAATTTTGTCGCCTTCGTTTTGGTCGTTGTCGGTGCCGATGAAATTAAAGCCATCGTCCATCGCCATGTCCCACGGATTGCGAAAACCGCGGCTGATGATTTCGAGGTTCTCCCCCATTGGATCGCAACGCAATACGCCGCCTTCGCGGCCCCAATCATCGGCCGGGTTGTGGTAGCTTTTGCGGTAGTTGGCTGCGGTGAAACGTTCTGCGGTTGGCAGGTCGGGAGAGTTTTTCGGAGACTCGACCCCCCAGAGTTCTCGGAATTGTTTGGGCGCAAGCCGGCCGGGCTGCGTGAGGCCTTTTGAGTTTCCCTTGGACATGTAGAGTTTGCCGTCGGGTCCCCAGTTGAGTCCGTGCAGCGAGTGCTCAATATTGCCGAGATCGGTGTAGATGCGGATGTATTCATCGGCGACATCGTCCCCGTCTGTATCACGCACGACGGTGAAGTCGGGTGAGTTGGCGACGTAGAGACTGCGGCCTTTCCAAGCCAGGCCGTGAATGCTGTTGAAGCCCTTGGCGAACGTCTTGGTTTCATCAGCAACACCATCGTCATCGTGGTCGATAAGAATTTTGATCGAATCACCGGGAGTGTTTTCTTTTGGGGAACGGAACTGCGGACCTTGCGCAACGAAGGCACGGCCCAGGCGGTCGAAGGCGATACAAGTCGGATTGCGGACCATCGGCTCGGAGGCGAAGAGGCTGATTTGAAAACCGTCCGGCAGGGTGGGGAACTTGGCCGGATTGGTGTCCAGATTAGTTGAATCGGCCAACGCCAATTGAGACGCAGCGATAAACACACAAAGAAAGGATCTCCTGAAATTCATTAGCGGCTTTAAACAGCCAAGAAAGAGATGGGCGGACTTTAACGAAATGGAGTCGGGCGACAAGCAATCTAAGCCAAGTCGAGCGGGCCGCCTTGGCTTAGCTTTTTGTTGCCGAACGTCTCGAGGTGGTGTCCGACGCCGTGGGCCAAGGCCAGATGCAGGCGGTTGTGGGCGGCGCCTTTCATGTTGAGTGCGCGGCCGGTTTTGAAGCCAAGTCCGCCGCCGAGCAGGACGAACGGGATATTTCCGAGGGTGTGGCTGTTGCCTTTGCCCAGTTCATTGGTCCACAAGATGGTGGTGTTGTCGAGGAGGCTGCCACTGCCGCCCGGCTCGGGGATCTCGGCCAGGCGTCCGGCCAGGTAGGCGAGTTCGCCGGCGAACCATTTGTTGATGCGTGTAAGTTTGTCGACGGCATCTTCGTTTTTGTCGGACTCGTGCGATAGACTGTGATGGCCGTCCTTGATGTTGAGCCAGTTCATCCGCGCCTGGCCGACCGACTTCGTGTATTGCAGCGTGCCGACCCGCGCGAAGTCGTTGACGAAGCTGTTCACCATCAGGTCGATCTGCATCCGGCTCAGGCGCGGGACATTGTCGTTTTGGTTGGTGATGCCGGCCTCGAACTTCGGCGGATTGCTGACCAGGGCGTTGCTGTCGACACGACCAAATTCCTGTTCCATCTGGCGGACGAACCCGGCGTGTTCCTCAAGCAGTCGCCGATCCTCGGCGCTGATTTTTTTGGAGACGCGATCGAGGTCATCCCGGACTTCATCCAAAATGCTTAACAGGCTGTCCCGGTCTCGGAGTTGGCCGTAGAGCTTCTGGTACATCTGGTACGGGTCATCCGTCGGGGCGACCGGTTGATTCGGGCCGGCGTACGACATGCGCGTCCAAGGATCGGCGCGATCCGAGACACCGACACCAAACTCCAGCGAGCCAAACCGGGTGCGGGTGGCTTCGCGGCTTTGAAAAAAGTTTTTGATCTCCTGATCGATCGAGATGCCCTTGGCCCAGCCGGCGGGTGTATCGGAGCCGCCCTGGATGTTACCCGGGAACAGCTCGATGCCGGTGAGCAAACAGCTCATGCCGCGCATGTGGCTGTCCCCGTCGCCGCGCACCCTGTTGTTAAGGCCGTTGAGGACAAGCATGCGATCCCTGAACGGGGCGAGCGGCTTCATGATTTCCTTCAGATCGAAGTCGCTGCCGGTTGCGTCCGGCCAGAAGTTTTTCGGGATGGTGCCGTTGGGGCTGAACATCACGACAAGCCGTTGCCGGCGTGGCGTGGTTGCGGCCAGACCGAGGCTCGGCAGCCCGGTGATGAATGGCAGCGCTGCTGTCGAGACCCCGATGTCCCGGATGAACTGTCTGCGATCAAGAGGGTTCATGATTCAGTTCCTTTCTATTGGCTGCGCCGGGTCGATCCCATTCAAGGCGTTGATGACAGCCGTTTCAGCCAGCAAAAACTGCACGTTAAAACCGGAAGCCGCAAAATCTCCGCGCAGCCGGTTCAAAACGGCCGAACCGTAGGCCCGAATCGGCTGCTTGGCAACCTGATTAAAGAGCATCTCTATGAATCTGTTTTGAGCAC
>Ga0208879_1001226_pt1 | contig 24486 bp, 22 predicted proteins | sample Knorr_S15_td_Bot_FD_185605 | JGI IMG/M metagenome (GOLD analysis project Ga0208879, IMG submission 185605) | Marine microbial communities from Southern Atlantic Ocean transect - Knorr_S15_td_Bottom_ad_5009_LV_A (SPAdes) (version 2) | ecosystem: Environmental > Aquatic > Marine > Oceanic | place...
GTAAGGAAAATTAGTTGATATTGAAAAAAACATTCTTATAATCTGTTAAAAATAGTTTAATATAAACCCAACCTTCAATTTAAAAAACTATTTTAGAGCTTCATTCTTATGAAGATTAAACGTTACATAACATCTATCATTTTAGGAGTATTACTACTTCCGCATTTATATGCTCAAGTAGATTTTAATAAAACACCTGATGATGATTTGGGTAATGTTGAAGACGTGTTTCAAGAACATTTCTTTGAAGCCTTAAAACAAAAGGGAATAGAGAATTACGATAGAGCTATAAAAGCACTGTTGAAATGTATTGAGTTAGACGATTCAGAATCGGTAATATATTTTGAGTTAGGCAAAAATTACGTCCAGTTAAAAAACTTCGGACTTGCAGAACAAGCTTTAAAAAAAGCAGTGTCTAAAGAACCAGAAAACGAATGGTATCTTGACGAACTTTATGGTGTATATTATGAATTAAACGACTTCGATAAAGCATTAAAAACGGTTAAACAGCTGGTAAAATTTCATCCGGATTATAAAGAAGATTTAGCATCCTTATATTTTAGAAATGAAAAATATAAAGCTGCACTTAAAGTGCTTGACGAATTAGATGCCGACTATGGTATTTCTAAATCGCGAGATTTTATAAGAAATAAAATATACAATGCGTCTGGGAAAGAAAAAAATAGAATTGAAAATTTAGAAGAGCGCGTAGAAAACGATCCAACTAACGAAGCAAATTACCTATCTCTTATTTATCGATATAGCGAAAAAGGAAACACAAAAAAAGCGTACGAAACAGCAATGAGTTTGCTCGAGAAAAACCCCAATTCGCAATTGGTACATTTAGCATTGTATAAATTTTATCTCGATGACAATGAACCAGAAAATGCCATATCTTCGATGAAGATTGTACTTAAAAGCACAAAAATTAAACCAGAAGCAAAAGCTAAAGTGTTAAACGATTTTGTGAAATTTGTTCTGAAAAATCCAAAGTACGAAGATGATTTAGTCGAAGTTACAACAGCAGTAGCATTAACCGAAGGTTGGAAATCTCATGTAGAATTGGCTCAATATTATTTAAGTAAAGGAAATAAAACGAAAGCATTAAAACATTATCAATTTGCGTACGAAAACCAAAACGAAAATTTTGATGTTATTAAGAATATATTATTGCTACAAATAGATTTAATGAAATACACCAAAGTTGTTTCCTTATGCCAAGAAACTTTAGAAACCTATCCTGCTCAACCTATTTTATATTTAGTAAATGGCGTTGCATTAAACCATTTAAACAACCCAAAAGAAGCTATCAATACCTTAGAAACAGGAATAGATTATGTAATTGATAATATTAAAATGGAAGCAGATTTTTTCAAGCAATTAAGTATAGCATACAAATTAGATAATAATATTACCAAGTCTCAGGCGTTTTCTAAAAAAGCTGAACAATTATTAAAAAAGTACTAATGAAGATATTTAAAATATTATTTCTAATTTTATTTTTCGCTGGTTGCAAATCGACTAAGATCATAATATCTTCAGGAGAACCGAATACCAGATTGTCTTCAAAGCTAATTATTAAAGAGCACCATAAACAGAAAGCCAATTTTAAAACCTTACAAGCGAGAGTAAAAGTTGAATATATTCAAGGAAATAAATCTCAAATGCATATCATTAGCTTAAGAATAGAAAAAGATAAGACCATTTGGATCAATTCTTTTTTAAATGTGATTAGAATTAAAATTACTCCAGAAAAAGTAGGCTATTATAATAAGTTGGACAATACTTTTTTTGAAGGAGACTTCTCTTTAATTAGCGATTTATTAGGCATAGAAATCGATTTTAATAAAGCTCAAAATTTGCTTCTTGGTGAAGCCTTATTCGATTTACAAAGCGAATTGTATGACGCAAACATTCACGAGTCTTCTTATTTGTTAAAGCCCAAAGAGCAGAGTACATTGTTAGAGATTTTCTTTTTATTAAATCCTAAACATTTTAAAATGGACTCCCAACAATTATCACAACCGTTAAAAAGAAGAATGCTTCAAATTGATTACGAAAATTATCAGGAAGTAAAAAACCAAGTATTGCCACGACATATTAAAATTATCGCTTTAGAAAACAATGAGGAAACTATTATTAATATGGAGTTTAAATCCGTTTATCTAAATCGAGATTTAAGATTTCCGTTTCGTATTCCTTCAGGATTTCAAGAAATCGTTATTAAATGACACAACACAATCCATCTAAATATTGTTTTTTTTTGCTATTGTTTCTAATAGTTTTAAGTATTTCCGCACAAGTGCAAAGTAAAAACAAGCAAGAATTAGAAAACAGAAGTCAAGAAATTCAACAAGAAATGAAGCTATTAAACATACTGTTATTTCAAGGTAAAAAACAGCAGAAATCTGTATTATCAAGGGTTGAAGATTTAGATTATAAAATAACTGTTAGGCAAAACTTAATTAGAATTACAAATCAGCAGACAAATTTGTTAACCCGAGAAATCAATAACAACCAAAAAAATATTACCAGTTTAAGAGATAAGTTAAAACTACTAAAAGAAGAATATGCAGCGATGGTTGTAAAATCGTATAAAAGCAAATCCGAACAAAGCAAAGTGATGTTTTTATTGTCATCAAGTAACTTTCAACAAGCCTATAAACGGCTGCAATACATTAAGCAATATGCAAACTATCAAAAAAAGCAAGGCGAAGAAATAAGAGTTAAAACCATAGCACTTCAGGAATTAAATAAAGATTTAATAATTCAAAAAAGAAACAAACAAAAACTTATTGACGAGAATAGAATAGCAAAAAACGAACTTGAAAAAGAGGTAAAGCAGCACGAAATTTTAATAAGCTCTATCAAACAGAATTTACACAAATACACTTCTCAAATTAAATCAAAACAAAAAGAGTCTGATAAAATAGACAAAGAAATTGAAAAAATCATTCGTGATGCTATTGCAAAGTCTAATAAAAAAGCAGGGAAATCGCCATCTTCAGCAACATTTGCCTTAACGGCTGAAGATAAAATTTTGGCTGCTAATTTTACTTCTAACAAAGGGAGGCTACCTTGGCCAGTAGAATACGGCGTTGTAAAAGTACGTTATGGTACACAACGTTCGCCAATTGATAGAAGCATCCCAATAAAAAGCAATGGCGTACGTATTGCGACCAATAAAGGAGAAAAAGTTAGAGCTGTTTTTGAAGGGACAGTAATGCGAATTATAACGCCTAAAAACGGAAACAATACAGTATTGATTAGGCATGGTGATTACATAACCATCTATAAAAATCTTTCAAAAATTTATGTGCAAAATGGCGATAAGGTTAAGACCAAACAACTTATTGGAGAAGTATTGACCAACAGGGCTTCAGGAGAGGCCATATTAAGTTTTAATATCTATAAAGACGGTAAATTTCAAAATCCTGCACATTGGATTTCTAAAATGAATTAAAGCAATTAATTTTAACCACACTACAACTAACAATTACAATTTTATGATGCTTTGTGGTTAAATAGGTATTAACCTATAAACAAAGCTTTCAATTCGGTTGCATCGTTGGGCTTCATTTTGCCAGCAAGCACAAGACTTAATTGTTTACGCCGTAAAGCACCTTCAAAACGCTCTATTTCTTCTTTCGTTTCTGGTTTTAAAACAGGGACTTTAACAGGATTTCCATTGTCGTCTAAAGCAACAAAAGTATAAATGGCTTCGTTAGCTTTTGTTTTTCCCCCAGATTTGCGGTTTTCTACCCAAACGTCCATATAAACTTCCATTGAGGTTGTAAAAGAGCGAGAAACTTTTGCTTCAATAGTAATTACACTTCCTAAAGGAACAGCATGATTAAAAGCGACGTGATTTATGGATGCGGTTACTACAATTCTACGCGAATGACGTTGTGCGGCAATACTAGCAGCGCGATCCATTCTGGCAAGTAATTCGCCACCAAATAAGTTGTGCAAAGGATTGGTTTCGCTAGGTAAAACCGAATCGGTAACAATAGTTATAGAGTCTCTCGGAGTTTTTGCTTTCATCATTTTAAAATTGAAAATAAAGAGTAAAGGTAAGGTGCTTTTAAAAACTTAAGACTAAAAAGTTAATTAAGTTTTTGTACTAATAACCAAGCATCATTGTTGTGTTCTTCGCGTATTTTATAAAGAGAACGTTGCGCTTCTAATCTCGTCTCGTAACTGGAATAAACAACTTGGTGTAAGCTGTATTTGTTTTTACCAATTTTTCTGGAATTGTAGCCTAAAGCCACTAGTTGTTTTAATTTTTTAGTAGAATTTTCTTCAATACGAAACGCACCAGCAACAATATGATAATTTCCACTTTGTTTAGCAACATTTAATGTTATAGTTGGTAGCGGATTATTGATAATAAAAGTAGCTTCCTGAATTTTGTTATCAAGCTGTGTATTGGCTTCTTCTTGAGCTAATTGGTTGTGTTGTTCAATTTGCCCAACATAATAATTAGAAGCCATAAAACCTCCAATGGATAAAGCAATAACTGCTACTGCAGCATATTTTAAATAAGGTCTTGCTTTTCTTTTTTCTGAAGTAATTGTTATAGGAACAACGTTTTCAATGGCTTCAACCTCTTTTTTGTAAACTTCACGAGTTATGTTAGGTGATACAAATTGCGTTAAACCAAACGAATTAGTTAAATAATTTAAGTGATATGAAGGCTCAAAAGTCAGATTCCCATCTTTATTTAAAGAAACATTACCAATATTTTTAAAACGGATTATCTCCCCTTCAAGTAAAGAAGATTTTAAAGCCTTTGTTCTTTTTGCAATTTTTTTAACAGCATCTTCATAAGGTGTTTTTTCAACATCAGCAATATAATTTGCCAAAAGCCCATCGTTGTGTTTTAATTGCTGGTTAAAAGACAACACTTTTTTTGGAGGATAAAAAGAATGAGTCCTTTCATTAATTTTTGCAGAAGTGGTTTGCGTTAAAAAAGCACCGAATTCTGGCACAATAACACATTCGTATCTGTATAATAAATCGCTTATGTAAGCCTCTAATTGCATATAAACAAAGTTAAAAATTTTTATGTACCGAAAAAAAATTGACAGAAGTATTTATTAACACTCTAAATTTTAGTTTCTTGTATGCTGTAAAACAAAGTATATATGACTGAAAATAAATTGCTTTATGCATTAGCACTTCAAAACGTTTCCAAAATCGGAGATATAACAGCCAAAAAACTGATTCAGCATTGTGGCTCTGCAGAAGCCGTTTTAAAAGAAAAGAAAAATAATTTACTTAAAATTGATGGTATTGGCAGTATTTTGATAGGTGATTTGTTTAGCAAACATCATTTAATCGAAGCCGAACAGGAATTGAAATTTATTCGCGCGAATAAGATTGTCTGTCATTATTTTACAGATGAAGCCTATCCTGAAAAATTGAAACATTGTGTTGATGGCCCGATAATATTGTTTCAATCTGGAAATATTAATCTTAAACAGCAACGCATCATAAGTATTGTTTGGAACCCGAAAAATAACAACCCATGGCATTGCTGTTTGTGAAAGCTTGGTTGAAGCCTTAACTCCTTTCAATCCTGTAATAGTTTCTGGTTTAGCTTATGGTACAGATATTACTGCACAAAAAGCAGCGTTGAAACATAATTTACAAAATATAGGCTGTTTGGCACATGGATTAAATCAAATCTACCCTAAAGTTCATAAGAAGTATGTGGTAGATATTGAACGACATGGCGGGTTTTTTACAGATTTTTGGAGTACAGATGATTTTGATAGAAATAACTTTTTAAAACGAAATAGAATTATTGCTGGATTAAGCGAAGCGACTATAGTTATTGAATCTGCCGAGAAAGGCGGAAGTCTTGTTACTGCTGATATTGCAAACTCGTATAATCGTGAAGTATTTGCAGTGCCAGGACGTATTACAGACTCGCAAAGTGTAGGTTGTAATAATCTAATAAAACATCAAAGAGCACATGTATTATCTAAAGCTGCAGATGTACCATATATTTTAAATTGGCTTATTGAAAACGGAAAAATGCCAATTCAGAAAAAATTATTTGTAGAACTTGACTCTGACGAAAAAGTAATTTATAATTTTTTAAAAGATAATGGTAAAGAGCTTTTAGACATCATTGCTTTAAAATGCGATATGCCAACATTTAGAATCGCTTCAATTTTACTCAATATGGAACTAAAAGGGGTTATTAGACCGTTACCTGGAAAGCAGTTTGAGGTTATTTAAGTCAGAAAACAATTTACTAACTTGTGTAACAAGTAGCTTAAAACGATATCATTAACATAATGAAACTGTATAAAGAGAATAATAAAGTTTACATTTTAATTTTTATCTTAACCTTTCTTATGTCTTGTGGAATGGAAGAGGAAAACATTTTACTTGATGGAATTTGGAAACAAGAAGGTTATGGCAGAATATTAGAAATTAAAGATTCAGCCTATGTTTATTATAATACCACAAGCAGCTCTTGTATTCCGTTAGTAAAAGGAAAATTAATAGATAGATTCGAAATAGTTTCTGCTTCATCAAATAAATTAATTTTAAACCCTGGAGATATTGTAGATTATGTTTTTTATAAAGCAGACACTTTACCACAACTTTGTAGAACTAAACAATTATTAGTTGATAATAATTATAAAAACAATTTTAATGTGTTTTGGGAAACATTCAATGAACATTATGCTTTTTTCAATGAACGAAATATTAACTGGCAAGACACATATAATCATTATAAGCCAATAATAGACACTATTAAATCAGACAAAGTATTTTATACAACACTAAAAGAGATTTCAAACAAGTTTGAAGATAGTCACATTAGATTAGAAGCTCCTAAATCTCTTCGAGAGAAAACAAAAAAGAAAGTAAATACTAAAGAAATAAAGCAAAAACTTAAAACTAAAATATTAGAAACTTATATAGAAAAAGTAAACTATTATAATTCTGGTTTATTGGTTTGGGGAAAATTGAAAGAAAAAAATATTGGCTTCATTCAAATTTCTGATATGAATGATTTTGCAAATTATAATTTATCTAAAGAATTAGATGAAAATACTTTTCAAAAGCAATATGATAGTATAATGGAAACAAAAGCACCAATAGATTATTTTAAAGATGAAATTGAAGGCGTAAATTTTATAATACCAAAAGTTTTAAAAGAGCTGAACTCTACAAATATTATTATTATAGATTTAAGATTCAACAACGGAGGCTATGGCAAAGTAGCATTAAAAATATTAGAGTATTTTATTAATCAGCCAAAAAAAGTATTTTCTGTTTATGCTAAAAATGGTAAGGGTTTTACAAAAAAGCAACATATTAATCTTAATCCTGAAACAAATAATTACACAAAATCAATTTATGTTTTAACAAGTACTTTTTCAGCAAGTGCTACCGAAGTTTTTTGTCTTGGCACTCTTCCTTATCAGCACATTAAATTAATAGGCTCAAATACAAATGGTGTTTTTTCTGAAATCTTATGGAAAAAGTTGCCTAATGGTTGGGAGTTTAGTTTATCTAATGAAATTTACGAAGATTTAAATGGCAATGCTTATGAGAATATTGGAATTCCTTCAAATCACGAAATAAACTATCCTAGAAATTGGGTAGCATTTAAAGGGTCATTTGATAAAACAGGTGAGTTTGAAGATTCTGCTATTCAGAAGGTTATTGATTTGAGTAATTAAAAGTATTAATACCCAACTTTAGTTCTCACTCTACTTAAAACATCATCTGCAACAAGCTTTGCTTTCGCGGCACCAATAGCAAGGGCTTTGTCTATTTCATTTAGGTTATCCATATAGTAATAATAACGCTCTCTTTCCGTAGAAAATTTATCAATTAGCAATTCGTATAAAGCCTGTTTGGCGTGACCATAACCATAATCGCCTTTTTCGTAATTAGCTTTCATTTCAGCTGTTTGAGCATTATTCGCAACCAATTTATAAATGGCGAAACAATTGCAGGTTTTCCAATCTTTAGGGTCTTCCAAAGGAGTGCTATCTGTTTCAATAGACATTATTTGTTTGCGCAATTGCTTGTCTGGTAAAAATAAATTAATGCTATTATTATTGCTTTTACTCATTTTAGAGCCATCAGTTCCAGTAACAAGCATCGTTTCTTTTTGCACGTCAGCTTCAGGAATTACGAAGGTGTCTCCCATTTGTGCATGAAAACGAGTAGCTGCATTCCGTGTCATTTCAATATGCTGTAATTGATCTTTTCCAACAGGAATAATATCAGCATCATATAATAAAATATCTGCAGCCATAAGCATAGGATAGGTAAATAAACCAGCATTAACATCTTCTAATCTATCAGCTTTATCTTTAAAACTATGAGCCAACGTTAAACGTTGATAAGGAAAGAAGCAACTTAAATACCAAGTGAGTTCAGTTACTTGTGGCACATCACTTTGGCGGTAAAACACCGTTTTATTAATGTCTAATCCAAATGCCAACCAAGCAGAAGCGGTAGAATAGGTGTTTTGTTTAAGCAATTTAGAATCTTTAATTTGAGTGAGCGAATGCATATCTGCAATAAACAGAAAGGATTCATTTTTAGGATTGTTGCTCATTTGTATAGCGGGAATAATAGCTCCTAAAAGATTTCCTAAATGTGGTATTCCTGTACTTTGTATTCCTGTTAAAATTCTTGCCATAACATTTCCTGCGTAGGCAGGAATCTTTTTAATTAATATTCTTTAGTACATAAAAAATGCTAAACCCTTTAAAGTTCTATTCTTTTAGTAACGGTTTTCTATATTCAAGACCTCACAGATTTTCAAAACCCGTGAGGTCTAAAAAACTAATGCGACAAACTTCTTATAAACAGTCAATTACACTTTTAATATTATTTTTGGTTACACTAAATTAATTTTCAACAGTAGCAAAGGTACTTTTTTTAGTAGAAAGGCTAAATTAATTTAAGTAGTTTTGATGCCAATGATTGTATTTAAGTATATATTTTGGATTTTATATCGTATTTGGTTCTACATTCTTGTAATTGCACCAATTATAATCTTATTTCCAATCCTTATTATTTCTGTATCCAGAAAACAATGGTATCCTATGTTTTTTAGAATAGCTCGTTTTTGGGCCAAAATTATTTTAATAGGAATGGGATTTCGTTGGAAAATTAAAAAAGAACAAACCCTTGAAAAAGGAAAAAGTTACATGTTTATTGTTAACCACACCTCTATGGTTGATATTATGTTAATGTTAGTTACTGTAAAAAGACCCTTTGTTTTTGTCGGGAAAAAGGAATTAGCAAAGATTCCTCTATTTGGATTTTTTTATAAAAAGACCTGTATTTTAGTAGATAGAAGTAGCATTAAAAGCAGACAAGCGGTATTTTTAAGAGCACAGCAAAGACTTAATCAAGGCTTGAGTATTTGTATTTTTCCAGAAGGAGGCGTTCCTGAAGAACATATAGAATTAGATGTTTTTAAAGATGGAGCTTTTAGATTAGCCATTAATCATAAAATTCCTATTGTTCCGTTAACTTTTTTAGATAATAAAAAACGTTTTTCTTATACTTTTTTTAGCGGAGGTCCAGGAAAAATGCGTGTAATTAAGCATAAATTTTTAGAAACGCTCGACTTAACTATTGAAGACACCAAGACGTTAAACAATACAGCAAGACAAGTAGTGCTGAAATCTTTACGAGAAAACATATAAACTAAAAGCTGCTCAAGGCACAGAGCAGCTTTTGTTATTTTATTGTAACTAAAAATATTTAGAGCTACAATAACCAATCTAACAAACTAAAAATTTTAAAACTTAAAACTTAAACCAAAATATATGCCAATAAAATAAGGATTAAAATTACCTGACGTATTATTGAACGTATTTATTTGATATTTAAATATAGGTTCAAGATTTAAAATAAACTTATCTGACATTTTAAAATCAAAACCTAGCCCAAAATTTGCGCTAAAGCTAGTATTGTTAATATTTGTTGCTTCTCCTAATAAAGTACTAACACCATTAAAAAATGAATAGATTTCGTTATCAGTTAAAAATAAAGCACTAAATCCACCTATTACACTAATGCCCATTTTTTTATTCGATATTCGATATTCTAATTCTAAAGGGATTTCTATAAATCCTAATTTTTGATCTATTGAGGATTCTATAAAATTATTTAGAATTCCAGGAACTTGTAAAAAATTAAATTCATCTATACTAATAAAAGAAAGATTTTCCCCAGCTTCATTTAATTTTATATTCCTTAATAATCCCGGACTATCAGATCCACCAATATTATCGTAAACAATAACATTGTTTGTACTATAACCAAGATTAACTTTATTTATTCCAGCACGAACTCTCAATTTTTTATTAATAGCATAACTTCCTGAAATACCATAACTCATATTAATATCTCCAGTTTTTGAGTTATTGTTAAACTGTGGATGGATTGAGGATCCATTTCCGAAAGAATTGAAATAAACAGGACCAATATTAGAGGCAATACTCCATCGATCAAATTCTTCTTTAGGAATATCTTCAATATTTTCGTCCTCATTAGCAGCAATTTCTTCAGTTAAAGACAATTTGTAATTCTCTGTAATTGTATTAGACTCTTCAGATTCTGTGATATTTTCATCAACATTAGTGTTAGTTGAAGCAATCTTATAAGTTTCTTTTGTTTCTGATGTATTGTTAACAGTTTTCAATAACTCATCAATTATTGCCTTATCGATATTATTATTTTCAACCTTATCTTTATACAAATTCGAATTAGTATTATCTGTGAGATCATTTTTTGACTTTTCTGAAGAAGATTTTACCAATTCGTTTTTGTTAATTTTATAAGTATTCCGATTAACGTTTTGAGTATTATTACTTACAGTTACATTTCTGTTTTCATTATCGTGTTTAGTCAAGTTATCATTTTGTGCTGAAATTGAACCTGTATTAGTAGTAGAACTAATAGATGGAAAATTAGAAGATTCAGATTTAAGATTTTCTGAAACATTTTTTCCCCCGGAATCTGAAAGCGTATTTTTCTTATTAATAGCATCTTGCAAATCTGTATTTTCAGAATTTTTTATTGTGCCTTCATCTACAATTATTTCCTGCAAAGGATTTGTATTATTATTAAGTACAACTTGACTTATTGTAAATAATAACAATAAAGCAGCGGCTACACCAGCCACTAGCCACCACATTGGGATGCCTTTTTTTCCTTTTTCAATACTTTGTAATTGAATAGATATATTTTCCCAAACAGAATTGCTAGGAGTAGCTTCAAAATCTTTTAGCTTCTCCTTAAACAGTCTGTCTATGTTTTTTTTATCACTCATTATAATGATTGCGAATTTAATTTCGCATAATAATTTTCAATTTTATCTTTTAAAATCATTCTTGCTCTGGCAAGGTTAGATTTTGTTGTACCAGTTGTAATATCAAGCATTTTTGCTATCTCTTTATGCGAATATTCATCTAAAGCATAAAGATTAAATACAAGTCTATATCTATAAGGTAATTCTTGTATACTTTGTAACAAAAAATTTATATCTATATCATAATCTTCAACTTCTACTACTATATCTTCAATATCATCTTCATTTACAATATTAAAAACACCTTTTCTTCTATATTTTTGAAGAACAGTATTAACTGCAATTCGTTTAAGCCAGCCTTCAAAAGAACCTTTATAACCATATTGTGACATTTTTTCAAATATAGTCACAAATGCATCCTGTAGATTGTCTTCGGCATCTACATGATTTCTAGAATACTTTAAACAGACAGCAAATAATTTACTCGAAAAGAGCTTATAAATTTCGCTTTGTGCATTAGTATCATTTTTTTTACATTTTCGTATGAGTAGATCTAAACTCAAGTATCTAAATTTTAATTAAAATTATTATTCTATTGGTACTTCAATAACTAAATAAGAATTATGTCTATTTTCATCTTCTCCTAACCAAAATTTAAAAATATATGTTCCTGCATTATTTTCAACGTGAAAAGTAAATGAACGCTCTACAATATCTTCTATTAGAGACTCGCACTGTAAAGTCTCTGTCGCATTTATTACTGTATTAATTACAGCAATTGTTCTAAAATTTTCTTCGGATACATAATACAAATCGTTGTATATATGACAAGTAGAAGGTCTTAAATAAGTATAATTAATATTATAAACTTCGTTATAACTAAAAGATTGGGGCATTTCTACGGTTTTAATAGGTAAAATCTCAAAATGAAATTCTTCATTTACAGGATCAACACTACACGACCAAAAAATAACTATAACAAACCCAAAAAAAAATAATTTCTTCATTTTAATTTGATATTTAGATACAAACTATGTTATAACATAGATGCTAAACCTTTAAAAAGGTTGCGTGGGGATTATAAAAACTTCGATAGTATCGAGACCTAGACTTTCAAACTTTATTTGTCTTGAGCAATTATTGTTTTAATTTTTTGCTCAAGCTCTTCCATTAAGTCAGGATTATCGTTTATGATAACTTTAACAGCATCGCGTCCTTGACCGAGTTTCGTACCCTGATAACTAAACCAGGAGCCACTTTTCTTTATTATTTCATGCTCAACAGCTATGTCTAATATTTCACCAACTTTTGAGATTCCTTTTCCATACATAATATCAAACTCTGCCAGTCTAAATGGCGGAGCGACTTTGTTTTTTACAACTTTAACACGAGTTTTATTGCCTAAAACAGTGCCATTACTGTCTTTAATTTGTGTAGAACGACGAATATCTATACGTATGGAAGCATAAAATTTTAAAGCATTTCCTCCAGTAGTAACTTCAGGATTGCCAAAAACAATACCAATTTTTTCGCGTAATTGGTTAATAAACATCATAACACACTTGGTTTTGCTAATAGAAGCTGTTAGCTTACGTAATGCTTGAGACATTAATCGTGCATGTAAGCCCATTTTAGAATCTCCCATTTCACCTTCTATTTCACTTTTTGGAGTTAAGGCAGCTACAGAATCTATTACAATAATATCTATTGCACCAGATCGAACTAAGTTATCAACGATTTCAAGAGCTTGCTCACCATAATCAGGTTGAGAAATAATTAAATTATCGATATCTACACCTAGATTTTTCGCATAAAAGCGATCAAAAGCATGTTCGGCATCAATAAATGCTGCGATTCCACCTGCTTTTTGGGCTTCGGCGATAGCATGCAAAGCAAGGGTAGTTTTACCAGAAGATTCGGGGCCATAAATTTCTACAACTCTGCCTTTTGGATAACCTCCAACTCCTAAGGCTAAATCAAGTCCAAAAGAGCCCGAAGAGATAGCTTCGATGTTCTCTACTGCTGCATCACTCATTCTCATGACCGTTCCTTTGCCATAAGCTTTATCTAATTTATCTAATGTAAGTTGTAGCGCTTTTAATTTTGCTTCTTTTTCGTTGCTCATTTCTTCAAATTTTGATTTCTATATTGATGCTAAAGTAATACATCTTTTAGCACAATACAATTTTATGACGCAACCTTTTTAAACTTTTGGCATCTATCTTTTAGAACGGGAAAATTTTGATATGAAATTTTTTAGGTGAACCATATTTATAATAAAAGCTTTGATAAAATCAAGGCTTTTTTTGTCTTAACATTATAACAAAAAAAGGATGATATAAAAAGATTACATTTGCACAAAATATTTCTTAACCTTAAAACATTAGTATAGCATGCAACTGTACAATAAATTAAGTGCAAAAGAAAGGGCTGAATTAATTGACCAATCTGGTAAAAAACGATTAACTCTTTCTTTTTATCAATATGCCAAAATTGGCAATCCGCAAATTTTTAGAGATCATTTATTTATAACCTGGAATGCATTAGATGTTCTTGGTAGAATATATATAGCGCACGAAGGGATAAATAGTCAATTATCACTTCCAGCCAATCGCTTTACAGCATTTAAAGAGCATTTAGATAGTATTTCTTTTTTGAAAAATGTAAGATTAAACATTGCTGTTCAGCAAGACAATAAGTCGTTTCTTAAACTTAAGATAAAAGTCCGGGATAAAATTCTTGCAGATGGTCTAAATGATAACACGTTTGATGTAAGAAATATAGGAATTCATGTAGGCGCAAAACAGTTTAACGAACTTATTGAAGATGAGAAAACAATTCTTGTCGATATGCGAAACCATTATGAAAGTGAGATAGGACATTTTAAAAATGCCATTACTCCAGACGTGGATACATTTAGAGAGTCGTTAGATATTATAGAAGAAGATTTAAAAGACCATAAAGAAGACAAGAATCTGGTAATGTATTGTACAGGAGGAATTCGTTGTGAGAAAGCAAGTGCTTATTTTAAACATAAAGGTTTTAAAAACGTATATCAACTCGAAGGCGGAATTATAGAATACACAAGACAAGTGAAAGAACACAATTTTGAAAATAAATTTTTAGGACAAAACTTTGTGTTTGATGATCGAAGAGCAGAACGTATTAGTAATGATGTTGTTGCTATCTGTCATCAATGCAAAAACCCTTTCGATATACATACTAACTGCGCAAACGAAGCCTGTCACTTATTGTTTATTCAATGTAATGATTGTAAAGAAATCATGGAAAATTGTTGTTCAACCAATTGTATGGAAATAAATCAATTGCCCTATAAAAAACAAAAAGAACTTCGAAATGGACAAGGCAATAGTAATGATATATTTAAAAAGGGAAGAGCAAATCATCTACATTCCAAAAAAAATTTAAGAAATATCTTTCCAATCAAAACAAATTAATTTTGGCGAGTTGCTGCTTTTTGAGAAATAAGTTCAGAATAAAATTCTTTCTTTTAAGTCTTTAGAATAATCCTATCTTTACAAAGTAATTTCCACGAAAGTGAGAATTTCACAGTACGGTAATTTAGTATTAATCATCTTCTGAAAATGAAACGTTTTCAGAATCTATATATTTATTTTTATGGCTTGTAACAGTTGTACGACTGGTAAAGATGGTCAGCCAAGAGGTTGTAAAAACAACGGAACTTGTGGCAAAGACAGCTGCAATAAACTAACCGTTTTCGATTGGTTATCAAACATGTCTCTTCCTAATGGTGAAACTCCTTTTAATTGTATTGAAGTTCGTTTTAAAAATGGCAGAAAACATTATTATAAAAATCCTGAAAATTTATCCTTAAGAATTGGTGATGTTGTTGCCACTCAAACAAAATCAGGTCATGATGTTGGTATGGTTACTCTTGCAGGAGAACTTGTAAGAGTACAAATGAAACGCAAAAAAGTTGAAGAAGATAGCGAGGAGGTTTTAAAAATATACCGAATAGCATCACAAAGGGATATTGATATATGGCAAACAGCACGAGATAAAGAAGAGGCAATGAAGGCAAAAGCACGCCAATTTGCGATAGATCTTAAATTGCAGATGAAGATATCAGATATTGAATATCAAGGAGATGCAAGTAAGGCGACCTTTTATTATACAGCCGACGAGCGTGTAGATTTCCGGGAACTTATTAAAGTTTTTGCAAAAGAATTTAGAACACGAATAGAAATGAAACAAATTGGGCTTCGTCAAGAAGCAGCCAGACTTGGAGGAATAGGTTCTTGTGGCAGAGAACTATGCTGTTCCACATGGCTAACCGATCTTCGATCAGTAAGCACGTCTGCAGCCCGTTATCAGCAATTGTCTTTAAATCCTCAAAAATTAGCTGGGCAATGTGGAAAATTAAAATGCTGTTTAAATTACGAACTTGATTCTTACCTTGACGCATTAAAAGATTTTCCTAAAACAGAGATTAAACTTCAAACCGAAAAAGGCGTAGCTGTTTGTCAGAAAACAGATATTTTTAAAAGACACATGTGGTATGCTTATGAAGGCGAATGGATGAATTGGCACAAATTAACTACAGATCAAGCCAATGAAATAATTGAATTAAATATTAAGAAGAAAAAAGTTGTAAGCCTAGAAGAGTATGCCGAAGAGTTGATAGAAGACACTAAAAACGATTTTGAAAACGTTGTAGGGCAAGATAGTTTAACACGGTTCGATAGTCCAAGGCGTAGAAAGAAACGTAGAAATAATAGAAACCGAAACCGAAGAAAGCCTCAAAGCAATGCGAAATAATTTATGGTGTCTCTTTATTATTATGATAGGATTTACTTCCTGCGATTCCAGTCAGGTTTTTGACAAGTATCAAACCATTCCTGATAGTTGGCATAAAGATAATATAGTAAGTTTTAATGTCATTCCGCCCGACACAACCAAACACTATAATTTGTTCGTAAATATTAGAAATACTTATGATTTTAAATACAGTAATTTGTTTTTAATTGTTGAAATTATTTTCCCGAACGGGAAAGTGATAAAAGATACATTAGAGTATGTAATGGCAAAACCAAATGGAGAATTTTTAGGATCAGGATTTTCAGATATTAAAGAGAATAAGTTGTTTTATAAAGAAGGCTTTATTTTTGAAGAAAGTGGCGATTATAAAATAAATATTCAACATGCTATGCGTAAAAACGGAAGTGTTGTAGGTGTCGAAAATCTTGAAGGGATTACAGATGTTGGATTTAGAATTGAAAAAGTAACTAATTATTAATATTTCCCTTTGGGAAATCGAAGATTCAACGAAACAATAATTTAAAATTCAGCTCGAAAGAGTTAAAATATCTGAAAGACAAAAGGGCATATGGCAGCTAAAAAGAAAACAAATAAAACATCCGGTTTTTCAAAGTATATTCGCTGGTTTTGGATGCTGTTTTCAAGCGGGATATTAGCCATATCTTTAGTTTTTCTGTTAGCATCCTGGGGATTTTTTGGAGAAATGCCAACCTTTGAAGATTTAGAAAAACCAAAAAACAACCTCGCAAGCCAAATTATTTCTTCTGACGGCGAAATATTAGGAAAATTTTATTTTAATGACAATAGGACTCCTGTTGATTATAACGAGTTACCACAACATTTGGTTGATGCTTTAATTGCAACTGAAGACGTACGTTATCATGAGCATGCTGGAATTGATGCCAGAGGTACAATAAGAGCATTTGTTTTTTTAGGGAAAAGAGGTGGAGCAAGTACGATTTCACAACAATTAGCTCGACAATTATTTGTTGGTGTTAGGTCAAGAAATAAGTTTCAGGCGATGACCCAAAAAATAAAAGAATGGGTAATCGCTACACGATTAGAACGCCAATATACCAAAGAAGAAATCATAGCAATGTATTTTAATATCTACGATTTTGGTAATAATGCCGACGGAATTCGTTCAGCAGCAAGCATTTATTTCGATAAAAAATTAATGGACTTAGATGTAAAAGAATCCGCAATGCTGGTTGGGATGTTTAAAAATTCTTCGCTATATAACCCAAGAGAACACAGAAATCCTGTAGGTACAAGAAACAGAAGAAATGTGGCTTTAAGCCAAATGAAAAAAAACGGTTACATCACTGAAGCTGTTAAAGATTCGCTTCAAAAATTGGATTTAGGATTACGATATACGCCACAATCACATCGCGATGGTACAGCTACTTATTTTAGAGCCTATTTACAAGGCTTTATGAGAAAATGGGTTAATGATAAAGCAAATCGTAAACCAGATGGTTCAAAATATAGCATTTATAGCGATGGTTTAAAAATTTATACTACCATAGATTCAAGGATGCAAAAACATGCCGAAGAAGCTGTAGCGTTACACATGCCGAGATTGCAAGCCGAATTTTTTCATCAAAACACAGAAAAACTAAACCCAACTGCTCCATTCTTAGAACTAACTTATGGTGCAATAGATACTTTATTGAGACGCTCGATAAGACAATCGGAGCGATGGAGACATATGAAATACGATTTGAAGATTCCTGACGAAAAAATATTATCATCTTTTAATAAGCCTATTAAAATGTCTGTTTTTTCTTGGGAAGGAGACATTGATACAATCATGACACCTATGGATTCTATGCGTTATTACAAATCATTTTTACGCACAGGAATGATGTCTATGGAACCACAAACAGGACATGTAAAAGCTTGGGTTGGTGGTGTAAACTATAAGCATTTTCAATACGATATGGCTAAACAAGGAAAGCGCCAAATAGGTTCTACCTTTAAACCTTTTGTGTATGCTACTGCAATTGACCAATTACATTTATCACCTTGTGATATGCTTCCAGATATTCCTTTTTGCATCGAAAAAAATAAATATGGAAATCCCGAAGAATGGTGTCCTAAAAATTCAGGTGAGAAATATGGAGGCTATAGAACACTAAAAAACGCACTTGCAAATTCAGTAAATAGTATTACTGCTCAGCTTATTGACAAAGTAGGGCCACAACCAGTAATCGACTTAGCACATAGTTTAGGAATTGAACAAGGTATTTTATCAGTGCCTTCAATTGCATTGGGAACACCAGATTTAAGTGTTTACGAAATGGTTGCGGCATATTCTACATTTGCCAATAAAGGAGTCTATACTAGACCAGTTATGATTACAAGCATAGAAGATAAAAAAGGAACGATATTATTTCAGTTAACTCCAGAAACCAAAGATGTATTAAGCGAAGAAGTCGCTTATGTAATGGTTAATTTATTGGAAGGCGTTACACAATACGGTTCAGGAGTACGGTTAAGAACAAAAGGAGCAGATGCTTATCGTGCCGATTTCAGAGAAATAATTACAGGGTATCCGTATGAGTTTACAAACCCAATTGCCGGAAAAACTGGCACGACACAAAACCAAAGTGATGGTTGGTTTATGGGTATGGTACCAAATCTAGTTACAGGAGTTTGGGTTGGAGCCGAAGACAGAGCAGTACATTTTTCTTCGATTACTTACGGTCAAGGCGCAGCAATGGCATTGCCTATTTGGGCTTTGTATATGAAGAGTTGTTATGACGATGCCGAATTAAATGTATCGACAGAAGATTTTGAAAAACCTGATAATTTGTCTATTGAGTTTGACTGCGAAAAATATCAAGGCAATTTAAAAAAGAAAGGAATAACAGATGATGACTCAGAAATAGATTTTTGACTTGTTTGTCACCCAAATTAACATATAATATTTCACCATTCTTTTTAGAATGGTTTTTTTATTTCGTAATTTTCAAGCACTAAATTTTGGGTATATGATTAACAAAAAAGTTAATAATGTAACGGTTGCATTACAAGGTGTTACTGATAATATGACCTTAATGTTGGGAGGTTTTGGGCTGTGTGGTATTCCGGAAAACAGCATTGCTCAATTGGTTAAACTCAATGTAAAAGGACTAACATGTATCTCTAACAATGCTGGAGTAGATGATTTTGGTTTAGGGCTGTTACTTCAAAAGCATCAGATAAAAAAAATGATTTCATCGTATGTTGGTGAGAACGATGAATTTGAACGTCAAATGTTAAGTGGCGAATTGGATGTTGAACTCATTCCGCAAGGCACACTTGCAGAACGATGTAGGGCAGCACAAGCAGGTTTTCCGGCAATATACACGCCAGCAGGTTATGGTACCGAAGTTGCAGAAGGCAAAGAAACCAGAGAATTTGATGGTAAAATACACGTGTTAGAATATGCTTTTAAAGCCGATTTTGCTTTTGTAAAAGCATGGAAAGGAGATGAAGTAGGGAATTTAATTTTTAAAGGCTCTGCAAGAAATTTTAACCCTAATATGTGTGGCGCAGCTAAAATTACAGTGGCCGAAGTAGAAGAGTTAGTACCATTAGGAAGTTTAGATCCAAACCAGATTCATATTCCTGGAATTTTTGTTCAGCGTATTTTTCAAGGGGAAACCTACGAAAAAAGAATTGAACAACGTACTGTAAGGCAAAGAAGTTAGAAAGTTATAAGTATTTAAAGTACACTAAAGTTAACTGTTTGAAGTTTTTTAAATCAACGAATAATAACTTTAGGCACTTAAAACTTTAGACATTTAAAAACTAAATTATGTTAGACAAAAACGGAATAGCAAAACGAATAGCAAAAGAAGTGCAAGATAGGTTTTATGTAAATCTTGGAATTGGCATACCAACATTAGTTACAAACTTTGTAAGAGAAGATATTAATATTGAGTTTCAAAGCGAAAATGGTGTGCTAGGAATGGGGCCTTTTCCGTTTGAAGGCGAAGAAGATGCCGATATTATTAATGCAGGAAAACAAACGATAACCACTTTAGCTGGAGCTAGTTTTTTCGATTCTGCTACAAGTTTTTCAATGATAAGAGGACAGCATGTAGATTTAACTATTCTTGGAGCTATGGAAGTTTCGGAGAACGGAGATATTGCCAATTGGAAAATTCCAGGTAAAATGGTAAAAGGTATGGGAGGAGCAATGGATTTGGTTGCAAGTGCCGAAAATATTATTGTAGCAATGATGCATACCAATAAACGAGGAGAATCTAAATTACTTAAAAAATGCTCTTTACCACTTACTGGAGTTGGTTGTGTAAAAAAAATAGTAACTAACCTTGCTGTATTGGATGTTACTGAAAATGGATTTAGACTTTTGGAACGTGCTCCGGGAGTTTCGGTTGAAGAGATACAAAATGCAACCGAAGGAACTTTAATTATTGAGGGAGATATTCCCGAAATGAACTGACATACTCAACACACATAGTTTTTTGGTTTTTTCACTCCTTCTTTTTTCCTTTTCCTGTGTTAAAATTTTAAACCGTAGCTACGACTATGCTTGAAAATTTTGTCTTGACAAAGAAAAAAACAAGTTCGTCAAAATTTCCAAAAACCTAAATGCATTGAGTATGCTTAATTTTAATATTGAGAAATACTTCACAAATTATCGTTAATTGTTAAAATTTAATGTATTTCAACGATTAATTATGCTTTTAATCTATTAATTTAATTTTTAGTTGCATATTAGCAGTCCCGAAATTAGTCAGATAGATTTCCAAATCTATCATGAATTTAACTTATGAATGTTATTTAAAATTTACCAAAACCTACTTAGTTAATTAAATAACATTCATAAGTTTTTACTACGGTAGGTTTTCTATAAAGTGTTTTATAGTGTTGAATTACAAAAGATTTTTTTAATAGGAATCTTTCATCCAATTATAAGGTTTGCGTTTTATCCAGTTTCCTCTGGTAAAATCTGGAAAATCTTGAGGTTCTCCATTGTTTTCTATAGATAATTCCGATAATGGTGTAATAGAACTCCAGGCAGCAGCATCGTAAGCATCCAATGGAGGAGCGATGTTTTGTTTTGCAGATTCAACAAATGCATTAATTACAAAAAAGTCCATGCCTCCATGTCCTGCTCCCATGGCTTTTTCACCCAATTTTTTCCACAAAGGATGGTCATACTTCTTTAACCACTCATCGGCATCATCCCAACGATGCGGTTTAGATATTCCTTCTATATATATGCGATTTCCATCTACTTCCCAAAGACCATTAGCGCCTTGTACTCTAAAACCTAATGAATAAGGTCTTGGTAAATTACAGTCGTGTGTAACAATTATGGATTCTCCATTAGCCGTTTCAATGGTAGTAGTAATAACATCACCTTGCTTAAATTTTAATTTTGCATTTGGATGATCTTCTCCACCATGCTTCACAATATAGTTGTGAAGGCCTATCGCTTTTGTAGCTGTTGAGGTTAATGATGTGAATCTATTTCCGCGATTAATGTTATCCATAACGGCGATTGGACCAACACCATGAGTAGGATATACGTCTGCATTTCTTAATAATGAATGCTGTGTTCTCCAGGCAGATTCAGAAATTCCTTTCTCACCAAATTCTACGCCTAATCCATAAGCTGTTTTCCCATCATTTAACTTTACAAAACGAAGATCGTGTTGGTAACCGCATCTAAAATGTACCAATTCTCCAAAGACATTTTGCTTGACCATATTTAATACCGCCATTATATCTCGTCGGTAATTCACGTTTTCAAGAATCATCATATGAGTTCCTGTTTGCTCGTGTGTATTTACCAAGTCCCAGCATTCTTCCATAGTATTAGCGGCAGATACTTCTAAGCCGGTATATTTACCAGCCAACATCGCATCTTTTGCCATACGTGTATGCCATAACCATGGTGTTGCTATAATTACAGCATCGACTTCTTTTAAATCTAATAGATTTCTATAATCCAATTCATCACTTCCAAAAATTTTTGGGACTTCATCTCCTGCTTTAGAAATCATGTCTAAAGCTATTGAAATTCTTCTTGGATCAATATCACAAATTGCAGTTACAAGAACGTCATCTCTTAATAACACATTATTTAGATGATTTGTCCCACGTAATCCAACCCCTATCATTCCAACTTTTAATTTGTCTTGACTCTTGTTTATTCCAAAAGTAAAATGCGGTACCATCATAATTCCAGCACCAATAACTGTAGATTGCTGAATAAATTTTCTTCTTGATCCCATAATTAGTGATTTAGATATATCAGTTAGTTTTTATATATGAATTATTTCATTATCTGTTAGAATCTCATCGCCTCGAAGGCGTAAGAAAATTTGAGCTACGGCAATGGTATCTTTTTCGCAATAAGTAATAATTCTATCTATATTATTCTCTTCATAGTAAACGCTATATACTTCACTTCCACTGATATCATCTTTAGGGGAAGGAATACCAAGCACATTTGCTAATAATTTTAAAGAAGTATAGCTTTTATAGTCTCCAAATTTCCATAAATCTAAAGTGTCTAAATGAGGTACTTCCCAAGGTTTTTTGCCAAACAGATTGAGCTTATAAGGCAATTCAATATTATGAATTATCATACGTCTGGCGATATATGGAAAGTCGAATTCTTTACCATTATGAGCACAAAGCAGATGTTTGGCTTGGCTAAAATGTGAAATGAGGAGGTTTTTAAAATCTTTTAATATTTTAATTTCATCACCATAAAAAGACGTAGTTCTAAATGCTCTCACATCGCCTTGAAATTTAAAATAGCCGACCGAAATACAAATTATTTTACCAAACTCAGCCCAAATTCCTGCTCTTGGATAAAATTCTTCGGCAGTATAATCTTCTTTACGTTGGTATTGTGATTTGTTTTCCCAAAGCTCTTGTTTAGCTTTTTCCAAATCAGAAAAATGTTGAACTTCCGGGACAGTTTCTATGTCCAGAAATAGTATGTTTTCTAAATTTAGTTTACTTATCATTTGTTATTGCATCATTTTATAAGCTTCATCTATATACGTATAAAAATCAGGAGAATGTGGATCTATACTTATATCTTTTGACAATTCGATTCTATGTCCAAGACGAACAATAATAACATCATCTTCAGGAATTACAATAACCATTTGCCCTAAATGTCCTCTCATATAAAACATTTCTTTGTTATTATGATTTGCCAACCACCAGCCATAACCATATTCAGGACTTGATGCAAAGCGAGGTGTTGTAGATTTTGCTACAAAAGCTGAATCTAAAAGTTGCTTTCCATTCCATTTGCCATGTTGTTTGTATAATTTTCCAAATCGAGCAAAATCGCGTGCATTACTGGCAACACAACAGTAAGTTTTTTCTAATCCGCTTTCTTCGCTATCTAATTGCCAAAAAGCTTCATTTTCAGCTCCTAAAGGTCTCCAAAAGCTGTTACTTAAATAATCGGATAATTTTACGCCTGTTGCTTTTTCGAGTACCATTCCTAAAAGTTGGGTATTGCCACTTAAATATTTATACGATTTCCCAGGTTCTTCAGTTACTTTTACACCAAGCATCATTTTTTCTAAATCGTCATAAAAATAGGCTCTTGTCATAATAGATAAAGGAGAATAATAATTTTCATCCCAATTTAAACCTGAAGCCATTGATGATAAATCTCCAACGGTCATTTTTGAAGCTAAGCCTTCGTTAAACTCAGGATAAAAATCACCTACAGGTTGGTCTAAACTTTTAATTTTACCTTCCATAATGGCCTTGCCTAACATCGCAGAAACCATACTTTTTGCCATTGAGAATGAATTACTTTTAGAATCTTTATTATAACCATCGTAATAGTTCTCAAACCAAATACTATCGTTTTTAATTATTAAATAGGCAACAGTTCCTTTATCGTTATTTAGATTAGTAAGTATTTCGGTTTCTTTTACAGTGTTATAATCTTTATGAAAATCCCAAGGTTGTGGAGTCCCTTTTTCGATAGTTCTGTTATCAAAAACATTATAATCGGAAAGGTAAGATGTTGTATGGCCTTTTCCATAAATGGTTCTTACCGCTTTTATTAAGTAATCATAATCAAAAACATAAAGCGTGATAATAAGTAAACCGAATAGAATAACTATCCATTTTAAAAGTTTTTTTAGAAATTTCATTTTTTTCCAATTTTATAAGGGAATAAATATAATAAATTAAAATAGAGATTGTTGTTTGTAAGGGCTCTCATGTTCAAGCAGCCATTGTTTTCTATGCAATCCTCCAGCATATCCTATTAAACTGCCATCACTTCCGATAACCCGATGACAGGGTACTATAATCCAAAGAGGGTTTTTCCCATTAGCATTTGCTACAGCACGAATGGCTTTTACATC
>Ga0208879_1001227_pt1 | contig 24485 bp, 19 predicted proteins | sample Knorr_S15_td_Bot_FD_185605 | JGI IMG/M metagenome (GOLD analysis project Ga0208879, IMG submission 185605) | Marine microbial communities from Southern Atlantic Ocean transect - Knorr_S15_td_Bottom_ad_5009_LV_A (SPAdes) (version 2) | ecosystem: Environmental > Aquatic > Marine > Oceanic | place...
AGATTGTCGCCGATAATATGGGATCGATCGCTAAAATCGTGGTCGAGAATATTCGTCAGGTCGAAGGGGTTGACAATACCAAGACCCTGGCAGGGGCCGAGGTGTGAGGGAGACCGAGCAAGATCAAGCAGTACGTATGTCGCCCACGCCAATGGTGCCGCGAGGGTAAAGTGAAGAGAATCGATTTGATGAGCGTTTTTACCCGAGCCCTCAAGTGGCTGGAAACCTGAATCCGAGTGCAAGGCTGTTGCCATCAAGCAGTAAGAAGCAGATGAGAGACTTAGCCGAGCATTCAGGTTTTTCCGGTACGGGTGGCCTCAGAAATAAAACACGCTTTTCGTTACTCGACCTCAGGATAATCATTCTACTGTACTTCCCACTACCCTCAGCTACGCCTCAGTCCGGCGCTCACCCTCCGTCAGACCCCCTCAGCATTAATCTGCCATTTCCGCGGGTCTGACTCAGGGGTATTACTTCTTACTGTACTTCGGGCTTTCTTCGCTGAGTTTTCTCACTTCCGATGTACTGAAAGGATACACAATAATTGCCGTAATTATTGACGGATTTCGCATAATCGGGTTATTGCTCGGCTACGAAAAAACGTGCTCGGAATGTGTCATTTGGTGGCAAATACAGCGCAGTATAGCGTTTTTCCGGCATAATTGTTATAACCCTCCCGAAGTGGCGGAATAGTTGGAGGTAAAAGATATGTCAAAGAAATACTTCGTATTGATGGCTGGTGGCAAAGACACCAGTCAAGTCTTTGCAAGCAAGCAACCTCGCGGTGCAGCCCTCAAGGCCGCAACCCGCGAACATACCGACATCCGCCTACGTGAGCGCGGTACCAACCGTGTACACGTGTTCAAGGGCTGGATCGATATGGTAGACAAGCCAGCCAATGGCCCTGCCTGGTTGCCTGATAGGATAAAGAAGGCTAATGTCAAGAAGGTCGGAATCGAGAAGCTGTGATTATTCACAGACTCTTTCCAACCGATTGACCAAGGAATCCAGACTTCGGTCTGACCCCTTTTGGGGAACGTACCCGCCCGAACCTTTGGGTCCGGGCGGGTTTTTTTTCTGTGAGGGCGACGGGTATCAAGAAGCATCACGTATGTCACCCGAGAGGAAAAACACCGAGTACAAGAATACGAGTGCAAAGCTGTAACCAAGTTAGTCTTCGTCCATGAATGGATAAGTCCACTCTTGGGGAATGTCCAGTGTCCGCTTGACCGAGCGCGGGCTTATCCAGCGCAGTAAATTGAGTGGACTGCCGGCCTTATCGTTGGTACCACTGGCCCGTGCCCCCCCAAATGGCTGTTGGGCAACCACAGCCCCGGTCGGTTTGTCGTTGATGTAGAAATTTCCCGCGGTATAGCGAAGGGCCTCAAAGGCGGTTTGGATATTCTCTTCAGAGGAGGAGAAGATCGATCCCGTCAATGCATATGGAGATGATTCATCACACAGTTGCAAGGTCTCCTCAAACTCATCGTCAGGGTAGACGAAAACCGTAAGGACTGGGCCAAATATTTCCTCGACCATCGATTCCGATTTAGGGTCAGTGGTCTCGATGATGGTCGGCTCGATGAACCAACCGACGCTATCATCACAGCCACCTCCAACGATTATCTCACAACAGTCTCGACCTCTGGCCCGCTCGATGTAGCCCGAAATCTTGTCGAATGCCCGCTGGTCGATCACTGCATTCATGAAGTTGGAGAAGTCACCGGCATCACCGATTTTTATCTTGCCGATTTCCTCGCACAATGGCTCCTTGATGGCGGCCCATACCGATTGTGGGACATAGGCCCGGCTGGCGGCTGAACACTTCTGTCCCTGATACTCGAAAGAGCCACGCAGTAATGCCACCAGCAAACCCTGGCGGTCACAATCCGGATGGGCAACGACGAAATCCTTGCCGCCAGTCTCACCGACGATGCGCGGATAACTGCGCAGGTTGGGAAGAGCCTGCCCGATCCTCTGCCACAGACCTTGGAAGACCGCGGTGGAACCGGTGAAATGAACCCCGGCAAAATTGGGATTGGCCAACGCCACATCGGTCAACTCCTGACCTGAGCAAGGGAGGAAATTGATGACCCCGGGGGGCAGTCCCGCCGCCGTCATCAACCGCATCAATACATAATTCGAGTGCACGGAGTTACGACTCGGCTTCCACACTGAGGTACATCCGACCAGCACCGGTGCGCTGGTGAGATTGGCGGCGATGCTGGAGAAATTGAACGGGGTGATAGCCAGAACAAAGCCCTCCAAGGGACGAATCTCAGTGCTGTTCTCGACCCCCTGGGGTGAGACCAATGGCTGTAGGTCAGCGTGGAAATTGCGCGCATAAAAGGCATTGAAACGCCAGAAATCAATCAATTCACAGGAGGCATCGATTTCGGCCTGGAAGGCGTTCTTACTCTGATTCAACATCGTCGCGGCGTTGACCCGGGCCCGCCATTCCCCGGCCAGCAGATCAGCACAGTGCTCAAAGATGGCAGCCCGAGCCTCAAGTCCCAGGTCCAACCATGCCGCCTGTGCAGCCACCGCACTATTGCACGCGTCGGCAATTTCGGCTGGCCCGGCCAGATGCACATTGGCGATAATGTGACCATGGTTGTGGGGAATCACCTGAGTCATCGTATTGCCGGTGAAAATCTCCTCACCAGCGATGATACATGGTATCTCTACCACTTCGCCCATCTGGCGCTTCAATTCGGCTTGAAGTTCGGCCCGCTCGGCACTGCCGGGGGCGAAATTCAGAATCGGTTCGTTGGCAGGATGGCTTCCCATGGCCGCGCTCACCCTGCCTTGAATCAATATCGTTTCGTAGCCCCCCCGTCCAGTCTCAAAGGCCGAACTTTGTCGTGATTCGAAGTTTCCTTCGCATTGACCGGTGCGTTCTTGATAAGGAGTCGGACCTCGGGCCCCGTGGCCGATACCGGAGACAACGATGATTTCCTCTATCTCGACGGGGGTGATGAGAGCGAAAAAGCTCAACCAACCAAGCGGAAGAAGGCGGTGAAGAAGGATGCTGACAGCACACAGGGAGTCCTTGCTGAGACCACACCCGATGAAGATATCACCGGTGCCGTCGAAGACAATATCGCCGAAATCATCGCCGAGAAACTCACCCCGTTCGACGATGGCCTGGCCAGCCTGAGCCTAGGGGTACAGAAAGCCAGATGGCCATTATCCGGGATGGATTGTCCGGATTGTGCGATGAAGGCGACCCGGGCGATTTCGCGCTTGGATTCGGTCAGCGAGTGTACGGTTTCTGCAACCCAGGGATGTGTCGAGGTCGAAGTTGATCTTGAACTGGGTAACCTCGCTCAGTTGAATTCGATTCTTTCCAGCCTAGGTCATGCACCGGAGGTCGAATGGCTCGAAATCGCCGGTGTCCAGGCGAGTCGACTGAGAGAGCGCCTATCGATGGATGGTCGCAGCCTGACGCGGATGCTGAAGAATCAGCCCGGTCTTCTCGATGTCGAACTTTCCAACGACGACCGGGTACTGGTGCAGGTACCGAGCGATTCTTCGCCCGAGATGGTCGAGGGGCGCGACGATGCCCTGCGCAACCTGACCGGAAAAGATGTACGACTACTCCACGCCGGAGCGGCACGATTACGCCCCGACCAACTACGGCTGCTCGGCGGTGCCATCGCCATCCCCTTGCTGATACTGGTATTGATTGGCGAAGTGATCGGCACCCCGCCATGGGTTCTGCTCGCCATCGGTCTGCCCGCGGTGATCATCGGCGGCTGGCGAATGTTTGCTGAGGCCATAGCCAGCATTCGTAACCGCCAGTTGGGATTCCAAGTACTGACCTCGCTGGCAGTCATCGGCGCGGTCTGGCTCGGCGCTTGGTCGGAAGCGCTGATGGTGGTGGTGCTGGTCGCCTTCGCTTCACATCTTGAGGGCAAGGCCCTGGTGCGCGCCCGCAATGCCATGCAGGGCGGGCTCGACCGTCTGCCTAGAATCGCTCGACTCGCCGATGTGCCGGAGATCAAATTAGCCGATAGGGTCGCGGACGCGACTATCGAAATCACCTCGGTAACTGGGGTCGAAAGAGCCTCAAATTCCCCCTTGGCGAGTTCGGCGAAGGGATTGGTGGCATCGGCGAAGTCAGCCGCAGCGAAGGGATTGGTGGCATCGGCGATATCGACCGAAGGGGGGGATGGTGCAGGCAAAACCCACCGAACCGTCGACCACGGCGACAGCCGAGAAATCCCCCTCGCGGCCCTGCAGGTAGGTGACGTGGTCGAGGTCAGAAGCGGCGAGATAATTCCGGTCGACGGCGAAATCATCGATGGGGTCGGAAGCATCGACCGAGCCCCCCTGACCGGTGAATCATTGGCGGTCAGGGTATCGGGAGGCGATGCGGTAGAGGCCGGCTTGGTGCTACGACGTGGCCCGATAACCATCCGCGCCAGTGCGGTTGGCGAGGATACCAGATTATCCGGGCTGATCGATAAGGTACACACCTTCCGAGATATCCCGCCACGGTTCCAATCCAGCATCGAGATGTTCACGGTGTTCTGGATTCCTCTGGTGTTGATCGGTGCCCCGCTGGCATGGTTCCTCTCCGGGGATGCGGAAAACTGGAAGATCATGCTCCTCCTGTGGGTCGTCGCCTGCCCCTGCGCTCTACTCTTAGCGGCGCCACTGCCGCATGCCGCGGCACTGGCTAATGCCTCGCATTACGGCGTCATCGCAAGGGGAGGAGATGTCTTGGAGAGAACCTCACGGGTCAATCTCGTCCTACTCGACAAAACCGGCACGCTCACCTCCGGTCATCCTTCCCTGTCCGATGTTGTGTTGGCCAAAGGTAAGCGGCGAAATTCGGTGATTCGCTTGGCCGCGGGAATCGAAGCCTCATCGAACCACCCCTATGCCAACGTCATTCGTGACTTATGTCAAAGTGAGGACCTCAGTCCCCATGAAGTTCTCTCGCTCAACGATGGCAAGGCTGGTGTGAGTGGAGTCTCGGGTGGTAAGAAAGTCATGTTCGGTAGATCGGATTGGGTTATCGAAGAGGGCGTGGTAGTACCCTCGGAACTCGCTGAAGCCTTGGTCGAAGCCGGGGTGGCAGGTCATGGCTCGTCGCTTCTTTCCAAGGACGGCCTGGCGATAGCGATGTTCTCCTTCGTCCACGATGATATCCGTGCCGGAGCCGAGCAACTGGTTGGGGAGATGTATGGAATGGGCATCAATATCGAAATCCTGTCCGGCGATAACGCGGCGGCGGTCTCGTCTTTTGGCCCACTCATCGGCGTTCCCGCCACCGCTTGTCGCGGCGACATGTCTCCCGAAGACAAGACCAGATGGGTCGAGGCTCGCGCCCGCACACACGTCGTAATGATGGCCGGTGATGGCTTCAATGACGCCACCGCGATGGCGAAGGCCGATGTCGGCGTGGCTATCGGCAGCGGTGAGCAGGTAAATCTCGATGCCGCAGATATTCTGATCCCCTCAGAGGACCCCCGACTCATCACCCGCTTCATCGGCCTGTCGCGCCAAACCAAGCGGGCTGTGCGGCAGAATCTCCTGCTCTCGGTATTGATTACAATCGCTCTGGTATGGTCGGTTTTACAAGGGATAAACGATCAATTATGGATTGGGGTGCTGGTGCATGAAGCCTCGGCGGTTCTGGTCATTCTCAACGGCGCCAGAATCGCCGGAAATGACGGGATGTTCACCCTGTTGCGAAATATCCTCGCCGATCTGGTGGTCGATTTCAAACAGGCGGTGCTGGCTTGGAAGGGTCAGAGGATTTCCCCCTCACCGCCGACGAGGGCTTGATATATGCGCTCGGCCAAGCATGCACAACGAGGGTGAATAGATGGATAAAATCCGTGGCAACCCGCACGCAATCGCCCTCGCCCATCCGACTCGGGCGCAACTATACTCGGCCCTGTGCACAACCGAGGAGATGTCGACGGTCGAGTTGGAGAAAGCCGTCGGCGTCACCCGTTACCACCTCTACCACCACCTTGCCCAACTCGCCAAACTAGACCTGGTGGAAAACCACCGTGACGTCGGGAGAGCCAAATGGTGGCGTGCCGGACCGCAGGTCGCTCCAGCAATGGCTACGGGGGGGGCAGTGTCCTTGCCGGGGCCATCACAGTCGGATGGTGTCACGGCCCCGGCATGGTCTGATGACCTTCCAGCCGAGATGGTGAGGATGCTCGAGCTTGGTGCTAAAGTTGAATTCCTACCATTACCCAAAGGGGCGGCAAATTCGATTTCGGCCAAGAATCTGCTGAAAAAGATAGCCCGGGAATACGGCATCGACTTGGATATACCGTTCACCTTCGTCCCCGGCGGCATTGTTCTGATATCGCAACCGCGCTGAGCGAGGGGGCGAAGTGCAGATGAACTCAAACCGCCCGAGGTGAATACATGGACGAGGAATTGACGGTCGAATCAGCGATTGCCCCGCCCGACCTTTCATGCCCGAAGTGCGAAGGTCTTCTACCCCCGGAATTAGGAGAGATCGCCTGTTTGTTATGCAAGGCTAGAGTCCGGGTCGAACACCCGGTGACCAGGCGTGCCTGGGCGGAAGAGAAAGTCGCCTGCCCATCGTGCAATTCAGTGCTCATCTCCGGGGTCGAGCGAAGGCCGGCAAACCTGCAATGCTCAACCTGTGACAGCCAGTTCGAGATCATCGCCAATGTGCCGAAGGCCGAAGTTCGGTGTCCTTCTTGCGAGAGAAGAATCCGGATGACAAAGCGGCCGGGACAGCGTGACATCACCTGTCCGGCCTGTGAGACCAGGTTCAGAGTCAATTTCTGAGGAAACTGTAGGGCGGTGATCACCGGTCTGAGGGCTCTGCCCGAAGTACAGTTAGAAGTGATTCCCCTGAGGCACGAGCACGTTAGAAGCATCAGACTGTAGAGTGCTCGTGCCGCGGTACCGTTCATCAATGAGATGGGGTTGGGGTGAATTGCCATGAGAACGACTTATCGGATGATGGGGCTGGCTGACTACATCACCTTGGCCAATGGCTTGCTCGGTGCGGGAGCGATATTCTTCATCATGATGGCGGTAGGCGACCTGCAACAACCCTACCAAGATGGCATCAAGAGCCAATATATCTGGGCCGCCCAACTGTGCATCATCCTGTCGATGATCGGTGACGTCATCGATGGCCCGGTCGCCCGCCGGTACTCGAAGCGAAGATTGCTCGGTGGCAGTCTCGACATCATGTCCGATTGTGTTTCCTTTGGACTGGCGCCGGCGTTGCTGATTTTCGTGCTGTACGGGCGAATGGGTGAGGCGACTCCGATATGGACTCTCTTTCTCGCCGCCGCCTGCTGTTGGGTCATCGTTACAGCGATGCTGCGACTGGCGCGATTCGACTATGAAAAGGGCTCAGACTACCCATGGTTCTTCGGGCTGTCATCCCCGGCGAACGCGGTATTCCTGCTCTCGCTCTCCAGCCTGATCTGGCTGCAACCGTCGACTGGAATCGGCCCGGGGTTATCTACCTGGGACTGCGAGATGTGCTTTGGTCAAGGGGTCGAGAAACCGTGGTTTGACTTCCTCATCATCCCGGGGTTATTCATCTCCGGTGGCCTGATGATCTCCGACCGCAGATTACCGAAGGCCAAACACGGTGTGCCGATGTGGCTTTCTGTCATCGCCATGTCCACCCTCCTGGCCGGCACGATAATCCAACTTCGCTACACTTTGGGCGAGTTCCCGGAACTCGATGAGGCGGCTGGATTCACGACCTTCGTGTTGTTTTCGACCACCCTGATTCTCTGCCTGGCCTACATCATCGCTGGTCCAGCCATCGTCGCCAAAGAAAGCGACTAGGATTCAAATCCAGGCTCGGCCTTCGGGAATCGGGTTGGCCTGAGGTTTCGATGTATCTACGCGTTGCCCTGATTAAGCGAGTCACAAACTCTCATCTGAAACTCTTTGTTTCGTATCGCTGATTCCGGAAACAGAGGCGCTTCCAGCACAGTTTCCTCTTCGCTTTGCCCTCGCTTCCCATCTGGCGGTGGCATCCTTACTTACCGGGTCGCTTGTATAGCCTCATGCTGAACGCTTCCAAACCACATGAAAACTCAGACAAGACGTTCATCTAATCGCGATTTATGTGAATTATCTTGCATTATCCAAAATCGATTCTCTTCACTTTGCCCTCGCGGCGCCGGTGGTGCGGGGCGACAAATGAGTCGAATATATTCGTACGGTCACCCTCACAGTAAGGTGAAGGATGCAGAAATACGCAATTGCCTTCACCTTGGAGGTAGTGAAGCGAGCATTTCATAGAGGGGATAACCCCTTTCACTTATGTAGGGGAAGAGTTCGATATGAGTCGGGATGGGATGTCCTTGAGCGTCAGCGACAGCAGCAACAAACAGTCATTAGAGGAATTGCGCAAGAGCGTGGTCGGTGGTGATAGCCTTTCCTTATCAGCTCTGAGAACCTCTCTCACCCAGTCAGGCTCATCTACCTTGGACGATGCTACTCACCGTAGTGCAAGATTCCGTGAAGAAGAGCGACTGCGCTCACGTCTGCGGCGCGACCGCCGCCTGCGCATGAAGGCACAATCCGAGCGAATCGCGGCGATGCAAGATAATATTTCCAGCGAATTAGAGACTCGGCATACGATGACAATCGAGCAACTCGAGCGTGAACTGCGACAAGAAATGGATGACGAATTACAGCAACTCGAAAAAGAATCTCTGCACAAAGAAGAGGAAAACATCCGCCAACAATTGAGTCTTCGACTGGAGCGTGAACAGGATATTCTGCGCCAACAACTAGATGTCGAGCAGGAGCGCCGGCTCGAAGAGCACCGCGACCGTATCCGTTCTCGGTTAGAGCAAGAGATGACAGATGGTTTCAGCAAACGTCTGGAATTCCAGCGCGAACGCATGGAGATCGAGTTCAATGAAGAACTTCAACGCCGGGTGCGTGAAGCCGAAGTGGCGATTGAAGATGAACTCGAATTACGCTTCTCAGAGTTGGAGGCTAGCGAAATATCCAACCTTGAAGTAAACCAAACCTCTCTCCTAGAGGAGCGAGAGGACCAACTGCGGCGTGGCATCCGTAAGCGACTCGAGTCGCAGTTACACCTGCGTCTGCGCCAGCGCGAGACCAGACTACGGGCCGAGTATGAACGCCGCAGCCATCGCTTGGAAGAAGAGATCGCTCGAGAAATACAAACCGAGTTGGAGGGACGACTGCGCCAAGAGACCAATCAACTCGAAGATAACATGCGCGAAGATGTCGAGATGGCGGTGGCGCGACGACGCGACGAACTGCGACTACAGATCAATCGCAATCTGTCCGAGACCTTCGCCGACCGCTTGTCCGAGCGCAAGGAAAGACTGCGCGAAAAGTACGACATCACCTTCTCGCAGGCGGTAGACGACATCACCCGCCAGATCACCGACGAAATCGAGACCGAACTCAATCGCCGCATGGGCGAAGAGTTCGCCGCCTACCAGATGTCGCGCGATGCAGAGATTCAAAATCGCTTGTCGAGATTCCGCTACGACCAAGAAACCGAGTTGCGGGATCGGCTGACCGAAGTATTCGAGGGCGAAAAGGTGGATTGGACCGAACGCCTTGAAACCGAGTTCCAAAGTCGTGAGCAGGCGGCTAAGAAGGCGATAATGTCAGAAATAGACGCAACTCTGCGCAATGAGCGCCTGACCTTTGAGACCGACCTCGACTTGATTCGCGATGAGACGACCCTGGAACTTGAGGTCGAGATGGAAGACCGCCTGAAGTCATTCCGCGATGCCAAAGAGGAAGAGGTCGCCGACCAACTCGAGCGCCAACTGACCAAGCGTGAGGAAATCATGCGCAACAAGGCATTGGTTGAAATCCGTCGCAAGGAAAGCCAGGTACGTGCTGAAATCGAGGCGCAACTCGGAATCAAGCGAGCCGAGATTCGTGACCGCCTCTCTTCGCTCACCGACCAGATGGACAAATTCCGTGAGATGGCTGAAGACAAGATGCGCATTTCCATCGAAGAACAGGTTCAAGGTGAAATCGGAGATGCCGAGGAGCGCCTCAAGTCCAGAGAGGACGAGTTCGGCGACCTCCAGAGCGATGAGGGGCGACTTGAGAAGCGCCAAGCATGGCTTGGGGCAATCGCCGGTCGTGGCGCACCGACCACTGCCAGCGACCCGACCGCGCTCGGCGCTCGTCCGAGCACTCTGGCCTCCGCCGGCGGCCGGGTGATGCGCACACCATTGGGAGCATTCACCGAGCGCCCGGGTGGCCCAGCAAAGCCGGTCAGGCAACCTATCGGCTCACAATTGCGCCCGGTCAGACAGCCTATTGGCGACGAGCAACCGGATGACGCTGACCTGCTACAACCGATTCGACCGAGGATTCAACCAATATCCCCCGAGGCAACTATTCCTGAGGACGAGGCGAAGACCGAACTTGATCCAGAGACGGCAATACAACCAATTGCCGATACCCCTCTACCAACTCCAACGCCAACCGAGCCACCCACTCCCGCACCGACCAAGCCGGTTGGGCCGGTAGGTCCAACTCGACTTGGTGGCGCACCACCGTCAACAACACCGGCCGGGCCTGCCAGGATGGAGCCGATAGCACCTCCGGTCAGTACACTCACACCAGTTAGCACTCTGACTCCGGTCACCCCACAAACCCCTGAGGAAACCCCACCCAGCTCGGTGACCCCGCTGACCCCGCTGACCCCGCTGATTCCGGTGGCAGCACCGGCCAGCACCCTGACGCCGGTAAGCACCCTGACCCCGATGACTCCCCCGACCAGCACCCTGACGCCGGTAAGCACCCTGACCCCGATGACTCCCCCGACCTCAGATGTCAGCGAGGAGGAGGCTGAAACCGAGCCCGAAGTTTTGCCAACCTCGACCTTACGGCCAATCAGCGAGACGACACTTGGCGCCCAAGAACTCGAAGGAGCAACTCTGACCCCGGTCGGTGGCGCGGTTCTCAAGCCGGTAGTAGATCTCCCCCCCGAGTCCACCACCTTGACCCCGGTCAAGAGTACGGTCTTGAAACCGGTCGGCGGCGAGCCGACCGACGATGAAAAACCAGCCCGTGGACAACCACCGGCATCTGGACGTGGCAAGCCACCCGGAAGTGGTCGAGGCACGCCGCCATCCTCCGGTAAGGGTAAGCCGCCCGGTTCCGATGCGGATGAAAATGTCGCCAAGTTGAAGCCGGTGACGATGCTGAAGCCGTTGAAACTCCCCGGTGATGATGAAGATGAAGAAGACGAGAAGTTGAACGATTAGTTCTACCGCCTCTATCGCGGGTTCAAATTCCACTTTCAGTTCCGCCTTCTATTACATCTAGTTCCACCTTCGCGGTATTTTCCGCACTCACCCAAAGTTTGGCGAAAATATATTCGCGGCACTTTTCTCGGTCGAACTTTTATCCGGTTGTTTGAATAATGCTGCTGAGTTGGCGCGTCCATGCACCGAAGAAAGGCGATACTGTGCATCCTACTATTATTTCCCATTACGGCGCTGACCGCCCCGGTAAGCGCCGCTGGACTGACCGATTCCGGCACGGTCGATACCTTGGATGGACGTGGCATATTCTGGACCTTGACCAACAATAACAACGTGTTGTACATCAACAGTGATGGCGATGTGATATATTACTCGGTCGACAAGGGAATACACACCGAAATGTGGAATACTTCATTATCTGTCGACGTCAAGTGTGTTCGTATCGATGGCAATGCCCAATGGCTGGCGGTCGGTCATAGTTCCGGGGCGCTGTTGATCTCGATGAGCGACCAGAGCATCAGCGAGAATATTTCGACCCCGGCCGCGGTCACGTCGATAGATTTCGATATCGATGGTGACCTGTGGCTCGGTCATACCGCCGAGCCCCGCCGGGCGGTTGAATATCGTGGAAATACCACCACCGCGGTCGAGACCGACCAACACTACGGCGGTGTCAAGGACCTCAAAGTCCTCTCCGACGGTACGATAATCACCGCTGGGAACGACAAGAGAATCTACATTTTCGACCCGGCGGAACAGACTACCACAACCCTGACCGAAAGCAATTCAATCGAATCCATGTCGGTCAGTGATAATGAGATATACCTCTTCCTGACCACCTCGGCTGGAGAGTTGATTCGCTACTTAACCTCCGACTGGACTGCGGACACCTTGCAGGTCGGAGGGGTAACGACCACCTTGACCTATTCCGCGCTTTCCGGGAATAACTCGGAACTATATGTCGGCTCGACCTCGTTCCAAAAAGTCTGGGTCATCGATACCGCGTCGATGACCATTGTCGATGAGCTCACCTCCACCGGCACGACCATCGGCGCAATCCGTGGTGGCCGCGGCGAACTGTATGTAATCTCAGCATTGATGCCTAACTCCTTGGTACGACTCTTCGACATCGATAGCGATGATGATGGCAGCGTGGATTCTCAAGATGAATTCCCTTACGACCCAACCCAGACCAGCGATGCCGACGGCGATGGCCATGGTGATAATGCCGAGGGCAATAATGGTGACCACTTCCCCGACAACCCGACCCAGTGGGACGATGCTGATGGTGATGGCTGGGGCGACAACCCCAACGGTACCGATTACGATGCCTTCCCCGACAATTACCAGCAGCATGCTGATTCAGATGGCGATGGTTATGGTGATAACCCGAACGGTGAGGGTGCTGATGAGTTCCCTGACGATGCCACCCAATGGGTAGATACCGACAACGACGGGAGAGGTGACAATGTCAATGGCACCAACGGTGATAGTTGCCCGATGGTGAACGGTTTCTCCTCCAATGACCGGTACGGTTGCCCCGATTACGATGGCGACGGATGGTCAGATCCGGATGCTAATTGGCATTTTGATTACGTTCAGTGTAATGCCGAGCAGATCAACTGCGCCGATGCATTTCCCAATGAGAGAACACAATGGAGCGACCGAGATGGTGATGGCTACGGGGATAATGGTACCGGGGTTCAAGGTGACTCCTGTTGGACGCTATTTGGAAACAGTACCAAAATAGTTGAGCGAATTATCAATTCAGGTGGCTCCACAACTTGGACTACGACGGCAGCATATGGTTGCGATGATTTTGATGGCGATGGCTATGCAGATTACGGTGATGATTTCCATATGAATGCAACTGAATTCGTCGATATTGACTATGACGGATCTGGACATAACAGCGACTATAATGACAGCAATCCGGCGATTCAAACTTTTGAGCAACACTGTTTGATAAACCTGGATGATGACCAAGGAGATTGTTTAGCAATCCGAGATGTTGAATACCAGGAATATCGCAACACGACGACCGCGGCTGGAGATGACCCACTGGGATACATATATTGGAGAACCGAGCAACAGGGAAGTGAAACCGGGGCCGACAGCAAGAGTACATTCGATTCAGCAATCGAAGACGTAGTGACCTATGGTGGCTTCGGCTTTGTCGGACTGACCGCGGCCATTCTGCTGGTTAGTGGAATCATCACCATGCTGAGGAAACGCAAGGCGGCAAAGGCATTTGGCAATATCAAGGGCTTTGACCCGAGAGAAGCAATGGAGGAGTTGACCGCCGAGGAGAGTGGTGAAGCATTCACCGCCAGCGGTGGGGTTACCGATCAGGAAATGTGGGAAGACGATATTCCCGATATCGAACTGGGCTCGGCCGGCGACGCCGATACCGTCGCCGAAGATGATGATGACAAAGAACTCGTGGAGCTTGGTGATGATACCGCAACTCTGGCCGAGGATGCGAGCCTCGAGGAAATGGCCGGCTCTACCTCAGACACCAGTGAAGCGGCGGCGCTTGAGGTTCCCGAAGATGATGATGACGATTCAGATGATGGTGAAACCACCAAATCTGACGCACAGCCGGCCGCACAGGCACCCCCCGAGGCTCCACCACTACCAGCAAGTGGACTTCCGGCCGGGTGGACTGAAGAGCAGTGGCGATGGTATGGCGCTCAATGGCTGAAGGACAACGAAGACAACTGACGAAGGTCACGGCCAACCGTTTCGAAGTTCGGCTTTCGGGCAATTGGTCGTTCAGAGTCCATCCCCTTGACTAAAGCCGATCCTGAATTTGAGTCCTAGTGGCTTTCGTTTATCGGAAGTTGACGGGGAGGTCTTCCTTCATCGCACCTAATTGTGCTGGTGTCCACGAACCTTGGAATACGTTCATCGCCAACCACAATACGGCATTCCATGACTTACCCTCGGCGTAGATGTCGATATGTCCACATGCCGCTAATTCCAGAAGGGTGGCCTCATCACTCCTTGAATCGAATAGGGCGCGTACGAACTGCGGGGTATCCAGATGATACGAAACCACTCTAGCACGCCCTACCATCTCCTCACCTCAAACCGGGAATGGGCACAGTGAAAGTCTCTGGATCAGGATTTCAGCATCGATACCCGATAACTCGTCAATCTTGGCGCGCAGTTCATCGGTCACCCCTTGCAATTTCTGCATCTTGTATTCCTTAACCAAAGTCATCAACATCCCATCAATACTGCGGTGGCCCGACATTGAGCGCAGTGAGTTCAGGTGCCTACGTGTCTCATAACTTACGCTTACCGAGGTCATTCCTTCGCCTGTCATATTGTTTACCCGCTGCGAAGAGGAATATCGCTATATTTGACCGTATGGTTTCTCAAAGGCCTCAGCAACCGGATTTAGCGATGCCGGGTGACCTGCCAATCCTCAACCCCGGGCTCGGGATTCAGCCAATCCTCATCGCCCGGCAAGACCAGCCCATCGCCGATTTTCGCCATCTGGCGCGCTAGGGTGGAGTGGGTGGCCAGCAATCGGTCCCAATCGATTGCCCCGCTGCGAAGTTTGAGTCCCAATCGTAGCGCCCGCCACGAGCGGCTGGCTCGAGCATATAATTTTAGATGCAGGCGAGCTGATAACGGCCACCAGAATAAAACCAGCAAAGCAACCAGTGGCCACGGAATCTGCGCCAGAATCGGTAATACCAGGCTGGGGAGGTTAACCCCCTGCAGTGGAGAATCCGGCGAGGAGATGAACCAACCTATCGGTAGCGAGATCAATATCCACCACAGCGGATACAGGGCCACTGAGAACAACAATTTCATCGACCCCATCCCAGTCTTGTTCGCTTCATCCTTACCGAGGTGATTCGTCAACACCCGGGTCAGCAGATAGGGGGGCATAGAGCCGATGACCGCACCCCATGAGACGATGCCGAGCATCCACGATATCGACCACAGCCAGTAGACCGAATTTTTCACAAAGGCGCGTTTTGAGACCCGCTCGGCGCGATTGGACAATTCCCATGACCGTAATCCCAATTTCTCCATTTCTTGGTGGTGGGCACGGAACTCGGATTCAAGCCGCTCGGTCCTATCGGCATCATTGACCGATTGGAATTGCCAAGCCGCTCTGACCCGGCGTGAGCCGAGCAGGGCCTGGTCGTAAGGAATCGGGCCTAGGTCGGCATTATTCTCCAGAGAGCGATGAATGTGAATCATGCGCCGGGCGCGCCATACCAATTCGCGGTCAGCCCACGTCTCCTGAGCTTGGTTACAGCGGTACATCTCCATTTTCAGTAAATCGGTGATCGCCCCACACCAAGCTCGCTCTCTGGCTTGGTCGCCGAACTCTTTGACTTCCTCTTCACTGGGCTCAGGTGCTCCATCCTCCCCTGGCAAGGGAGGAATCGGCAGGGGTTGGTTGACCTGTAGGCTTACCCGTTCACGAAACTGGTGTTGGTCACTATAGTGCAGACCGAGGGGGACTATATGCGGTTGAGCCACCCCTTCAGCGCGAGATTTCTGCAGTGCGTGCAGAAAAATCCTTGCCGCCCCAGTGCGTAATCTGACCGGATGGGATTTCAAGTGGGTTACACCCTCAGGGAAAATTGCCACCCGCCCGCCTTCAGCGAGTGCATCTCCCATACTTTCAATCAGCGTCTGGTTCTTCGCCGTGCGTTGCCCATCACCCTCGTTTTGTGGAATCACATCTTGTGCTCTGTACACCGGTTTCGCGCCGGCGATTCGCATCATCATGCCCAGAATCGGCACCTTGAACAGAGTGTGTTTCGCAGCGACGGTGAGATTTCCAGGTAGAGCCGCCATCATCAACATCGGGTCGATCAGTCCACCGGGATGCCAGGCCGTGAACAGTATTCCTCCCGTATCGGGCAGGGTGTCGATATCGACGAGGGAAATCTCGCGAAACCAGGTATCCATAAGCGCCCGATTGAGGCGGCGAAGGCGGAGGTAACCGGGAGAGATTGGCAGATTCTCGGGGTCAGCGGCCCAATCCATTGCTCATTCCAAGGTCTGCGAGGCTTTTGTTTAATCGCTGATTTTATTCGCAGAGGAGTGCTCTTTATCACCACAGGATGAATGGTATTCGGTAATCGAATCTCCGAAGTCAGCGAACTAGGCCTTGAGTTGGTCTCGTCTGATTCGGGGAATCTCATTGATGCCGTGTTTCTTACGGATTATCTGTACCCGCTGATGGACTTCCTTGGCCAGGGTCCAGTACTGATGACTGCCTCTGCCGCTGGTCTTGTTATTGGGTGAATGCAATATCACCGTCGGAGAGCCTTCCGAGGGTGCTTCGGCGATTTTCACCAGGCGCTGAATCATCGTCTTGAATACCTGACGGGCAAAGTGCTTGTTGACCTCATTGCAGACCGAAATCGACAACTTCGATTTCGCCAGGACCATGGTCATGACGATTCCCAGCAGTTTGAGATGTGGATTGATGCGTCTCTGCACCAGTTTGATCGAATTCATCAGCAGGCTCATTCCTTCCAATGCATAGAACTCGGCCTGCACCGGCACGATGACCCAGCGCGCCGCCGCCAGTGCATTGATGGTCAGCAGGCCGAGGCTTGGTGGCGTATCGATGATGATGTAATCGAAATCTTCCTCTATTGAGGCGAGTGCCTCCTTGAGGCGAGTTTCTCGACCGATACGGGTCGATAACTCGATTTCAGCCCCCGAGAGATGGATGTCCGAGGGCAGCAACCACAGATTGTTGACCTTGATATGGTCGGGGACCTTCTTCTTGTCGGGATATTCTGCTGCCCAGGCCCGGCGCATCGCGGTGGTAAGTTGTTCAGGCGGCAGGAGGAAATCCTCGATGACGTTCATCTCCTCACCGGAATCATTCATCAACAGGTCGTTGACGGTACGCTTGAGATGGCGTTTCTCGACCCCGAACGAGGTCGAACAATTCCCCTGTGGGTCGAGGTCGACCAGCAATACCTTGCGCGCTGGAAGGCGTTGTCTCGGGTCTCCTTCGGCCAGAGCGGTGGCGAGATTGACAGCAGTGGTCGTCTTGGCACAACCACCTTTCTGGTTGGCCACGGCAATTACCATCTTGTAGGGATTCATCTATCAGACCTCAGTAATATGTCGAAGGTGCCCACCACCTATCAATTATCACCTGCCAAATGCTCAAGCGGGTTGGATGACCGGAACCGGAACTTCGGACATTATCTTGCGGACGATGTGCATTCCAGTGATGCCGCGAATCTTCGCTTCAGGCTTCATCATGATACGGTGGCTGATGACCTGCAGGGCGACCGCCTTGATATCGTCGGGAATCACGTAGTCTCGACCATCGATGGCGGCCGAGGCACGCCCGGTCTTGAACAATGACTGGCTGGCACGTGGGCTGGCGCCGGTGATGACGCGGTGGTCTTCACGGGTACGCTGGACGACTTCGACGATGTAGGAGAGGATTGCGGGGTCGATGTGAACGGTCTCGAGCGCCTTCTGCATCGCCACCACCTTCTTGGGTGAGGTGATCTTCTCGACGTCGTGGGTGTCCTTGCCACGCAATTTTCGGCGCGCCAGGATGGCCTTCTCTTCGGCTCGGTCGGGGTAACCCATGCTCATCTTCATCAGGAATCGGTCCATCTGTGCCTCGGGCAGTGGGTACACTCCCTCTTGCTCGATCGGGTTCTGGGTCGCCATCACCACGAACGGAGCGGGAAGCTTGTGGGTGATGCCCTCGATGGTGACCTGCTTCTCCTCCATCGCCTCGAGCAGGGCTGCCTGAGTCTTTGGAGGAGCACGATTAATCTCATCGGCGAGCAGAATATTGGAAAATAATGGCCCGGCGCGAAGTTTGAATTCACCGGACTTCTGGTCGTACATGTAGGTGCCCATGATATCGCTGGGCAGCAGGTCGGGGGTGAACTGAACCCGCTTGAACTTACAACCCAGGGCTCGGGCAAAGGTATTGGCGAGCAGGGTCTTGGCCAATCCGGGGAAATCCTCGAGCAGCATATTTCCGTTAGAGAGGATTCCGATGGTCACACGGCGAAGGTTATCCTCCTTACCGATGATCACCTTGCTCACTTCGTTCATCAGGCCGTGGGCAATGGTCGAAACGGTCGAAATCAGGTCCTTGGTCCGGGCATCGCCAGCAACTGTTTGATTGGTCAGAGTCATGGTGAGTCCCCACTGGAGCAACCTTCCGACCATATAGAATCATACTTCAAGATATTGGCTGAATAAGTCATCTTTGCATCCGTGAAACAGAAACCCACAAACCGCCGCAGCAGCCTTGCAGTATTACGTTTAGTAACCCCAGAAGCGATCGCTCTTACGGTGCAGAGCGACTATCTCGTCGAAGATTTCCTGCTCGGTCGAATCGAGTTTTATATTGCGCAATCGCACCGCGTGTGATTCGGGAATATCGACCAGAAGAACATCCTCTTCGTCGATTCCTCGACCGACCGTCGCCCCGCCGATGGCAACCGCCACCTCGGCACCCTGCTCAGCCTCTTGCAGTCCGCTCTCACCGGTTCTTATCGACTTAATCTTACCGACCCTCTTACCATCGCTGCGCATCAGATGCTGGCCGATGTGAATCCGGCCGCCGAGCACCTTTATGCCGACCACGGCTGGGCCCGAGCGTCGGAAGATGTGGTCGACCATAATCTGGATTCGCCCGGGGAAGACCAGTGCCTCACGTTGTTCCTCCTCGTGTTGGCGGGTGCGCTCCTCGCGCCACTCGGATAACTGCTCGATGATGTGGTAGATGATTTTGCCATCGATGTATTTGACCGGGCTGTCATCATCATCGAGCAGGATGGCGATTTCGGCCAAAGGCTTGGTCGAGAATGCCAGAATCACATTATGCAGGGGTTGGCCGGCATTCTCGGCGGTGATGAAATCACGCTTGCTGACATGCCCGATGGTCGCCGAGCGAATCGGGATAGCCAATTTATCCAGCTCAAAAGCCAGAGCCTCAAGCCCGCCGAGGGTATCGGCCTTGATGACCACCCCCTCCTCTTCGAGTTCAACCCCGATGCGCGCCTCTTCGAGGGCTTTTTCATGCGCCGCCGAGGCTTGTTCGGGAGTATTGGAAAGACGCAGGGTGGTGCCGGCCAGGACATTTTCTAAATCCGGACCATTGATCTTGACCCCGGCGGCAGCCTCGACCACGTCGACATCGTCCCACCGGTCGCCAGCATCGCGCATCTCTGACATTCCACGCGGGCGGAACATCCCCTTGATGTGGGTCTGGAACGGGCCATCTTGACCGACCAAGGTGATGCGGTCACCCTTTTTCAACTCACCTCGGTAGAGGATGACGTCAATGGTCTTGCCCAATCCTCGCACCTCCTTCATCTCCAACACAGTACCTTCGGCAGGCCCCAAAGTGTCACGCAAGCGGTCTTCCAGATAGCGCTCGGCCAAGCCGACCGTCACCGCCAGCAGGTCTTGGATACCCTCTCCTTCCTTAGCACTGCACGGAACCACGGTAATCGCCTGGGTGAAGTCCTTGATCTGGTCGAAACGCTCGATGTTGAAGCCATGTTCGGCAAATTGTCCGACCAGTTTCCACCAGCGTTTGTCAAACTCCTGCAAGACCTCGCGGCGCTGGTCTTTTACAGCGACCAGAAATGACCGACCATACTCTGATTCCCAACCATGGATTCGGTCTACCTTATTGGCGGCGACGACAAACGGTGTCTTCAACTGCTTGAGGATATTGATTGATTCGATGCTCTGCGGTTGCAGACCTTCCATCATATCGACCACCAGAATCGCAATATCGGCCAGCGTCCCACCGCGTCGGCGCAGACTGGTGAACGAGTGATGCCCGGGGGTATCGATGAACAGCAGGCCGGGCGACTTGAATTTACCACCCCGCAACATGTGCGCACAGGTATCATTGAGAAGGTCGGCGGGAACTTCGGTGGCACCGATATGCTGGGTTATTCCCCCGGCCTCACGGGCCATCACGCTGGCCTGACGCTCGAGGCCGAGCGAGCGGATATAGTCGAGAATGCTGGTCTTGCCGTGGTCGACATGGCCGAGAACGCTGACGATGGGCTGGCGGTTCTCACCCAACTCAGGCGATACCGGCTCAGTCGAGGAATCATCGGAGGATGGAGACTCGGCCGAAAACTCAGGCTGGTCCGGAATGGGGTCCTCGGACATGCATGCCACCTCGCCTCACTCGTAAACCCAGTTCTCGCGGTCTGGCAGCCAATCCATCGTCCCTTCGGGGAACCACAGCCCCAACTCGAATTCGGCGGTCTCTGCCGCATCCGAGCCGTGAATCATATTGTAGCCCATCTCCATGCCGAAATCGCCACGGATGGTACCTGGTGGTGCATCTCGACCGTTGGTAGGGCCGATGAGATTGCGGGCGACGCCGATGGCGCCGACACCACTCCAAGCCATGCAGACAACCGGTCCGCTGGTGATGAATTTAATCAGGCCGGGGAAAAATGGTCGCTCCTTGTGGACCTCGTAATGGGCGCGGGCAATCTCCTCGCTGGGGATGAGACTCTTCAGTCCGACCAGACGCAATCCCTTACGCTCGAATCTGCCAATGATCTCGCCGACCAGACCTCGTTGCACCCCATCGGGCTTGACCATGATGTAGGTAGTCTCCATATTCCTCACCTCTGCGGGCATTCGCCGCCTTTTCAATCTATTCTACCTATTCACCGACTCGCTTTACGGGCGGTGAATAAACCGGTAATGCCGATTATCAAACTCCACCCTTGATGTAATGGCGGGTCCACTTCACCTTACGGGGGTTACGCTTCAACTTCAGCGCGTTCTTCCTCGCCTTGCTGTTCTTGAACCACTTGACGGTGCCATCTCTCTGGACGAACATCAAGCCGGTTCCAGGTTCGATCTCCTCGCCGGAGAAACTGCATACTCTTCGCTCTGGCACCTTCTTCACCTCACGTTCAACTTACGGGCTTCTCGACCGGTATCTCGCAACATCAAGATGTCGCCGACGCGCACTGGTCCAACCACGTTTCGAGTAATGATTCGCCCGACGTCACGGGGATTAGGGGCGTCGTTGACGCGCACTTTTACTTGGGTGGCCTCACCGGTCATTCCGGTTCGACCGACGATTTCGACGACCTCTGCTGGCCATCCACCGATATCTTCGCTCATGAAAATTACTCCGCATCGCTATTGTTGAGTTTCATTCGCCCCTGATGTTGGCAAGGTGCGAAATCACGTCATCGAACTTGGCCTGAGCGCCTTTTCCGACTTCCATCACCGCGATGGATGCGGTCTTGACATTCTTTGGCATGCCACATTCTTTGGCCAGATATTCCTGACTACCAACGTAAGCATATGGAATATTCTTCTCATCGCAGATCATCGGGATGTGCGCCAGAAGTTCTGGCGGGTTCACATCTTCGGCCATGATGATTATCTTGGCATTGCCGCGCTCGGCAGCCTTGGTCACCTCATTGCTTCCTTTCTTTATCGCGCCGACTTTGCTGACCTCTTGGACCAAAGCATAGACGGCTGTCTCTACATCTTCTGGGGTTTTAAATCGCACATGTACACTCATTGGATCACTTCTCCTATTGGGCCTTCCTCGTGTTAGGCAGGCGCTCGCACAGCATGCTCAGTATAAACCCAACGGCTACCCCGTAGGGGTAAGTGTATCGTAAATCGCACCTGTGAATAATGGTGGAATCTCCCTCAAAGAGCCGCAGTCCAGCCTTTCCCCACACTCACGACAAGTCCTCGAGCAATGACAGCACACCTCGGGCGAGGGCTGGTCCACCGCTTATCACCGCCCGTGGATTCTGCAATGAATTCGCCGCATGGACTCCATTGACAAACTCATCCAATCGAGAAATCGCCCCGCCGGTGAACAGACCGTGCGCACAGGCGGCGTGAACCTCGACCGCCCCCTGGGATATCAATGCCTCACTGGCCCGACAAATCGTCCCCCCGGTCGCAATCATATCGTCGACGATGGTGACGATTGCACCATCGACATCGAGGTCTTTCGCCTTGTGGACGATGGTGTGGGCATCGATGCGGGTCTTCTCAAGATAAGAAAATCGACAACCGATGGCCTCGGCAACCTGACTGGCCCGCTCGATCGCCCCCTTGTCGGGTGAAAGGATGAAATCCGGCTTGACAATCTGCTGAAGATAATGGGCAATTTCGGGCATGCACGAGGTGAAGACCACCGGCACCCCGAGTTCTTCAAGGGCACTCCGTGAATGGATATCGAGAAACACGATTCCGTCACAACGTCCGGCCAGCAGTTTCCCGATCGCCTTGGCCGATACGACCTCACCGGCCTGAAAGCGCTTGTCTTGTCGCGAATAGCCGAAATAGGGAACCGCTAGAATGACCCCGGGACCTACCGGTAGCAACCCTTCCGGCCCGCCGCCCTTGAGAGAATCTGTCTTCCCCTCCCGCACATCGCTGATGGCCTCGAGCAGGAGCAGGGTTTCGATGATTCCGTTATCCGGGTAGGTCGTCGAGACCAGCACAACCGGCTCACTTCGACTGCGTACCGCCTCGATATGCTCTGAGGGAATGCGCACATAGCCTTCCAGATCCGGAAATCGTCTTGACTCAAGGGGGATATGTTGCCAGCCCAACTCGGCCGCAAGGTCAATTGCCAGTGGTCTGGAATTGGAACCAGAGACTATCGGCACAACTCTCCCCGAGCCATCGGGGCAGTAGCCTCTTGAAGGACTTTCCCGCCACCACGAGATGACATAAACCGTGCAATATTTCGCCCCTGACACCAGCCATTCAAACCATGAGGCAACGGCAGCCATACCAAAGCAGTGCACACAATCCAAGCCACACCTCACACCGTTGGCCGCCACCAAGCTCAAGCCGACCAAAGCCGAAAATCTTAGCCGAACACCACGCTGAAATCAACGGGCGGTCCCAAAGAGGAGAAGGGAGTGGGCGAGGCAAGATTTGAACTTGCGACCTCCCGGTTATCAGCCGGGTGCTCCAACCAACCTAAGCTACCCGCCCAGGGCAGTCCGGCGAGATGCGTTGGCATCATAACCGTAGCGGTGACTCCAGAAGCCCAGGAAATCCATAGGTGGCCAATATCACCATCAGGTTCGCCCCCCAGGATAATTGGAAGTTCGATTGTCTGACATAGCACGTAGGCCAAGCCTGAATATGCTGTCTGGTGATATTCGTGATTCTCCGAATCGAGTGGATTATTCGTCGGATCCGTAATCTGGATCGTTGATGGTGATGTAACTGGGCAAAGTCAAAACTCGGTCAAAATTCCTCGCGAGAATCACCTCATCCAAGGTTTCTCGTGTTCGGCTGAATGCCGTAATAGGTATTTTGAGTTCCGGCTCAACCCCGAACTTACGCTGAATTCCCGAGCGTACACGTACCATGACGCCTCGGTAGGTTCGCTTTACTTTCACAAGTTCGGTTATCGTACCAATTTCCAATCCCTGGTTATCGACTACCGCCCGGTCGAGCATCTCGTCCGGAGCGTACAACTTTTCATCGATGCGAACAGTATTGCGCCATCGGCGCTGTAGTTCTCGCATCGACTTACTTAGTCGAACCGTTCCATCTTCACGGATACTGTGTACCAGCTCTTTGGCAAGAGGTGCCAAAGGTGCTGGCTTCCGCATATATTCTTCCGCAATCTCCGGAAGCACCTGTAGTCGCATTGACTGCACCCGTGTTTCATTCGGGTGATGGCGCTCGCCGACGATTACGCCAACTTTGGTTTGTTTGACGTAAACCTCCCTCTGGAGGAGGTCTTGTATGTTATAATCATCTTTCATAGGTTCCCATCCTGTTTTCTATATTCCGCCGTCTCCGGCTTAAATAGGCTGTACACTTGCCGGTATATATATTATGACCTAAAAAGTAGTCTTGCATGTTTAATTGGAATTATACGAAAATCACGGAATTATCAATTGAAAATAATATATAATTGCTGGATTCAACTTCTCGACGTATAATCTATTTCTAATTAGGTATGGGTAGCCGACCTTCATTTCATTCTAATTGCAATATACCAATAACTGTGAGAAGAACTTCAGCTCTAGAAGATTTTCAAGGATCCAATTAGAAAGAGCCGATAATTATGGTTTTCTAATAGGCACTACAGTATTTTCTTCCGCGTGCAGTTGCCGAATCCAGTGCCATGCTTCATCGCGTATATTATACGCCCATTAATTTCAGTTTTTTCAATTGAAAAGAAGTTTTTTCAATTAGAATATA
>Ga0208879_1001228_pt1 | contig 24483 bp, 21 predicted proteins | sample Knorr_S15_td_Bot_FD_185605 | JGI IMG/M metagenome (GOLD analysis project Ga0208879, IMG submission 185605) | Marine microbial communities from Southern Atlantic Ocean transect - Knorr_S15_td_Bottom_ad_5009_LV_A (SPAdes) (version 2) | ecosystem: Environmental > Aquatic > Marine > Oceanic | place...
GGCCGAGAAATACCACCATTAATAAGACAATCCATAATTCATTGGCCCGGGCAATCGGCCCGATAAGCAGTCCGCAGACCAGCAACCAAAAGGGCAGCAAACCCAGCACCCAAACCTCCGGATTCCCGGGTTCCAACAACAACACCGCCCCGGCATAAATAAAAAACCACAGCCCAACGATGGCAATCGTCTGCCAGCCTCCCACCACCACCAGCGAGTTGGCGTGTTCATTCGACCTTTCTTTTCTCCACGAGCCAATGGCCTTTACCAGACCAAACCATCCCGTGGCCAATAAAGCTGCCAGCGAGAGCAACGGCGCGACTTGATGGAATCTGGAAATATGGCTTCCCATATACAGTTCCTCCATCAACATCCGGGCTGGAAATAGCCGGGTAAGCCAGTCCGAAAAGGCCGAAAAACTAAACAGGAAGTTTCCGGAAACCAAACATTGCCCAAACCCGACCAGTCCCTTGGGGATCATGGATCCATCCAACCGGTCGCCGAGTGCGGGAAGTGCATGGGTGAATAGTTGGTCGGACTTAAAGAAAAACACAAATAGGTAGGCCAATAAAACCAGGGATCCGGCAATCGCCGAATGAAGAAATGCAAACCGGAAACGCCGCAGAAGCAGATAGAAAAGCGGGATGGCAATAAACACGGGAACGCCGTTCATGACATGGAATAGCACACTCATTCCCGACACCAAGGCGGCGCCGACCACTTGTCTTTTCCGAGGTTCGGGGGCGGTTGCCAAGTATACCGCCCAAAGCACCAGGAAGCCGGCAGGCAGAATCACCTCGGCCTCACAGGCATAGCGCCAGAACCCGTAGGATAGCCCCAAAAACCCGGTTGCAAACAGCGAACTGACGGGCCGCATGCTATAGCGCTGATAACAAAAGCGATAAAAGAGGAAAAGCGCACCCGCCGCCGAGAGGGCGCTAATAAACACGAGAAAGGAATAGGCCCCGCCACCGTACCCCAGCGTTTGAACCACCGTATATACGCTTTTGGTTACGGCGCCATAGAGCAGATGGTGGGGATGGTACAACCAGGCATGGTGGCTCGTTTCAACCATATAGGCATATTCAAAGGCATCATCGGCTTCGGTATGGTTAGCGATGCCCGCATTCCAATAAAAAAGAAACACACAGATAAATACAATGGCAGCTAATATTCTCTTCATGACTGTTCCATCTCGTACTTCTTGATGCCAAGCAGTTGCAAGGCGGACAACCCCAGAAAGGTGGGTACAATGTCAAGATAGCGGCGCCACAGACGGCGCGGCTCCTTACAGAGCCGATGCAGCCACTGCATCCCGGAATTCTTGATCCACTCCGGCGAATCCTTGTAGTTCCCCGCATGAATATCAAAGGCCGCACCGACGCCAAGCATGATTCCGCAATCAAGCGGAAATTGAGGTTGGGAGTTTGAAGTTTGAGGTTCAACATCTCTTGCTACTAGCTCAATGCGCCATGCATCATTCGCCGCAGGCGAGTGACTTGCCATGAATTTCTCCTGCTTCGGTGTGGAGAGCCCAACCCAGAAAAAATCTGGTTTGCAATCGGCCACAGTCCGGCGGAGCTCCTCTTCCTCAACATCATTTAATGGTCGGAATGGAGGCGCAAATGTCCCAACGACTTGAATGCCCGGAAAGCGTTCCTCCAGATTGGCCTTCAGCTTCTGGAGCGTCTCCGGCGTGGCCCCGTACAGAAAGTGGGTAAGCGGGTACGAAGCACCCTTTGTTGGAGGTTGGAGGTTGGAGGTTGGATGTTTTTCACGTTCTACTTCCCACGTTCCACTTTCCACGGAGCCTGACGTTGCAGCGCACAAGCGCAACATCAAGTCCGGCCCATACACCCGCCCCATCGCACCGAACCCATGTTCTCGCCCCATCCAAACGGTAGGCATCCCATCGGGAACCGTCAAAAATGAGCTATTATGAATCGTCTTCAATTCCAGATCGTGCTGCGACTCAATCACCCCATGCACGCCGGTCACACAGACATACCCCTTTTCGCCGGCACCGCGTGCATCTAGCAAAAAGTCCGCCGCCTGCTGTAGATTCAAAGCACTCACGCCCACACCCAGCACATTCACCCGCAGAGGCGTTTGCAATCCATCCGCGGCCGAGGCAGCCGTCGGCACCGCCGTCTTTTGCACCGGCGGAAACAAAAAATCCGTCAAGAGATAGCCCAGAAACAGCGAGTTGTATTTTAAATAGCGTTTCCACATCCGGCGCGGTTCCTGCACGAGCCGATAGAGCCAGGTCACCCCGTAGCGCTGGCACCACTCGGGGGCAAAAGGCCGCCGGCCGGCCAGGAGTTCGAACGCATCCCCGACGGCGAAAAACACCCCGCGCCGATACCGCTGCAGATTCTCTATGATCCATGATTCCTGTTTTTCACCGCCTAGTGCAACCCACACAAAATCAGGCGAGGCCTCGTTGATCTGCTGAGAAAACTCCACCTGATCCTCTTCCGTCCAGGCCCGGTAAGGCGGGGAACATTCCCCCACGATCTGAATATCCGGCCGTATTGCACTCACCGCCGCCGATAGCTCATCCAAACACTCCTGCGAACCTCCAAAAAAATAATGGGTCGTCCCTTTCGGTGCATTCAGCATGGCATACCGCATAAAATAGGGACCATACACCCGATCTGCCAAGGCTGGCTTTTTCTTGCGCCGCAACGTTGCATTTAGCACCCAGATCAGCGGCATGCCGTCAGGGAGAACCAAATCAAAAGATGCCATGACTCGTCCGAATGTTGTCGACAAACGCGCTACCGAAGCAATATGCGTATTCGCTGCACTGACCGCAGCGGCTCGGTCTCTGCGCGCCAGCTCTAAACAGCGAGCAAGCGCCGACTCATATGTTACAACATCAACCGACAGACCGATTACAGAGATTCTTTTATTTAACTCATTCTGCATTCAACACCTCTACGCCAGCTCTCGAAACACTGTTTCTATTGAATCAATAAACTGCGTATCCATATATTTCTGTTCATACAATTTTCGAGCCGAATCGCCCATCGACTTGCGTAAATCTGAATCAGAAAGCAACGAGGCAATCGCACCTGCATATGCCTGCGAATCATGGACGGGACAAACAAACCCTGTCACACCATCCTCAACAATATCTCCCGGACCCCGCCAGTCGGAAGAAATAACAGGCAGCTCATATGCCATCGCCTCCACCACAACCAAACCAAAAGTCTCAAACTCGAAAAATGTTGGAAAGAAAAAGAGGTCCGCTTCAGCATATTCAGCCCACAGTATCTCGCCGGTTAACTCTCCTCGACAAATAACCTGCTCATCCAATCCCAACGCCCTCCGCTTTATTTCAAAGGCATTCCGCATTTTGCTGTTTTTCCACGGCCCCACCGTATGTATTTTGAAACAGGTGCCTGTAGATTTTAAAATGTGAGCGGTATCAAGAAGGTCCAGAATGCCTTTTGACTCAATATGGAGCCCCACAAACAGAATGCGAAGCTCTTCATCCTTCCTTCCGACAGCCCCTTCAACAACAGGAACATCGATGCCATAGGGAAGTGTCATGACGCGCTTGGCCCCCACAACCTCCGCGTCCTTCCGGCACAGCTCTCCCAAAATAATGGCCACATCCGGCTTCATGAACGCCCAGCCAATCCGTTTCAGCCATGAACGGCTTTGCAAAAAATTGCCGAGGCCGTAGGCATGAAAATGAAACACCGTCTTGCCGGCAAAAGGCCGTACACATGAGAGAAAAACTAAATCCCGGAGAACCGTACTCCATTTCGGCGGTGCAGGCGGATAATACAAGATCGAGCCCGGATATTTGAGCAACAACCGCAGCACACGAAAAACCAGTTCAACCAGATGCACCAACTTTCGAATTCCGAAATCGCCGTTTTCATCCACTTCCCGGGAGAAGCGCATCGGTACCAGCTCATAATCCAACCGACCGGTCAGCCCATCCGCCATGGCTTTGATCATGACCGACTGCCCATGAAACGGGGGCGGGATTTGTCCAACTATGATTACTTTACTCATAATAATAATTAAAATATCTTATTGGGTACGCTCTAAACGAGAGCGCCACTTCGCTTCAGGCTTATCAACAATAAATAAAGATCGTCGTGCTAAATCTTCCATATAAAGAGCATATTCAACAGGAGGAAGCCGGTAACATCCATGAAGAATCTTGTGAATCCGATGGAGTAAAATCCAAAGGAACCGTAGTTTTTGTACTATCCACGGCGCATTTGAGCGTAAACGGCCATATTCAAGAGAAGCGATCTCATCCAACCCCTTGTTGCTCCCCGTCTCCGTAAATACCGTTGTATATTCGCCCAGCAAACCAATGCGTACACCCTGTGTCATCATCCGCAACACCAATTCTACATCACCGATGTTCTTCCACTCAGGATCGGGAAACAGATCGTATTTCCTAAGCGCATCGGTACGAATGAACATGGCACCCGTGAACAAAGGAAGCTGGTCCGTCATAATATGAAATTTTGAAGGGGAAACCATCTTACGGCCACATATCAGCTTCCCCTCTTCATCCACAATGAGCACATCCCCAAACAACACGTCTTTATCAGGATGAGCTTTGAACCATCGTGAAACTTGATCCAATGCCCTTGGAAGATATTGCTCATCGCAATTGAGATAGGCGATCACGCTATCGCGTGGGTTGTTGCCAGAGAAAGCGGTTGATGGTTGATGCGAGTTCGTTGCTAGAGGATCCTTATCCAGCATCATTGAACGTCCATCAACTCGCGGGTCTTCGGCCACAGCACGCCGCCACCCCTTGGATACGGCATCGTACATACCGTTGTCCGGTGCACTTTCATAACTAAAAGTATAGCTGACCGCTGACCGGTCTGAGCTATTAGCCTCTTGCTCTTGCAGGAACGCAACCGTTCCATCGGTTGAACCGGCATCTTGGACATGGTGGTGCACGGAGATCGAAGATCCACTTCCAGAGGTCGGAGGTCGGAGATCAGGGATCAACACATCTGACTGCTGCCCTCTGTCATCTGATCTCTGCTCGCTAAACGAGCCGACCTGATCTCTGACCGATGCCACGCACCGTTTCAGAAACGCACATTGATTATAGGATGGGGTAATGATGAATAAATTCATGTGTTCCAGAAATCAGATGACCTGCTCATAGATGTTTATAAGCAGGTTATAATTAGCTTCCGCCGAATATTTCTCTTCAAACTCTCTGTGCGCCGCTCGTCCCATATCTTTCATTTCCGAGGGATGTCTGAATGCCCATTCAATTTTACCGGCGAGTTGTCCGGCATTGCCCAACCCAAATTTAAGACCATTTTGTTGTTCAACAATAATATTTTTCATTCCTCCATCATTGGGAGCTATTACTGCAATTTCGCATGAAAAAGCCTCCACTATGGTCATCGGGAAACCCTCATACCAGACTGATGGCAAAACCAGAAAGGACGCTTCTTTCATTAACTTCAACACACCAGCTTTGGGTTGCTTACCCATAAAGCTGACAGCGGACAACTGAAGACTCTTAGCCAACTCTTCCAGAGCGTCTCGTTCCGGCCCATCGCCGACAATAATCAGCTGAGGCTGATGATCGCTAGCCGGCGGCTTAGAGCCATGAGCGGTTAGCTTTTCTTGAAACTGCGCCCATGCGCGGATCAGCACATCACACCCTTTTTCAGGACTCAGCCTTCCCACGAACAAGCAATAGGGAGTGTTAACCACAGAGGACACAGAGGGATCAGAAAACAAACCTCCTGTATCGTGTTCTATGCGCTCCTTTGTGGCTAAATCATCCTGTTGAATAAAATTTGGTTTCACCCGAATTTTATCCACCGGCAGTCCCCCTTCGATCATTTTCAGTTTTTGGAATTCCGTCAGCGCAATGTAGGCCGTCACCTTTTTCGACCAGGTTCCCAGCCGCTGGTGGATGAACAGCATCAACGCCACCACCAATGAACCCGCCTTGGAGCCACGATAACAACCATAGCGGATCCCCGGCCACTTAAAGGATTTTTTGACGCACAGTTCGCAGACGGCACCAGAGGGGCCTGTTTTAAGCTTAGAGTCTGGTGTCTGGAGTTTGTCATCCTGATGCCTGCTTTGCCGAAAAAGAAAAGCATTCAGACAGAGTAAGCGATAATTATGCAACGTCTGGACCACCGGCACCTTCTTCTTCGCGCAGGCCCAATAGATCGATGGAGATATCAGCGGAAAGATATTGTGGCAATGCACCACATCCGGCTTTTCTTTTTGAAGCAGCTTGCGAAATTCACAGTAAATCTCCCAATTCCACAGCGTTTTAAAACTGCCAACCACCAACTGCCAACGGCCAACCAAGGAACGGTTGTTCTTGTAGTACGTTACCACCTCATGCCCATGGGTACGCAACAGCTCGGCCTCCGCCTTCACCACCGCATCCTCGCCCCCCGCCTGCTGGTAATAGTTATGAACCTGAATGATTTTCATGAGCTCTTACCCAGAAGGGTATAATAATTATTCGCCATCAACGTGACCTTATGTTCCCACAGAAACTTCTCTTCTACCCGTTTGCGGGCGGCGGCTCCCATTCTCTGCCGCAACGCAAATGATCCCGCTATTTTTCGCATGGCATCGGCTAACGACGCAACGGAGTCCTCCGGCGAAGCGACCGAAGCCTTGAAGCCGCAACTTTCATCGACTAGTTCCGCCGGCCCGCCCGTATCCAGACAAAGTACTGGCCGACCAAGCGCCATCGCCTCCAAACAAATCAGGCCCGCAGAATCATGAAAACTGGGATGGACCAATGCATCCGCATGGGTCAAACAATCCAAAACCTCTTGCCTGGAACGCGAGCCGACGAAACGAACCTTGTCAGCCAAACCATGTTCTTGCACGTACCGTTCCAGTTCGCCACGGAAGGGCCCATCCCCAATAATCCAGTATTCGACCTTTTCCTTCCCAATTTCGGAAAAGGCCTGAAGCCCAAGTTGAAACCCCTTCCAATAAATCAAACGTCCGGCACTCACAAATCGACACACAGGCCCCTCGATCTCGCCAATCTCAGCCAATTCATCCCGGGTCATTCCAATTTGGGTTTCCACCGCAACCCGGGGAACCCCCATGCCCAGCAGGCGCTCTTTAGTGGCGGCTGTTGATGCAAATACCAACGAGGCCTGCCGCACCGTTTTGCGCACCAGCGGGTCGCATTCTCCCAAACGAGAGGCCATCTCTTTTATTTTTTCGTACCACCGGTCTTTAAGCCCCAATGTTGAAATAAGGGCCCGGGGCGTATATTCTGCACCGCCAACCGGCCCCCAGACAAAGGGAATCTTCAACCATGCCAAGCAACTTGGAACCCAATATTTGGCAAAGGTTGTATGGTGGGACACATCAAAACCAACCTCAGCATGTTTTTTCCGCACCTGGGATATGGCCGTGAGCTGCCACAGATAATAGTAGAGTTGTACACCTCGCCCCCCTTTTTTCCACCAGCAGGCCCACTTGGGCAGATCATGATAGAAAAAGTTCAACCCCGCAACAGGATGCGCTGCCAATTCGTCCTCAATAACTGTCTGGTTATTGGATCGGGTCAGCACCCATACATCATGGTGCGTGGCCATTTCCTTTGAAAAATTCCACCCGACTCCGGGCTCGGAGCCCTTGCCAGGCTCACAGGCGTAGGCAGAGATGAGCACCTTGAGCCTTCGGATGGGGGTGCGGTTGGTGGTTGGTAGTTGGTGATTGTTAGCAGGCATAAGAAAGTTAGAATTAAGTATTAGGTTTTAAGGGTTCGTCATTAAGAGCGCTTAGGAATTTTAGCCGTTAGCTCATGGCTCTTTTCACTTGCGTATTTCTCGCCATAAGGCACCTAGAGCAACTAGTTGATCCAATTTTTCTTTTTCGATTCCGCGTATTTCTCGGCCTAGAAGTTCCGAATAACACCATGCCGCATAGGCCGTATCAAAAATGCGGGGCGTTTCTATGCCGGAAAATTCCCAATCGACAAAAACGATACGATCTTCGGTTTGAATGGCGTTCCATGGCGCAAAATCCCCATGCACAATCCCAAGTGGAGAACACAGTGACAATGCCCCTATCTGATCGCAGCTGTCCAGCAACTCTGTCAGATCAGGGCGATCGATATACCCATTTTTCATAAGCCAATCACCCAGCACAACCCCGTCCGCAGCTGGAAAAGAAGTCGGTTGCATAAACATCTGCTCAAATGCCGATGGAGATAGTTGCCGACCCCGAATCCGCTCAATCAGGAGGGTTGGTTTTCCGGAAATCGGTTCGCAGGGTCGGATTTCTGGAACCATCCCCTGCCACTGAGCATCCTCGCGGGCAAGAGATGCTCCCATGGCCTCTCGCTCAATGGCCCGGTTGGCCTTTTTTCCGGCCGCAATTTTAAGCACAGACCCAGACTGTCCCCCGACATCCGTCACCACCAGCTTTTGCTGGTCGTTCGGCTCGCCGACATAAATACCTACCCGGTCAACAGGAATCTGCAGTAGCGCAGTTGCCTGCCTGAAAAAGGTCCCTGAAACATCCAGTGGTTCGACTAATCTAACGAATCTGGGGACACGGAAATCAATGAGCGAACAAAGCTGAACCATCAGACGAGGCCAGCACTTGGAAGGTGGTGCGAATTTTGTCATCGCCCCCAAGCTGCCCCGGCGATTCGATGCGATCCACCGCAGCGCGCCCTTTCGCCGGATCGCTCGGAAAGAAAGGTTCGGCTCCTCAAGAAGGAAATTCAACGTACGTTCTACTGTTGCCATTGGTCCTCTGTCGTCCGTTATTACAAGTCTACGACTTGCCCATCCGCGTCTCGGCCCGCGCCGCCATATATTCCAAAACAATGGTCTGCACATCAAAGGCAACCTGTTCCAAGGGTTGGGAGGCATCGATCACATGTCCGTTGGGGAGTGTTTCAGCCAGCGCTCGATAAGCCTCACGCTGACGCTTGCACTCTTCGAAGGAAACCTCGTTCTTGCGCGCCTGTAGAATTTCAGGCTCCGCATCCAGGCAGAACACCAGATCCGGGTTTTTCACAAACACATAACCAAGCTTGGCGACCCACTGAGGAAGAGTCAGACGGTAGCGCCGCGGGTCGACAAAAAAGTCATAATAATAGCGATCAATAATCACCAACCCATTTTTAAACAGCACCGGCTTTACACACAACCACCAGCCCCACATAAACGGCAAATAGTGATGCATGAAATACATGAGACTGAACCACAGATTTCGAGGCGGCTTCCCATGGGGATCCTCGATTGGGCCGGCAGATGTACCCTTGGGGCGCACGGGCTTCCAGTGGCAGTGTAGCCCCTTTTCAGAAGCAAACGATTTTCCGAGCGCAACTTTAAGTTCATCGGCCACACTGCTCTTCCCGCAGCCATCCGGACCAAAAAACACAATCGAGCACCCCGGAGACTTCGCCCAGCGATGTATTATTCGAAAGACATCACCCAAAATCAGTCCTACGAACCGAAACGGCTTCCGACAATTCGCCTTCAGTACATTCTTCCGGACCATACCACTGGAATCTTCAATCTCATTCCATCGATCCGCCGCGGCCCACTCAATAAACTGCCCGGCCAGCTCAGGCCCAATCCATGGACTTAGTGCCTCTGAGAGCAAATCCCCATTCGTTTGGGCCGCTTCTTTAATGCCCGCCCGATACGGTTCCTTCACATAGCCCCTGTAAATCAAGCGGGTCATCAAATTTACGGCCGCTTCATGAGCCGGGGTAGGAATATAGAAATTCTTAAAGGAGCAGCGGTTATTCAGGAGGTTCTGATCATCAATGAAAGGTAAAGCATGCCACTTGATTCCGCACATCAGATCAATATGCACCTGTTCCAGCGATGCCTCATGAAAAAGATGAATCGTAAAGCAGGCAAATTCCCCCACATTATGAATTCGCCAACCCTTATTCTCTGCGGCCTGTTGCAAGACAACTGTGGCGCGCTTCAGCTGCGGAGGAGAAACGAGAATATCAACATCATTGTCCGTGTGTTTCGGCAGCTCCTCATAGTTTCGTAAAATCAGATATTTGACACCTGCCGCATTCCACCCATCAAACAAATGGGTCAAAAATACCGCCATATTATTTTCACTCATAGAAACACCTGAAAATTAGACACAAAATCATTTACGCAGAGATCACGAAGAAGAAAAGTCGCCACAGAAACCTAAATCCCGACACCCCAAACCGAGCAGCCCCCACTTACCACTTCTTGTGCCACAAACCGCGAGGATTCTTGATTGGGAAGAGGACCCTTTCGCCAGTGCCCTTTTTATAGAGCGAATATTCCGCCGGCGGTGTCATTCGGAATTCTTTCAACAAACGTCGGGCCCCATTAAGCCGAATGGCCAAAGATAAAGCCCACCCCATCCCCTTTAAATAGGTCTGGTTATATTGTGCCCGCTCTCTATATCCTTCTTCGGTCCAATTTAGATTTTCGCCGGTATCCGTAAATATGGACACCATTTTGTTACAGACCTCAAAGCGCACACCGGCTTTGTGCAACGCATTGTACCAAACCTTGTCGCCAAAATTACGCCAGCTCGTATCAAAGAATACTCCCTCTTGCCTGGTTACCGCTACGCGCTGAAAGGTCGTGGCGGTAAAGCCCCCGCAACAGAAGCGGGAAGTAAAGGTAGAGGGTTTTAGACTTCGCCGATGGCAGATATAAGCGCCGTCATTATCAACCACGATCATATCGGCCAACACCACATCTGCATTCTGATGCGCCTTGAAAAAATCTGCCATGGTCTGCAACGCACCCGGTAGATACTGCTCGTCGCAATTCAAATGCGCGATTATATCCACATCATCCGACGCCAGCTTCCATCCCCGGTTGATGGCGTCGTACATTCCTTCATCTTTTTCGGAGGAAAAACTGAAGGAATAGGCATTGGGCACTGGGCATTCGGCATTAGTCCCATCGCCTAGCGCCTGTTGCCCTGCGCCTGACGAGCGAAGCTCCTTTGCGTAACGCTCAAGCCATTCAGCTGTGCCATCCGTCGAACAGGCATCTTGCACATGGTGATGGACTTGGATCGAAGATCCATTTCCAGAGGACAGTGTGGCTGATTGCTGACTGCTGACTGCTGATTGCCGTTCGCTCTGCGAGCCGACTTGATCGCGCACAGAGGCGATGCACAATTTCAACCACTCAACCTGATTATAGCTGGGGGTTACGATCCAGAATTTCATAGCGACTTTCCGTGCAGGGAAGGCGCTGAAAATGCCTTCACAACGGTCTCATCTTCCATGATAGAAGGTTCGGTTTTTTTTAGTTCCAGCGTCGAGTGATAGGTAATATACAACACCCCCATCTGGAATATGAGTATCGCCAGACTTTCGGTTTTTCCAAACAGTAGCCAATAGGAAATAATCCCCGACAAGATACTGGCCAGCATAAAGAGCGCAAAGCGCGACACCAAGGAATCCCCCCCCGCAAACGCCCGGCCCATCCGCAAACATTTTCCGATGAATAAAATATGGATAGCCAGCATAAAGAGCAGCCCGGGCAGGCCATAGTCGATCAGCAGGGTGAGCGGTCCGCTATGGTAGGAGTGCGTAAAAAACATAAACCACTGGGTCTGCCCCTGCACATCGGCTATCCCCAATTCCACAGCAGCATCCCTTACATCGAACGTAATGCCCCGGCCTACCAGCCAGTAGTTAGGGGCCTCTTCCATGCAAAACCGCCAGATTTCATATCGCCATTCGGTGGAGGATTCGGCATTTGCGGCCTGCCGGAGTGAAACATTGACGCCGGGAATGAATGAAACGGCCCGTTGCAAACCCAGTGGAAGCATGGGGGAAGACGCCACGACCATCATCCAAACCAGGCATCCGGCCAGGGCTGCCTTGACAACATAGGCCTTGCGGTTGGTCGCTCGAAAATAAAAGAAGGCGGCGGTCAGCATCAGGCCAACCACAAGTCGACTTCGAAATCCAGCCAAGCCGGTCACGCCCATGGCGGCCACCCAGAACAATGCTGTTATCCAGCTTTTCTTCCATTTGACCACCAACGCCAGCAACAGTAGAGTGGTCGCGGCCGGCTTGGTCCATGACAGGCGCGCCTGCAACACCTCACTCATTTGATCCGTCTCGGCTAGAAATCCCAATCGTTGCATCAACGTATTGACCACCCCCATCAACACAACGAGCCATAGCGTGCGCTTGATGCCCTTGCCATCGATGCGCAGGCGGCGGGAAAACAGGTAGAAAAATATCGCCATCATAATGAGAATATAGGGCGATCCGCCCCAGGTGGAGGCGCCCATAAACTTTAACCCGGTTCCCCGGACCACCATCAGGATGAAGATCACAACCAGAAAGCCGCCGAAGAGTTTGTCTCCCCGCTCCGGCCGATATCGTTCGCGACGGAAAATAAGCATGAAGAAACAGCTGAATGCCGCAAAGGAGAAAAAAATTGACGCATCGGAAAACGAGCCGATGCGAAGCACGTTCAGCGAAGAAAGGTACATGATTAAGGCCAGATACAGACTGTGGACCGGATGGGTCAACAGCATAACCAGTACCGGCAGGCCGATGACGGCTCCCATCCATACCATGTTGCCAGAGCGCACCGCAACAAAACTGGCTACGATAGAAAACAGGGTAAGCAGCCCCACCAGCATGCCCCGTTTAAGGCGCTCCACATCCGGTGCGGTATTTTTAAGAAATGTTGGGTCCATGATATTTTCGGTTCTTTCCCTAAAACTGCGGGTAGAGCATTTTCCGACCGGATAACAGGATCTTCCGGATTAATGCTCGGTGAACCGCTTTCTTCGGTCGCTATTTCCTTTACGAAAATTATTTTACTTCGCTCAACGCGTGTTCTTGTCAATCATATGCAGATATGGTTCCTACTCATCGGAACAACAGCGAAACCCTCTTTCGAGCGCTCTTTGCCTGCCGGTTTCGTTTTTCCCAACTTGTTTTCCCAACTCTGATTCAAAACCAATATTTCCAGTGGGTTGATGGACTAGATATCCATCCTGAACATCCTGTTATCCCGTCCAATTTAACTTTTTTCACCCACGGAAATAAGGAATAATCCATATTTTCTTTCAAGCTAATCGACCAACAATTTGGCCACAATTCCTTCCGGGTGCCACTGCTTCAGCAAGCTGCCCACCGCCGCCAACCACCGCTCCCGGTTTGCGCTCGGGTCTCCTTTCGGCATCCCGAGCAACCGTTCTGCCCGTTGCAGGGTGCCTGCGTTCTTAACCCCGTCGAGCAGCAGAAACACCAGCAGGCGATTCTGATCGGGGCTCCTGCTACTTTTTGCGCCGGAATACATACGGTACAAGCGACTGTACAGCCTGCCCCCCAGATTAAACGAGGAGCGTCCAATAAAAGCTTCGTATTCTCCCAAATCGGTAAAGGGTTGGCGAAACCTATTCCCCTCGAAAACAAGGAAGCGACCGATGAACAGGTCAGTCATTTCCATCCACTCCTTTTCAAGGTCATGCTCGGGATCTGGCTGGAACCGGGGATCGAGTTTTTGCCCGACGGCCGCCTCATAGACCGGACGGATGGCTTGTCCATCGTCTTTCATACCCGCTTCACGCGGCAGGGCCTTGAAACGTTTCAAGCGTTCCCGATACGACCAATGGTATTCCCCGCGCTCAATCAGCTCGGCATCGCCCAGGGCGATACCCGCCTTGTTCATTTCAATGGAAAAGTTTTCGAACCACGGCATGTTATCCAGCCGCTCCCGGTTTTCCAGGATATAGCGGGCAATCAACAGTCCGCCGCCACGGGTCGAGAAATACTGCGTACCCTCCTTCAACGGAATATGCGCTGCCTTGATGGAACGAATGCACATTTTCGGCGGGCCATAAACGATCTGATGCCCCTCCTTCGCCTCATAGCGGGTGACCGAATTTCGGGGAATCCAGAGCTGCCAACGGCTGACCAGACCCATGTCGATCTGCTTGATGCCAAACTGCAGGGAAAGTCGCTGGGCTATCCCCTCGATTCGTTCACCGAATTCGCGGCGGGTTTTCCTGAGGTTCTTGACCACCAGGTAGAGATCATAATCGTTGATCGGACGGATGGAATCGCCATTTCGGACGATACCCCCCTCGCCCCGGCCAAAGCCGCCCGCGACCAGCACCGCGGTCAAACGATCCCCCAACAAGGCGAGCAGTTCTTCGGCGATTTCACGAAGCTGTCCGGAAATGACCGCATCGATCTGCAGATCGTTATGAACCGTAAAGTGAAATCTGGAAAGGTCATGCATCCGCATGGATATACTCCTCCAACCGGGTGCCTTTGGCGCCTTCCGGCATGTTCAGCCCTAACGAATCAACCACGGTGGCAAACATATCGACCATGGGAACCGGATTCGGCAAGACCGAACCCCACTCTTTAGACGTCGAGTGGAAAACCGCCGTGGCATGGTTGTCCTTTACTTCCCAACGATAGCCATGCATGCCCTTCTTCATCCCGCGAAAATGCCAATAGTCCGGATGCACCACATAGCCTTCATCCACCCACCATATTAAATCTCCAAACTTACGGGTTTTCCAATGAATGGAATATTTATCGCGCTCCTGGTCCGAAATAACGGTGCCGCCTTGCAGACTTTCAAGCATGGCAGCAATAGGCTTACGGGCTTCTTCGTTATGAAACCAAAACCGGGCAAAGGTGGAATCCAGGAAAACGGTATAATCACGTCCTTGCTTAAACGGTAGTTTTTTCAGCGCGGCCTTCACATCAATTCCTGCTTTGACATCAATCATGCCATGGTCGCCAAAGGCGAGAAAGTCCACCGCGTCATACTGAGAGCAGATATGCTCATGGATTTTTTTCAGCCCATCATCCACCTTGCGGGCCATGGCACGGCGTTCCGGGCTATCCGTTCCATATTCATGCCCGACAATGTCCAGATCGGCGATAAACAGAAAGATAAAGTCATAGGAACCATCAATCTCTTTACAGGCACGTTGAACAACGGGTTCAACCCCAACCGGATATTGCGGTGCCCCATGAAAAAACCAGGTTTTCCCGGATGAACGCAACAGGTCATAGATCGTGGTCAATCCGTTCAAGGCGCCCTTTTCATAAGCATATTCCTGCTCGCACAGATCAAACTTCGGCAGCTGATTAAACGGAATCCGCCCCACATAGGTCTGCTTTTTCTGCCGAGGGGTATGTGCAAATTTACCGATCAGTTTTTCTACAAAAAAACGACGGAACCCATAACTGACATAGGGCCCGAGCTTATCCATGATCGATGGGAACCAACGCAAAAACCCATACGGTGAAGTTTCAGGGGAATAGACAAAATGCACCCCCCCTTCATAGTCTTCCGGTTCCCGGCCGGTCAGGTAGGCTCCATCCGGCTCAAAACCGAACGGAGCAATTAGATCGGTTGAAATACCCGAGGAGGCCAATGAATGCAGAAACGGCATATCCTCGGGGGTTACATAGTCATGCCGAAGCGCGTCGACATGGATCATTACGGTGGTCTTGCCTGTTTTGTTCGCCATCAATTCATATCCTCTTAACAATGCTGTACGGTTCATGGAAAATATTTCAGCACGATCTGCTGCTGTTGCGGACTGAGCATATCCCACTTTGGTTTTAAACTGCGCGACCGGAACAACGACCGGTTTTTTCCTGATCAAAATGGAGATTGGCCCATGCACACAGCTGCATGGTCTGCTCGAGCGGAGATGCGATTAAATCCTCATACCTCAGAACCCGTACATCCAGGTGCTCAAAACCCACTTTTCCATTTGTTCATACCGTACATATTCCCGGCAAATTGAGTGTGTGGCCATCTTCTTCGACATAAAGCGGCGCCTCACGTACCGCGGGGATCAAAGGTTGCCAAGTATGATGCTATACACGCTCTCTTGTCGCGAACAATCACTAAAAACCGGGCCGCGGGGAATACTTGTTTGATCACCGGGATGAACCAAAAGTGTTCGGGGGTTTTCTCCAGTACAACCGTTCTCCCGTGCTTCGCGAGGAATGCGCTGAACATTTCCCTAAAACCCATTCCATACCCTCATTGCGGGCACCGGACTGCAGCCGGTGGTAGAGTTGGGCCCTTTCCGCCCTCTCATCGGTATTCAGAATGCAGTTTTGAACGTTGATCAGGCGGGCTGACGGCTCCAGATCATGATCGCCCAGCTTGGTATGCAACAGCATATTTTCCAGCAGATCGGCCAACCGATCCTTTGAACGCAGCCGGTCCGAAATCGACCCAGCCAAAGCAGCAAGCGTGTTAAAGCTGAATACCTGCTCCCTTCTCAGGATACGTGCGTAATCGAAAGGGAAGCGCCGAGATCCAAACAAGGCAAAAGCCCCCCCTCTTCCCAATAGGCAACGTCGGCGGCAAGCGCCAGGCAGCGCGCCAGATAACTCGTCCCTGAACGGAATGCCCCGACAACAAACAGGGGGTTCACTCTTTCTCTCCTTCACCGGATAAAATGCGTAGATAGCAAGCCTGGGTTTTACGCGCCACTTCGTCCGGATGGTACGCCTTCGCCGCGAGGCGGGCTGCACCCGACATTTGTGCTCTGAGTTCATCATCATCAAGCAGCAGGGAGAGCCTCTCTGCCAAGGTTCCGACATCGTCCGGCGGCACCACGAAGCCGCTTGATCCATCCTCGAGCATATATTTCACGCCGCCCACATCGGTGGCCACCACCGGTGTTCCCATGGCCAGCGATTCGGCAATGACCATAGGCGCGGTTTCTTCTATTGAAGGCAATACCAAACACTTGGCTTCAGCGATGCACTGGGCCACTTCGTTTTGCTGAAGAGGCCCAACCAACTCGACGCAATCCGCTAAGGTATGCTCTTTGATGAAAGCATGAATCTTTTCAATATAGGCAGCATCGCCGCCGCCAATCAGCTTTACGCTCAGAGAAGCATGCTTAGCTCTTATCTGATCCACGGCCATTAAAAGATTAAGCACCCGTTTGCGCTCATTCATTTTACCTACAAAAACCAAATCGCTTTTTTTATTTCCCTGTTGCTCAAAGAACGCCGGAGAAATGGGGTTTTCAATACGGTATACCGTGCCTTTAAATTCAGGAAACTGCTGTTCAACATAGGGATTGATGGAGATCAGATGCTTGGCCGCTCGAATGACCAACGGCTCGTGTTTGATATATTTCCATACCACCGATTTGGGAGGCGGAGGTGCTTTCACCGCATTTTCTTTCATCACCCCATGCACCGTGATTACGTTGGGATATTTACAGGTGGCTGCAACATAGCCATATTCATGATCCGTTCCGCTGCCATGCACCAAATCTGGTTTGAGTTTTTGCAGGTAACGACGCAAAATAGAACAGCTGTAGCGCATATTAGTAAGATTGTCCCACTTATCCAACTTAGGCAGATGGCCAACAAAATGGATGGTCAGGTTCTGATCCTTCAAGACCTTGGTTTTCCACAGTGGTGCCATCGTCACAAAATGAACTTCAAGCTCTGGAATTCGGGCGAGCGCATAGGCCAGGTTATAATTCCACGTGGTGGTTAAATCCGGCCGGTTATTCCAAAACTTAATCTTGTCTCGAAATGGATAGATCGGGAAGGATCCCATAAGTGCAATTTTCATAGATTCACTTTCGTTCCAGACATTGGGCATTGGGCATTGGGCATTGGGCAGATTGAATCAAAGCGTCTTATTAACAAGGTAAAAGGTAAATCAGGGGGGCTCGTCTTGATCAACCTCAATACCGCTTCTACCCCTTCGTCGAGATGGGCTTCGCCATCAACCACTAGATCGGCAAACCGGCCACCATTTTCAACAAACTCAATATGCATCGGACGGACTGTTTCCAGGTATTGTTCCACCACCGACTCCGCCGTACGGCCTCGTTCAGCCATATCGCGCAGCAAACGACGAACTAAACGCAAGTCGGCATCGGTTTCTACAAAAACCTTGATATCGCATGCATCACGCACTTGGGGTTCGGCGAACAATAGAATCCCTTCAACAATGATCACGTTCTTGGACGCAACCAGCGTTCCATCATGCTGGCGGGTATGCGTGGGAAAATCGTATTCGGGAACAGCCACCGACTTGCCCGACTTTAAGGCTCGGAGATGCTCCGCAAGCAACGGAAGATCCAACGCATCCGGATGGTCATAGTTGACATGCATACGTTCTTCGATCGGCATGTCGCTGCGATCCTTGTAATAGGCATCCTGCGATACGATCAACGACTGTGCATCGCCAAAATATTTTTGAACAGCATGCGCCAGCGTCGTCTTTCCAGAGCCGGTTCCCCCGGCAATACCTAACACTAAATTTTCCTTTTCGGTTTTTTTCATATCGTCAAAAATTGGTTAGATCATGGATGTGCACTATCCCCCGAAGACGCTGAAACCAGATTCCTACTACCGGTTGACAGATAAGATAATCTAACCGCTCGTTAGCGGAATAAACCACCTATATGAATGAAGGACTCAAGCTCTTCCGAAGCTAATCTGTCGCGTCCTCCAGCTGACCTTTCAGTTTGTCGTAATACTCTGTCTTAAAATAGGTCGGCAACGGCTCTGACGGATGTGCCCGTTCTATCGCATCCATAATTTTTTCCCGGGCATCTGTGAGGTTTTCAACGAAGCAAACGTACTCTTTGAAACTATCGGGATACCATTTCACGCCACTTCTGAGCTTATGATCAACCGAGTCAATAACAATGACTGGTGTTTGGGCAATCAGTGAAAAGATGGTTCCATGATACCGATCCGTAACAACTGCCTGGAAGGATGAAACATAAGTGATGAAATCAGCGATGAGACGCTCCTTGTTCTTACGCATCTCATTTCGATGAATCTTCAGCGTGGTGTCCGCTTTTTCAATTCGGCTGATACCCAACTCCGAGATTAAGCCTTGAATCTCGCTCGGCTTGTAGAACGCCTCCCCGTCGTCTCTCAGGCAAAACAAAACGCCATCCCTTTTTTCTGCAAACGGAAAATCCGTTCCTATTAGTGAAGTGACGATATCTGGGTACAGCAAAAGTCGGCATTCAGCGAATGTGTTTTTTGCTTTTTCATAAGAAACCTGGTCTCTGGATAAAATCGTAATCTCCGGATGTGCATTGAACGCCTTGGCGGCCACGTCTTTAATCCATGGATTCAGGAAGTTTATGGTCTGGGGCATGATAATCATTCGCATTGCCGGACATGCATTGGCTACGCGCGCAAACGAAAACCAGCCGCTATGATGGTCAATAAAAAAATACCCGCTATGCCCGAAGGCGATGTCCTTTTCCCGATGAAAAAGTTTCATGCAAATAAGCAATGTCTGGCAACAAAGTGCCGAGTGCAGGAATCCGGAAACTTGCGCCGGGTGCGCAGACATTACAGAGATTGGAATTCGAACCAACTTTAGATCCGGATAATTTTTTCGGACCCATTTCTCAAGGCACATTAACTGTGCCTGATCGCCAAGGTTCAAATTAACCGGAGCAGCCAGGATATAGGCTCTGGCGCTCCGGGAAAAAATAACTTCCCCTAGAATCCGGAAAAATTGCATGATAAACAGCATTGTCTTATTAATTTTCATACCAAACCTCTATTATTTTCCACCTGAATAAAATCCGCCACGGCATTCAAACTGGGCCTTATTTACGCACTTCTCGAAAATATCTTTCACAGGTAGTTCCAGTCCTTAGTCTGCAGAAATAAAAGTTGCCGTAATCAATTCTGAAAGATGCGATATCATTTAACTTTTCGCAACCGGATCAGAATAGCACTCACTAACTCCAATAACTCCTTATCTCTAAGTAAAAGCAGCACTGCCACGTAGGCAAATGTTCCAGATGATATTTGTACAACCAATCGGGAAAAAAGATTTAATGAGTGTATATCGGATCCATGTGCGACTAACGCCATGGCTACAGTTGCTAAAAGGCAGGGGGAAATCCACTTCAACTGGATCATTATGCCAGCACGAATATATTTATGCATTGATCGAATCACTAATCCAGTACTTATGAGAGTGCACAATAATTCCCCATATAATAACGCGCTGATACCATAACGATACAGAACCACAATGGACACAGCCAACAGACTTCTATTGAACAGCTCATATTTAAGTATTACGCCGGAATCGCCCCGCGCTTTAATCACATCAAGATTAAGCATGTAAACGACAAATAACACGCCCGTAAAAGCCATAATTCTAATATAGGGAACGCTAGGCATCCACTTTTCGCCCACAAGAAAAATAATGATATTTGGCGCAACTACCATTAGTCCCATTAATAATGGCATTGTAAGCATTGTAGAATATTTTAGTGATTTGGAAAACACATTCCTTATCTGATCGGGATTGCTTTGAATCTTACACAGGTAAGGGAAGTGAACCTGTGTGATCATGGATATAGGAGTATGAGAAAATAGCATCACGAAGCGCTTTGCCCTTTGAAAAAAACCTAATTCTGACGCCGAATAAATTTTACCGATGATGAGTTGGTATAAGTTTTGAAAGATCGCATTCATCAGCCCAACACCTAGGAGACGCGATCCAAATCCGAATAAACTCTTGAACGAATCAGTACTAAAAACAAAAAGTGGCCGCCATGGATGCAATACCCATATGAGTAGAACCATTGTACAATTCATGACCAGGCCCTGAGCAACAAGCGCCCAAACCCCAAAACCTTTAAAAGCCATCCAGATGCTTACTATGCCGGATAGAAATACCCCAGAGAGAGAGGCAATCATACGCGTCCGAAACATGAAATTCTTCGAGAGAAGAGCGAGTTGAACGACAGCAAATCCAGTAAAGAAAAGGTTAAGAGAACTCCACCGTGCGATTTCAGTTAATATGGGCCTATTATAAAAGCGCGCTATCAGAGGGGCACCAAACCACAGAATGGCCACCATCAAAATACTTATCGCAAAATTGAACCAAAATACGGTGCTCTCATCTACCCGAGTGACATTTTTTTTCTGAATTAGGGCTGAAGCAAATCCCCCATTGATCAACGCGGCCGAAAATGCCCAAAAAATTGAGATCATGGCCACTAAACCAAATTCGCTTGGCTCAAGAAGTCGAGCAAGAATTATTGATACAACAAACTGTACGCCTTGTTGGCCAAATCGTTCCACCCCAATCCAAAAACCGCCGCGCAAGGCTTGTTGCTTTATCGATGTCATAGATACAATCGTCTACCTAATGTTAATAGTATCTGATACCGATTTTCTAACTGACTTTGAAACTCGTACTTCATCAGGCAGTGAACCAATGGCAATCACAACTATTATGTTTTCATTCCGACCTATATCCAATGCATCACGAAGTTTTTGATCGCTCTTTGGAGGCATGCACCAATTGCACGGGCATGCCCCTAGGCCAACATAATGCAAGGCATACAGCAGGCTCATTGCATATAAGCCGCCATCAACGAATGCTTGATTTCTTTCTCCGCCTTTCAAAAAAGTACATAAATCGGTAGTTACAATCAAAAAACTATCTACTTGATGACCAAAGCCACTAAGCCCGTTCTGTAAATTAATCAATTTCGCCTTAGCATCATCTGATTTGATCCAATAAGCATTCCAACTTTGCCGATTACAAACTGATGGCGTTTTCCTGGCAATTTCCATAGATTCACGTATTTTTTCTTCCGAAACTGGCTTGCTCCCGTATGTACGGACAGAATAACGACTTAAGGCACACGATCTAAAATCCCCTCGTGCCTTTTCCGTGAGGTCAGTTGCTGTAACAGTAAGATAACCTGCGCCCTTTTCAGAATCAGGCAAGACCTGCTGTATATCATCTCCAAATGTTCCCAGATCATATTCCTTATCTTTATGGTATTGGAAATACTCGCGTAGTACATCAAGGGAGTTCGTGTAAGCCATTGCATCTATGTTATAACCAAGTTCCTCATATCTACTTAGCATCCCAATCATTGCTCTAATTTTTTCTTCGCCAAAACCCAAACGAATATGTGGGAGTGAAAAACTCCGCTCAATTATATGAGATGCAGCAAGAATTTTTGCAGCTAATGCATTTTTACCGCCCCCCTCCTCCGTATGAGAATAATGCCAAAATCGTTTGAAGTCAGATTGATAACTTAACCAACAACGCACTTTATCTCGTTGCTTTTTTAGTCTTAAATAAAAAGACGTTGGTATTATTATTTTCAAATATTTTGTTAAAATCACTCTTCCTCCTATATACGAAAAGGGTCGGCCCTGAATGGCACTAAATTAAGCCGTTTTAGCCCGGCATTTACTTCGATGCGGTGTTTCTTTCATCTTGTGCCTCGCGGCGGTTAAAAGCTGGTATGGCTTGGGTCTTCGTTTGACGCAACGCGGCTCGCTCCTTCCGGGCCGCCGCGGCACTTCATTCTCGGCGATGACATCGTAGAGGGCGGATAGAATGCGGAACCTTTCGCGCTTGCTGATCTTATCAAGGGGTCAGAACGCTTTTACCATCATTTTAGATTAGTTATAGGTGTTCGCCGTTGGGCATTTGGTGCTTCAGAGACCAGAAGTCAAAGGTTAGAGTTCAGAAGTCAGCGTTAAGTGATCCATGCTACCGCCCGTGGTCGATTGCCGTTTCAGGCAAAACCTTCCGTCCAAAGTCGAGATGTACGGGAATGCGTCACAGTACCTTTTCTTGATATCGCGTACCGGTATAAATAGACAAAATCGGCTGCGGAAGCAATGATTTGTTCATTTTATTTTGAACGTCATGAACATTTAACTGGTATGAAGTGTTAATGATACTGTAGCTACCTAGTACGTGGTACGCAGTGTCGGACCCTTCGTCCCTCTAGGGCAACGGGTTGATGAAGTCAGCTTTGAATATAGCCAACAGCCCAGGGCGGACAGCAATTAGCAGACACTGGACACAGCCCAGGGCAAACAGTGGATGGGACGGCACTGCGCTCTGCCTATTATGGCAAGCCCTCTACTCTTCCTTGCCGAAGAATCTCCGGCCAATGAGCAGGCCGATACCCGCGAGGGAAATAAGCCCCATGACGGCGGGCTCGGGGATGACTTCGACTCCCAAGCCGTCGAGGCCAATGACATGGGAGCCGGAGGTTGAAAATACGATCTCGGTATTGGCAAACACAACGACATTGGTGTCAAGTAGGTCGCTGATCTTATTGTTCAAATCAGCGTAGTTGATAATGATGTCGCTCGCGCCGCCAACCGAAACGAAAAAGGTTTCGCCGAAATCGAACCGGTTGAAATCGAACCGGTTGATGCGAATGTCCTGATTAAAGGACAAGATCAGCGATTCGCCGTCCTCAAACGCGTCGGTTGTATCTGCGCTTCCATCGGCATTAATGCCGAGGCTGCCGGCGGTGGCATTGATGGTCTGGGTTGCGCTTCCGGAACGGGCGGTGATTTGCAGGCCGGGAATTTCAACAACGCCGATCGTTATGCCGAGATAGCCGGTTTCGTCCAAAAGATCGCCGGTGGTCGTGGTGGCCGTATTGATCCCCTCAAGAGTAATTATTCCACCGTATGCGGTTCCAACCACGGAAGTAACCGCAAAAAACACACCGAGCACTGCGCTCCAGAAAAGGGAACGAGGGCCTCTTGATCCATTCGATTTAATTTTCATAATCGTACTCATTGGGCGATTGCGCGGTAAAAGCCGATGTTGTTTGTGCTTTCGATCAGCAGGTTGGTATCAAACGCAAACGGGGCAGAAATCGGCGTCCAATCATTGGAGGCCAGGTTGGTGCAGCTCTGCAGGACATAGTTGGTGGGGGCAGCTCCATCAAAATCAGCTGAAACATGCGCTGTTCCGTTGGACGTGGAGAAGGACAGCATCAACTCGCCCGTGCCTCCTACCACATTCAGATCAATGCCTTCCAAGCCAATTTGATCGGTCCCTGTGGCGTAGAACGCCATGGCGGTATTCGCCGCGACCACCAAGTTGGTGTTAATGAAATCCGAAATCTTGTCACTTAGGCTCTCATACTCAATTAAAAAATCAGGTTGACCATCGACCGCCACATGGAAGGTTTCGCCGGAATCAAAGTAGCGGAAGTCGAACTGGGTGATTTCCACGGCTTGGTTGAACGAGATGATCAAGGTCTCGTTCGCCTCGAACCGGGCGGGTTTATCGCTACTGGTCGATGCGTCATTAATTCCCAAGCTGTCTGAATCCGCATTGATTTCGTGATTCGGCGAGTCCGTTCTAGCCGTTATGAGCAAGCCGGTTATTTCCGGCACATTCGTGCTGACCGCCAGGTTATAGGTTCCCTCGATGGCCTCGCCGGTTGTTGGCTTCAACGTATCTGTTTTGAATACGATGGTCTGGGCATTGGCACCATATGCAGCAACTACGAACCCTACTACGAGTACTGTTCTCCTCATCCGACCCCCTTCCCCGCCGGTCAATAACCAGCTTGTTAACTGGATAATAACAGAGAAGGGATGAATATAAAAAGTATTCGATTAATTCTTTTAGAAATTTTTTACTAACATAAAGCCAATAACTCGCAGTCCTCCGCGGCCGG
>Ga0208879_1001230_pt1 | contig 24473 bp, 17 predicted proteins | sample Knorr_S15_td_Bot_FD_185605 | JGI IMG/M metagenome (GOLD analysis project Ga0208879, IMG submission 185605) | Marine microbial communities from Southern Atlantic Ocean transect - Knorr_S15_td_Bottom_ad_5009_LV_A (SPAdes) (version 2) | ecosystem: Environmental > Aquatic > Marine > Oceanic | place...
AAGGAGAGACACGTCCATTTTTTGAGAGAAACATAGCGTTCTTTGAGCGAGTTTCGCTCAGAGACATTATGATGTTTTCTAGGCAGCTATCTGTCATGTTTGTTTCTCGCGTACCTTTGGTAGAATCCTTACAAACCCTAGCCGCGCAAACCAAGAGTAAATCTTTTAAAGAAAAAATCTTTCGTTTATCAGAAGAGGTGGAAGGAGGAACTCCATTTTCACAAGCCTTGGCAAAGTATCCTGATGTTTTCTCTCCTTTCTATATTAACATGGTAAAATCCGGGGAAGCTTCAGGAACCCTGTCTTCTGTCTTGGAATATTTAGCCGATCACATGGAGCGTGAGTACCATCTGGTTTCAAAAATACGTTCTGCTCTCGTGTATCCTGCCTTTATTGTGGTCCTTGCTTTTACTGTGTTAAGCCTTCTGATGTTCTTTGTGATTCCAAATTTAAGTAAAGTGCTTGAACAAACAGGACAAGAGCTCCCGGGCGTTACTCAATTTGTTTTAGGTCTTGCCTCTTTGTTTCGAGGGTTTTGGTGGGTCTTCGTACTTCTGGGAGGAGGAGCTGTATTCTTTTTCCTTCGCTGGAGAAAGACTCCTGAGGGAACACGATTGTTAAGCCACTTTTATCTTAGGGTCCCGCTTTTAAATTCTTTTTTGCGGATGATTTATTTATCGCGCTTTGCAGAAAACCTTTCTACTTTAATTGCAGGCGGTCTTCCTATTGTTCAGGCCCTGGATATAACTTCGCGTATTGTGGGGAACTCGTTGTATACAGAAATTATTGAGGAGGCAAAAAATGAAGTGCAGCAGGGAAACCAAATAAGTACGGTTCTGCAAAAGTATCCTTCAGAGTTTCCTCCTGTATTTACCCAAATGGTTTTTGTGGGGGAAAAATCAGGTACATTGGATAAGACCCTGTCCAATATTGTTTCCTTTTACCAAAAGGAAGTTGATCGCACCGTGGAGGCATTTTTGTCTATTGTGGAGCCTGCCCTTATTGTATTTTTAGGATTAATTGTGGGAGGGCTTTTAGCTTCGGTTCTCCTTCCTCTGTATCAATTAGGTTCTCTTTGATATACTTAAGCAATGTTCCAACAACAAAAAGGATTTACCTTAATTGAACTTTTGGTAGTAATAGCTATTATCGGTATTTTATCTTCTACTATTTTAGTTTCTTTGGGTGGAGCAAGAGCAAAGGCCAGAGATGCGAGGCGCCAATCTGATATTCAGCAGATTACCCTTGCAATGGAGTTGGATTATTCAGATGACGAAGTGTATTCTCAGATTGCAGGTTCTTTAATCCCGGTAAAGATTCCTTGTACAAATCCCCCAACCTGTAATGGACCAGATGATGGCGCATATCTTGATCCTGTCCCAAAAGATCCTCAGGGAGGATCGTATTCCTGGATAGATAACGTAAATACATTAACCACTAATTGCTCAAGTCAACTCTATTGTGCGTACACGCCGCTTGAAGAAGGAGATTGGTTTGTGGGCTCACAAAAGGGCTCTCGTAAGCTGGATTACAACCCAGGATTGCCAGGGAGCCCCAATGGGGGAAAATGTCCTTGTTGGTAAACCTTACTTATAATATAATGAGAAAACGGTAAAAAGATGAAAAAACAAAAGGGGTTTACTTTAATTGAGCTATTAGTTGTTATTGCGGTTATTGGAATGTTAGCTTCCATTATATTGGTGTCTTTGGGCCCAGCACGTGCGCGAGCAAGAGATGCGAGAAGAATTTCTGATGTAAGACAAATGTCTCTTGCGCTGGAAACAGAAGCTGCAGATAATGGCGAAGCAATAACAGGGTGCGTGGGAGATCAGGTTGATGCAGATACGTGCAACATGGTTGGAACAGCAGTGGTCTTTACCAACTTTCAAGACCCCTCTACTCCTGGAACACCTTGCGTGGCTGGAGCAAGCACTGACACCTGCCAATACTCTATTGCAACAGATGCGGGTGGGGTAGGAGCAAGAACTGATGACTACCAGATCTGCTTTGTATTGGAGCAAGCCAATGGAGCGCTTGGGCTTTCTTTAGGAAAGAATCAAATATCTGATGGATTAAACTTTTCAAGTGGATGTGAATAGAATTTGGATGTAACAGAAAGGTCGGGATATCTGTTTTTAAAAATAAGAATACAACACATGAAACAAAAAGGTTTTACCCTAATTGAGCTTCTAGTGGTTATTGCCATCATCGGTATTTTAGCAGGTATTGTGCTGGTATCTTTGGGAGGAGCACGTGCCAATGCAAGAGATGCGAGAAGACAGACTGATATGGGGCAACTTCAACTTGCAATGGAATTGTGTTATGACGATGCCATGTGTAATTCTAATGAAGCATACTTGCAATCCGTTGATATGCCAACTGCAGTTGGAACGTATTTAGTCTCAGTACCAACAGACCCGGGCTCTGGAAATCCTTCCTACACTTGGATTAATAACTCAGCTACAGGAGGAGACACTGACCAGGATTATTGTGCGTATGCTATTTTAGAGCGAGCAGCAACCTCAGGAACTGTTGCAATTGTGGCTACGGGACCTGGAGGAACGGTTGAAAAAGAAGTTACTGACACTGCTCCAGCTGATGGAGTCCCAGATTCTGGAACTATGGACCTTACTACGTGTGAATAATCTTGGAGTGACTAATTTCTTAGTGAAGTTAAAGACTCTATAGATTTTCCTGGACCGGGGTAAGCACTGCTTATCCCGGTTTAGTTTTGGGTTATAACATTACAAATTGAATGGTATACTCATATAATGATTTTTCTTGTTGTGTTTATATTTGGATTGGCAGTGGGAAGTTTTTTAAATGCCTTTATTTACCGACTTGAGGTGCGCCATGGTTTTATGTCAAATCCACAGGGCAGTAAAGATTTACTCCGCAAATTGTTTACGGGACGATCGCAATGTCCATTGTGTGCGCATACTTTAACATGGAAAGATTTGATTCCCTTGCTAAGTTTTGTGTTGCTAAAAGGGAAATGTCGATATTGCAAGAAAAAAATCTCTTTTCAGTATCCCTTAGTAGAGCTTGGTGTTGGCATTCTCTTTCTCCTTATATTTGTATCTAGTTTTATACATACTTTTGAATTGCTCTATCTTTGGACCATTGCTTCACTTCTCATGGTGATTTTCGTATATGATTTAAAGCACTTTATTATTCCAGATAAGGTTTTGTATCCTGCAATAGGTCTTGTATTGTTGTGGCAAACATTTTCGTCTTTTCAAATTGGAGAAAACTTAACTAAATTAAGTTTTTTGCAGATGTTGTTTGCGGGACTTGGAGCGGCTGGATTTTTTCTTGCAATATATCTTTTTACAAAAGGCAAGGCCATGGGATTTGGAGATGTTAAGCTAGTGCTCTTTATGGGGCTGTTTCTTTCCTGGCCCAATATTCTTGTTGCGCTAGGTGTGGCATTTGGCACTGGAGCTATTGTTGGCTTAGCCCTCATATTCCTTAAAAGAAAGACTATGCGATCTGAAGTATCTTTTGGCCCTTTTTTGATATTGGGCACATTTACTGCTCTCTTTTGGGGAGAGAAGCTTGTGGATTTCTATCTTTTGTTTTTAGGGGTATAATATTATAAGGTTTGAATCCTCTTTGGGAGGTATGGAAGATATAAATAAAATAATAAAATTATGGCAAAATTAAACGTAAGCACTATTGGCATTATTATTATCTTGATAGTTGTGGCCGGAGGAATATACCTTTCTTTTACTGGTAGCATCCCTGAGATCAGGCAAGAGGAGCAAAAAGAGGAGAGTATTGCGCAGCCTGAAATCAAAAGTATTGCAGGGAGGGTGATTTCTATAAATATAGATGAGAACTCTTTTGTTGTGCTGCAACCCAAAGAAGAAAGAGAATTTACTGTAAAATTAGGAGAAGGAACTGAATTTATTCGTTTAGTATTTCCTTTTGATTTAAATAATCCTCCTACTGATGGTAATTTTACTCCAGAGCGCGAAATAGTAACCATTGAGGATCTAAGAGCAAGCGATCAAGTATTTGTGCGTTCTAATTCTTCTATTCAAACAGGGCAGGATATTGTGAGCCCCTTGGAGATACAAATTCTTCCGTAGTTCTCTTAAGTATTTGCGAGGGAGTAGTATATGGGTTTTATTTTACAAAAAAAAGTTCTTCTATTTTTGATAGGAGTTGTTGCGGGAGCAGCACTATTTTCGAATCCGGTTTTTGCCCATATAGCTAAAGATGAAAATGCTATAGGAGACTCCAGAAAAGCAATTATCACTATAACAGATGAAGGATTTTTGCCTTCAAAAATAGTAATTCATCGTGGAGTTGAGGTGACGTTTATTCAGGAAGGAGAAAATTTGCATTGGCCTGCATCAAACATGCATCCTACTCATGAGATTCTCTCAGATTTTGATTCGCTAAGGCCTCTTAAAAAAGGAGAATCTTGGTCTTTTGTATTTTTAAAATCCGGAGAATGGAAATTTCACGATCACCTTTTTCCTTTGCATGGTGGAGTTATTGTGGTAATAGACGAAACTCAAAAAGAACTAAATATTTTTGATATACAAGAAAAGTTTATTCTAGCAGAATTTTTTAAGGAAGTTCCTCAGGTTATTAAATCAGTTCTTGAGAGTATAGGGTTTGGCTCAATCTTTAATCCTTTTGGATATAATATACAGGCACAGCATTTAGTGGAAAGAATTGTATTGTCTCAAAATCAAGAGGAGCGAGAGGGCATGGTTCGAGATCTTGCCAAATACATTGGACCTGAAAATGCAATGGAGGTGTTAAAAGATTCTGGACTCCCCTTTATTGGAGAGAATCATCTCCTTGCACATGTTATTGGTAATGTTGCATATAAGCGATATGGCGAGGATGCTTTGGGAATATGTAAGAACTATTTTTTAAATGGTTGTCAGCATGCAGTGGTTATTGACACGTTATCAGATAAGGGATTTGAGGGCGTTGCTAGGCTTGTGGATCGTTGCAGGGATCAGGGGTCTGTTGTGTATTATCAATGTTTTCATGGAGCAGGTCATGCCTTTGATGCGTGGCTGGACTATGATGTATTTGAAGGAGTTAAGCTTTGCGATAAGCTTGCAAAAACAAAGACTGAACTTTTGTATTGCCATACGGGAGTTTTTATGGAGAATATTTTTGGTATGCATGGAGGGGAACAATTAGCATTTGAAAATTTAGATTTAAAGACGGAGGATCCTTACTATCCTTGTAATGCTGTTGATGAGAGATACAAGAAGGCGTGTTATGTTATGCAAAGTACCCAGATTCATCGCCTTTCGAGAGGAGACATGAAAAAAGTTGCACAGATATGTGCAGAAGCCGAACCTTCCTACAGGGAGGAGTGTTTTTTCAGTATGGGAAGAGATATTCATGCAAAAACGAAAGGAAACCCAGAAAAAGAGATAGTGCTCTGCAATGTTGCACCTGTTGAGTATCGCAAGAATTGTATTTCAGCAGTTGCGGCAAATACATTTTGGGGAGGGCTTGGAGAGACTGAAAATGCTTTAACACTGTGTCGTTTGGTACAGAGTAATGAGGAGAAGCAGTATTGCTACGCAACTATTATTCAGGGATTGGGACGAAGTGATATGGATGTTAAGGAGCGAAATGAAATTTGTAATCAAATGGAAGAGCCTTTCACAAGGGCATGTATTGATGGCGGAGAGTTTAGTGTTTTGGGAGCTAGTAGACCTCAAAATCAAATAGGAGACATAAATCAGAAAAATAATTTTCAGTCTCTTTCTCTTGTTGAACAAGAGCGTATTGTGCGCGAGAAAGCAGAGATGCAAGGCGCACAATTTGCATATGAGTTTCTACAAAAAGCGTTTTTGGGACCTCCTTCACCAGATAGTCATAATCTCGCGCATGTTATTGGAGAGTATGCGCACAATGAAGCTGGACTTGCAGGAATAGGTTTGTGCGAACAAGATTTTCTTTTTGGATGTTATCATGGATTTTTCATAGAGCTTGTTATACATGAAGGAACAGGGGTTCTTGAAAAATCAAAAGAGGCGTGTGGATTATTGTACGAGGGAAGTTATTTGCCATGTATTCATGGTATTGGACATGGGATATTTGATTACGAGGGTGATATTCAGCGTTCTTTAACACAGTGTACGTTTTTTGGTGGGAAAGATGAATTTTATTGTCAAACAGGTGTTTTTATGGCAAATATCATGAGTAAGAGTTTTCTTGAAAATTCACGCTTATCTAATGATGTAACACTCAATCTTTGCAGGGAAGTTGAGGAAAAATTTAAACCTGCTTGCTATATAGAGCAAGGTGCTGGAGTGTATCTTGATAGTGGAAGCAATTTTACTTCTGCACTCAAAGCATGCAGGGAGGTTAATCAAGAGCATTATCGCTCTCTCTGCTTTCGTGGGATTGCTCGTTTTGTGGTTGTCGCAAAAGATAATAGCTTTGATATGATTAAGCAATGTCGATTATTTGTTCCGGGAGGATTTGAGAATTGTATTGAAACTGTAGTAAGGCAACTTACTTTGGGTGGACGAGATGTAGAAGCAGAGGAGTTATGTGGGTATCTTGAAGCAGAGGAACAGGTATCGTGTCAAGAAGATATAGAGATAACTAAAAAAGCTTTTTTATAGGGATACTGTATATAATAAATAGGTTGCGCTCTATGCTTGCTATACTATATAATAGAATAATGTCATTGAAGCAAAATAATCTAAACTAACTTATTTGGCCTTATGTATCCAAATCTTTCTTTAAATAATCTTCGTCGCTTTATTTTTTTGGGTATAGCGTTAATTATTGTTATTATTGGCTTTAATATTGTAGGGATGGAAAGCTTACTCTCTCCCTCATCTTCTCCGGCAGAAGATTCTTCTGATGTAGTAAGCCCACACCTGTATTTTTTGCAAAATATTCTGGTGAGTGCCTTGTATCCTGTTGATTTTAATCTCTATGAGGCGAAAGCAAATTGGAAACGAGCAACATGGAAAAGCGAAGAGTTAGAGCAAGGCTCTCTTTTTTACGATTATTATGAAAATGAAAATAGGGAAATGGATTTTGTTCGAGTGACTATTTTAATACCCGCACTCTTGGATTTTACTGAAAGTAGTGCAAAGGAGTTATCGGAGCAGGTTTTCAACAGAACCTCCCAGTTTACCTGTGAGACAAGAGAGGAGCAGACCTTTTGTACAGACTCATGGAAAGGATCCAAGGACGAACTTTATACTATTTTAATTATCAATGGTGTTTTGCGAGATGATATAAAAGAAACAAGAATTATGTATTGCGTCCGTCCCGTAGGAAGTAGCGTATATGAAGACAATACTAATTGTAGACCCCTGATTATTTAATAGGTAAACTGTTTATCCATGCGATTTCTTTTTGAAAGTATAAAACGAATCTTTAAAAATAGATTTCTTGTATATAAAAAAAATGTACGCCTATTTGTTTTGCATTTTGCGAAAGTAACTGTAGCAAGTCTTGTATTAGTAGTTCTCCTAAGTTCAATATCTGGAAACAGCATATCTATTGGAGCTTTTCTTTCTGGGCTGAATCTTTCTGTGGCGAAAGCGGATGTTCCTGCTCCTCCTGCACCGCTTCCTACTTCCGAACCTTCCCCCTATGATCCATACGACCCTTATGATCCATACGACCCTTATGATCCATACGACCCTTATGATCCTTATGACCCATACGATCCTTATACCGATGATTTTTATGACCCTTATAGCCCCTATGACCCTTATAATCCCTTTTTTCCTGAGGAGGCCTATGATCCATACGACCCTTACGCTCCATATGATCCCTACGATCCTTTTTTTTGGGATGATACATTCTACGACCCTTACGCTCCATATGATCCCTACGATCCTTTTTTTTGGGATGATACATTCTACGACCCTTACGCTCCATATGATCCCTACGATCCTTTTTTTTGGGATGAAGGTTAAACTCTCATGAATGGGATGATATATTCTTGCTATCCTGAACTACGAGTTATTATTATGCCACTATGAAATCTATAAGCACTCCAAATATTATTGGTATAGTTATTCTCCTGCTTTTTGCAACGTATGCTATTGCAGTTGTTTCAAAGGAAAATGCACAGTATTTTTTAGATAAAGGGAATACCCTATTTAATGAGCATAGACTGACAGAGGCAAACCTTGCCTATGGAAAGGCTCTTGAGAAAGACCCTGAAATTTCTCTTGCACACTATCAACTTGCACGAATTTATTTTGTTGAGGGGAAATTTCAAGAAGCAGAGCAAGAGATTACTCTAGAGATTGCTCTTCATGAAGATAATAAACGAGCGTTTTACCTTAGCGGTCTTATCTATAGCTTTCAGGAGAACTTTGCATTAGCTGAACAAGCTTTTTATGAGTTTGTGCACGCTTATCCAGATAGTGAGGCGGGGAACAATGACCTTGCGCAAATTCTTTTTGTACAAGGGAAGTTTCAAGAAGCAGAACAGACTCTTTTACATATTCTTTCATTCTATAAAGAAAGCTTTCTTGTGGCTCAAGGCCTTGGAGCGGTATATTTGGAACTGGGTGAATTTACAAAGGCAAAGCAATATATTCAAAGTACGCTTGATACGGTGTTGGCAATGGATGTTTCAACGTTTATGAAATACTATCCAAGCTTAAACCCGAAGTATGCACAAGATGGTATTGCGACTATTCGTGAAGGAATAAGGTATAATCTTGCACTAGCTATTTCTGGTGAGCAGGGTTTATTCAATAAACAGCAAGTTGCCTCCAAAAGTTTTGCCCCTTATTTCCAGAGTGTATCAGGAGAGCAAAGACAAGGAGCTGTATTTCTTGCAGCTTCTTGTGAAGCTGATTTTGAACATTTTTCTAATGAATGTTTTGATACGATTTGCAGTTTAGCCACTGGAAGCTCGTGCACGGCATGTAATAATGTAGGTCAATGCAATACAGGCTCTATTCAATGTAATGGAAGTTGTTCAGCAGCAGCTCCAGCTGACGACACACAACCTCCTACGATTTCAATAAATGCTACTCCCTCTTCTCCTAATGATAAAGATAGGGTATCTTTTAGTACGCTTGCCTCTGATAGTAGTGGCATAGCAGAAACAAGGATTTTCATTGATGAGAATAATGATGGTAATTATAACGATAATGGTAAGACATGTGCTTCATCATTTTGTGCGATAACAACTGGTCCTTACTTAGCTGGACAAATTGTAAAATATTATGCAACCACAAAAGATATTGTAGGTAATTTTGCAAGTACTTTAACTACTCCAAGAGATAGTTTTACTGTTACTTTTTCTCCTCCTGATACTGTGACTCTCTTTGCCAATCCCGTAGGTAGTGTAGAAAACGAAACTACAGTTACCTATACTGCAGTGGTAGACAAAGATGTGAGCAATACTCCCTATTGGATACATATCTTCAGAGATGGTGTAGTGAAAAGTAGTTGTAGTGAAGGAGTTGAATGTTTTTATAGCCCAAGGGATAGAGATATTACAAGGGTGTTTACTGCTAAGGTTGCAAGAGATGATCTTAGCGACGTTATAGTTACTAGTTTTTCTATTAGCACAACATGGTTTAATTTAGATACTACACCTCCTACCTCAACTATTGAGGGCCCCACAGCTAGTTCTTGGAAGAATGTAAATTTTCCAGTTGGGATTGAAGATACAGATAATGTAGATACTTCTTTAGAACTTTCTTGCTACTATCATGTGTATGATAATAGCGTGGGATGGACTAAAAGTTGGGAAACACGCTCATGTACCTTAAGCCCAACTATAACTGTAGGGGAAATTGCAGATTGCAGAACCCAGGGCAAAAATAATTGTGCTGTGTATGCTTTTGCAATAGATAGTGCGGGTAACATTGGTTCTTCTAGCATTAGAACATTTTCTATTGATTATACTAGTCCTATTGTAGGGAGTATTTCTCCAACCACCTATAATGTTGATTCTGCGAAGACTTTCACTGCCTCGGTTTCTGATGTTCATAGTGGAATAATTGCTTGTCAGTTGTTGGTAGATGAAATTGAAGTTGGAAGTATGACATTATCTAATTCTCCTTGTATAGATTGTATTGCGACAAAAAGCTATACATTCACTGATAACAATCCTCATATTATAGCTGCTATCTGCGCTGATGGTGCAGATCAAGTCGGCATAGGACAGGCTCCTGTATCAGGAGAGAAGAAATTTGTGTTGCAAGATATATTGTCTTGGTTTGTTCAGTCTGTTGAAGCTGCGTTTATTAATCCACAGGATTTTTTAAATATTACGACTGGGCCTAGTAGCCAGATTACTGCCTCGCCAATTCTTGATTCTCCTTTGCCTACTGACCATTGGCAAAGATTATGGTTTATTTATTCTCCAAAGAGTCTTCATCTCAATTTCGACGAATTCATTGGAGAGGATCGTAGTGAAAGAGCAAAACAATTTAACAATCAGTGGGGAAAAGGCCAAGTGTACAATACTGATGATTTTGATGGAGATATCAGAGAAGCTACCAAGGAAGGGATAGATAACATCGGTTTTAAATCGGGTAGATTAATTAATTTTCCGCTTGGAGGAACTCATATTTTTACCATTGATTCTGATGATGGAGTACGGTTAACGATAGATGGCAATATAGTAATAAATAAGGCGCATGAGAGAGGAGATCGAACGGAACCTATTGTATCAGATCCTATTGCTTTAGATCCTGGATTCCACGACTTTATTATTGAGTGGTATGAGGGAGGTGGTGAAGCATACATCTCTTTTGATTTTGGAATAGAGGAGGAGCCACCAAGTATTATCGATAATACCGGTCCCAACGAGTGGTATGGTGCATCCGATTTTTTGTTCAATGTTGATGTAGTAGATAACACTGCTTTGTATAAAATTCTGTATCAAATAAAAGATCATACCATCGGTGTTGGAGGAACCGAAATTTCCAATGTTACTGGAAGCGGGACTTCTTGGATTAATGATTTAGAAATTAGTAGTACGGACTGGAAAAATCTTAGTGAAGGTTCCCACACTATTTATGTAAAAGCAATAGATATCTATGGCAACTGTAGAGGATGTCGTGATATCGATAAACAATCCTTTACCGTAAAGAAAGATAGCATACCCCCAACCATCAACATAACCAATATAAGAAGGATTTCGCCTCTTGATGAGATTGAAGATCTCGGACCCCCCACTTTAAGCATGTGGTTGAAAGAAGGTATCTATGAATTTTCTGTTTCTATTGAAGATGATGGCTCCAATGTGGACACGTCTTATCGTATTGTTAATATTATAAGCGTTCTTGATGGTAGAAAGTTTAGTCCATCGCTCGTTACATATGATAAGTTTCATGTTTCGGTAGGTCCTCCTGGTAGTTCTACTAATGATTGTGTGGATCAAGCAAATGATTATGTGTGGGAGTATGAAGAAGAATTAGGTCTGTGTGGAATTTTTATTACAGCACGCGACTTAGCCAGAAACGACCATATGATATTCAGAAATTTTAAGATTGATTACACTTCTCCTACTGCTAAATAAAAAGAGACCTTCGTTGGGTTTTAAACCATTAAAGGTCTCAATTACGAGCCAATCCCATGCTTTATGAGCAAGGGAGTTCGATTTTTTGTACCACTGCTTCCCACCAGTGGATGGCACGGCCAGCGTCTTGGCCATACAAGTGAATTTCTTCACCTTACTTAGCCCGGGAAAATTTAACTCGGTTAAATTTTTAAAGCTGGGTTGTGGGTAAATTGCTTTGTTTGAATGAATAGGCAAGGTATAATAAATGAATTGTTTTCATGAAACAGCATCAAGTTTTGCTCCAGTCTAGTTTCCTAATTTTCCTGGGAGTTTTAGTATTTCTTCTCTTTTTGCCTGCACAAGCGCAGGCCGTGTTGTGTTCTACGGAGAGCGGATGGAAGACTACTGCCTTTACTTGTGATATTGAGTATAAGGATCTTGGGGGAGCAGGATTGGCAACTTGTCAGTATAAGTTGATAAACAATCAGAGTAAGTATCATACAAAGTGGATTAATGCCACGGGAATCTGTAGTGGGAGCGGACCATTTCTTTTGCAGGCAAGCATTACGGTGGGAGTCGCTGCCAGATGTAGAGATGAGGGTAAAAGCAAATGTGAGGTCCATATCAAGGTAACTGACCAGGCAGACAATATGTTCGAGGGTCGTTTGGAGATATCCGAACCCGAGGACCAGCCAGTCATATACGATGCAACTGACCAGGCAGACAATATGTTCGAGGGTCCTTTGGAGCCCCAGCCAGTCATATACGATATTGATTATTCGCCCCCAACCGTAAGCGCCAACAATGCGAGCAGTTCGTGGTTTTCCAGTAGAGACGTTACCTTGAGTGCTTCTGACACGGGAGGTTCTTTGTTAGACCAAGCCTGGTACGGTTGGGATCTGGACACCTGGGATCTGGACACCTGGGATCCGGACACCATGAATACAGGTTGCACAATAGGCTTTACCGACGGCACTACCCTCCCGGTTTCAGCCGGGTCTCACCAATTATATCTTTGTGCAAGAGATGTAGCAGGCAATACGGACATCTGGGAGAGCAAACCAGCGCAGTACAATGTGGATCCTATTATTCCCACGATAGACTCATTCACCGTCAACGGAATTTCCTATCCAACTACGGTTAGCATCAAGGGTTCCCCTTCCATTTCTTGGGTCACTTCAGATATCGGCGGATCGCATTTGAAACAAATTGAAGTGTGGAGGGCATGGGATGCGAACGGAGACGGCGTGGTTCAATCGTCGGAATGGAACGATAGCAGTCCGAGTCCAGGACTACAAGCAAACCCGGTCTCTATTAAGACCATCGGTTTTGACACCCTAGATACAGATGACGATACTTATATCGATTCTGGACTTCCAGATGGCACTTATTGGTACGGTATACACACTTTGGACAACGCAAACAACTGTGGTACAGAGAGAGGGTATAGCTGTGGAGACGACTCATCTGCCCCCTTTTTAATTAAACCTTATATCGTGTATCCTGCTGACAAATCAATGTACCCGCAATATGAAGTCGCCGTAAATGCCTATCTTGTGGAGCTTCAAGACTGGTATCTTGAAGAAGTTGGGGAGACATTTTCTTTAGCACCTCTCCAAATCGTCCGAAGCTCGTTTAGTTATATTGTTATGCGATGCGGAGAAAGTCCGTCGCAAGCATGTCTGGACGATCCTTCAAAACTAGAAGGCAACTGGGGTTCCTTTATGAATAAAGCGATCCATGGTGGAGTAGAGCAGTGGGAGGAACATACAGTAGCTTTGATTTTTAGCGCAGGAGGGGGAGGATATGGTGGTGGAGATCTATATACAAATTACGCTGGTTTCGCAATCAGTGGCGATTGGGTATTAGAACAAATTTCTGGAGTTGTAAATAAATGGGGTATTCCTTGCTCGTACAGTGATGGATGGCAATGCATAGGAGGCACTCCCAAGGGAACCCCTGCTCACGAACTTGGTCACGGGCTTGGATTGCCCCATCCGGGCGAACAATTCAGTGACCAAACACTCATGGAGTGGCATGGGAATTTTCCACAACCCGGTTTTCTCCAGCAAGAGATAGATTTTCTGAGAGTATCCCCCTTTTTTGTAGTAAATATTCAAGGACCCATAAAAGTGATTATATCAGGAAATGTACCCCCTACAGTTAGTGTGCTCGGTACTCCTACTGGTGGCCAGGCCTCTGTAGGTTGCGTGCCTGCTGTGGGAGGGGCTGGTTGTGATTCTTCAAGTTATCGCTTGAAAACCTATCCTTCAAATAGTGTATGTTCTGAAATCTATACTGATTATGAGCTTTCTAATCCCCAATCCATCACTTTTTATACATGGATGTGTGCTGCGGCCAAAGATTTAGACGGAAACGAAGGAGTTTCTCCCAATAGCATAGAGTTTATTGTATCCCCTACAGTTAGTGTGCTCGGTACTCCTACTGGTGGCCAGGCCTCTGTAGGTTGCGTGCCTGCTGTGGGAGTGGCTGGTTGTGATTCTTCAAGTTATCGCTTGAAAACCTATCCTTCAAATAGTGTATGTTCTGAAATCTATACTGATTATGAGCTTTCTAAAGGAGGAACTACATCTCCCCAATCCATCACTTCTTATACATGGATGTGTGCTGCGGCCAAAGATTCAGACGGAAACGAAGGAGTTTCTCCCAATAGCATAGAGTTTTTGGTGGTTGAGCCTGGGGAGGGTCCTCCTCTTGGTGAGTTTACTCCTATTCCTCCTTTCATAAACGATACTACCCCAGACTTTACCTTTAACTCCACAGAAGCTGGTACTATTACATATGGAGGAGATTGTTTTTCTTCTACAACTGTGGCTATTGCAGGCGATAATACCATAACGTTAAATGAACTTAGCGGAGGAATTCATACAAACTGCACTATTACAGTAACCGATGGTGCTGGTAACGTGAGTGTAATATTGAATATTAATTCTTTTACTATAGATACTTCAATTCCCTCTATCCTTGCCTTTGATGTAAATCCAAAAGAGTCAGATGGATTATGGGTTAGTGTGGCAAACCCCAATGTTACTATTAATTGGCATGTTAGTGATGATGGAGTTAACGATTCTGGCTTACAAGAAGTGCAGGTATGGCGTAGCAGTAATGGAGGAGTAGATTGGGGACAGATTTCAGGATCTCCTTTTGCTGCACCTTCTGATAATTGGACCACCTCCATAGATGATAGTTCTGCTGGGAGTGGAACATATCTTTATGGGATTCATGTAGTAGATACAGCGGGTAATGAAATTACAGAGACTGAAGCTGGATTTAGCACTATTAGTGTACAGGTGGATAAAGATAATCCTATCCCAACAATTTCAAGCCCTCAGGACAGCACGTGGTGGAGAGAGGACTTTACTGTAGTATTTGAAGATGTTGATAATGATTCTGGTCTTTTGAGTTGCGAGTATGAATACTATGATTTGGGAAGCGGTATTGGTTCTGGCGTTCAATCAAGAAGTTGTGGATCTGATACAAGTACAATTGCAATAGGACCATCTCCAAAGATTTGTAGCACAGAAGGATTTAATCTTTGTGAAGTGAGAACGGAGGCTACTGATGAAGCAGGGAATTTTGCTGAAAGTTTTGCGAATTTTGGTATAGACTATACCGCCCCTAGTGTAGGCATTCCCTCTCCTGGCATTGCGCAAGTAGGAATACCTCAAATCTTTACCACCCTTGTATCTGATAATGTAAGTACTTTAAGTGGTTGTAGTTTCTTTTGGGAAGAGATAGGCTCTGGATCAAGTGGTTCCGCAGGAACCAGCATAACACCAGATGAATGTGGGGTTGTACAGGATTGTGTCGTATCTGCAACCCATACGTTTTTGACCTCGGGGGATTATAGTATTTTGTTTGGTTGCTCGGATGCCGCGCAACCAGATCCTGCAAATGTTGGATTTGGAGGCAGAGATGTTGTTGTTGAGAGTCTTTCTGTAATTTTGAGTGCAGACCCTACTGCTGGAAGCATCAATACCAAGTTTAACCTTTTCTCGCAGGTTGCGGGGAGTGCAACAGGAAACGCTAACTTTAAGTTTGACTGTAATAATGGTGGTGCGTGGGAGTATGAGATAGATGATATTGATCTTTTGGTGTCTGATCCTGGGTGGGTGATGAGACAGGGAGAGAATACCAAGGTTATAGCTCCTGATATTTTTACAGTAAAGGACCTTTGTCAATATTCAATCTCAGACATCTATACTGCAAGCAGTTTAGTAGAGCGAGGAACATCAAGTGCGCAAGATACTTTACTTATTAATATTGGTGTTAGCGATGATCCTGAAGCAATTAATCTTCAAGATAATAACAGTAGTGCAGATTACTGCTTTGTATCAACTCCTCCTATTATTCTCTCGTGGACTTTTTCTGATGTGAATCCAGGAGATATTCAATCTGCGTATCAAGTTCAAGTTGCTACCAATCCTGGATTTGGCTCCCCCGTAATAGATACGGGCAAAGTACAAAGCGCCAATAGTGAGTATTCTCCTCCAGGTCTTTCTTTTGCCGAGATCTATTTCTGGCGAGTAACAGTATGGGATTCTTTAGATAATGTTTCTCCTCTTGCAGAAGGTGTTGCTTTTACTACCCCAGACCATGCTTATCCTTTTTCGGATTTTACATGGATTCCTACATTCCCTTTGCCAGAAGAGGAAATACAGTTTCAAGATACGACTATTTTTGCGCCAGGTTCCTTTAATCAAAGCTGGTTATGGAGCTTTGGAGATGGAACAACCTCAACCCAGCAAAACTCTGTCCATACTTATAATGACCCTAGTCCATATGTTGTAAGCCTTAAATCTTCAGATGATGTAGGGTCGTGTGGTGGTCAGATGGATTTGGATGGAGATGGTATTCCCAATGAGATTGATGACGATATTGATGGGGATGATATTCTTAATGAAGATGACGATGATATTGATGGAGACGGTATTTCAAATGGACAAGATTCCTCTCCAAATGGTTCTGGTGGATCGGGAGAATCTGGCGCAAGTATTATTAATGTAGCTCTTCCTTTCCCAGATTATCAGGAAATTTCTCCTTTTTAATGAAGCGTATTTTAAGAAAACGCATCTTGTTGATTATTGGTGTAGTGATAGTGTTCTTTGTATTTTTGATTTTTACTATAAACCAAGAACAAGTACTTACCAAAGATTTGGTTTCCAGAACCCAAAAAGAAAAAATAGATACTACTCCCCCTATTACTGCAATTGCATTGCCTTATGATCAATCTTGGCAGAACAGTAGTTTTTTTGTGACTATTGAAGATGTGGAGAATGATTCTGGTCTTAAAGATTTTATCCAAGGCAAACAAGGGTGTGAGTATCTTATTGAAGATGTTGGGACAGGTTTTTCTCAGCAAGGATTCAGACAGTGCGGCGAAGCGCAAATCTTTATCTCTGTAGGAGAAAATGGTGCGTGCTCGTCGTCTTTCAAGGAAGATTCATCTTTGGGTCGCTGTGTGGTGAGTTCAAGGGCTCATGATAAGGCAGGAAATGTTTCAAAATGGGAGAATGCGGTTTTTTATATTGATTTCATGCCTCCTGTTCTAAGCAAGATTGATGCACCGGAAGTTCTTTTCCCTGGGCAAGAATATGATTTTAAAACGACTGTTGTTGATAGAGGAAATATAGATGGATGTAATCTTTTTATCAATGAGAAAAGTACGGGGGTATCTCCTGCAATTTCTTCTAGTCCTTGTGGCGGCGGAATTTCCTGTGTTATTTCTTCCCTGCTTGCATTGAAAGTTCCTGGAGACTATACAGCTTTTTTTGCGTGTATTGATGGTGCCGGGAATACTACAAGAGGCAAAGAGGCAAGATTTAGAGTATTTCAAAATAGAGCTCCTATTGTTTCTTCCTGTAGGGTTATTCCCACAAAAGGGAATCTTGATACTATATTTTCATTTTCCTTTGAAGCTGAAGATCCAGATGGAGATGTGATCTTTGCTCAGTGGAATTTTGGCGATGGTATCTTTTCAACACAAATAACTCCAAACCATGAATATTCTCTTTTTGGAACATATATGCCCAAGGTAACTGTTTCTGATGCGACTGGAGAAAGCGTTTTTTGCAATACCGCGTGGGTAGTTATTGAAGAGTAATATAAGCATGATATACTAAATTAATGAAATTACTATTTTTCCTCTTTATTCTTTTTATTTTTATATCTATTCCAAATCAAAGCCATGCTTTAATCAAGCTTATTTCGCCAGAGGATAGAGTAGGAGAAGAAGTGGTAGATAAGGTGAAAGGTTTTTTTGAATGGTCTGCGGTTCCTGAGGCAGTCAAGTATGTTTTAGATATTGATAAATTTGACGAATCTATAGATAATCTTGGGGTCAATCGATGCCAGGATGGCTCATGTTCTATAAACTTTCTTGAGCTTCCTCAAAACCGAAGACCCAATTACAACACTATTTATCAATGGAAAATTTCTGCCTACAATAAGGCAGACGATAAAATAGATACCTCTTCAACTCGAAAGTTTCTAGTCGCGCAACGGGTTGTAGCTGCACCAGATACTAGCGTTCCAAGTGGAGGTACCTCATCTCCGAGTGGAGGTGGAGGCATCCCAGCTGTTCTTGAAAACCCTATTTCTTCTGCAACCTTGCCCGAGCTTTTAAAAAACGTGCTTAACTTTCTTTTTAGCCTTTCCATTGTTATCTTGCCTATTATCATTTTGTATGGAGGTTTTCTTATGCTAACGGCAGGTGGAGATCCTACAAAAATATCTCAATCAAGAACTATTTTGTTTTGGGCAGTTATTGCCTTTGCTATTATTCTTTTGGCGCGTGGACTCCCAGAAGTGATAAGAACTCTTCTGTGATTTTATCTTCAAAAAGAGGAGAGCAAGGATTTAGCTTGCCAGAGCTTCTTGTGGTAATAGCTATCATTGTCCTTATGACTGGCCTTATGCTCCCTAACTGGAGATCAGGAGATAGAACTCTTACGCTCAATCGGGTTGTCTCTAAAGCAGGTCAAGACGTGAGAAGAACTCAAGAGCTTGCTTTGCGCGCACAAGCATATATTTGTCCTAATGACCCAGCAGAAAAGATTTCTGGCTATGGAATATTTTTTGACCAAAACATTCCTACCTCATATATTATTTTTGCAGAATGCAATGATAATAATACGTATAATGCAGAGATAGACGGTATAGTGGAAGCAGTACAACTTGAGAAAAGTATTCAGATTCAAAATGTATCTCCTGGTCCCCAGATTAGTATTGTTTTTATTCCTCCAGTGCCATCTGTATTTATTCAACCAGGCAATCTTTTGGCAACTCAGATTTCTTTTGGGAGAATAGATGAAGTAGGAGCTCAAAAGATATTGGATATTACAAATAAGGGGGTTATTGATATAGATTAAGATATGCAAAGAGGATTTACCTTAATTGAGGTTTTAGTGGCAATTTTTATCATTACTGTAGGCGCAGGAGGTGCTCTTGCGTTAATTCAAAAAACCTTGAGTTTTACTTCAAATGCTGCTCTTCAGCTTGAGGCTTCCTACCTTGCTCAAGAGGGCATGGAGATTGTGCGCAATATTCGCGATACTAATTTTGTTAAGATTCATAAGGGTGTTGAGGGGAGTATCTGGACCAATGGACTTGAGGGATGTGAAGCAGGATGTCAGGCAGATTATACTCAAGACTCGTTAATTGCTTATGAGGATACTCTCTTGCAGCTTACCAATGGTATCTATAGCTATACTGTAAGTATAGATTCTCTTTTTAAAAGAAAGATTACAATTACCATGCAGGGGAGTGATACGATGGAGGCAGTAGTTGAAATAATGTGGGAAGAGCGAGGCCGAAGCCATGTTGTTAGCGCAGCAACAGAGCTATATAATTGGCTTTCCCCAACTATTGACTTGAGTGATAATAGTTTTAGCATTCTTGAGGCAGTGACCGAGGATGAGTTAATTCCTGAATCTGCTGCAATACCTATTCCTACACCTACGCCACTAGGACCGCCAGATATTACTATCTCCTCTTTTACACTAAATAAGTCAGATTATTCACCAGGAGAAACAGCTACCGCAACCCTAACTATTACAAACCTGGGAGAGAGTGATTCAAGTGCATTCAATACGCATCTTTATTCTGATGCCAGCTCAAATCCTGAATGTAATGCTTCAGGAGGTATTGATCATTGGACACCGTATAATTTTTCACCAAGTAGTTCTGATTCATGGTCAATAAATTTCCAAGTAGCGATGTTAGAGGGATCCTATACTGCAAGAATATTTGCAGATATGGGATGTGCAATTACCGAATCTGATGAAAACAATAATTACCTTGCTGTGACCTATGGGGTATTATCTCCGCCTCCCCCACCCGCAATTTCTATTCCTGTACTTGTTTTAAAATACTTCCCCGAACAAAATGGCAACCTTGACCTTGAAATAACAGGAATAAATGACAGCCTTGTTTCCATAAGGACAAAAGTAAATCAGTTAACAGGAGATATAGTCAATTCACTCACAACCGGGAGTACGTACCATGGATACAAAGATCCCACTGCTACGTCCTCCTTACAATACAGCGTTTTGGAAAACAAGGAATTTTTAAAACAAAAACCTGTCTCAATCAACGCAATCCCTTGGAATCCAAGTGTATTTAGGCCTGATTACAATCTCATGCTGACTGATGATGTTAGTATATGCAACTACGTAGACAATCTTGGCGTTAAAGAGGTGTGGGTATGGGGATACCATTTTGGTAACATTGAACCGGTTGAAAGCAACATGGCAATGGGAACTACGTCTCAAGGCCAATGGAACCATGGGACATATGGTGATGTAAGCAATAGTGAACAAATTGACGATTTGCCTACCTGCGCGCAATCATACACACTTTATAATTATAACTATGGTCGTGGGCTTGCCGAAGCGCTTGAAAATCACGGTCATCATATTGAATCAATCTTCAAATTTGTTGATGAAACACTTTGGAATAAATTCCAATTTCCCCATGGAGAAACTGCCCCAACTGTTAACAGTTGCGGATGGACACACACCGGACCCAACTCCACAGAACAATACGAATCAGGATGGACTAGCGAAGCAATAGTGAAATCCAATTGCGAGGACTGGCACCCAGATGGAAGTGGTGAGGTAAAAGATGTTAGTTGCCACACATGGTATGGAGCAACATGCGTTGCAAATGGTGGAGTTGAATTTAAAGAATGGTGGATGCAGAATATCCCAGGTAAAACTAATGGTTTGTTGTACCTTGGTAATCAAATGAGAGATTGGTGGGAGTTTATCGGAGATTTTGATGATGCATTAAGTAAAGGTAAAAGTCTTACTTTGTAAAATAATCTTTTCTCTTAATAATTACTACATGAAAAGAACACAAAAAAAGCGAGAAAAAGGATTTACCATACCAGAGCTTTTAGTTGCTCTCTTTGTTTTTTCTCTTGTAACCGGAGGAGCTACCAATATGTTATTATCTGGAATTGCTGCGCAGCGAAGCTCTTTGGCAACGCAAGAACTTTTAGATCAAAGTTCCTTTGCAATAGAGTATATGACTCGATCGCTTCGCCAGGCAAGAAAGGATCTTGGGCCCACCTGCCTTAGCGCACAGGGATTAAATTACGAACTTACTCAAGTAGGAGAAGGCATCATGTTTATCAACGCAAATAGTCAATGTCAAGAGTTTCGTTTAACCGCTCAGAGAATTGAAGAGGTGTTTTGGCAGGGAGGTGAGATATCGTCACAAGCATTTCTTACTTCAAATAATCCCGCAATTACGTCTTTGGAGTTTTTGCTTAAAGGAGAAGGACAAGATGATGATTTTCAGCCAAGAGTTACTTTCGCCTTTAAGATTGAAGGTCAAGGCGCGAAGGCAGAATCTAGGCCATCCTTGCAGTTTCAAACAAGTGTATCGCAACGGTCAGTAGATGTTCCAAAATAGTATGAAAAACCAAGAACAAGGAGTTTCTCTGTATATTGCCTTTATGATTATGACTGTTCTCTTGGGCATTGCTCTTGGAGTGAGTAGTTTGCTGTTTTCCCAGCTTGGTATATTAAGAGGCCTTGGGCACTCCATATTTGCTTTTTATGCCACAGAGGCTGGCATGGAGCATGCTTTGTATCTTGATAATACGGCTTGTCAGGGATCACAGGAGCATGACGTCTGTCTTGCAGCAGAATTTGATAGTATTCCTTCAGAAGACATGGTATTGGACAATGGGGCAAGTTATAAGCTTACAGCAGAGAGTCCTGGAGACGCAGGATGTCCTGATACTTTAGAATATACCCATTGCGTAAGGGCTGAAGGGAATTATAAGGAGGCAAAGCGAGCGGTTAGAATTGGGGCGGTAAAGCTTAAAGATTAGGTTGGATTAAGGCTCCTTAACCCGGCTTTGTTTTTGCGGTATAATAGGCATAGACTATGACTAAACAGAATGCAAAAGATAGGATCGGGAAACTAAAATCTCTTATTCAAAAACATCGCTATTTGTATCATGTCAAAGATGTACAAGAGATTTCAGACGAGGCTTTTGATGTTTTAAAGCATGAGCTATTTGAATTGGAGCAGCAATTCCCAGACCTTATTACAAAAGACTCCCCAACTCAACGAGTTGGAGGAGAACCCTTAGCTAAGTTCAATAAGGTTTCTCATGATTCTCCAATGCTTTCTATTGAAGATATTTTCAAGGAGGAGGAGTTTGATTCATGGGAAGAGTACTTGCAGCGATTATCTAAAAAAAAGAATTTAGAATATTTTGCTGAAGTAAAAATTGATGGATTTGCTGTATCTTTAAGATATAAAAAGGGCATCTTTGTATTGGGCGCAACTCGAGGGAATGGAAGTGTGGGTGAGGATGTAACACAAAATCTTAAAACCATTGAGAGTATTCCGTTGCGTTTGGAGAAAAAGTTTTCTCTAGATTCTATTGAAATAAGGGGAGAGGTCTATATGGAAAAGCGCGACTTTGAAAAATTTAATGCAAAGAGAAAAAAAGCCGGTCAAGAATCCTACGCAAATCCAAGGAATCTTGCAGCAGGCTCTATTCGTCAGCTTGATCCAAAGTTAGCTGCTTCCCGGCCGTTAAAGTTTATAGCATATGATTTGGTTTCAAATCTTGGACAAAAAACACATAACAAAGATCATGAGATACTTTCTTCGCTGGGGTTTAAAACTGATTCCACAGCAAAAGTGTGTAAGAATAAAAAAGAGGTCCTTGTGTATTGGAGAGGTATGGAAAAAAAACGTGATTCTCTTTTATTCCATATTGATGGGGTAGTTGTAAGCGTGAATGATAACGTGATATTTCAGAGTCTTGGAGTTGCGGGAAAGAGTCCACGAGCTATCCGGGCTTTAAAGTTTGCAGGGTCGCAAACAACCACTAGGATTGTGGGTGTAAAATTTCAAGTTGGGAGGACAGGAGCAATAACACCAGTTGCGGTTTTAAGCCCTATTTCGCTTGCTGGAGTTACGATTTCTCGCGCAAGCTTACATAATGCAGATGAAATCAAGCGTTTGGGGGTTAAAATCGGGGATACTGTAGTTATAGAGCGAGCAGGAGATGTTATTCCATTTGTTATAAAAGTACTTAGCGATCTTAGAAATGGAACCGAAAGGAGTATTTCTATCCCAAAATATTGTCCAGTATGCAGTGTAAAATTGGTACGGCCAAAGGGAGAAGTAATTTGGAGGTGTCCGAATAGAGAGTGTTTAGCTCAAAAGAGAGAAAATCTCTATCACTTTGTATCAAAGAAAGCATTTGATATTGTTGGTCTTGGTCCCAGAATCATTGATAAGTTAGTAGAAGAACATCTTTTGTCGGAACCTTCTGACATATTTGAACTTACCGAAGGAGACCTTATTCCCCTTGAAAAATTTGCTGAAAAAGCTGCTAAAAAGACCGTATCGGCTATCAAACAAGCAAAAGAAGTATCTTTGTCTCGATTCTTGTATGCCCTAGGAATACGTCATGTTGGAGAGGAAACTGCCATTGATTTAGCTAGTCATTTTCTAAGCATAAATAAGCTTAGAAAAGCAAGTATGGAGGAGCTTGAAAAGATCTCGGATGTAGGAGGCGTTGTAGCTCAAAGTATTGAGGATTGGTTTAAAAATAAGACAAATCAAAGGATTATTAAAAAACTTTTTAAAGTAGGAGTAAAAATTCAACATTCTTCTAAGACCTCCTTTAAAAGTAATAGTTTAATATCGGGCAAGACCTTTGTTGTTACTGGTACTCTCCCTGCTATTAGTAGAACTGAAGCAAAAGAAAGAATACGTCAGTTTGGAGGAAATATTTCAGAATCGGTCTCAAGGAATATTGATTATGTTGTTGTAGGCGAAAACCCAGGTTCTAAATTAGTGAAGGCAAAGAAAATGGGAATACAGACTCTTAGCGAGGAGCAGTTTCTTCGTTTATTAACATAGCAATTAAAGCTCCAGGAGGGTATAACGCCTATTGGCGTTTTTTTGTTTTCCTGCTATTCTAAACTTAGTTTAAACATATTATCTAGGTAATCCTGGGAACCTATAATGCCAAAAAGAAAAGAGATACTTACAGAAAAAATACGTCCATATCATATTCTGGGAAAGGCAGTAGAGGGAAGAGAGATTTTTGATCATGAAGAGGATCGAGCCCGATTTGTATTTCAAATGTATGCTGCAAACATTGGGAAACCCGTTATTAACCTATACCGAAAGGATATTTTCCAGATATCAAACGCTATCCTACAAGGAGAAGAAATTCCAAAGGGTTATGTTATACAGGAGCACGATCCTTTAGTGCATTTGTTTAGTTTTATTCTTGATAAGGATCGTTATAACTTAGGATTAGTTCCAGCAAAAAAGGAGGGAATTCCTCTGTATATGCAAAAGCTTAACTTAGGTTTTGCCAAGTACTACAATCTTAAAAACAAGAGAACTGGCACTTTATTTGAAGGGCGCTTTAAAGCTGCTCCTATTGTAAACCCAAAGCAACTGGAGAGCG
>Ga0208879_1001232_pt1 | contig 24451 bp, 23 predicted proteins | sample Knorr_S15_td_Bot_FD_185605 | JGI IMG/M metagenome (GOLD analysis project Ga0208879, IMG submission 185605) | Marine microbial communities from Southern Atlantic Ocean transect - Knorr_S15_td_Bottom_ad_5009_LV_A (SPAdes) (version 2) | ecosystem: Environmental > Aquatic > Marine > Oceanic | place...
CTGTCAAATAACTGTCAGAATTGTTTATATTGTAGAAGAAAAAACTGCAAGCATTGTAAGAAACAAGGGTGGAAGACCGGACTCGAACCGGCGACCTCCTGAACCACAATCAGACCTACCTCCCTTTTTGAATTTTGGTCTAAAAAATTTGTGCTTAAATGAAATGAAATTAAAAATGAATGAAGTGATTTAAACACACAACTATGAAACACCTTAATAGATTAACACTTATAACTTTCATTCATTTATTATTTTATTCATGTTCTGTAATAAAAGAAAAACAACCAAATATAATTGTATTTATAGCAGATGATGTTAGTTGGGATGACATTGGCTGTTACGGAAATAATGATGTTGTAACCCCAAACATAGATAATTTAGCTATTGATGGACTAATTTTTAGTAATGCGTATTTGACTACAAGTTCATGTAGCCCAAGTAGAAATTCTATTCTTACAGGCAGATATCCTCATAATACCGGAGCTGCCGAACTACATACAGAACCACCTCTTGAAATGATTTCACTTCCTGAAATATTAAAAAATAACGGTTATTACACTCTTCAAGCAGGTAAATTTCACATGGGTGAGTATGCAAAAAGAGGTTTTGATGAAGTTCATGATAATAAAAAGATTAATGGCCTAGGAGGTGAAAACTATTGGTTAACTGCTATAGAAAAAAGACCTGAATCTAAACCTTTTTTTATGTGGTTTGCTTCTTATGATGCACACAGAATATGGGGAGAAAATGAATTTACAGGAACTCATGACCCTGGTAAAATTAAAGTACCTGAATATCTTGTTGATGGAAGTTTAACTAGAAAAGATCTTGCTGATTATTATGATGAAATAACTCGATTTGATCACTATATAGGAGAAGTAATTAATGAGCTTAAGACACAAGGTCAATATGAAAATACCATAATTATAGTTATGTCTGATAATGGACGTCCTTTTCCTCATAGTAAGACCAGATTAAATGATCAAGGTGTTAAGACTCCATTTATTATTCATTGTCCAAAAAATTATTCTTCTGATTCAACTATAAATAGCTTAGTAAGTTCAATTGACATTGCGCCTACTCTACTTGATATGGCAGGAATTAAGGCTGGTGATAATTTTCAAGGAAAAAGTTTTAAAAATATTCTTTCATCATCTGATGAAAAATTCAGAAATTATGTTTTTGCAGAACATAATTGGCATGATTATGAATCATATCAAAGAATGGTAAGAGGTGAAAAGTATTTGTATATTAAAAATTATAGGCCTGAATTTCCTCAAGAAGGACCTTTAGATGCTATTAATAGTCCTACTTACATTGATTTAAAAGAGGCAAATAGGAACAAGTCAATAACAAAAATTCAAAGTGAAATATTTATTTCTCCAAGACCATCTGAAGAATTGTATGATTTATCAGTTGATCCATATCAATTTAAAAACCTTCTTCTTTCTAATAATATTCCTAAAGAATATTTAGTTTTAAAGAATGTTTTAAATGATTGGATTGAAGATACAAGTGACAATCTTCCTACACAACTAACTAAGGACTGGTATTTAAGAAAACAGGAGCCTTTTAATGAGTCTTCATTATTGAAAACTGAATTTCATGGTGTTAGAGGGACTATGCCTGGATCATCCTTAAATGCTATTAAAAACAACAATAAAGGGCCTTTTTAATTATATATGTACTCAGAAATGGGTTTAAACAGTGGAGCCAGAGGGACTCGAACCCTCGACCTCTTGACTGCCAGTCATCCACACACTTAAAATACCTCTTTAATTGTTAAAAAAAGATATAGTTTTGTAATAAAATATCTATAAATGAAAAATAGAATTTACACTATTCTTATTTGCTTTTTTATCTTTTTAGGGTGTAAAAAGCAAAAACCTTATTCTTATAATGATGTTGCTAATAAGGTAATTGAAGGAATGGTTTGGATTCCTGAAGGCACCTTTGAACAAGGTGCAGTAATTCATGATAAGATGGCTCTGCCACATGAAAAACCAAACCATAAGGTGACAGTTAATGGATTCTATATGGACATTACAGAAGTAACTAATGCTCAATTTTTAAGATTTGTTGTTGCCACAGGATATATTTCAACTGCTGAAAGAGTTGTAGATTGGGATGACATGAAAATCCAACTCCCAGAAGGAATTCAAAAACCACATGATTCTATATTACAGCCAGGATCATTACTTTTTAAAAAATCAAACAAATCGGTTCCTAATTTATATGACTTTTCACAATGGTGGCAATGGACTATTGGAGCTAATTGGAAACATCCCAATGGTAAGGACAGCACCATTGAAGGTAAAGAAAATTTTCCCGTAGTGCATATCTCATACGAAGATGCCCAAGCTTACTGTATTTGGGCTGGAAGACGTTTGCCCACTGAAGCGGAGTGGGAATATGCTGCACGTGGAGGTAAAAATAATACGATATTCTTTTGGGGAGATGATGTTAGTCAATTATCTAAAAAAGCAAACAGCTGGGAAGGGAAGTTTCCTATTATTAATACTAAAATAGATGGTTATGAAAGAAGTGCACCGGTTAAATCATATCCACCTAATGATTTTGGACTTTATGATATGTCAGGAAATGTCTGGGAGTGGACAAACGATTGGTATAATGTAAATTATTATGATGAAATTTCTTCTTTAAATAATGTAACAGTTAACCCAGTTGGGGCGACTAAAGCTTTTAACCCAAATAACCCATATCTAAAAGAAAAAGTCATAAAAGGAGGTTCTTTTTTATGCAATGCATCTTATTGTGCCAGCTATAGAATTTCTTCTCGTATGGCCTCAAGCATGGATTCATCTTTGGAGCATCTTGGGTTTAGAACAGTAGTTACCTCTGATATGTTATCTAAAGAGTAAGACTATCTGTTCAATTAGCTAATCCACTGATTGACCAATATTGATGTGGGGACAAGAATTATAATATTGTAAATATTATTAATTCTATATTCTTCCAATACAACATTTAAGGAAGTTAACGTCTTTCCAGTCCCTGTTGCCATAGCAAAAATTCCTTGATAATCATTTTTTAACCAAGATTTATAGGCTTCTTTTTGATATTCTCGAGGGGATGAAATTTTACCGTTAAATTTTGGGAAATGAGGCTCTTGTTCAATATTTTCTAATTCGTTCTCAATTTCATTTTGAATTTCTTCAGAAAATATGTTTTTGTTTTTTTTTAAAATTTTTGAGAAGCTCCTTTTAATCCATCTCGATTAATTTTTCTAAATCCAATTTCATTTAGTTTTTCTTTAAGTTCTTTGGAATCAATTTCTAAAATTTTCCATCCTTCATCTCCATTTGCGAATGTGTCCTCAAATTCTTCAATAGTTCTCTTTATAGTTTTATTAGGGGACTTTTCTTTCCAGAATGAGCAAAATGCATTGGTGTCTTCACGATTAAAAACGAATGCCTGCTCTGAAGCATTAGCGGATCCTGAAAGGACAACTATATTACTCTTGTCATCTTTAAATATGCTATTTTTGTGATGTGATATACCTATGCTGTTCTTGTTGCATAATAGAACTTTTAATTCTAAAATATTCTCATGGATAAGATATGCGATACATTGACCGAAAAGCTCCTCTTCACTACCTTCCAGGGCATTTTTCAGATTTATAATATCAGAAAAGAAGGCACCTTCATTTAAATTATATTTCTTATTGGTTAATATGTTATAATCATTTTCTGATATGCGTTCATTACAATAGATTCTTATCTTTCCTTCATTATTAATTAAAAACTTAGACAAGGGGTATGCTAAAAGCTTCATAGCACTTAAACTAAAAAATCCTAGCCCTATATCCCAAGATGATGCATTACATAATGCTCTATAATATATGTTTAGGACTTCGTCCTTATAAAATTTAGTTTGGCCCTTTTCTAAATCAAGTTCACTTATTTGGGATAAATCCATTTACGAATGTAGTATTAATAGTTTGTCCTTTTATGATATAATCATGATTTTTTTGGTGTAATGGAATAAATGTTATCGAATTTTCCATCTAACTTTGAATGTGGTATTTAAAACAATCTAGCAAAAGATTCTACATTATTCCATTTATAAGGAACCTTTGTATGACCTCGATCAAACCCTTCATCATTTTGTTTAATAATTCCAAGTGTTCCAAAAGCGGTTTCAGAGATATAACTATCTATCAAAACTTTTGTTATTACTTTAATCATTGGAGCATTTTTACCAAAATGACTAGGATGGTGTGGCATTAATTTCATAGAAAGAGCATCTGATAATTCAGGTTTTGTAAAACTCTTGTTTTTGGGTAAATAGGTATGATAAAAATAGTTCCATGCTTCAGCTACATCTTCACTACTTGCCAGATATGAATGCATATACCATAGAGTTGGTTCTTTCTTTAATTTAGAATCTTTTTTAAAAAAAGCACAGGACTACCAATGCATAACAATGGTTAGTCCTGAACATTAACCTCAAAATATTGTGCATAGTTTAACTAATTCAAAAAACATATGACTACGAAAAAACATTTTAGTGTCATCTTTTTATTTATGCACATATTTTGATTTTTATAATACATAAAAGGGAACGATGTTACTGTTGCACTAGCCGATCAAAACATGAAACTGTTAAACTTCTCATTCCCTTTTTTTATTTTATTTTTCTCTTTTTATTAGTTTAAAATTAAATTGCTAATTAATTTGAAGAAGCAACCTGTTAAGAGATTCCTCTGCTAAAGCCTTAATTTCATATATACTCATTGATGGTTTGACATCTATATAAATCAAACTAGACGGAAACATTGTGCCATTTATAATTGAGGGCGAAACATTAGTTTTTTTGTAAAGTTTAATTATAATAATACCGTCAACAGAACCATCCATAACTTCATTAATACATTCCGATTCTCTTTTTTTATATCCAAAAGTTTGTAATATCAATACTTTATAACCTTTATTAAACGCAATTACTTGAATTCCGGATAAGACTTCGCCGTATAATGTTGAATTAATATGAGGAATAATAACAGCTATTATTTTAGTTTTCTTACTCCTCAATGCAATGGCGGTGTTATTAGGGATATAGTTGTTACTTTTTGCTATTTTGCTAATTTTAAACTTTGCTTGTTTACTTACATCAATACGATTATTTAAGGCTTTTGATACTGTTGATATTGAATATCCTGAAATTTGGGATATGTGTTTTAATGTTATTGCTTCTTTCATGATTTTATTAAAATTGATACCTTACAATTGAAAATCTAATCCTCCAGCATTTTTAATCTTTAATTCATAATTTAAACAATATTGATACATCCTTTCATTTATCACTTTACCATCAGGCAAATGAACGTTTTCTGGTAATATATCAATATGGTTAAAAAGATGCTCATGCATAAAGTAATAATAACTCTGTATGCTTTCCTTATTCATAGGATAATATTCATCTAAATTGAAGGAGATCACATCGGCAAAACTCAAACCTTCTTCTTTATGAAGTCGTACCAACTCTTCATAAACTTTTATGGGTGAAGATCCTGTTGCCAACCCTAACACACAGCTTTCTTTTTTTTTCTCTTTCTTTAATAAGAAGGGCTATTTCTTGTGCAACAACTATTGAAGCTTCATTTGAACTCTTAAAAATAACATTGTGTATTTTTTCAAATCTAGTATCTTCAAACTGACCAGATGTTTTATAGCTTATATCCATTTATTTCTTTTGAAAACTTTATAATCATCTAAATGTCCTTTTTAATTCTAAAATTTATTCAAAAACGGTATTAGATACCTTGTTGGTACTTTCAAATTTTCTTAAGTAAATATCCATCCCGTTTTTTGATTTACGTTCTTTATAGGATTCAAAGGTTGTTTGGCGAATTTGGCTTTTATGACAGATCATAGAATTATATGCTGTTTTGAGATCCTCATTTGTAAAGGCTACACGTGTTAACAAATATTTTTTGTCCTGCCCACGAAGTATCTTACTTTCTGGGTTATCAATAAAATTGGAAGGAGTTCCCGTATAGTATAGTTTAGGGGATTTGTCCCATACTTTGCTTACAAAAACTTGAGTCACAGTAGCTCCAACTAATCTATGATCAATATGATTAGAACCACCATCTGGCCCCCATGTGATTATTACGTCAGGTTTAACTTTTTCGACTATACCATAAATCTCTTTGATTAAAGACCTAACATGTGGAATATGACCATCATAACCTTCTCTAGATTTTAATTGATCGTGATAGTCTAGATGTGTAAGTTCAGCGCCCAATATTGAAGCGGCACATTTCATTTCTTCTCTGCGCATAGCCACTAAACCTTCACCAGCTTCATGATCTGTATGATCATTGGTTCCATATCTGCCATCTGTTACGATTACTAAATGAACCTTGATACCTTCTCTAACATAACGAGATAGCATTGGAGCAATTGTAGTCTCATCATCTGGATGAGCAAAGATGGCAAGGAGGATTTTATCATCTAAAGAGTTTTGAGCTGATAAATTCGTTTGAAAAAGTATTAAAGCAAGGAGTGCAGCTATAAATAATTTTTTTTTCTTTTGAAAATTAGATTGCGTTTTCATAATGAATGCATTATTTTGGTTAAAACAGTTATATTGACTAATTATGAACTTTCTACAAAACTATATAATTATAGGGTTTATCAGAAGATTTTTTATTTTAATTCATGCAAAGGTTTGCATAAATAAAAAGGATATTCTTTTTCAAAATCAATATTTTATTGTTGTTTTGAAAATACTATAAAATACGCAACATATTTGAGGTTTATAAAGTGTCAAGTGTTTATATTATTTATTATCATGCTGGTTTCTACTAAAAAATTATTTGAAAAGTGTTATTGCAAGTATGGGATTGCTGCTGTAAATGTTTTTACCATGGAACAGGTATTAGGTTTATTTGCTGCAGCTGATGCATCTGAAGCTCCTTTTATTGTGCAAACATCTCCTGTGGCTCGAGATTATTCTAGTTCTGAAATGCTACTTGCCATGATAGATGCTGCATCAAAATTGTACCCTAAAACAGTGTATGCAATTCATGTAGATCATGGAGTCGAAGAGCATGTTTATGACGCTATTGACTCGAAAAGATATACTTCGGTAATGATTGATGCTTCACATGAAGATTTTGATAAGAATGTGGCTAGAACTCAAAAAGTTGTTCAGTATGCTCATAAATTTGGTGTTACCGTCGAAGCAGAATTAGGAGTTTTAAGTGGTGTAGAAGATGATATCTCCATTGAAGATAAGTATGCACAATACACAAATCCAAGCGATGTAAAAAAGTTTATTGATTTAACTAATTGCGATAGCTTGGCTATTGCAGTGGGAACTAGTCACGGAGCTTATAAATTTTCTGGAGAACAAGATATTCAGTTTGATATTTTGGAAGAAATCCAACAGGAATTGCCTGGATTTCCTTTAGTTCTCCATGGTGGATCGGCCATAAATTTTAAGGAAATACAAACCATAAACAAATATGGCGGTCGCCTAATGGAAACTGCAAAGGGTGTTGATTCTTATCAACTCAAAAAATCAATACAATATGGCATTTGTAAAGTAAATATAGCAACAGATATAAGATTGATATGGACAAGAGTTCACCGCGAATTTTTCATCGATAATCCTGAAAAGTTTGACCCAATAATTCCCGGAAAAACTTATGTTGAGGAGCAAAAGAAATTTCTAATTGAAAAATTTGAACTTCTTGGAGCTACTGGAAAAGCTAAAGACTTTCAACAAGTAGAAATCCTAGTATAAAATAAGAGATTATGAATAAAACAAAGGAATCTCCTTTATTGATAAAACCTAAAGACGGGTTTGGTGTCTATCATCATGTATCTCCAAAAAACGCCCATTGGGAGTATCTATATATGGAGGCAAGATTGATGTCAGTTGGAGAGGTTTGGAAACACAATACGGAAGAAAATGAAATGGTCATAGTTTTATTGAGTGGAAATTTTAAGGTCTCCAGTAATAAAGGAAATTGGGAAACACTTAACGGAAGAAAAGATGTATTCAGCGGCATAGCCCATACTTTATATTTACCAAGAAAAACACAATTCACTTTGGAGGCAACAAGCAAAAATTTAGATATTGCCTATGGCTGGTGTCTTTCCGACGAAGATTTTCCGGCAAAATTTGTTACCCCCGAAAATACTCCTGTAGTCATTTTTGGTGGAGATAATGCAACACGACAGTTTAACGATTTAGTTCCTCCAGGATTTGGTTGTAGTAGAATTGTGTCTAGAGAAGTATATACACCTTCTGGCAACTGGAGTTCGTTTCCTGCACATAAGCACGATGAAAGAATACTTGATGCTGATGGTAATGTGTTAGAACCTTATCAGGAAGAAACCTATTTTTATAAGTTTCAAAAGCCTGAAGCCTATGCGATACAGCAAGTATATACAAAGGACGAGTCTTTAGACGAAATTATTAAAGTTCGTCATAACGATGTAGTTATAATTCCAAAAGGGTATCACCCAGTAGTGGCCGAACATGGATATCACTGTTATTACCTTAATTTTTTATCCGGATCCGATCAATGTCTAGAAAATACTACAGATCCTGATCATGAATGGATTTACGATTCATGGACTACAAAAGATAGCCGTTTACCTTTGGTAACTGCCGAAATGAATAACAGGAAAAAGTAATATATGGAGCATAAAAAACATGATGTAATTACATTGGGAAGATCTTCCATAGACTTGTATTCGCAAAACATTGGGGTCTCATTTAACGATATTAAAGGCTTTGATGCCTTTGTTGGAGGTTCACCGCTTAATATTGCTGTTGCCTGTTCTAGATTAGGCGTTGATACCAGCTTATTAACGGCTGTCGGCAATGATAAAGTGGGCGAATTTATTGTAGATTTCCTTCAAAGTGAAAATGTAAATACCCATTCTATTCCTGTTAAAAATAACGCAAGAAGCAGTGCTGTTGTTTTAGGGATAGAACCTCCCGATAAATTCCCTTTGGTGTTTTATCGCGACAATGCAGCAGACAGTCAAATTACTATAGACGATGTTCAGAACGCAAATATTCAAGAGTACAAAATTTTAGTAATTAACGGTACCGCATTAAATATTGAACCAACTAGAAGTGCTAATTTTTTTGCTGTTGAAATTGCAGAAAAAAATAATGTTCAGGTTGTTTTCGACTTGGATTTTAGAGCAGACCAATGGCATGATTATAGGGCTTTCGGATTGACTGTAAGAGCCATTCTGCCTAAAGTAAAAATAGCAATTGGTACTGAAGAAGAAATATTGGCGGCTACTATGAGCGATTCGTCACAGGTAATTATAAAAGATCAACAAATTTCTGCCCCCGAAATTAAAGGGAATATCGAAGTTTCTATCAAGCAACTACTCTCTTGTGGAATTGAAACTCTCATTGTAAAAAGGGGCGAATCAGGAGTTAGTATCTATAAAAAGGATGGTAGCAAGACGGATGTCCCAGGTTTTCCTGTTCAAGTTTTAAACGTACTTGGTGCAGGAGATTCTTTTGCAGGAGGGTTTATATATGGATTATTACAAGGTTGGGATTTGTACAAAGCATGTCGAATGGGCAATGCCAGTGGCGCACAAGTAGTAACCAAAAAAGGCTGTGCCAATTTTATGCCAACACTAGAAGAATCCTTTAGGTTTATTGAAGAAAAAGGAGGGTTTTAGAGCACATTAAAAACCGTGTAAGTAAATTAAATGAAATATAAGATTGATATAATAATTGACTAACTATAAAGTAAAATAAATAAAAATTATTCGCGTGAAAACAAGAAGATTAACTGTAGCACAAGCCACCATAATATACCTCAAAAATCAGTATGTAGAGCGTGATGGAATACAAAACCCATTTTTTGCAGGCTGTCTTGGTATTTTTGGACATGGAAATGTGGCAGGGATAGGGCAAGCATTGCATCAAAATCTGGATTTCCCTTTTTATGTTGTTAGAAACGAACAAGGAATGGTACACATTGCAGCGGCTTTTGCAAAGGTAAAAAACCGTCTACAAACATTGGTATGTACTTCATCAATAGGACCAGGTGCAACTAATATGATAACTGCAGCAGCAGGAGCAACAATCAATAGAATTCCTGTTTTATTAATCCCGGGAGATATTTTTGCTGCCAGACAAGTTGCCCCGGTATTACAACAGTTGGAGTCAGCAAACTCACAAGATATATCGGTAAATGATTGTTTTAAACCTATTTCAAAATACTGGGATAGGATAAATCGTCCCGAACAATTGATAACTTCATTACCCGAAGTCATACGAGTTCTTACATCTCCAGCCGAAACAGGTGCAGTTACTTTAAGTATCCCTCAAGATGTTCAGGCAGAGGCTTTTGATTTCCCTGTCGAAATGTTTGAAAAACGCATTTGGGTAATTGGTAGAACTATGCCAGACCAAACTTTGTTAGACAAGGCCATACAGCAAATAAAAAAGAGCAAAAACCCAATGATTATAGCGGGCGGAGGCACTATCTACAGTAATGCTACTGCAATTTTAAAAAAATTGGTAAACAGAACAGGTATTCCTGTTGCTGAAACGTATGCAGGTAAAGGTTCTCTAAATTACAATGAGCCCCAAAATCTTGGCGCTATGGGAGTAACTGGCACCCCAGGAGCTATTGAAATTGCAAAAAATGCAGATTTGGTTATTGGAATAGGTACCAGATATAGTGATTTTACAACGATTTCAAAATCTGCTTTTCAAAATCCAAATGTGAAGTTTATTAATATTAATGTTACTGAATTTGATTCTTACAAACACAGTGCTTTGCCTTTAACAGGAGATGCCAAAGTTATTTTGGAACATCTTGACAAAGCGCTTGTTAATTATAAAGTATCTCCAAAATACCGACAAAAAACAGAAGACTTAAATAAAAGTTGGGATGTTTTTGTATCGGAGATATATGCCGAAAAAAACGATACTCCTGCTTTTCAGGGAGAAATAATAGGTGCTGTCAATACTTTTTCCAGCGAAAAAGACATCGTTGTTTGCGCTGCAGGGAGTTTGCCTGGAGATCTGCACAAACTATGGAGAACATCGCACCCTAAAGGGTTTCATTTAGAGTATGGTTACTCCTGTATGGGTTATGAAATAGCTGGAGGGCTAGGGGCTAAAATGGCAAGTCCCGAAAGTGAAGTTTATGTATTGGTTGGTGACGGTAGTTACCTTATGATGTCGCAGGAAATTGTGACCGCTATTCAAGAAAAACAAAAAATAACCGTCATTTTACTTAATAATGATGGCTATTCCAGTATAGGAAGTTTATCCGACGCTGTGGGGAGTGAAGGATTTGGAACGTATTATAGGTACAGAAATGACGAAACACAACAGTTAGACGGAGGTTTATTACCCATTGATTACGCCGCCAATGCAGCCAGTCTGGGGGCTTATGTAATTAAAACTTCCAATGTAAAAGAATTAAAAGAGGCCTTAATTAAAGCAAAAACTATTGATAGAACTATATTGATCTATATTGATGTAGATAGAAAAAAAGTAGTTCCGGGATTTACTTGGTGGGATGTTGCCATAGCTGAAGTTTCAGAAAAAGAAGCAGTTAAAGAAGCATTAATCACATATAAAGAGAATAAAAAAACACAAAAATATTATTTATAGATTAGCTAAAAACACCTTAATATGGATTCTAATTTAGTAATAATAATTTTTACTTTTCTACTTTTTACTGCAGGTGTCGCATATTTTACATGGTACAACCTTCGAAAAACAAATTTGACTTCCTCTACAGGCTATTTTTTAGGAGGAAGAAGTTTATCAGGAATTGTAATTGCAGGCTCTATGTTACTTACCAACATTTCCACAGAACACCTTATAGGAATGAATGGAAACTCTTACGTTAATGGTTTTATAATAATTGCATGGGAAGTAACTTCAGCAATCGCACTTGTAATCGCTGCAATCTATTTTATTCCGAAGTATTTAAAAATGGGACTGACTACCATTCCTCAATTTTTAGAGAATAGGTTTGATGGCACCACCAGAACTTTAGTCGCAGGATTTTTAATTGTATCGTTTGTGGTAACCTTATTGCCTATTGTACTTTATACAGGAGCAATTAGTTTAGAAAGTCTCTTTGGTGTTTCTAATGTGCTAGGTGTTGATAAAACAGAAGGACTTTGGATTACAGTTGTAATTATAGGTGTAATAGGTTCTATTTACGCCATTTTTGGAGGGCTAAAAGCGGTGGCATATTCAGATACTATTAATGGTGCTGGGCTTTTAATAGGAGGTATGTTAATCCCCATTTTGGCGTTGTTGGAAATAGGCGATGGTAATATTATAGGCGGCTTGGTTAAAGTATATGAATTTGCACCACAAAAATTTAATGTTATTGGAGCAAAAGACTCAGTATTGCCTTTTGAAGTTTTGTTTACTGGTTTAATAATAAATCAACTCTATTTTTGGGGTATGAACCAAACTATTATTCAAAGAGCCTTGGGTGCTAAAAACTTAAAAGAAGCTCAAAAAGGCTTATTGCTAACAGGAGTATTTAAAATATTTGTTCCATTAATTATTATTCTTCCAGGAGTAATTTGCTATTACTATTTTCAAGACACTTATTATGACCAACAAGATATGGTGTATCCGGAATTAGTTAAAAAAGTACTGCCCGTATGGTTAATAGGCTTTTTTGCAGCCGTAATTATGGGAGCTGTATTAAGCACCTTTAACTCTGTATTAAATTCCGCATCCACATTGTTTAGTTTAGGCATTTACAAAAGGCATATCAATAAAAAAAGCAGCGATAAAAAATTGGTGATTATTGGTAAATCAACTTCAGCAGTACTGGCAATAGCAGCAATTTTTGCCGCACCAATGGTGGCCAATGCATCAGATGGGCTATATCAGTTATTACAACAATTAAATGGTATTTTCTTTATCCCTATTGCGTCCATATTAATAGCAGGTTTCTTTATGAAAAAAGTTTCGGCAATTGGTGCTAAAGTTGCTCTTTTATTTGGTTTGTCTTTCTACATTTTTATGACCTGGGGATATACAAGCCACGGCATTCATTTTGTACATCTTTGGGGAATTGAATTTTTAATTAATGTTGGAATTATGTATGGAGTATCTCATTTTTACCGAAGAAAAAACATTTATGAAATTACAGATGTAGGTGCCGTTGATTTAACAATTTGGAAATACACCAAACCACTGTCTATTTCCCTTTGTGTTATTACCGTATTAATATACGTACTGCTATCAAGAATATCTTAGCTAAAAAATAAATTGAACCTAAAAAAAATGAATGTTTTAAAAAATTATATTAACGGTGCTTGGACAGAAAGTTTGTCTAAAGAAACCATTGCTGTAACAAATCCTGGTAAATACGGAAACATGGCCAAAAGAGTGGTCTCGTAAATTTTAAGAAAGAATATGATTAAAATCGCAAATGCACCTTGCTCATGGGGAGTATTAGAGTTTGACCTGGAAGGGAAATCTGAAGAAATTGGTTTTGAACAAGTTTTAGACGAAATCAAAGAAACAGGTTATTTGGGTACCGAACTCGGAGATTGGGGATATATGCCAACTTCTCCTAAATCATTAAAGATTGAAATAGACAAAAGAGGCTTAGAATTATTAGGAGCTTTTGTTCCTGTTGCACTAGTAGATACCGGCAATCATAATGATGGTGTTACGGCTGCCTTAAAAGTGGCGGAACTTATGTTCCAAGCTGGCTATAAAAATGCCTTCATTGTGTTGGCAGATGATAATGGTTCTGTGCCAGAACGCACACAAAATGCAGGAAGAATAACCCCAGATATGGGCCTTTCAGAAATGCAGTGGGAAAATTACGCTACTGGTGCAGAAAACATTGCCAAAGCAGTAAAAGACACTTTCGGGATGCGCACCGTATTTCACCACCATTGTGCTGGATATGTTGAAACACCCGAAGAGATAAACACCCTTTTAGGATTGACAGATCCAGAATTATTAGGATTATGTTTAGATATGGGGCATTATACCTTTGGTGGAGGAGACCCTGTTCAAGCCTTGAAAGACCATTTTAACAGAATATGGCTTGTACACTTTAAAGACTTTAACCCCGAAGTTGCTAAACTATCGTCAGAATCAAAAGGAGATTATTTTGACGCTGTCAAGAGAGGAGTGTTTTGTGAGTTAGGCAAAGGCGCTGTTGACTTTAAAGTTGTCGTAGAAATATTAAAAGAAAAAAGGTTTAAAGGTTGGGTCGTCGTAGAACAGGATATTCTACCAGGAATGGGAAATCCAAAATATTGCGCACAGATTAATAGAAATTATTTAAAAAAAATAGGTTTATAAAAATCATTTTAGATGGAAAAATTAAAAATTGCCATTGCTGGCTTAGGAAGAATTGGAAAAATTCATTTGGATAATTTACTCGAAATTAGTGATGTAGAAGTGGTGGCCGCAACTGATGTTTTGTCTGAAAGCTTACAATATGCAAAAAAAAAGGGTGTTGCTTTTACAACATCAACTTTTGAAGAAATGTTAACAATAACAAGTATAGACGCTGTAGTAATTTGTTCGCCAACAGATACGCATGCCGATTTTGTTGAATTGGCTGCAAAAGCTGGGAAACACATCTTCTGTGAAAAACCTTTAGACTTATCTCTAAAAAGAGTTGTAAAAGTATTAAAAACAGTAAAAGACACTAACGTTAAATTAATGATTGGTTTCAATCGAAGATTTGATAAAGAATTTAAAAAAGTTCAAGAATTGGTAAAAAACGGAGAAGTAGGGAACCCTCATTTAGTAAAAATTACCAGTAGAGACCCATGCGCCCCTCCAATATCCTATATCAAACAATCGGGAGGCTTATTTTTAGATATGACTATTCATGATTTTGATATGGCTCGTTTTATAGTTGGCAAAGAAGTAGAAGAAGTATTTGCTAAAGGAGCCGTGTTAATAGACCCCGAAATAGGCAAAGCAGGAGATATCGACACCGCTGTAATTATCTTAACCTATACCGACGGTTCTATGGCGGTAATTGATAATAGTAGAGAAGCCGTTTATGGTTACGATCAGCGCGTGGAAGTCTTTGGATCTAAAGGCATGGTGCAGGCGCATAACAACTTTTACGACTCTCATATACTGTACAATAGTAAAGGTATACAGGCAGCTTTACCATTACATTTTTTTTTAGACAGATATGCACAAGCTTTTAAAACAGAAATGTTAGAATATATAAAAAGCTTAAAAAATGGAACAAAAGTTCCTGTGGGAGGGGAAGACGGAATGTCATCTTTAAAAATAGGCCTAGCAGCAATTAAATCATTACAAGAAAATAGACCTGTTAAAATTTCAGAAATTCAATAATTGCATAATTGAGGCCTTTTTACACTTATTTTAATTTCAATATTTTTCATAGGCTTTAAGTTTTAATAGGCAATGTCATTTTCAATCTAGGAGCCAAAAATTAAAGCGATAATAAAGCATATGCTTCTAAATAAAATTACGTTGACGGTATAAAAAATGTATTTAGTTATAACTAAAGGACTTTTTTAGTATAAATACATTTTAAAAACTAAATAAAACTAGCTCTTTAAACTTCTTCCCTTTATGATTTAATAGTTGGAGTTTGACAATTTTATTTTATAATTTAGAATAATCTTTTTATAATAGTATAAATTAGTTCATCTGCTCTCCAACAGGACCATGTAAATCAACTTTACTTACCTTATTTACAACGGGGATTATATCTTTTAAGCACAATGCTCTGCATATAAAAAATAGATGCTCCTTCTGCTTAATTAACAATACCGTAAATTTATTCTAAACCACTAGCCTTTTTTAATAGATTATCTAACGCTTTACGATTATAAAAGATTCCATTGCGCACAACACCACTTATTCTATTAGTGTTTTTAATATCGTTTAACGGGTTTGCGTCCAACAATACCAAGTCAGCTGCTTTGTTTATGTCAATAGTTCCCATGACATCTTCCAAACCAAAATATTTAGCAGGAAGAATGGTTGCTGATTCAAGTACTTCCATAGGTGTTAGCCCACTTTTAACCAAAATTTCTAGCTCTTTGTGTAGACTAAAACCTGGTGTAAGAAAAGAAATTGGAGTGTCTGTTCCCGCAAGTATTTTAACATTGGCGTCTTTGAGTTTTGTAATCATTTTTAAACCCCATTGACCATAGGCAATACTCAAATGATTAATTTCCTTTTGCTGTTTCTCTTCTGCTTTTTTAATCCAGTTAGAACGTATTTCTGGAGGTAAATACTGAAAAGTTTCTTTCCATGTATCATTTTCATACAAGCGATTAATATCCCCAGTAAGAAGAGCCAAGGTAGGAATTTGCCAAGTTCCATTTTCTGCAAGGCTTTTCAGCACTGTATTTGCCCTTTTTTCATCGTAAGATTCAATAGCGTATAAGCGTTGAACTTTATGTATTTGTGACCTCAACATCCCTCCTAATGAATTTTTTCCTTCCGCGAGCATTTTCTTACGAGCATTTAGAAGAGAGTCAAAATTAACTGAACAGGCCATCTCTAAATTACGAAGGTGTTCCATGCTACGCAAACCTTCATTACTTGCTTCAATTACATCCATACTAAGAGGCACGTGACCTGTAACAAACAAACCACGCTTTTTTGAATACGAAATAACTGTTTTGAACTCTTCTGGCGTTAACATCTCATAAGATTTCAGAAAATCAACCCCTTTGGCTTGAAGTGAATCTATCATGTTCCTAACAGCTTCAGGCGAATCAAGAGCTACAGATATTTCTGGTCTTCCAGGACTTCCATCATATACATTAGGGATGCCATCCAATAACGGCCCAGAAATAAAAACATTCGGGGAACTATTCGGGGTTTTTTTAGACTTATCTCGCCAATACAAAACGCGGTCAATCAAGCCGCCTGTATCACGAACACTTGTAATACCATTGGCTAAAAACAAAGGAAACATAGATTTCTCCAATTCAGGGGAATAGGTAAGGTGAACGTGTGTATCCCATAGTCCAGGAATCAAATATTTTCCCTTACCATCGACAATAATGCAGTTTGATGGACTGACTATCGCTTTCTTACTAATATTGATTATTTTGTTGCCAGTGATTAATACATATTGATTTCTTCTTTCACCAAATTCAGCATCGATGGTGGTTATATTATTAAATAATACCGAATAATGTTCCTCGTTTTTAGTTTTAGTCGAATCTATACAGCTCATATTTACCAGTAACAATAATGTGATAAAAATTACTTTAGAAAGATATCGAAGAATTAATAAATTCATAGTTAATACGTGTTTAATTAAAAACAGAATCCTCGGTTTCTGTAGGAGCAACGAACTTTCTTAAATAAACAGCTTTTTCTCTTTTACTGCTCCATTTTCGAATTTTATCTAATCCCATTTCTCCAAACTGACTTTTATGACAAAATATTGCTTGAAAAGACTGTTCCCTATGTTCATCTGTATAGGTGACTTTTGTGGTTAAATAGCTTCTGTCTTGTCCACGAATTATCTTCTGTTCAGAATCATCTAATACATCGGAAGGCATTCCTACGTAATATAGATTAATCTTCTTGTTCCATACTTTGCTTAAAAAAACTTGAGTTACGGTAGCGCCTACCAAACGATGATCCATATGGTTTGACCACCCTTCTGGCCCAAAAGTAATGATAGCATCTGGTTGAATTTTTTCAACAATATCATAGATGTCTTTTATTAGTGAGCGTACATGTGGAATATGCCCATCATAACCTTCTCCTGACTTAAGTTGATCATGGTATCTTAAATGCGTAAGTTCTACCCCTAAATTATCAGCAGAACATTGCATTTCTTCTCTACGCATAGCGGCTAAATCATCACCAGCCTCATAGTCAGTGTTTTCATTAGTACCGTATCTACCATCTGTACATACTACTAAATGAACTTTTACTCCCTGCTCAACATATTTTACCATTAGTGGCGCTATAGTTCCTTCATCATCGGGATGAGCAAACACAGCTAATAATGTTTTCCCACTATTGGTGTTTTGTGCAATTGTAATATTTTGAAATAATATAATAGACAATAATAAAATGCCTATTGAGGGAGTCGTCTTTAACCTTCTCTTGACGGTTGTTTTTAATTCTTTCATTTTCTTTTTGTTTTAGTAAAATTAATTAAAAATTGAATTCTTGATATTTTTTGGCGCTATGAATTGACGTAAATACATTTCCATACCAAATTTCTTTTGGTATTCAGTTATCCGAATTAATCCTTGTGGTGACATTTGGCTCTTGTGACATTTAAGCGAAGCTAAAGCTTTTTCAGAATCTTCTTTTGTATATTTTATTCGAGTATTTAAATATTTATCATCTACACCTCTCAAAATTTTGTCACCAAGACTGTCTATAAGCTTTGAAGGAGTTCCTACATAAAACAATTCTGTTGGTTTCTCCCAAAGTCTACTGACAAAAACTTGAGTAACTGATGCACCCACCAAACGATGATCCATATGTGTTGTCCCTCCATCTGGCCCCCAAGTAATCAAGGCATCAGGTTTTTTATCGGTTACAATTTCGTACAATTCGGTAAGTAGTGCTTGGGCGTGCGGGACGTGACCATCATAACCTTCACCTGATTTGAGCTGGTCATGATAATTTAAATGAATTAACTCAACACCAAGATTATTAGCTGCACATTTCATCTCCTCCTTTCTAATAGCCACTAATCCTTCACCTGCCTCAATACCAGAAAAATCATTAGTTCCATAACGTCCATCTGTGCAAATAACAAGATATACTTTTGCACCTTCACGGGCATATTTCGACAATATAGGTGCAACAGTCATTTCATCATCAGGATGAGCAAAAATTGCCATTACCGTTTTTCCTTCAACAGAGCCTATTTCTTCTTTGTTTATGCTTGCTTCTTTATTAGTGGTATTACACTGAAATAATAAAACTGGTAGTAGAATACTTAAAGCTCTAATCGTTATTTTTAAATTTCTCATAATTTTAGTTTTTAACAAAATTGATAATTTATGAATTCGGTACTATAAATTTATCGACGAAAACACATCAATAAACATTAATTTTTCACTTTATTTAAACTCTGACAATACATCTTTTTGGATGGCTAGCATCTCATTCATACAGCTCACTGCATTATTATATGAATTTACCGTTGGCTCCAATAATATTGCCTGAAGCAATTTATTTTTTGATTGCTCATCAAAAGCTTCAATTAGTAAACGGTTAATACTTACTTGTGTTCGTAAAAGAGCAAGTATTGCTTCAGGTAGTTCTTCTGTTTTTTGTGGTTGCAGTCCATCTTTATTTACAATTGCAGGCACTTCTACAATAGCTCCTTCTGGTATTCCTGGCATAAAGTTATTATTTGGGACATTCACAGCATCAATAGAATTATTAGCACCACATACAAGCCCTTCGATAATAGGTATTGCATATTCGCGGGAGAATATTATTTCACGATTGTCACCTTTTCCTAATTCAAAAACCAAGTTTATGTCTTTTTCAGGATATAATGGCACCTGAGTAGGGTTGCCTTGAAGGCTGTATACCCAAGTTGGAATTTCCCCAGTTTCCCATGGATGTCCTTCATTAGGGTCGTAAAAAAATTGTATCTTATCACTTGCTAGAAAATCGTCTGCCCATCTAATATATTCGACTATATGATTTGCTCCTGGAGAAGGGTATAAACCATAAGTTCTCATTAATATTCTGCTTAAGGCAATCTCGTCCCATTCAGCCAACCAATGCGCTTGTTTTTCTCTCGATTTCAGTTTTGGATAAAGATCTTCTCCTGTATTTTTATCTTTTATAGATTGGAACCAGCTAATATGGTTAAGTCCAGACGCTGTTACTTCTAAATTTTCTTCATCCATTTCTAAAAACTGTGCTAATTGATACTTACCTGCTAATATACCATGACACAAACCAATAGTTTTAATTGAAGTAAGGATATTAATTGCTTCACATACCTTAGTTAGTGGATTAGTGTAATTTAAAAGCCATGCTTCTGGACATATTTTTTCCATTCTTTTAGCAATTTCCAAAGTAGATTTAATGTTACGTAAGGCATGAAACAATCCTCCAACACCTCCATTTTCACCATAAACTTGTTTAAATCCGTACTTTCTGGGAATATGGAAATCTTGAGCCCAATAATGATATCTTTTAAGCTCAATTGCAATTATTACAAAGCTTGTTTCTTTAAGAGACTCATCTAGATTTGAGGTACTCGTAATTATCGGGTTGCGGTTTAACTCTTTAGCTACCTTTTCAGCATATGCCTGAATATCTGGTAAACTATCCTCATTAACATCCATCAGGACAACCTCCAGATCTTGTTGACACAATAAATCACTTAAGAAAATATCATGTACCGAAGCAGGTCCAAATTCTTCACTACCAGCACCTATCACCGTTATTTTTAATTTCATATATTTATTTTAATTGTTATTCTTCTTTGAAACTTTTTTTTGCCAAGGAAATAGTTAGTATCGCACCAACAACGGAAATAATCAATAATCCTAGACCTAACACACTCTGGTTCAATACTAAATAACCAAACCCTAATATACTTGAATAAATAAAGATTATTCCTAGAAACCACCCTAGCCAGTTACTAGCGGCATTACCAGTGATTTGTACTTCAGGGCAGCTTTTGGCAATTTCTCCCCACCATCCACCAGGTCTTACTTTTCGGTAAAAATTCTGTAAATGCTCTTTACTATCGGGCCTAGTTAATAAGGTTACTGCAACCCAAATTACAGTACAAGCAACCAAAATAAATGTGGCTCTTAACATATCATATTCACTACTAAAAAGAACATTTATTTCCTCGTGAGTTTCAGAGGAGATGAACCCAATTTTTTCAAAAAGATTAGCCCAGAACTGCCCAATGGCTAACATAAATGATGCGATCATAGCACTTATTTCTGCCCAAGGATTAACTCGCCACCAGTACCACCTCAACAACATGACTATAGCAATACCGGCGGTTAGTTGAATAATAAATATCCACCCTCTTTCAATTGATTCCATTTGCCAGGCAGTAAGCGCTGCAAATATTGCCAAAATAAGAATTGACCATCTTGAAGCTTTGATATAATGTACATCAGTAGCTTTTTTATTCATAAACCTTTTATAGATATCATTGACCATATAAGAAGCTCCCCAGCAAAGATGTGTATCCATCGTACTCATAAAAGCGGAAAGAAAAGAGGCAATAATAAGGCCCTTTAAACCAACAGGAACAATTTCTACAATCATCATTGGGTAAGCCAACTCCGGATCGGCCAATAATTCTGGGGATGCTGTTGCCAAGGGTAAAATAATCAAGGAACCCAGACCTACCACGATCCAGGGCCAAGTCATTAATACATTAGCCGCAAAATTGAACCATAAGGCAGCCAACACGGATTGTTTTTCATCTTTGGCAGCAAACAAGCGTTGTACCAAGTAACCATCTCCTTGTGCGCTCCTACTCCATAAGATAAGTATTAATACGATATATGAAATAAATTGAAGAGAACTCATATGATCGGACTGTGGTAACAAATCTAAAGTCCCAGGACTATTTGCTTCCATACTACTAATCTGTTTGACCAATTCTGCGGGCCCACCTACTTCATAGAGAACAAGACCAGCAAATACAAAAGTTCCCAAAACCCCGAGAATAAATTGCATAAGATCGGTATAAACCACTCCACGAAGACCAGAAGTCATAGTATATATTATAGCTACCGAAACACAAATTGTCAGTGTATATAATGGATCAAACCCTAGAATGACTTGTGAAAATTTCATCATGGCCAAAAGTACAAATCCCATTACTATCAAATTTTTTAACAGACCATGATACACAGCCGTAAAACCCCTTAATATAGACGCAGCTTTTCCAGAATATCTTAATTCAATGAATTCGGCATCTGTTATAACATTGGCTCTTCTCCATAGTTTAGCATAAAAGAAAACAAGCATCATTACTCCTGAAGCTTCATACCACCACAACCAATTTCCATAAATCCCATATTGACGCACTAGAGAAGACGCAGCTAAAGGCGCATCGGTTGCAAAATAAGTTGCGGCAATAGAGGTTCCCGCAATCCACCAAGGCAATGTTCTACCTGCAACAAAATATTCCTCTAAACCTTCACCAGCTTTTTTGCTAAACCAAAGCCCTATTCCTACAATTATTATACCGTATATGACAATGATTGTCCAATCGATAAAATGTAAATTCATATCAAACAGTCTTAATAGAGTTAGTTGTCAAAGTTATATTAATAATTTTATCAATACAATAAGCACTCACATAAATAATGCAAACGTTTGCATCATTTATCTCATTTAAAGAATATTAAAGATAATTCATTCAAAACAAAATCCAGATTATTTTATTGCTATATTAGCATATTAAACTCATTTCTCATATGAAAAATGTCAATGTAACAATTAAAGATATTGCTAAAGAGTTAAAGGTATCAGCTTCTACAGTCTCACGAGCTTTAAAAGATTATTCTGGTTTAAAAAAAGAAACCATAAAGAAAGTTAAAGCGCTGGCCAAAAGGATGAATTATCGACCAAATTTGACGGCTATAAATCTACTTAAAAAAAGGAACAATATTATAGCTGTGATTGTGCCAGAGATTAACGGACATTTTTATTCTAACGTAGTTACAGGCATTCAAGATGTAGTCGATTCTACTGATTATAATATTATAATATGTCTCTCTAACGAGTCTTATCGAAAGGAGGTTGCTATTATCGAAAACTTATCACGAGCTCGAATAAGCGGCATATTGGTGGCTCCGTCTTCAACCACTAAAAAGTTTAATCATTTTAAAAGGTTCCAAAAAAATGGCTCACCACTGGTGATTTTTGATAGAGATTGTATTGGACTAGATGCTAACAAGGTTCTTGTAGATGACTATTCTGGGGCTTTTCAAGCTGTAGAATATCTTATTCACTCTGGTTGTAAGAAAATTGCACATATTGGAGGAGTATTAAATTTAACAACCACCAGCCATAGACTTCAAGGCTATTTAGATGCTTTAAAACAAAACAACTTGCCAATTAATGAGGATTATATTATACATGCTTCAGGTTTTTCTCATCAAGATGGTATGGAGCCGGCTAAATTGCTATTTCAATTAAAAAATACCCCTGATGCCATTTTTGGGGTCAATGATCGTATTGCCATCGCTGCCATGTTCACGGCTAAAAAACTCAATTTAAGGATTCCTGAAGATGTTTCTATCATAGGTTTTGATGATGAACCACAATCTTCTTATTTCACACCAGCATTAACCTCTGTTAGGCAACCCTCTTATGGTATTGGAATGTTATCTGCTCGAATACTACTAAAGCACATTAAAGAAAATGAGAATCCTACTACTGGATTCCGTTATGAAGTTTTTAAAACAGAGCTTATTATTAGATCTTCTTCAAGAGAGATATAGAAATATAAGAATGTTAACTCGTTGTGCATTTAAATAATGCTAATTTTTATATTGTTTATATTTATATCAAAAACAAACTTATTGATAAATTGAATGATTGTTAATGATGTTAATTTTGATAGTATTCTTGTTTTAAAACCTTGAAATGTTTTGGCATAATTTCTTCTAATCATAAATTGGTCGCATAATTGAGAAAACAGCGTTTCAATTCGCTTTCTTTTCTTTCTAAAAATGTATGCTTGTTTTTGGTAATTATATTGATTTTTCTGCACTGGAATCTCTAATTTAATCTTTTTGCTTTCAAACATATCTAATTGATAATCAGCACTTAAATAGCCTTTGTCTCCTAAAATAATACAATTACTGTATTGTATTTTGATGTCTTTTAAGTAATGAATATCATATACTGAAGCTTTGATAATATAAAAACTTTTAAACACACCTTCAATTGAACAAACAGCATGTATTTTATAACCATAATAATGCATGTTCTGACTTGCACAGAAACCCTTGTTTGGAGATGTGTAGAATTCTTCTTTGCAAATTTTACTTCGTGTACTTCTTGATAATTTAACAACTTCTAATGGCATACTATCTATAACAAAGTAATTTTAAACTCATTAAACCTTTTAGACAACTCATTTCTTATAAATTCTAAAGCAGAAAATAATTTTCGCTTTCTCCTATTATAAACTGAACGTTCTATTTTATTTAATAAATCTATTGGAAGAACCCTAAATAGCTGACATTCACTATCAATACTCATATATTCTGATGTTAAATTAATGGCTATCAATTCTATATCTTTAAGTTTTGGCTTCCTTTTTTGTTGTAAAAATTGCTCTCTTTTTGTAATTGAGGTCAATACCTCTAATATTTTATCGTAATTTGCTTTAAAGTTGTTCATTCTATTTAATTGTTTGATATTCAAATAAATATAAGGCTTTATTAAGCCAATGAACAGCTTTTTTTAAATATTTATTTAT
>Ga0208879_1001233_pt1 | contig 24441 bp, 23 predicted proteins | sample Knorr_S15_td_Bot_FD_185605 | JGI IMG/M metagenome (GOLD analysis project Ga0208879, IMG submission 185605) | Marine microbial communities from Southern Atlantic Ocean transect - Knorr_S15_td_Bottom_ad_5009_LV_A (SPAdes) (version 2) | ecosystem: Environmental > Aquatic > Marine > Oceanic | place...
TTATTGCGCTCCTTCAATGCGCCCTTCATGGGTGAGTCAGGGCAACCGGATGAAGGTGTCCGGCTTTTCGGTAATGAACCTAGCCCTGATAATTATTTCCTGTTCAGATTAACAACTTTCGCTTTTTGCCCTGTAAGAATACTTTGTAATTTTCGTTCCCAAACCTCAAGAGCCTTTCGCTTCTCTGGATCATAACTGTAATGGTTATAGTGAGTGTCTGTCACACCCCCGATAGTATGGTTGAGAACCTTTGATATATTATGCCCATCAATTCGAGCCTCCGCCATCAATGTCGCCGCAGTTCTACGCAGGTCATGGGGGGTAAAATGCGCTATTTCAAAAAAGTCTCCATAAGGAGGCTTGTGTTTAGGGTGGTCGGAGGGTCTTTTCTGGGAGTTATTTCTAATAGTCCTGCTTATAGAACGTGGGGTGATAGATTGATCTTTCACGGACGGGAAAACCCACTTGGAATCTTTTGCCAGTCCTTTTGCTTCCTTCAAAAGGCTAACAGCCATCCCGGTAAGCGGTACTCTATGAATCCTCTTATTCTTAGTTTTTCCAGAGGGAATAGTCCACCAGCCTTTCTCCATGTCAATTTCAGACCACTCGGCTTGCGTCACTTCACCTTTCCTTTGAGCCGTGACCAAGAGGAACTTTAAAACTATCTTAGTACCATTAGCCATTACCGCATTATCCAAACCAGTCCAGAACTTTGGAATTTCATCTTTCGACAAAACACGGTCACGTTCCTCCCCCTTGCCGGGAGTTTTAATCGCCACACAAGGACTAGCATCCAATACTCCCCTTTCAACCGCAAAAGAAAACATCTTCGTGATTATTCTAAGCGTTTGATTTGCAGAAACAGGCGACCCTCGGTCTACAATTTTATCTATCACAAGCATAATTTCTCTTCGTTTTATATCTTTTGCCTTTCGCCTTCCTAAATGCGGAACAACATCTTTAGCCAACATTCTGGCATCTTCTCGCCATGTTCTCTTTGTAGGCTTCGCCCACCTCTCAATATATTCATCGACCAATTGAGCAACGTTAGGGGCTTCTCTCGATTCCTTGTTTGCTTGAGTTAAAATACTTGCCGGGTCGTTACCTTTCCCAAGGGCTTTTCGTGCTTCTGCGTGTTTGACATGAGCGTCCGCCAAAGTCATGGCAGGATATACTCCAAGGGTCATCCTTCTCGCACGTCCCTCAAACCGATACATATAGATCCAACTTTTGCGCCCAACAGGAGAAACCCGTATTCCAAACCCCTTCCCATTCTCTTCCCACGCTTCGTAACGCTCTGATTCCGTTTTTAAGGCCTTAATAGATGCATTGGTAAACTTCATCACGCCACCATATTTGTGGTATTATCTCGATGCTGAGTTTGTTCCCCACTGTCTGGGTAGCACTTTGGGTAGCAATATAGACTAAATACTGTGAAAAGGCAAGAAACGGTTTGAAGCTGTTAAATAAGGTTCAAGAGGCGATAAATAAGGCTGATAGCTTATCATGACCTTTCATTTCTTTTCACAGCCCCCTCATTCGGGAGTAGGGGGTCGGAGGTTCAAATCCTCTCATCCCGACCAGTTTTCTATTTTCTTCCTTCCTGATCCGCTCACCTTTTATTTGAGTTGTATTATGATGGTCACCCTTTTCACATTTTAATTTAGAATGATCATAGCCAGTAGTATCGAAAAATCTTATGGCCCTCAAATCCTGTTTGAGGATGTATCCTTTCTTATCAACAAAGGCGAACGCATTGGGTTGGTAGGCAAAAATGGGACGGGAAAATCAACTCTATTCAGGATGATCCTGGGACAGGAGAACTACGACTCGGGAACCCTTTCTATCCCCAGAGGTTATCGGATTGGAGCGCTGGAACAATATATCCACTTCACCCAGCCTACTGTCCTTAATGAATGCATTGATGCCCTGCCCCCTGAAAAACAATGGGATCATTACAAGGCGGAGATCATCCTATCCGGGCTGGGTTTTTCGGAGCAGGATTTCCACAAAGATCCCACCACTTTTAGCGGCGGCTTCCAAGTACGTATCAACCTGTGTAAAGCATTATTAGGCGATCCCAATATGCTTCTGCTTGATGAGCCCACCAACTATCTCGATATCCTTTCACTCCGTTGGCTCAAGGAGTATCTGAACAAATGGCCCGGAGAAATGATGCTCATCACTCATGACCGTGATTTCATGGATAAAGTCACCACCCATACACTGGGCTTACATCGAAAACAAGCCAGAAAAGTCAAAGGCGGCACCATAAAATTCTATGAGCTCATGATCCAGGAAGAAGAAACCTATGAGTTGACCCGTAAAAACCTGGAAAACAAGCGTAAGGAGATGCAATCTCTTATAGACCGGTTTCGCGCCAAGGCATCCAAGGCCACCATGGCTCAGTCGCGGCTGAAAATGATGCAAAAAATGGGGACTATGGAAAAATTGGACACCGAGAAGAATCTGGGATTCAGGTTTAACCACCTACCCTGCCCTGGAAAAACTGTCATGGACATAAAGAATATTTCTTTTTCCTACAATAACAACCCGGATGAAAATATATTCTCAGATATTTCGTTTTCCATTGGCCGAAAGGACCGCATAGGAATCATCGGAGCTAACGGAAAAGGCAAGTCGACTTTATTAAATTGCCTGGCGGGAGAACTGACGCACAACGCAGGCTCCATCATCAATCATCCCACCGCCTGCCTGGGTCATTTTGGTCAAACCAATATTGATCGGCTCGAACCCAATAATCAGGTACTGCATGAGATACTCCGCTCTAACCCCAGACTATCCCTACAAGCCGCCCATAGTATATGTGGAGCCATGATGTTTGAGGGAGACCTGAGCAAAAAAAAGGTGAGTGTACTATCTGGCGGGGAAAGAAGCCGCGTTCTACTGGGAAAAATAATTTCTCATCCTACCAATCTATTACTTCTGGACGAACCCACCCACCACCTTGATGTAGAATCAATTGAAACCTTGATAGAAGAGTTGAACGACTATGCCGGTGCCCTGGTGATTGTTACCCACTCGGAACTCATTCTTAAAACCCTGGTTAAAAATTTAATTATTTTTCACCGCGGTCGGGCAGAGTATTTTCATGGAGGATATGAGGACTTCCTGAAAAAAATTGGCTGGGAAGGTGAACCGGTTGCAGAGAAAAAGGTAAAAACCAAAATAAATAAAAAAGAAGCCCGAAGACTACGTGCCCTGGAGCGCCAACAAGTCCAAGCCAGCGGGAGTTGAACTTAAAACAATCGAGGACACCTCTAAATTATTATGGACAAACCTAAACACAGCCCCGGCAGAGTCACCACGGAATCGCTCAAGCTTTGGTTCAAACATCACCTGAAATACACCCTGGTGGACGATAAATTTTCTGCAACCAGAATGGACCATTTCATCAGCCTGGCTTTATCGGTCCGAGATCATCTGGTCAACAGATGGCTCCAAACCCAGCAATCCTATTATGAGAACGATGTAAAAAGGGTTTACTATCTTTCGATGGAATTTCTAATTGGGAGATTGCTGACCAATAATTTGATCAACCTTGGAATTTATGATGAATACAAACTGGCCCTGGACGAACTGGGCCATGATATTCATGAATTGGAGGAAACAGAAGTCGAGGCGGGGCTGGGCAATGGAGGACTTGGGCGCCTTGCGGCCTGCTTTCTCGACTCTATTGCAAGTTTAGGAATTCCTGGATATGGATATGGAATCCGTTATGAATTTGGAATTTTTCACCAAAAAATTATCCGGGGTTACCAGGTTGAAACGGCTGACAACTGGTTGCGGACGGGAAATCCCTGGGAAATCCCGAGGCCGCGCTCCCTGGTCCCGGTCGAGTTTTATGGACGTGTGGAATCCACTCCAAACTCAAAGGGCGCAATGAAATACCAGTGGGTCGACACCCAGAATGTCATGGCCATGGCTCACGACATTCCCGTTCCCGGCTATAAAAATGACACGGTAAACAATCTTCGTCTATGGAGCGCACGGTCCAGCCGAGAACTGGAACTGGAACATTTCCAGGCCGGTGATTATTTTCAGGCCGTGCAAAACAAGCATGAAAGCGAAATAATTTCCAAAGTATTATACCCGGCAGACCATAATCAACTGGGAAAAGAACTGCGGTTCAAACAGGAATACTTTTTCGTCTCTGCCTCCCTGAGCGATATTATCCGACGATACAAAAAAGCGCATACCTCCTTTGACACGTTCAGTGACAAGGTTGCCATCCAATTGAATGACACCCACCCGGCGCTGGCCATTGCCGAATTAATGCGCATTCTGATAGACCTTGAAAAAGTGTCATGGGACAAAGCTTGGGAAATAACCACTAACACCTTTGCGTTTACCAACCACACCATTCTTCCCGAGGCGATGGAGAAATGGTCGATAGATTTATTCAGGAGGGTTTTACCCAGGCATCTGGACATCATTTTTCAAATCAACCAGCAGTTTATGAATCAGGTGCAAGAACGTTATCATGGTGACATGGGGAAAATGAACCGAATGTCCCTCATTGAGGAAAATCATACGAAATATATTCGCATGGCACACCTTTCCATTATTGGCAGTCATTCCATAAATGGGGTTGCGGAACTGCATTCCAGCATACTCAAGGAAAAAGTATTTTCCGATTTCCATGAAATGTTTCCCCGCCGTTTTAACAACAAAACAAACGGGGTTACTCCCAGACGCTGGCTGAAAGCCTGCAACCCGGAATTATCCAAATTGATAACCGAGTATATCGGGGATTCCTGGGTCAGGGATTTATCAGAGATAAAAAAACTTCAGAATCATATCGATGATTCTCAACTGATTGACCGCTGGAAAAAAATTAAAACCTATAATAAAAAGCAATTGGCAAAATATATTCAGGATTCCTTAAGTTTTGAAGTTGATCCAACCTCCCTATTTGAAACTCAGATCAAAAGAATTCATGAATATAAAAGACAGGTCTTAAGCGTTCTGCACGCTATAGCACTTTATAACCGCATGCGTAGCAATCCCGAAGGCTTTAAAACTCAAAGAACCATTTTGTTTTCCGGAAAAGCCGCTCCGGGCTATGCTATGGCAAAGCTGATCATCAAATTTATTAACAGCGTTGCTGACATCATCAATGCCGATAGCAGTTTGCAGGGAAAACTAAAGGTCGTATTTCTGCCTAATTACTCCGTGACCCTTGCTGAAAAAATTATTCCAGCCTCAGACCTTTCAGTACAAATCTCCACCGCGGGGATGGAAGCATCGGGCACGGGTAATATGAAACTGGCTCTCAATGGTGCCTTAACTGTGGGAACACTCGATGGCGCAAATATTGAAATCATGGAAGAGGTCGGGAATGAAAATATCTTCATATTCGGCTTGAATGCCGATGAGGTCATGGAGAAGAAACAATCCGGCTATAATCCCAGGGAGGTTTATATGCAAAACGCGGAGTTAAAAGCAGTGCTGGATATGGTTCAGCAAGGCTTTTTTTCCGGCCCACAGGGTAACCTTTTCCAACCCATTCTGGAAAACCTCCTGGATTATGGTGACCCCTATATGATCCTGGCGGATTTTCAATCCTTCTGTGACATTCAGGAGAAGATAGGTAATGCCTATTTTGATATCGACACATGGACAAGAAAATCCATCATCAATGTATCTCGGATGGGAAAATTTTCCAGTGACCGTTCCATCAAAGAATATGCGAAAGATATTTGGAACGTTCCCGTTAAGCCACAGGACTGAAAATAAAACTTCTAATCTCTGCCATAGCTTTTAGTCTTATCAGCAAGCACTATATCCGTTGACCATTGACCGGGAAGCAACCGCCACTCCCAATTATTTTCAGCAATTCCGGGACAATTCATACGGGCTTCAGAACCCAACCCCAACACATCCTGCATGGGAAGAATAACCGTATCGGCAATTGAGCTCATTGCCAAAATCACCATCTCTTCCGCGATTGTATTTGCGCATACTTTTTTTCCAAGAATATTTTCCAACTTGACCTTGGATTCATCGCTTAATTCTTCCTCAAACCAACCGCGCATAGTATTGCAGTCATGTGTCCCGGTATACAGGACACAGTTTTTTACATGGTTTTCCGGAGCATACGGATTTTGCAAAATATCCCCATCAAAAGCAAATATCAAAAGTTTCATGCCAGGAAATCCAAACCGGGCCATTGCATCTCTGACATCTTGAGTAATAACTCCCAGGTCTTCGGCAACAACGGGGATCGATTTAAATTCATTCAATAAGACGGAAAAGAATTCCACCCCTGGGCATTCCTGCCATTGCCCATTTACTGCGGTTGAATCATTAACGGGTATCTCCCATGCCGCCAGGAAACCACGAAAATGATCAATCCTTACCAGATCAAATAAATCCAGGTTATGCTTCATTCTCTCAATCCACCAGACGAAATTATTTTTTCGCAGAAAATTCCAGTCAAAAATCGGATTCCCCCATCTTTGTCCCGTCTCACTGAAATAATCAGGAGGAACTCCGGCAACGACAACAGGATTTAGTTCCTGATCGAGTTTAAATAGCTCCGGGTGAGCCCAGACATCCGCACTATCGTGGTTAACATAAAGGGACACATCGCCAAAAACACGAATCCCTTTATTTCGGCAATACTTTTGCAATTCCTTCCATTGATAAAATAAAACAAATTGAAAATATTTTTCCCTTTCCAAGTATTCTCGCAGGCTATCAGTATAGCGATGAACAGCATTCCTCCTCTTGATATCCTCTGGCCATTCACTCCATGAACGCCCGCCAAAATGGTTTTTTAACGCCGAAAAGAGGCAAAAATCTTCCAGCCAATATGAGTTATCAACGCAAAATTTTTTAAACTCATCTTTATCTATGTTTTCTTTGAATCGGTCATAACTTTTTGAAAGAAGTTGGATCTTAAAATCCAAAACAAAAGAATACTGCACCCGATTCGAAGAAAATTCAGGAACAGACTCAAGATCGTAGTCTTCCAGCAAACCGTCACGAAGCATAAGTTCAGGACTGGCGAATAAAGGACTGATCGCAAAAGCTGAAGTGCAACTATAGGGAGAATTGCCAAATGAGGGAGGATTAATAGGAAGAATTTGCCAAAGGGTCTGACCGGCCTGCTCTAATGAATCAACAAACTCAAATGCGGCAGGCCCAAAATCCCCCACACCAAATTTCGATGGCAGGGAAGTAATATGAAGTAGAATTCCACTGCATCGAGATTCAGGTTTCTGAGGCATGTATAATTATCAGGAAAATTTTAGACTTGGAAATCCATTCTGGCTTTTTCAATCACGTTTTTATAAATCTGGGAACCATTCCCTTTCTCAAGAACATTACTCTCTGCCAGTTCAAGCAATTCCAAGAAGTGGGGCTCAAGTACCTCACCAGAAATTTCTTCAGCGAGTTGAATCGCCTTTCCCGCGTACAACAGAATTTGTTCTGTTTCGATTCCCGATATATCGTTAAAAAACCATCCGCAACTGGTATACATCAGCATCGCGTTGCTTTGCAGCTCCAGAAGTTTAAGCACAACAACCTTTTTGGATTCATCTAGACTGTTTTGACACTGTTCAGCTAAAAAAGTATCCCTGTCGTATCGGTTGATACGAATATCAATATAACGATTCCTTGCCTCCCAAGGGTCTTTAAATAGACCCTTGCCCACTTCAACAAAAATAGAATCCGCTCTACATTGAAACCAATCCAACGCTTTCCTGAGGGGCCCTCTCCAGCCCTGATTCCATTCAGGATGACCTCCTGTTTCGCATCCACAATTGCTGCTCCAGCGCCCAACCCCATGAGCACAACTCCATGAAGTTTTTTCAATAATTTCAATCTCCTCTTGCGGCGGAAATTTTTCCAGGTATTCTGCGAAATTGGTCAATCGTGCATCAACCTGGTCATCAATATATTTAAGGGCAAAAGCCAATGCCATATCGCCAAATTTATGATGATGCCCATAGGTTTCGCCATCTGTGGCAACACTGAGTAATTGGGGCCCATCGGTATTATCTGTCTGCATTAATTTTTCAGCAAAACATTTCCCATCTTGCAAAATATTTTCAAACGCCAGGGATTGGGATAAGGCGCCATTGTAAAAGAAAACATTAATGCTCCTCCCCGCTCCCAGTCTTACGCTATAAGGCTGGTTGATATCCAACTCGCCATGGTCGAGAAGTCGACCGGCCTGATGGGGAGCCAAAACCGTAAATCGAATGCCTAAATCAGCCATTATCTGAAGAGTTTCTAAATCCACCGCCGTTTCAGGGAGCCACATTCCTTCCGGTAAACGCTTAAAGCGAAATTCAAAATCCCGGATTCCCCAGTAAACCTGGGTGTATTTATCCTTCGAGTCTGCCAGAGGCATGATCATATGCGAATAGCATTGCGCCATAGCGGAACCATGTCCGGAAAATGTTTCCCGGCTGATTTTATCTGCCTCCAGAACCGCCTGATACGTATCCGGGGCCTTGAATTCCATCCAGCTCAACAGCGTGGGACCAAAGTCAAAACTGATCTTCGAGTAATTATTGACCCTTTCGATGACAACGCCCTTTTCATCGAGAATTCGGGCCCTGGTATTGGGGGCATAACATTCGGCATTGATGCGCTCATTCCAATCATGAAAGGGATACGCCGATTCCTGATAGGTAATGGCCTCTAACCATGGATTTTCCCTGGGTGGCTGGTAGAAATGACCGTGGATACAAATAAACTTGTTCATGAGTTAAAATTTATTTTTGGCATTTTAAAAAGATAACAGCCAGGGGAGGCAAAACGAGGTTGACCGAAAAGGGCTTCCCGTGACAAGTAACGGACTCACTTTTTACAGCTTGCGGATTACCAACTCCTCCTCCGCCAAACTCTTCGGCATCACTATTCAGAATCTCCTCCCAGGCTCCTTCATAAGGAACCCCGATGCGATAATCAAACCTTGGAACCGGTGTGAAATTCAAGGCCACGATAATTTTTTCATCAGTTCCCTTCCGCATGAGAACGAGAACACATTGCTGAGAGTCAGAACAATCAATCCATTCAAATCCTTCAGGAGAAAACTCATTTTCGTGAAGAGCAGGTTCATTTACATAAAGACGGTTGAGGCTTTTCAGCCAAAACTGCAGGCCTTTATGGTTTGAATGCTCCAAAAGATGCCAGTCAAGACTCTTATCATGATCCCATTCTGCCCACTGTCCGAATTCCCCTCCCATGAAAAGAAGTTTTTTTCCGGGCTGAGCGAACATATGCCCGAATAACAACCTTAAGTTCGCGAACTTTTGCCAGTCATCCCCGGGCATTCTGGACAGCAGGGAGCCCTTGCCATGAACCACTTCATCATGAGACAGGGGTAAAATAAAATTTTCGTGGTAGGCATACAACATCCTGAAGGTCAATCGTTCATAGTGAAACTTCCTATGGATGGGATCTTGTTGCATGTACTCCAGTGTGTCATGCATCCAGCCCATGTCCCACTTCATCCCAAATCCCAGCCCCCCCACATAAGTGGGTTTCGAGACCATGGGCCAGTCCGTGGATTCTTCAGCCATGGTCTGGGTATGAGGATGATTTTTATACACCTGCTCATTAAATTTCCGTAAAAACCCAATAGCTTCCAGATTTTCCCGGCCTCCATGAACATTGGGGATCCACTCCCCTTCTTTGCGTGAGTAATCCAGGTAGAGCATGGATGCCACCGCGTCAACACGCAAACCATCGATATGAAACACATCTAACCAATACAGCGCATTGCTGATAAGAAAGCTGGATATTTCATTCCGGCCATAATTAAAAATATAACTGCCCCAGTCCGGATGGAAACCCTGCTTGTCATCGGCGTGTTCATAAATATGGGTTCCATCAAAATTACCCAAAGCGAATTCATCGACAGCAAAATGGGAAGGCACCCAATCCAGTATCACCCCAATATTGTTTTGATGCAGGGTGTCCACAAGATACATGAAATCCTGAGGCGTTCCGTATCGGCTCGAAGGGGAAAAATATCCCGTACACTGATAACCCCAGGAACCATAGAAGGGGTGCTCCATAACGGGAAGAAATTCGACATGGGTGAACTCCATTTCCTTGAGATACTTGGTTAAAAGTGGTGCCAATTCACGATAGCTGAGCCGGGAACCTTCGGGCTTACGCATCCAGGACCCGAGATGCACCTCGTAAATAGAAATGGGACTGTTAAGAAAATTATGCCGCTCGCGTCCTTTGTCCATCCAGTTTTGATCATTCCACGAGTAGTCCAGATCCCAGACAATACTTCCGGTCTTAGGGGGTGTTTCACATAACATTGCAAAAGGGTCAGCCTTCTCAACTCGATACCCATTTTGACGGGATTGAATATAGTATTTATAGATATCGCCCTTCTCGACATCGGGAAAGAACCCTTGCCAAATCCCCGACTCCTGAATGGGATTCAATATGTGCTTTCCCTTTTCCCATCGGTTGAAATCACCTACCACATGGACTTGTTCCGCGTTGGGAGCCCAGACCGAAAAGTAAGTACCACCCTTTTCCTCAATCCTATGAGCTCCCATCTTTTCATAAAGACGATAATGATTGCCTTCATTAAAAAGATGCAGATCATCATTCGTCAAAAGGGAAAAAAATGAGGTTCTCTCATCTTCACTTTTCCGGGAATTTTTCGATATGCTTCGGGTCATTTTTTCAGTTAATATGGCTTATAAACAAACCATCATAGCATCCAGATTAGTTTTTTGATAAAGCTTTAAGAGCATTTTTAAATATCAACTATTGCCATGAGCGAAAAAGACGATCCACAGAAATTTCTGGGTTCATCCCACCATCAGTTGAAGACCGATGCCAATGAGCTGGATGCCGACACTCGCGAAAAATTCCTACAAATTCAGCATCGGGCCCTGGAGTCCTCGTTGGAGAAGAAAAGTAATTTTCCTACATGGATTTCCATGCCTTTAATGTGTTTCATCACTGCATTAATTTTTATTGCGCTAATCTATGTGAAACCCAACTCTGGACCGCAAACCGATAACAGTCCGGAAGACTTGGAAATTCTGATGGCCAATGACCCGATTGAGTTTTATGAAAACCTGGAATTCCTGCAGAAATGGAAAGATCCTAAAAGTGAAAAAAAAGACAATTAATTTATTACCGCTTCTTTTTCTAATCGTACTGATAATTGCCGCAAGCCCCAGCATGGGGCAGGATCAGAAAAACAGCATAAAATGGGATGAACTGCGCTCCGGGGAAAAACAAATCCTGGCTCCCCTGCAAGATAAATGGGATAAACTTTCACCGGCAAAACAAAACCGTCTGAAAAATGGTGCCATGAAGTGGAACGCTATGAGTCCGGAACAACAAAAAAACCTTCAAGCAAAAACTCCAAACCTGGAAACAAAAAACTACTGATGAAAAAGTTAAAATCCGCAACCAGTTTGAACGATTTCAAAACCTGCCTGAGACGGAAAAGCAATCACTACGTAATGCCTATAAAGATTTTAAAAATCTTCCGCCAGAAAAACAGACCAGCCTGATGCTGGACCCAACTAGCAAAGGCTCTATTGAGCCAAGATAATTTTTTCTCGCCAGATAGAGCTATTGCAATTTACCACCGGACGAGGCCCGGCCACGGGTAGTGGGCGGAGAACCTCCGCAGGTAAATGACATATATTATCTTGCGCTCAATCGTGTTGAAGGCTTTATGGGTAATTGCTATCTGCTTCCACGGCTAGTGGCGCATCGGAAACCGACATAATGAAATTTGTGGATGGGAAGACTGGGTATACTGTGGGAGGATTTTAAGCTTCCAACTCCATTTCTCCATGATCCTCCCCGGACCACCTTCCCACTTTGCTCATGATCACTTTGGGTCCACTCCCAGACATTGCCTGCCATATCATAGAGTCCCCATGAATTCGGCTCTTTCTTACCCACAACATGGGTCTGCTTGTCAGCATTCCCCTTGTGCCAGGCGTAGCGGTCCGGATGGTTTTCTCCCCAATAATAAGAAGATGCTGTTCCTGCACGGATAGCCCTTTCCCATTCCTGTTCCGTAGGCAACCGTTTTCCGACCTTGTCACAAAAGGCAACAGCTAGGTTCCAGGTCACCTTTTCAACAGGCCGGTCCTGCCCCCGAAAAAAAGAGGGGTTGGCATGCATGCACTTGAAATATTCCGCCTGCGTCACTTCATATCGATCTATATAGAACCCATCCGTCCCGACTGCACGGGATTCATCGGGAGCAATATATACCATGTCAGAGGTATTGGCCCCTTCACTTGTCACCGCATTTAAAACCAAAGCTAGGCAAACTAATGTTAAATAATATTTTCGAAACAGGTTCACAATATCTAGCGTTTTATACCTCTTCTATCAATCGGGATATCGACTCCTTTTCCGCAATGAGGGCATTCAAAAGGTCGCGTTTTTTGTTTTTGCAGTTCCTCAATAAATCCATATGCGATGATTCCGACAGGAAGACCAAATGTCCCCAAACCCAGCATGGAAATAAAACCCCTAAAAATTTTGCCCAAATTGGTGATGGGGTAAACATCACCATAACCCACCGTTGTCATAGTGGAGACCGCCCACCACATCGCCGCGGGAATACTCGAAAAAGCTTCAGGCTGGGCTTTGTTCTCTATAAAATAAATAACTCCAGAAGCAAAAATGAGCAATCCCATCGTTGCGGCAACAACGATTAATAGCTCTTCCTTGGTATCCCTTAGCACCGTCTTAAAAAGATGCAGGGATTGGGAATATCGCGCCATTTTGAATAAGGCAAAAAGCCGGAATAATCGAAGCACCCGTAAGAAACGCAAATCCATATCAAAAAAGAACGGAAGATAAAAAGGAATCACTACCACCAAATCGATTATTGCGGAAGGCGTGAGCATGTAGCAAATTTGCCCCCTGATCGGACTGCTAAATTCCGGTTTCACCGTGCAAGTCCAGACACGCAGTCCATATTCAATGGAAAACACTGCCATGGAAAACCATTCAAAAACCTTGAAAGGCCCGGCATATAGTTCGGAAACATCCCGCATTGTTTCCAGTGCCACCGCCAGAACATTAAGAATAATCAGGGATATAATGAAAATGTTAAAACTGCGGCTCAAGAATCTCGCTTATCCTTTGCTTCATGGGCTATTCCTTTTTGATGAACCGGGCTCCAGATTATCGCATTACATTGATAATCGTCTTATAAATTTAAACCCAAATGGACAAAATATTGACACGGGCCTTATCCATGTCTCTGAGAGAAAAGCGCGGATCAAACAAATCTCTTTATTTTAAAGGACTTATAAAGGTCTCCCCTACAACTCAAGTTTGGCATGGAACTTGCCGTAAAGGAATATAATTAATGATTTTTCTGCTTCTATCACAGGAGGGTACACGACCATGGAAAAGGTTAAAATTGCTTATCCCATCACTGACAACGCATCCAGCATGCCTACTTCTAAGGACTCATTTGTATTTAAGAGCATTGTCGCGTCTTTAGCAGGAGCCTCCATACCCGCAGTAATTTTCTATTTTTTGATGTAACAATCAATAGGTAAGAATCAACCTGGCGATCCAGCGATGGATTACTGCTTCTCCACTTTTATAAACACACTCCTTTTTTCTACCTGCCCAGACGTATTTCTACTGGCAATACCCGAACTCTGCTCATTCCGGTTTTGATTTAATCCTCCCAATTCAATCCACTCCCCGATCCGCCCCCTTACTATCGTATTAAGGCCAACTGTTTCTATTTCCCCATTTGTTATTCTGGATTGTTGCGGTGAAATTTCGAGAATCACCTGGTCGCCTCGAATCTGAGGTAGTACCATGAACCCGCTCCGCACATCCCTGAATCGAATAGATTCAAGTTGAGTGACTTTGTTTCCCGTGCTAAAGCTCCTTGTTTCCTTGAGGGGTATCCGCCGAGTAAAATAAATCGTCGCCGCGTTTCCTTCCAGGGTCGTAACGACCTGCGTATTCATTTCATCCAAAGAGGCCTTTCTTTGCAAAAACCTTCCCCGGATCGACCCTTTTTCCGCTTTACCTCCAATAATCAATCCCCCCTTATCTCCAGGATTGATAATAACCCGTCCCGCTTCTCCGATAGGGATTGCCGCTTCTATCTCCTGTTCCATTTTATTCAGTTGCGACCGAAACCCCTGTTTCACCGTAATTCGCAAATTTGTGAGCTGGGCATCGATTTTTTCGAGAAGGGTCTTTATTTCTCTCAGTTTTCTGGGAGAAGCCCGCACAATGAGCTGATCGCGCATCCCCGAAACCTTCTCATTACGCCCCAACAATGGGCGAATGATGGGAATCACATCCTCCAACCCGTCTATTTTTTAAGGGAATGACCTCCAGCTTTTCCTGGGCCATCACCGTCGGAGCAGTAAGGAGAAAAACCAAAAAACCGTATTTCAGGGCTCTTGAAAACATAAAAGGCATTGTTAGAATGAAAGAATGGTTCCTGGTATTCAGAAAACCCAAAAATCTTATCAGGCAGGCAAAGTAGAACTAAAATCTTTTTATCTTCGGGACAGATTTCATGAAATCCTGAAAACCATTCAGGCCTTCCTCAACATAACCGTCAAACTCAGCCCCGTCCATATTGTCCCTGGAGATCACCTTGGGCCGGGGCTTTATCTTTTTGCCATGTTTCAGAAATTTTATGAAGTTCCCCCGGCATTCATCCACAAACCTGTTGAAATCATGATCGACAGTCATGCGAGCAGAGTAGAAACGCTTATGCGTTTGCTGCCGCTGGCAAACAAGCTCAGAACTCATAAAACGCATTTTTTTCTCTTGTTTGCGTTTCAAGAGCAGTTCATAAGAATGGCGTTTTTTATCATCACGCAAAAAATTATACGCGGCGGTAGAAAGAACGAAACGTTACGTTTCTTCTTCGGTCGATTCGACCCGATCGGGGTGGTATTTCCTGGCCAATTGCCAATAACGTTTTTTAATCTGCTCTCCACTTGCATAATTTTCCAAACCAAGCAGGTGGTAAAGATTATAGGCTTTTAAAACTAAAGGATATTTCATTCTCTTTATTATATATCTTCAAAACATAAATATTATAAAATTAGCATATGATCGAACTGACCGCAGTCCTGATTATAATACTTCTCTTCGTGTTCCCCCTGCCAGCATTAGCTGTCAGTTTAGGGCTTTTTACCACTTGGAGCCTATACGGAAAATATGAATCCTTCAATAACCAGCCCGCCGAAGGGAAGAAAAACCTGATTCTGAGTATGGTATTGTTCCTGATAAATATTTTTTGCAGTATTATTCTGGGGGTTACCCTGGCACTTGGGGTCTATTATTTCATTTACGATAATTTTTATCTATTAATCTTCAACTTTGTATTTTGTTCTGCTATTTCACTAAGATGGTTTGATTTCACATATAATCTCTATCGGCACTTCATTTTCAAACTCAAACCCACAGATACTTCCGCTCAATCCCATTTTGTCGTTTGTCAAGGTTTCAGAGAAAGGGAGCATGGAGGCTTCGGGTTGATCCCAGTCTATACCGATGCAGGAACACTTGAGCTGGAAAACAATAAAATAGTCTTTAAAGGGGTGTTTCGTGAAGAAACCTTTTCTCCCTCCAAGATCATCCATGTGGAAAAAAAGAGCTCCGAAAAAATAAAAATCCTCTCAAAACAAAACAAGCTTACAAACGCGGACAGGTTTTTAATAACCCTGAAGGATCAATTTTATCCTTTCAAAAGCCGCCCAGACCGTGACAAAATTTTCAAACAGATGATGGGACAATCCCAGACTGCCTAAAATTGCCACTTCCATCTATTGAATGATTCCACAATAGAAGATAAAATGAAGTGTCCATAAATATACTGTTCATTCCTGAGGTTTAGAAATTACCCCCCATGGCCCAACCCACCACTCGAAATTATTACAAGATTCTTGGTATCACCCAGAAAACTAAAAAAGCAGAACTCAAAAAAAAATACCGGGAGTTGGCGAAAAAATACCACCCAGACACCAACTCGGGAAGCAAGGTGGCGGAGGACAAATTCAAAATCATCTCTGAGGCTTATGAAATACTCAGCAATGCGAAAAAAAGAAAGGCGTACGATCGCGAGAGGACTTTCCGGAAAAGATCTCCCCGTCGGCCTAAGAGCCAACCCGATTGGAACGCCAGTGGATTTGGAAGAGAGTCGGGCGGCAACCGGCAGGGATATGAAGAGCCTTTCGCTCAGGAACCAGAGTCTATTGATCCGGATATGCCAACCAGCGGATTTGACCTGCAGTTCATGGTCGATGTCCCTCTCCCTACTGTCGCATTGGGTGGGACAATCTCCTACACTTATGAAAAATACGTACACTGTGAAGAATGTGAAGGAACCGGTACCTGCGGAAGTGACGAATGTCCTGAGTGTCAGGGCAAACAACTGGTCGTCCGTTTTGTGACCTTGGATGTGAAAATTCCCCCGGGTGTGGCCGACCAATACACTCTGGCCATCCTCAAAGAAGGCGGAGCAGGCAGAAATGGAGGCCCGCCTGGAGCCCTGTATTTAAAAATCTGCACTCAACCTCACCCAAAATTCAAGCGGGTCAAAAATGATATCATCCGGGAAGTGACCATCTCTTCCAAACTGGCGGAAGAAGGCGGCCCCCTTGAAATTGAAACCCTGACTGCCACTACAACCATTCAAGTGGAAGAAGAAACTCTGATTGGCGAAGAACTACGTGTGCCAGGAGAAGGCGCAGCAATAAGCTGGGGAAAAAAGCGGGGGGACCTTATCATCAAATTCAATATTGAGGATGATTGAATATGACGTTTTTTATATTCATGGCCATCCTCGCTCTTGCGCTGATATTTGCTCTCTGGTTGGTTTTTCAACCTGGCAAACCCCGGCCCAGAAAAAAAATCAAACAGGCAACGAAAAAAATACCCCCCACAGAACCCAGCCCTGCAAAACCCGATCCGAACCGTCGGAGGAAGGTGTTTAAGAAGCAAGTTGCAACGGAATTATTGAAAAGGAATCCGGATATTGTCGCCGCGGTGATAAAACAGTGGCTGCGCGAAAAATAAGGAGGCTTAACCCTTGCGGGCTCTTACTTCTGCCGCATGGGCTTTAGCCCTTTTCAGCATTGCGGCTTTTTCCTCTGAGGAAAATACTCTTGCTTGGGTGGGTTTTGGAGCGTCGTCAGACTTGGGTTTGGTAGCAGCCGGTGTGGCCGCCGGTTGTTCCGCTCCAGCAGGAGCTTCTGCCGGCTTCCCGGTCGCAGGTTCTGCTGTCGCGGCGGGTGCCTCTGTCTTTCCGGCCGGAGAAGGCGCGGCCTCTCCCTCTTTACGTATCAACCGCATGGAGGACCAGACCTCCTGAGTGGGATAAGGCGTGTCGATCCCTATCTTCAAATCCATGCGGATAATTTTTTCATCGGAACATTCACTGATCCAGGTATTGGACGCGCCACCGGGCGCAAATATTGAGTCAATGGGATAATTCGTCCCATTTTTATCTGCAAGAGATTTCACTCCCGTCTTGTCGAAAAGGGTCAACGCCTCCGCCTTATTGGGGATGCGCCAATTATCGTAACCACCAAACTTGTCTTTATTTTTATTGACCCAGTCCACATACTCCCGATGATCTTGCCACGTGTAGAATTTTTTCACATCCAACCAAGCATCGGTCTTCTTCCACATATAACCGCTATTCGGGTCCGTGATCGTCCCATCATCGTTATCAACAAGGGGGTCTCCTACGGGACCGGCCTTTTTAGCCGCTTCAGCTTTTTTAGCCACCGCAAGCTTGGCCTTTTCAGCAGGCAATAATGCCTGATCTTCAGAAGTTTCTGCCATCGTCAACCTCTAGGAACCGAAGAGGATTCCATCTCTTCCAAAATATCATTCAAATCTTTTCCCGTACCGGTAAGGTTTTTCAAAATCTCACCCAGCTTAGACGCAGAATAACTGTCTAACCGAGAATGAAAATCCACTCTATAGTCAGCGGCATTTTTACGGATCCAATCCACAGCAACCTGATCCTGAGTTTCACAACTCATATTGGCGCATTTTTTATCCAGCAGGTTCGTTTGGGATAACCGTATGATTTCACAAATCAAATCTTCTTGGATCTGGCTCATATCTTAAATTTTAACACAAAATATGACGGGAAATTAGCCCTTTGGCTATAAAAATGGGTCACTCTATAATGGTTTTTCAGGCTTGTCAATGTGATATTTATTGTACCCAATAGCCTTTTAATATTCAATAGGTTACTGTTATTTTGCTACCCTGTTTGGGCACCCTGCCCTTTGAAGTTCGAGGACCGAGGATCGAAAACCTCCCGTAAGCCATCTCCCAAAAAATTGAATGCAAGGATGGTTAAAAATATTGCCAACGAGGGAAACAAAATAAGATGCGGGTAAAACTTGATCGCCGTCCAACCATCGTTGGCCAGGCTCCCCCAACTGCTAAGTGGAGGGGAGATTCCCAACCCGATAAAACTCAATGTCGATTCGGCTAAAATCGCCACGGGCACACGAAAACTTAGGGTCACCACCAGGATACTCAGGATATTAGGGAAAATTTCCCGCAGCAGAATCCTTGTGGGGCTCGCTCCCAGAGCACGGGCCGCTTGCACATAAGGAAACTCTTTCATCCGCAGGACTTCTCCGCGCACCAGTCTTGCAACCGTGACCCAGCTTACCAGTGTCAAGGCAATAAAAACCCCCGCCACCCCTCGCCCCATCAACACGGTTATGAGAATGATCATCAACAGGTCTGGCAACGCAAAAACCACATCTACCAATCGCATCATCAGGTTATCGGTCCTGCCGCCGGCATAAGCCGAAATAGCTCCATAAACCGTTCCGATCACCAAGGCAAACAAGGTCGTGAACACACCGATAAATAATGATACCCGGGCACCATAAATCATGCGCGAAAGAAGATCGCGACCCAAACGGTCGGTGCCCATCCAATGTTCCAGACTGGGGAAAGCCAAAGTGCTTAGCGTATCCTGTGTTGCGTAAGAATAAGGAGCCACCCATGGAGCCAACACCGCTACCCCTGAAATAAGCAGGAGAAAAACGGCACTCAATTTGGCGGCAAGGGATAATTGATTCATCATTTCAAAGTCACTCTCGGGTCCAGCCAGCCGTAAACCATATCCACAACCATATTCGCGACCACAATCAGCACTGCATAAACCAGCGTCACTCCCATTATCAAAGGATAATCCCGATTTGTCACAGCAGTGATGAAAAACCGTCCCATGCCAGGAATCGAAAAGATATACTCAATAACGAAAGAACCGGTGACCAGTCCGGCTGTCAGGGGACCCATCACCGAAACAACGGGATACATTGAGTTTTTCAAAACATGTTTGAACAATATCACCGGTTCCGTCAGCCCTTTGGCCCGTGCGGTTCGGATATAATCTGTAGCTAAAACATCCAGCATCGTGGTTCGTGTCAGTCGGGCGACATACCCGGCAAAACCTGCACCCAGCGCGAACGCAGGCAAAATCATATAACGGGGCCCTTCCCACAAAGCAGGAGGAAGCAAGTGCCAATGATGCGAGAAGATCCATACGGATATCGCCCCCAACACAAAACTAGGCACCGAAATTCCCATCGCCGCCAAAAGAAGGACAGACCGATCCAGCAATGAATTTTTCCAGTATGCCGAGATCATCCCGGCAGGAATTCCTAACCCTAAAACAACCAGAACCGCAAAGAGCCCCAATGTAAAAGAAACGGGAAACGTATCGCGGATAATATCCGAAACATCCCGCCCTAAATATTTGTAAGACGGCCCCAGATCGCCTTGGGCCAATTGTTTCATGTACAGAAGATATTGCAGGGGAAGGGGTTTATCGAGATGATATTTAGCCTCGATATTGGCGATGATTTCTGGTGGAAGGATTTTTTCTGTATCGAACGGTCCCCCGGGAACTACGTGCATGATGAAAAAGGTGATCGTCGCAACCGTGACCAGAACTGGTATTCCCAATAAAACCCGCCTGATGATAAATCGCAACATGCCAGCATCTTACCACCGGACAATGTGCAGGGAAACCCATCATATTTCCTTTAAGAAAAATTCGCAGGTTTCGCCACAGGCTGCGATATAATGGAAGGTCTTTCATCTTCACCGGGATTTTAATGAAATACCCTTCTTTAATAGAATTCATAGAGCGGCTGGAAATTGATGGAGAGCTCCTGCGGATAAATGAATCCGTTTCGCCCATTCTTGAAATCGCGGAAATCACCGACCGGGTATCCAAAAAACCCGGAGGCGGCAAAGCCCTTCTATTCGAAAATGTTGAAGGCAGTTCCATGCCAGTGCTGATCAACGCTTTTGGCAGTACAAAACGAATGAATCTGGCACTGGGTGTCCATAATATTGAAGACATTGCCAAACGCATAGAAAGCTATATTAAAATTCCTCCTCCCACTACCCTGCTGGAAAAGGCAAAGCTTCTGCCCATGCTTTTGCAGGCGGCACAGTTTCCAGCCAAGCTCGTGCAACCCGCCCACCCTCCTTGCCAGGAGGTCGTCCATCTAAACGATGATATTGATCTGGGAACGATCCCGATCCTGCAATGCTGGCCTCAAGACGCGGGACGATTCATCACCTTCCCCATCGTGATCAATCGCAGTGTGGATAAAAAAATCAGGAATGTAGGACTCTACCGCATGCAAGTGTACGACAAAAAAACTACAGGCATGCACTGGCATATCCATAAAGACGGAGCGCATTTTTTCCATGAATACCGCAAACAGAATAAGGTGATGGAAGTGGCAGTCGCGCTCGGCGCCGACCCTGCATCCTGTTATTCCGCCTCCGCTCCCCTGCCCTATGGCATTGATGAGTTTCTTCTCGCTGGTTTTATCCGTAAGGCAAGCGTACCACTGGTCAAATGCAAGACGGTGGACCTGGAGGTTCCGGCAAATGCAGAAATTGTTTTGGAAGGCTATATCGACCCGGCTGAAATGCGGCTGGAAGGACCTTTTGGCGACCACACCGGTTATTACTCGCAGGACGGGGATTATCCGATCTTTCATATCACCGCCATCACCCACCGCAAGAACCCTGTTTATCTGACTACCATCGTCGGCAAACCACCGCAGGAAGATTTTTACCTGGGCAGGGCGACCGAGCGCATCTTTCTACCCCTGCTCAGAACCCAACTCCCGGAAATCGTCGACATGGATATGCCTGTGGAGGGGATCTTTCACAATTGCGTCATCGTTTCTCTCGACAAACATTACCCTATGCAGTCGAGAAGACTGATGAACGCGTTTTGGGGGCTCGGTCAAATGAGCTTTGTTAAAACAATCGTCACCGTTGATGCCGAAGTCAATGTTCATGACTATAAAGAAGTAGCAAAACTTTTACTCAATAAAGTGGATTTTACAACCGACCTGTTTTTCTCCGAAGGGGTTCTCGATGTTCTCAACCACGCTTCCGACCAAAGGCTACACGGCTCGAAACTGGGCATCGACCTCAGCACAAAAATAGAAGGAGAGCCGGGCTATAAAAAAGAAGCGCCTGTCTCCGCCAATAGCTCCGAGCTTCCCTCAGCGGAAAAAGTGATGGCAATATTTAAAGAAGTGCAAAACTGCAAGGTTTTGGAACTGCAAGCCAAGCGCTCTGTCCTGCTCGTGGCCCTTAATAAAACCGGCCCGCATCAGGGAAAACAATTCATCCAGTCATTTTTGGATCATGCTGAATTTTCTGCGATAGAAATTATTATCGTGCTGGAAGGCCATGTGGATATTGAAAACATCTCTACAGTGATGTGGAAGTTTTTCAACAACCTCGACCCGAAGCGGGACTTTTATTTTGATGCAGGACGTTTGGGAATTGATGTAACGCAAAAATTTCCCGAAGAAGGCTATCAACAAAGCTGGCCGGAGGAAATTGAAATGACTGCGGAAATTAAAACGCAGGTCGATAAAAAATGGCACGACCTGTTCAATAAATAACAATCCTCCTGAATCAACATGGCTGTAGACCACATCACCATAAAAGGTGCAAGAGAACACAACCTTAAAAACCTCAGCCTCACTCTGCCACGGGAAAAACTGGTGGTGATAACAGGTTTGAGCGGTTCGGGAAAATCTTCTCTCGCTTTCGACACCATTTACGCCGAGGGCCAGCGCCGATATGTGGAATCCCTTTCCGCTTACGCGCGGCAGTTTCTGGAATTGATGGAAAAACCCGATGTGGACTCCATCGACGGACTCTCCCCGGCCATCTCGATTGAGCAGAAGACTTCCAGCAGAAACCCTCGTTCCACCGTTGGCACGGTAACAGAAATTTATGACTATTTGCGCCTGCTCTACGCCAGAATCGGCAAGGTTTTCTGTTATGGTTGCGGGCGGCAAATTACCTCGCAGACCGTGCAGCATATCGTTGACCAGGTCCAGGCTATCCCCATTGGCAAGAAAGTGATGATCCTTTCCCCTATAGCCCGTGACAGGAAGGGAGAATTCAAAAAGGAAATTCTGGATATGAAGCGCAAGGGATTCGTCCGCGCTCGCATAAACGGTGAAGTGCGCTCCCTCGATGAAGAAATCGCTCTCAACAAAAAATTCAAACATACTTTGGAAGTGGTGGTAGACCGGCTGATTATCAAGGAAAACATGGGCAAACGACTAGCCGACTCGGTAGAAACCGCCCTCAACCATGGAGAAGGTTCTCTGGTCGTTGCCATTCTTGAGGACAAAGAAAAATCCCAAGAATTGTTGTTCAGTGAAAAATTCGCCTGCAGTTATTGCAACATCAGTTATCCGGAACTGGAACCGCGTCTGTTCTCCTTCAACAATCCGCAAGGAGCATGCGCCCAATGTGATGGACTGGGAATCAAAATGGTGATCGACCCGGAATTGGTCGTTCCGGATCCCCGGATTTCCATCCGCGATGGGGCTTTGAAGCCCTGGGAAAAACGCAGTTCCATCTATTTCCACCAGATGCTGGATACCATCTCCAGCCATTTCAAGTTCAAGCTCAACACCCCGTTTCAAAAATTACCTAAAAAGATTCGCGATATCCTGTTATTCGGTTCCGGTGATGAACCCATAAAATATTATTTTGAAAAAGATGGGAGAAAACAATTCTATACTGATACCTTCGATGGCATAATTCCTGATCTACAGCGGCGTTATAGAGAGACCGACTCCACCTCCACACGGGAAGAAATTACACGATACATGCGTCCCCTTTCCTGTCAGGCTTGCGGCGGCGACCGGTTGCGCAAAGAAGCCGTCTCAGTAAAAATTGCCGACCTGAATATCGTAGACCTCACGGCATTTTCCATCGGCCAGGCCTATCAATATTTCCAGAAGCTTACACTGACACGACAGGAACACAATATCGCCCGAAGAATCGTCAAGGAAATTAAAGAGCGACTTGGGTTTCTCACCAATGTCGGATTGGAATACCTTTCTCTCGATCGTTCCTCAGCAACCCTGTCAGGGGGGGAAAGCCAGCGCATCCGCCTCGCTACCCAGATCGGCTCCAGCCTGATGGGAGTCCTCTACGTTCTTGATGAACCCAGTATCGGGTTGCATCAAAGGGACAACGACCGCCTGCTCAACACCCTCTTCCGCCTGCGTGACTTGGGCAACACCGTCATCGTGGTCGAGCACGACGAAGCCACCATCCGCTCAGCCGATTATGTTGTGGACCTTGGCCCCGGCGCAGGAGTTCATGGCGGTGAAACCATTTTTGCAGGAGCCCCTAAAGCCCTGCTTAAATGCAAAGATTCTCTGACGGGACAATACCTTTCCGGTAAAAAGCAGATCCCGCTTCCCAAAACCCGGCGCAAAGGCAATGGGAAAACAATTGAGATTCATGGAGCCAAAGAAAATAACCTGAAAGGAATAACCGTAAAAATTCCTCTCGGCTGTTTTGTCTGCGTGACCGGCGTGTCCGGTTCCGGTAAGAGTACGCTCACGATAGATATTTTATACAAGGCTCTGGCCCGGCATTTTTGGAACTCGATGGATAAACCCGGCGAGTTTAAAAAAATTCAGGGCCTGCAATGGCTCGATAAAGTCATTGATATCGACCAGTCGCCGATAGGCAGGACACCCCGATCTAACCCCGCCACCTATACTGGCGTGTTCACCCTTGTCCGGGAATTATTCAGCCAGGTTCCCGAATCCCGTGCCCGCGGTTACAAACCGGGACGGTTCAGCTTTAATGTTAAAGGGGGAAGGTGCGAAGCCTGTCAGGGAGACGGAGTTATCAAGATCGAAATGCATTTTTTACCGGACGTATTCGTTACCTGCGAAGTTTGCCAGGGAAAACGATTCAACCGCGAAACGCTGGAAATTCTTTATAAAGGAAAAAATATCGCCGACATATTGAATATGACAGCGGAAGAAGCCAAGGAATTTTTCACCAATATTCCTGCCATTAAAACCAAACTGCAAACCATCACCGATGTCG